>Ga0187809_10000463_pt1 | contig 21874 bp, 24 predicted proteins | sample NC_wetland_sal_i_8_FD_132415 | JGI IMG/M metagenome (GOLD analysis project Ga0187809, IMG submission 132415) | Wetland sediment microbial communities from Neuse River Estuary, North Carolina, USA - ASW_4 | ecosystem: Environmental > Aquatic > Freshwater > Wetlands > Sediment | place: USA: North...
CCCGCCGGTTGAGATCGTCGGCAGCGGTCAGGCCCGCTATGCCGGCTCCAAGAATTGCTATCGGTTTCAAGGCAAAACCCCGCCGCCATGTCACACATCCGTGATCATGCGCCTGGACCAGTCAGTGGCGGGTAAAGATCATTCGATAAATTGCAATGAATCGGTTGTTTTCGGAGGGTCAAAACAAGGTAGAATGAAGTTGCCGCTTCGTGTATGGAGCCGCATCCTTCGAAAAAAGGGAGAAAGGGCTAGCCGATTGCCCTCAACATGTCAGGTGCAACGATGAAGAAATGGTCGCCGAATTCATGGAGAGCTAAACCGATAAAGCAGGTGCCGGCTTATTTTGATACTGCCGCGCTCGCCGAAACGGAAAGGCAATTGGCAAGCTATCCGCCGCTCGTTTTTGCAGGCGAGGCGCGTAAGCTCAAGAAACAGCTCGCCAATGTCGCCGAGGGCAACGGGTTCCTGCTCCAGGGCGGCGATTGCGCCGAAAGCTTCGCCGAGCATGGCGCGGATAATATCCGCGACTTCTTCCGCGTCTTCCTGCAGATGGCGGTGGTTCTGACCTTTGCCGGCTCGCAACCGGTCGTAAAGGTCGGGCGCATCGCCGGCCAGTTCGCCAAGCCCCGTTCGTCGGACAGCGAGACGCGCGACGGCGTGACGCTGCCGTCCTATCGCGGCGACATCATCAACGGCATCGAGTTTGACGAGAAGTCGCGCGCGCCGGACCCGCAGCGTCAGATCATGGCCTACCGGCAGTCAGCCGCGACGCTCAATCTTTTGCGCGCCTTCGCCCAGGGCGGCTACGCCAGCCTCGAGAACGTGCACAAATGGATGCTGGGCTTCGTTTCCGACAGCCCGCAATCGGAGCGCTATGAGGCGCTGGCCAACCGCATCACCGAAACGATGGATTTCATGCGGGCCGTCGGCATCAGTTCCGAAAACAACTATTCCATTCGCGAGACCGACTTCTACACCAGCCACGAGGCCTTGCTTCTCGGCTATGAGGAGGCTCTCACCCGCGTCGACTCCACCTCCGGCGACTGGTACGCCACTTCCGGCCATTTGATCTGGATCGGAGACCGGACCCGGCTGGCGGATCACGCCCATGTCGAATATTGCCGCGGCATCAAGAACCCGCTCGGGCTGAAATGCGGGCCGTCCATGACAGCGGACGAATTGCTGCAGCTTGTTGACATCCTCAATCCTGAAAACGAACCCGGCCGGCTGACGCTCATTGCCCGCTTCGGCGCTGACAAGGCGACCGACCATCTGCCCAAGCTCGTTCGCGCCGTCGCTAAGGAAGGCCGCAAGGTGGTCTGGTCCTGCGATCCAATGCATGGCAACACGATCACCGCCGCCGGCTACAAAACCCGGCCCTTCGACCGCATCCTGAAGGAGGTGCAGACCTTCTTCGACGTGCACCGCGCGGAAGGCTCGCATCCGGGCGGCATCCATATTGAGATGACCGGCAAAAACGTGACGGAATGCACGGGCGGCGCGCGCGCCATCCGCGACGAGGAGTTGCAGGACCGCTATCACACCCATTGCGATCCCCGCCTCAACGCGGATCAGGCGCTGGAACTCGCCTTCTTGGTTGCCGAACGTCTCAAGAAGGACCGGTCCGCCGCGCCACAGAAGCAGGTCGTGAACGGCTGACGGTTGTTTTCCAACTTGTTTAAAAGGCCGGATCGGCGTTCTCGATCCGGCCTTTGTCGTTTTTTCTGATCGCAGCATCAAGAATTTTGCGATGGTCTGCCGCGACCAACGCGGGAAGAATGGGCCGCCGTTTCAGGTGAAGGGATTTGGATGACTGATAGACATGAAGGCGCCTGTTTGTGTGGCGCGGTGCGTTTCAGCACGCATGGACCGCTTCGAGCCATCGTCTATTGCCACTGCTCGCAATGCCGCAAGCAGACTGGTCATCATTATGCCGCGACCAATGTCGCCGACAAAAATATCGAGATAAAAGGAACGAGCGATATCACCTGGTATTGCGCTTCGGAAAAGGCGCGCAGGGGATTTTGCCGGATTTGCGGGTCGGCGCTTTTCTGGAAGCATGAGGAACTCGACACGATTTCCGTGATGGCCGGCGCCTTCGAAAAGCCGACGGGGCTCAAGGCCGAGGCACATATCTTCGTCGCCGATAAGGGTGATTATTACAGCATCGATGACGGGTTGGCGCAGTTCGATCGTTCGGCGCCCGATGTGAAGGTCGGAGGTTAACCGCCGACCGCGCCAAGGCGCTTGCATGTCCGCCGGCGCCGTGCATTGATCCTCAGAAGCCGATCGTGGTCCGAGCCAAAGGAGAGGGACGATGCCTACGCTGACAACGCTTTTGTCCTTTGCGCTCGCCTGTTTCGTGATCGTCATCGTTCCTGGGCCGACGGTGACGCTGGTCGTCGCCAATTCCATGAAGCACGGCACGCGCGCTGGCCTGGCAAACGTCGTCGGCACGCAGATCGGGCTCCTGACCATGATCGGCGTTCTGGCCTTGGGCCTGTCAGCGATCGTGGCGCATATGGCGAGCATTTTCAGCGTGCTCAAGCTGATCGGCGCGGCCTACCTCATCTGGCTCGGCATAAAGCTCTGGCGCTCGGACGGCAATCTCGGCGAGATGCGCGCCGGCGCGCGTCCGCCACGTTCCTTCGTGTTGCAAGGCTTTCTGGTGATCTGGTCGAACCCGAAGGCGCTTTTCTTCTTTGGCGCCTTCATTCCGCAATTTATCAATCCCGCGCTCGGAGAGGCCGCCGCGCAAACCGTCCTCTATGGCGTGATCTTCATGGTCGTCGCGACCATATTCGACGGGTGCTATGCCATCCTGGGCGGTAGCGCCGGTTCGTGGCTTTCGCGCAAACGTATCCGCATTGCCGAGCGTGTCGCCGGCACATGCCTGATCGGCGGCGGCGTCTGGCTGGCCTTGTCACGCGTCAGGCCATGATCCCGAACAGCGGCTCCCGGTTTCGGGCGAGATCACGGTCTATACTATTGGTTCGTCTGTGATAGAAGCACGCTATGACGACGGCGCGCACAGCTATATATGGCGGCTCTTTCGATCCGCTGACCAACGGCCATCTGGACGTTCTCAAGGGCGCACTCGCAATTGCCGATAAGGTATTCGTCGCTATCGGCATCCACCCGGGCAAGGCGCCGCTTTTCTCCTTCAAGGAGAGAATGGCGCTGATCGAAGCTTCGGCAAAGGCGGAACTCGGCACGGAGCACGGGCGCATCGAAGTGGTTTCGTTCAACAATCTTATCATCGATGCGGCGCGCGAGCACGGCGCGTCGATTTTGATCCGCGGACTGCGTGACGGCACCGATCTCGATTACGAGATGCAGATGGCCGGCATGAACGAGACGATGGCGCCGGAACTGCAGACGGTCTTTCTTCCGGCCAGCCCGTCCGTTCGTACCATTACCGCCACATTGGTGCGCCAGATCGCATCGATGGGCGGGAATATCCGCCCCTTCGTTCCCGCCGCCGTCGCTGTTGCGATCGAAAAGAAATTCGCTCCCTGAAAGAGACTAAGGAGAACATGATGCCGCTTTCGAGGCGCGCCGCGCTTGCCCTTGCCGTTGTCGGCTCCATTGCCCTCGCGGCGCCGGCTCATGCCGCTCAGCCTGGTGCCACCGATCCCGAGAACACGATGATCATCACGCTGAAGGACGGCGATGTCGTCATCGCGCTGCGTCCCGATCTCGCCCCCAAGCATGTCGCACAGATCAAGAAGCTGGTGCGCATGCATGCCTATGACAATGTCGCCTTTCACCGGGTCATCGCAGGCTTCATGGCGCAGACCGGCGATGTCCAATATGGCGACATGGCGAAGGGCTACGATCCCGAACGCGTCGGCACAGGCGGCTCGAAACTGCCTGACCTGCCTGCGGAATTCTCGAAGACGCCCTATGTCAGGGGAACGGTCGGCATGGCGCGTTCGCAGGACCCGAATTCCGCCAATTCGCAATTCTTCATCATGTTCGCGCCAGCGCCGTCGCTCGAGGGCAACTACACCGTCGTCGGCAATGTCGTCAGCGGCATGCAGTTCGTCGACAAGATCAAGAAGGGCGATCCGGCCGAGAACGGCGCCGTCTCCTCGCCCGATCGCATGATCAAGGTGCGCATCGCCGCCGACATCAAGAACAGCAAAGGATAAGACAATGGCCGAGATAAAAGACCCCGAAAACGCCCTCATCATGGAAACCACCAAGGGCAAGGTGGTCATCGAGATGCTCCCCGACCTCGCGCCCGGCCATGTCCAGCGCATCAAGGAACTGGCGCGGGAAGGCGCCTATGACGGCGTGGTGTTCCACCGCGTCATCGACGGCTTCATGGCGCAGACCGGCGATGTGCGCTACGGCAAATCGACCGGTCCCGCCTTCAACCCGGCGCGGGCCGGGATGGGCGGCTCGGATAAGCCGGACCTCAAGGCCGAGTTCTCCAACATGAATCATGGCCGCGGCACCTGCTCCATGGCGCGGGCGCAAAACCCGAACTCGGCGAATTCGCAGTTCTTCATCTGTTTCGACGATGCAAGTTTCCTCAACCGGCAATATTCGGTCTGGGGCCAGGTGATCGAAGGGATGGAGAATGTCGACAAGATCAGGCGTGGCGAGCCGGTCCAGGATCCCGACAAGATTGTCTCCCTGAAGGTCGCCGCCGACGTGAAGTGATGCGGCGATGATCAACGCCCTCTGGTCGCTGCTGGCCGTTCTGGCCGGCACGTTTATAGCCGTCCAGGCGCCGATCAATGCCGATCTCTCCAAGGGGCTTGGCTCGCCCGTTGCAGCCGCGGCTTTCTCGTTCCTGTCGGGAACGGTTTTGCTCGGGCTGATCGCCTTCGGGCTCACCCGGACCGAGGGCACGTCGCTCAACTGGCATGGACCGGCGCTTTGGCTCTTCGTGACCGGCGGCGCGCTGGGCGCGGTTTACGTGACCAGCGTCACCGTCCTGACGCCGCGTCTCGGGGCGGCCGCGGTCATGGCTTTCGTCGTGACCGGGCAGTTGCTGGCAGGCGTCCTGCTCGACCGCGTCGGCTTTCTCGGCATGGCCGTGCGCGAAATCTCCTTCGGTCGCGTTGCCGGCGCCATTCTCCTCATTGCCGGCGCACTGATGATCCGGCTTTTCTGATGCGCGTCGATGATTTCGATTTCGATCTGCCTGAGGAGCGCATAGCGCTTCGGCCGGCCGAGCCGCGCGACGCCGCGGGGCTTCTGGTCGTGCGGCCCGGACAACCATTCGCCGACAGCACCGTCAACCGCCTGCCGGAGTTTCTGCAGCCGGGCGATGCGCTCATCTTCAACGATACGAAAGTGATTCCGGCGCAGCTTTTCGGCTTTCGCGAGCGGGAAGGTTCGACCTCCCGAATCGAGGCGACGCTTCATATGCGGGCCGGGCCCGATCGCTGGAAGGCGTTTCTCAGGCCGGCGAAGCGCGTCAGGGAAGGCGAGCGCATCCGCTTCGGCCATGACGGCAATTCCTGCTTTCTCGGCTCGCTTGACGCGACGGTGGCGGAAAAGGGCGAGAGCGGCGAGGCGTTGCTCGTCTTCGATTTTTCCGGCCCGATCCTCGATGATGCGATCCGCGCAGCAGGCCATGTTCCTCTCCCCCCCTATATCGCCTCCAAGCGTGGGGACGATGCACGAGATCTCAAGGACTACCAGACGATCTATGCCCGTGAGGAAGGTGCGGTTGCCGCGCCGACGGCCGGCTTGCATTTTACGCCGGAACTGATGCGGGCGCTTGATGAGCATGGCATCGAAAAGCATTTCCTCACGCTCCATGTCGGAGCGGGAACCTTTCTGCCGGTCAAGGCGGACGATACCGAAGATCATCATATGCATGCCGAAGTCGGCCACATCTCCGCCGAGACGGCCGACGCGCTCAATGCGGTCAGGGCACGGGGAGGACGTGTCGTCTCCGTCGGAACCACCTCGCTCAGGCTGCTCGAAAGCGCGGCCGCCGAGGACGGCACGCTTTCGGCGTGGTCGGGCTCGACCGATATTTTCATTACGCCGGGCTACCGCTTTCGCGCCGTTGACGTGCTGATGACCAATTTCCACCTGCCGCGCTCGACACTGTTCATGCTGGTCTCGGCCTTTTGCGGGCTGGAGACGATGAGAAGCGCCTACGCCCATGCGATCGCGGAGAAATACCGCTTCTATTCCTATGGCGATGCTAGCCTGCTGTTTCGGGCCGATAGATGATCAGCACTTCTGCTCTACGTTGCCCCCCACTGTCCTGCCGGACATCTCCCCCACAAGGGGGGAGATCAGCCGTCACGCAGGCCTTTGCCAATCGCCCGCGTCGCAGGACAAGAGCGGGTAACAATTGCCAGCCTAATCTCCCCACCTGTGGGGGAGATGTCCGGCAGGACAAAGGGGGGCGTGAAAAAGCGCCGACCTCTCCATGAATCCAAACTTCTCCTTCCGCCTCCTCGCCACCGATGGCCGCGCGCGGCGCGGCGAGATCAGCATGCCGCGCGGCACGGTGCGCACGCCGGCCTTCATGCCGGTGGGAACGGCGGGAACGGTGAAGGCCATGTTCCTCGACGATGTCCGCGCGACGGGCGCCGATATTATTCTTGGCAACACCTATCATTTGATGCTGAGACCCGGCGCGGAGCGCGTGGCGCGCCTTGGCGGCCTGCACGAATTCGCCCGCTGGCCTTATCCGATCCTGACCGATTCCGGCGGCTTTCAGGTGATGTCGCTGGCGCAATTGCGCAAGCTCGATGAAAACGGCGTCACCTTCCGCTCGCATATTGACGGCGCGCCTTACGAGTTGACTCCCGAACGGTCCATCGAAATCCAGAGCCTGCTCGATTCCGACATCCAGATGCAATTGGACGAATGCGTGGCGCTGCCCGGCACGAAGCAGGACATCGAGCGCGCCATGGAGCTTTCGCTACGCTGGGCGGAGCGCTGCAAAACGGTCTTCGGCGAACAGCCCGGCAAGGCGATGTTCGGGATCGTCCAGGGCGGCGACGTGGCGCGCCTGCGCGAGCGCTCCGCCGCGGCCCTCTCCACCATGGATCTCAAGGGCTATGCGGTCGGCGGTCTTGCGGTCGGCGAACCGCAGGCCGTCATGCTCGATATGATCGATGTGGTCGCGCCGATCCTGCCCAAGGACAAGCCGCGCTATCTCATGGGCGTCGGCACGCCCGACGACATAGTGAAATCGGTTGCGCATGGCATCGATATGTTCGATTGCGTCATGCCGACCCGCGCTGGCCGCCACGGCCTTGCCTATACGCGGCGCGGCAAGATCAATCTGAAGAATGCCCGCCATGCCGACGATCCCCGCCCGCTCGACGAGGAAAGCGACTGTCCGGCATCGCGCGATTACAGCCGCGCCTACCTGCACCATCTGGTGCGGGCGGGCGAGGCGCTCGGCGCCATGCTCCTGACCTGGAACAATGTCGCCTATTACCAGAGCCTGATGAGCGGCATCCGCGCTTCGATCGAAGAGCGCCGATTTTCCGAGCACGCCGCGCTGGTTACGGCAGGCTGGGAGAGGGGGGACTTGCCGGCGGTGTGACGGCTGGCCTGTTGCGTCAGGCGAGGCGCGGCGTCATCGCGCTTTTCTCACGTGCTTACCGCGCCAGTCGCCTTCAGGCTCACGCTCGTAATGAGGAAGCGGCCGTCCGGCTGCTTCTCGAGCGTATAGACCGCTTCGTAATCCTTGCCGTCGGGACCGACCACCATGACATGCTGCACGACGGAGCCAGGAGCCGGCTCCTTGGCGTCGCCGAATGCGTAACTCCGAGGGCGCCAGACGGGTTGATAGGCCCTTTCGACCATGTTCATAAATGCCCCGACCGTCGGGAATATCTCCTGCAATCTCAGAGACGCATAACCGTAAGCAGTCTGGTCGTCATTGGCGAGGAAAGCCTTGATCTGACCATCGATCACCGTCTGCGCCGCCTGAATGTCGGCATTCCCGGCGAAAGCCGGCGCTGAGACGGTAACGAGGATGAACAGGAAAGCATATGCGATCCGCTTCATGAAATCCCTCCTTTGGCCGCGGCGGACGAACTCAAGCTTCATCATGAATTATAGGTCAGATACGGCCGGCGATGGCGCACAGTTTCGACGGTAGGGAATTTTATATCTCTTTCCGCTTGGGTGAGGGGTGAATTGTGGGTTCAATCCCGCGTGAATTCGCGCGAATTTGCGCTAAGAACTCGGCATTGCGCCCGATAAAGGAGACGGCATGGACAGGGACGAATTCCGCGAGTGGTCGTTGAAAGCGGCAGACTGGGGCGCATCCTATCGGGAGACGGTTCGCGAGCGGCCGGTGCGCGCGCAGACGGCGCCGGGCGAGATCGCATCCAAAATCCCACCGTCGCCGCCGGAGAGGGCCGAGCCGATGGAGGCGATCTTCGCCGATTTCGAACAGAAGATCCTTCCCGGAGTGACGCATTGGCAGCATCCCCGCTTCTTCGCCTATTTCCCGGCAAACGCCGCGCCCGCGTCAGTGGTGGCGGAATACCTCGTCACGGCAATGGCCGCGCAATGCATGCTCTGGCAGACCTCGCCCGCCGCGACCGAGCTTGAAACGCGGATGATCGATTGGCTGAGGCAGGCGGTCGGCCTGCCGGAGGCCTTTTCCGGCGTGCTGCAGGATTCCGCCTCGACGGCGACGCTCGCCGCGGTGCTGACCATGCGCGAGCGGGCGCTCGGCTGGCAAGGCAATCGTCAGGGCCTCTCTTCGCAACCGCCGCTTCGCATCTATTGCTCGGAGCAGGTCCATACCTCGATCGACCGCGCCATCTGGGTCGCGGGCATCGGTGAAGAGAATCAGGTCCGTATCGCGAGCCAAGGGCCATTGCGAGCGATGGATGTCGCGATGCTCGATCGCCGGATCGTCAAGGACCGGGAAGCAGGCTTCCTGCCGGCAGGCGTCGTAGCGTGCGTTGGAGGGACCAGCGTCGGCGGCACCGATGATGTGGTGGCCGTCTGCTCGGTCGCGGCGAAACATGGCCTCTACGTGCATGTCGACGCGGCATGGGCGGGCTCCGCGATGGTCTGCCCCGAATACCGGCATTTCTGGTCCGGTGTGGAACAGGCGGATTCTGTCGTCTTCAATCCGCACAAATGGCTCGGCGCCCAGTTTGACTGTTCGGCGCATTTTGTCCGCGATCCGGAAAGTCTCGTCCGTACCCTCGCTATCAAGCCGGAATATCTGAAAACCCACGGCCATGACGGCGTCATCAACTATTCGGAATGGTCGGTGGCGCTCGGTCGCCGCTTCCGGGCGTTGAAGGTCTGGTTCCTGTTACGTGCGCAAGGCCTTGAGGGGTTGAGGAAAATGATCAGCAATCACGTCGCCTGGGCGGAGAAGATCGCGTCGAAGATCGCGGCGGAGCCGGATTTCGAGATTGTCACGCAGCCGATGCTGTCGCTCTTCTCGTTCCGGCATCGGTCCGCGGGCATTGACGACATCAACGTTCACAATCTGGCTTTGGTGGAGGCGATCAACAATGACGGCCGGATTTATGTTACGCAGACGCGCGTCGATGGCGAGGTCGCGATCCGCTTCCAGGTCGGCCAGACCGACACGACGGAGGCCGATGTGGACGCTGCCTTCGACGTGATCAGGGAATGTGCGGCGAGAGTGTGAAGACCGGCTGTTTGTGGCAGCCGGCCTTTCTCTGCATGCTCAGCGCGCGACGACCTTCTGCGTCTGCTCGCCGAGGCCTTCGATGCCGAGACGCATCACGTCGCCATTCTTGAGAAAGACGGGCGGCTTCATACCCAATCCGACGCCGGGCGGCGTCCCGGTGGTGATAACATCGCCCGGATCGAGCACCATGAATTGCGACAGATAGGAAATGATCTCGGCCACCGTGAAGATCATGGTGCCGGTATTGCCGGTCTGCATGCGCTTGCCGTTCAGGTCGAGGAACATGTCGAGACTTTGCGGATTTTCGATCTGGTCGGCGGTCACAAGCCACGGACCGAGCGGGCCGAAGGTCGGGGCGCTCTTGCCCTTCATCCATTGGCCGCCGCGCTCCGCTTGGTATTCGCGTTCCGAAACGTCATTGCAAAGCGCATAGCCGAAGACATGGCTCAGCGCGTCCTTCTTCTCGACATAGTCGCAGCGCTTGCCGATGACGACCGCGAGTTCGACCTCCCAATCGCCCTTCACGGACCCTTTCGGCAACAGGACATCGTCATTGGGGCCATTCAGCGCGTTAGGCGCCTTCGAGAAGATGATCGGCTCCTTCGGGATCGGCGCGCCCGTTTCGGCCGCGTGGTCGGCATAGTTGAGGCCGATCGCGACGAAATGCCCGACCCGCGAGATGGGCGATCCAAATCGGGCATTCTTCGGCGCTTCCGGCAAGGCCGACAAATTCGCCTTGGACAATTTGTCCACAAGGGAAAGCGAGATGGTTTCCGGCGAGAAATCCGCTACGAGCGAAGAGACGTCGCGGATGACGCCCTTCCGGTCGAAGATGCCGGGCTTTTCCTTGCCCTTTTCCCCAAATCTAACGAGTTTCAAGTGACTGTTCCTTTTTCCTGATCGTGGATATCTGCCGAAAGTCAGAAGGCGCTGTTATAGAGCCCGCCATCAAGGACGAGATTCTGCCCGGTGATGTAGCCGGCGCTCGCCGAGCAAAGGAAGGCACAGGCCTTGCCGAATTCTTCCGGCGTGCCGAGCCGCCCGGCGGGGATATCCTCCGCGACCTTGGCGATCTGCTCTTCCTCCGAGATGCCGGCCTTTTCGGCGGCGAAGCGCGTTGTGGCGCGGATGCGATCCGTGTCGAATTTGCCCGGCAGAATGTTGTTGATCGTCACATTGCGGCCTGCGACCGTGCGCGCGACACCGGCCAGAAACGCCGTCAGCCCCGCCCGCGCACCAGAGGAGAGATCGAGACCAGCGATCGGCTGGTAGACAGAAAGAGACGTGATGTTGACGATGCGGCCGAAGCGGCGCTCCGCCATGCCCTCGATCACTGCCTGGATCAACTCGAGAGGCGTCACCATATTTTGCGTGACGCCGTCCAGAATCGCCTGCCGGTCGAGATCGCGGAAAGGCCTGGGTTTCGGGCCACCATTGTTGTTGACGAGAATATCGGGGGCAGGGCAGGCGTCGAGCAGGGCCTTTTGACCATCCCGCGTGGAAACATCCGCCGCGATCTCAATGATTTTCATGCCGAAGCGCTTGCGAAGATCATCCGCCGTAGCCTTCAAAATATCAGCATCACGTCCGTTCATGACGAGTTCGCAACCGGCCTCCGCAAGCGCCGTCGCGCAGCCGCGTCCCAATCCTCGGCTCGACGCGCAGACGATCGCCTTGCGCCCCTTCAAACCCAAATCCATGCTTCTTCTCCCTGGGATCTTCCGATTTGCGGCCCATCAGGATGGCTGCGGAAGGTTGTTGTCCGGCTTTGGCCGCCAATGGCCGGGCAAGCTATCCCTCGTGCGCGTTCCTGACAACCGTCATCAGGGCCAAAGCTTCATGTTCAGCGGCTGAAAGGGAACCGGAAGCCGGCAAGAAAAAAGCCGCCAAAGGCGGCCAGAGAAAGCGATCCCGGCCGACGGCATCGACCGGGAAGAGGCGTATTCGCATCAGCGACGAACCCAATGGCAGCGCTCGCCGACGCGTATGCGCTTCACGTGTCGATGGCCGTGACGCCAGAAGACATGGGTGCGGTAAATCGTCCGGCACACGCGGACCTTCCTGTGATGATGATGCCAATGCGGGGCGGCAACCGACGGTGTGGAAATCGTGAAAGAACCGCCAACGATGGCGAGCGCGGCGCCCGCCGTTAAAAAGAGTTTCTTCATCCGAGCATTCTTCCCTTTATCCTGTCCCTTCAAAACGGGACGACGCTAGCCCGCCAAACATGACCAGGACATGAACAGCCACAATTGGCTTTGGGTAAGGCAAATCAGCCGCGCTCTGAGATCAAAGCGCGAAACTTGTTCGTCGATTAATGAATTGTTGGGCATGATGCCGCCATCATCCTGGTGCAGGCGACAGGCATCCTCCACCCGACAGGCCTCCCATGCTCAAACTCGACACGCATTTGTTTCTGCTCCTCAACGCGGGCGCCACGCCAAGCGCGCCGGTGGAATGGCTGGCGATCGTCGCCGCCAAATTCGTCATCGTGGCGATTCCTCTTTATCTTGCCGCACTCTGGATCGACGGACGTCGCCGCAACCGCCTGACGGCGATTGCGCTGGTGTTGGCCTTCGCCATTGCCCTCGTGCTGAGCACCCTGATCGGAATGGTTGTCTTCCGCCCACGGCCTTTCATGATCGGCCTGGGGCATGCGCTGGTTCAGCATCGCCCCAACAGTTCCTTCCCGAGCAATCATGGGCTCGCCTTCGCCGTCTGGGCGGCGGTGCTGTTCATGTTGCGGCGGCGCGCCATGGCATGGCTGGCGGTGGCGCTTGGCGTTCTGGTGGCCTGGTCGCGCATCTATGTCGGGATTCACTATCCGCTCGATATGATAGGCGCCGCGATTATCGCCATTCCCGTGGCGATGGCGCCCCTGTGGATTATGGCTCGTTACGGCGAGGCGATCCTGAAGGTGTTGGAACGCCTGCAACTCAGCGCTTTGCGCAGTTTCGTCAAGACGTAGCGAACGCTGCGCCGATCGGGCCACCGAAACGACAAATCGGCCTTCCGCGGCTTGAACCGACCAAGAGATGATTTGCGAAGCAAATCGTCGCGGGCTATTTTTGGAAGCCGATGCTGGACTTGGCGCTATCGACGCGCCAGGCTCCCGCTTCCTTGTCCAGGCATGGTTTTCGGAATGCCGATGTCCGAATCACGCCTCAGAACCCGCAGGAGCGCCATGCGCCAATATCTCGACCTCCTTTCGCGCGTCCTCGAGCATGGCGCGGACCGCGGCGATCGCACGGGGACCGGGACGCGTTCGATCTTCGGGTATCAGATGCGCTTTGATCTGGAGGAGGGGTTTCCCGTCCTGACGACGAAGAAGCTGCACCTCAAGTCGATCATTCATGAGCTTTTGTGGTTTCTCGCCGGCGACACCAATATCGCCTACCTGAAGGAGAACGGCGTCTCGATCTGGGACGAGTGGGCGGATGCCGAAGGCAACCTCGGTCCTATCTACGGTTATCAGTGGCGCTCCTGGCCCGCGCCTGACGGCCGTCATATCGATCAGATCGCCAACCTTCTGAGGGACTTGCGGACAAATCCTCACTCGCGGCGGCTGGTGGTTTCGGCTTGGAACCCGGCGCTGATCGACGAGATGGCGTTGCCGCCCTGCCATTGCCTGTTCCAGTTCTATGTCGCCAATGGCCGGCTTTCCTGCCAACTCTATCAACGCTCCGGCGACATCTTTATCGGCGTGCCCTTCAACATCGCCTCCTATGCGCTTTTGACCATGATGGTGGCGCAAGTCGTCGGGTTAAAGCCGGGCGAGTTCATTCATACGCTCGGCGATGCGCATCTCTATGCCAATCATTTCGACCAGGCCCGAGAGCAATTGCAGCGGACGCCGAAGTTGCTTCCGAAAATGTGGATCAACCCCGAGGTGCGCGATCTCTTCGCCTTCCGCTACGAAGATTTCCGCCTCGAAGGCTATGTCGCCGACCCGAACATCAAGGCCGAAGTAGCAGTTTGACTGCGATTCGCGACGATCGGTCGGAAACCGGAAGAACTGACATGAACATAGCGATCTACGTCGCCATTGCCGAAAACGGCGTCATCGGCCGTGACGGCGGCTTGCCGTGGCGGCTTTCCTCCGATCTGAAGCGCCTCAAGGCCGACACGATGGGAAAGCCCGTCATCATGGGCCGCAGGACCTATGACAGCATCGGCAAGCCTCTGCCCGGCCGGCTGAACATCGTAGTAACGCGGAATCGCGATTGGAGTGCGGAAGGGGTCGAAGCGGTTCCAACCCTCAATAAGGCCATTGGTCTTGCGGAAGCCCGTGCGCGCTCAATGCCGGATGCCGACGAAATTATTATTCTCGGTGGCGGAATGCTTTATGGCGCGGCTCTGCCCGTGACTGATAAGCTCTATGTCACCCATGTCCTGGCAAGCGTCGACGGCGACACGATCTTCCCGGAAATCGATCCCGCGGCTTGGGAGATCGTCAGTTCCCTCGATGTGCCGCCGGGGGAAAAGGACGACTATCCAACGCGCCATGTGATCTATCGGCGCCGTGCCGCGCGTGCGTGAAAGGAATCCTTTCCGATTTGCAATGTTGAAGATGTACGCTGCGTTGAAAGCGTGCGATGCGATACCTATAAGAGGCCGGAACGGAAGCAATTTCAGCCACGCCGCGCTGCGTCGCACAAGCCAAGAGGAAATTCATGCCCTGGAGCAATCAGAGCGGCGGCGGCGGTCCTTGGGGAGGCGGCGGCAATGGCGGTGGGCCATGGGGGCAGGGGCCACGGCCGAGCGGGCCGCAGGGATCGCCTCCCGACCTGGAGGATATCCTCCGCCGCGGCCAAGATCGGCTCAAACACGTCCTGCCGGGCGGCGGCCGTTCGACTCCGTTCATTGTCGGCCTTGTTATCCTCCTGCTCATCGTGCTGTGGGCGTTCAAGGCGATTTATACGGTCCAGCCGGATGAACTCGGCGTCGAATCGCGCTTTGGCGTGCCGAAAAACGAGATCGCCGAACCGGGACTGCACTTCCATTGGTGGCCGGTCGAGACGGTGCAAATCGTCAACACGGCCGAAAAACTGATCTCGATCGGCTCCGACAATACCGGCTCGAGCGGCCTCATGCTTTCCGGGGACCAGAACATCGTCGATGTGAAGTTCTCTGTCGCCTACGAGATTTCCAACCCCAAGCAATATCTCTTCGACGTCGAAAGCCCTGACGATATGGTGCGGCAGGTGGCGGAAAGCGCTATGCGCGAGGTCGTCGGCCGCAGGCCTGCCCAGGACATTTTCCGCGACGACCGGCAGGGGATCGCCGACGGCGTCCGCAACATCGTTCAGGCGACGCTTGATTCCTACAAGGCAGGCCTCAAGATCAACGCGATCTCGATCGAGGACGCGGCGCCGCCGCACGAGGTCGCCGACGCTTTCGATGAGGTCCAGCGCGCTGAACAGGACGAGGACCGCTACGTCGAGGAAGCCAATCAATATTCCAACAAGAAGCTCGGGCAGGCGCGCGGCCAGGCGGCGCAGATCCGCGAGGACGCCGCCGCCTACAAGAACCGCGTAGTGCAGGAGGCGCAGGGCGAAGCGCAGCGTTTCACCTCCGTTTATGACCAGTATGTCAAGGCGCCGGAGGTGACGCGCGAGCGCATCTATCTGGAGACGTTGGAAAAGATATTGCACGATTCGAACAAGGTGATTGTCGAACCGGGCTCCGGCCCCGGCATCCTGCCTTATCTGCAGCTTCCGGCCTTGCATCCGAAGAAGCCTTCGACCACGACACCCACGCCGCCCGCACCGCCAAAGGCGAACGCATCATCGGCAGCGACGGAGAGCAAGTGATGTCCAACCGTCTTGCCGCCGCCATCGTCGCGATCGTGATCGTCCTGATCCTGATCTATTCGTCGGTTTTCGTGGTCAATGCGCGCCAGCAGGCGATCGTTCTGCGCTTTGGCGAGATCGTCGACGTCAAATCCAAGCCAGGGCTTTATTTCAAACTGCCCTTCGGCTTCTTCGACGCCGATACGGTGCAGTATGTAGACAAGCGCGTCATGCGTCTCGACCTCGACAATATCCGCGTCCAGGTCTCGGGTGGAAAGTTCTATGAAGTCGATGCCTTCATGGCCTATCGGATCGACGACCCGCGCCTTTTCCGCCAGAGCGTGTCGGGCAGCGTTCCGCTGGCGGAACAGCGTCTCAAGACCCGTCTCGACGCCGCGCTGCGCCGGGTTTACGGCCTTCGCGGCTTCGAGGCGGCACTGTCGCAGGAGCGTGCGTCGATGATGCGCGAGGTGCGCGACCAGGTCCGTCCCGCCGCCAAATCGCTTGGCATCGAGATCGACGATGTCCGCATCCGCCGAACCGACCTGACGCAGGAGGTCTCGCAGCAGACCTATGACCGCATGAAGGCGGAGCGTCTGGCGCAGGCCGAGAAACTGAGGGCGCGTGGCCGCGAGGCGGCGCAACGCATCAAGGCGCGCGCCGACCGCGAGGCCGTCGAGATCATCGCCGAAGCCAACAAAGAATCCGAGGTCCTGCGCGGCGAGGGCGATGGTGAGCGCAGTTCGATCTATGCCAAGGCTTATGAAAAGGATCCGAAGTTCTTCCAGTTCTATCGCTCCATGAGCGCCTACAAGAACGCTCTCGACGATACCGGGACGACGATGGTGCTCTCGCCGGATTCGGATTTCTTCCGCTATTTCAATAATCCGAATGGCGCCGCCGGGAGCGCGGCGGGGAACGGTTCTCCGCCGCCGGCCAATCCGTCGCCGCCACCCGGCGCTCATTGATCGTCCGGGCGGGGACAATGACGGATTTCCTTGATGCGCTCGGGCTGGTGCTCGTCCTGGAAGGGGTGCTTTACGGTCTCCTTCCGCACCTGGCCAAGCGTCTCGCCGGCCAGGTCGTCACCGTTCCCGAACCAATGCTCCGGCTGGCTGGGCTGGCTTCGGTGGCAATCGGCGTCGGCATTGTATGGCTGGTTCGGCGATAACGCAGCTTTGAGAGCGGACGGGCGTGTCACCGTCGTAAACGCGCCTTATTTCCTGTAAGAATGGTTTCGGATAGGACTTCCGTTCCTGCCCTCTGAGAGAGCGACATATATGACGATATTTCCGCGCCTGACGCGCACGATGGCACTGGCCGCTGCTACGGCTCTGGCGCTGGGCAGCACGGTCGGACCAGCCTATGTCCAGCCGGTCAACAGCCAGGGGCCGGCCTCCGTAGCCGATCTGGCGCAGCGGCTCATCGGCGCGGTCGTCAATATTTCAACCTCGCAAACTGTAAATGGCGAGGACCAGGGCGGGGATGACCAGGGTGGCGATGATCAGGGCGGTGATGATCAGGGCGGAGGCGGGCAGGGAGCCGTCCCCATGCCGAAGCTCCCGAAAGGATCGCCTTTCCAGGATTTCTTCAACGATTTCTTCAACCACAAGAACGGCCAGACCGAACCGGACACGGCCCGCAAGGTGGAGTCGCTCGGCTCGGGCTTCGTCGTCGATGCCAAGGAAGGCATCATCGTCACCAACAATCACGTCATCGCCGATGCCGACGATATCGAGGTGAACTTCCAGGACGGCATCAGGCTGAAAGCGACGCTGGTGGGCAAGGACACGAAGACGGATCTCGCCGTCCTTAAGGTCGATCCCAGCAAGCACAAGATGACGGCCGTTAAATTCGGCGATTCGGACAAGATGCGGATCGGCGATTGGGTGATGGCGATTGGCAATCCGTTCGGCCTGGGCGGCACAGTGACGCTGGGCATCGTGTCGGCCGTCAACCGCGACATCAATTCCGGACCCTATGACGATTACATTCAGACGGACGCCGCCATCAATCGCGGCAATTCTGGCGGCCCGCTGTTCGACATGGCCGGCGAGGTGATCGGCATCAACACCGCCATTATCTCGCCCTCCGGCGGCTCGATCGGTATCGGTTTCTCGATTCCCTCGAAGCTTGCCTCGGAGGTTGTGGATCAACTGCGCAAATATGGCGAGACCCGCCGTGCCTGGCTCGGCGTCCGCATCCAGCAGGTGACGGACGATATTGCCGACAGCCTCGGTATGGGGCAAGCGCGCGGCGCGCTGGTTGCCGGCATTGTCAAGGGAGGGCCGGTTGATAACGGATCGATCGAGCCGGGCGATGTCATCGTGAAATTCGACGGCCAGGACATCCATGAAATGCGTGACCTGCCACGCATCGTCGCCGAGGATGAGGTCGGCAAGACCGTCGACGTGGTGGTTGTCCGCAAGGGCAAGGAAAAAACCGTCAAGGTGAAACTCGGCCGGCTGGAAGACCAGGACGAGCACGCCGCCAACGCAACATCCAAATCGCAACAGCACCCGAATGCGAAACCAGCGGAAGGCGCCGTGCTCGGCATGACGCTCGGGGAACTCAATCAGGACAATCGAGCGAAGTTCAAAATATCGCCGGACGTTAAGGGCGTGGTCGTGATGCAGGTCGCGCCCGATTCGCCCGCAGCCGAAAAAGGCATCGCTCCGGGCGAAGTCATTACGGAAATCTCGCAGGAATCCGTTTCCACGCCGAAGGACGTACGCGACCGCATCGCGGCGCTCAAGCAACAGAGCCGCAGGGCCGCGCTCCTGATGCTCGCCTCGAAGACAGGCGATCTTCGCTTCGTGACGGTCAGGATCGATGGGTAGCATCCGTGTCGAGCGGTCGTTAAGACCGCTCAGATGCCTCCATACCAGTCGTAGCCATTGTCTTCCCAATAGCCGCCATGGCCGTGGCCGAATTGTTTGAGGCTGTTCGTCAGTTCGATCGAGCGGAGATATTTCGGCATCTTGTATCCAAGCTGCCGCTCGACGCGCACGCGAAGCGGCGCGCCGTTCGCGATCGGCAACGTCTTGTCGTTCATGCCGTAGGCGAGGATCGTCTGCGGGTGACGGGCATCGATAAGATCGATCGAACCATAATATTTGATGCCTCCCTGAAGCGTCTGCTCGATCGTGTCGAAGCACTGGAAGACGACATAGCGCGCCTCCGGCTTGACCTTGGCCTCATCGAGAACGCGGGATAGCTGGACGCCGGTCCATTTGGCGATGCAACTCCAGCCTTCGACGCAATCATGCCTCGTGATCTGCGTGCGCGAGGGCATTTTCCTGAGTTCGTCCAGTGAAAGCGAAAGCGGCTTCTCGACCAGACCGCTGACCTGCAGCTTGTAATCGGCGAAGTTATTGGCCTGTAGCGCCTTGTAATCGGGGTCTTCCGGTGCGGTGTCGCCGTTTGGACGCATTGGCTGGCGGATGTCGCTTTCGCTGTATTCCGCCGCGAGTGCATTCCGGCCGAAAAGCAGGCGCTGGACGCGATAGGTGACATCGTTGGCCTTTGCGACGACATCCCGCACACCGCTGTCGCCACCGAGCATATTGTCGAACGCGTCGCATCCCGAAAGGGCGACCGCGGACGCGCCCAGCGTGGCGGAGGTGAGGAGACGCCGGCGGCTAATTTCGAACATCTTCACCATGGCCTTATTCTCCCGGCTGGACAACTGCGTCCTTCGCGGACCGCTCGGCGCGATACCAGCCGGTGATGATGGAACGCAATTCGTTGAATGGCCCCGCGGCGAGGACCATCAGGACATGGACTACGAAGAAAAGCACGATGAGCGTCATGCCGATGAAGTGGATCGTGCGCGCCGTCTGCCTTCCACCGAAGACCTCCACCAGGAACGGAAAGGAAGCGTCCACCCCGGGGGACATCGTCAAGCCGGTCAGGATCATCAGCGGCAGCAGGATGATCAGGACGAACGCATAACTGAACTTCTGCAGGACGTTGTATTCGCGTCTGTGATGGAAGCGGAAGCGCAGATGATCGGCGATGTCGGACGGCAGCCGTTTGAGGTCCTTGCGTCCGGGGATCAGGTCACGCAGGAAATGGCCGTTGATCAGGCTGGAAACCAGCCAGACCAGCAATGTCGCCACCAATATCCACGCGAAGAAGAAGTGGACCACCCTGCCTGTGGCAAGGTCCTGATAAGAAGGAATGGTTGCCCAGGCTGGAAAGCCACGGGCTTCTTGATCATCCCCCGAGCCGGAAAGGCCGAAAACGCCCGTCGTATCGAACCGCTTGCCGAAGAGTGTCGTATAACCACGCGAACCATTAGCGGTATCCGCGGCGTCGAACCGCAAAATGGAATTGTCGAAGCCAAAGCCCGATTGCTGGCCGATATAGAGGTCAGGCCGCGCGTTGAATATTTGCAAGCCCGAAAGAAGGAGGAAGAAGAGACAGACCGCCCAGAGCCAGTGCGTTATCCGCGTGGTCAGGAATTGCCGGTAAATGAGGGGCTTTTCCCCAAATCCCGCTTTATCCGCCGTCGCTCGTTCGACATCCTGTTTCATACGGAAAACCTTCCCGCTTCCACCCGAAAAGTCCTAAAAAAATAAGCCGCTTATTCATAGACGAATATCGGGAAGCATAAGAGTCAATCTGTCATGAACTCTTCTTGAGGCGGCCGTTATACGGGCAGACGGTTGACGATTGCGCTTCCGCGTTGCAGGCAGACTGACATGACCTCCATGTCCGCCACAATACCTACGACAGCGCAATGACGATCGCCAAAGGGCCTCCCTTCGCCGCGTTGGCCATCCTGACGCTGATCGTCATCGCCTTTCTCGTCATCTTCTGGCCGAGAACGCCGAAATCGATCCTGCATTCACGCAGCGGTTTGCCGGAGCCGTGCCGCGACGTCGAGTTCGAGGGCATCGACCACGTCGTCTGCACCATCAATCTCAAGATTTATGCCGTCATGCTCCATTATGATGGAGCCGACGGCAAGCCCTTCGGCTCGGTCGCCAAATTCGATGCCGTCATGAAGGCGGCGGAAAAGCCGGTCCTGATCGCCATGAATGCCGGGATGTATCATCCGGACCTGTCACCGGTCGGGCTTTACGTCGAGGACGGAAAGGAGCTTTCGCCGCTCAATCAAGGAAGCGGCAAGGGCAATTTCTTCATGAAGCCGAACGGTGTTTTCCTGATCGGGCGAAACGGCGAGGCTTCGATTATGACGACCGACGCCTATGCCGCCGCTCATCCCGATCCGCTCTATGCGACGCAATCGGGTCCGCTTCTCGTCATCAATGGCGAGGTCAACCCGCGCTTTGAGGAAAACGGCAAGTCGCGCTTCATCCGGAATGGCGTCGGCGTGATCGATCCACATACGGTCGTGCTGGCGATCTCGCGCGCGCCGGTCAGCTTCGGCAGTTTCGCCCGTCTCTTCAAGGACAAGCTCGGTTGCGGCGACGCGCTTTACTTCGACGGGCAGGTATCGGTGCTTTCCAATGGCAGCCAGGCGATCGTCGGCGGCAACTATCCAGCCGGCCCGATGCTGTCGGTAACGGCGATACGCACGCCCTGATCAGTCGGGTGCGCTGGTCTGGAGCGCCAGCGCGTGGAGCGCTCCGCCCATGTTGCCCTTCAAAGCGTTATAGACCATCTGGTGCTGTTGCACGCGGCTTTTGCCGCGAAAACTCTCCGCTACGACCTCGGCCGCATAGTGATCGCCGTCGCCGGCGAGATCACGAATCGTCACTTTCGCGTCCGGAATGCCTTCCCGGATCAGCCGCGCAATTTCATTCGCGTCCATTGCCATGGCGATACCTCGTTTCAGCTTTCCATGAAGCGGGGAAACCAGCCCTCATATGCTGATTTCAGTTCCTGGACCGATATCGCACGCGCGATGCCGAGTTTCAATTGCGCGCCGCCGGTCGTCCCGATCCGCGCGAGCGAAACGCCGAGATCGTCGGCACGCGCGATCAAAGCGGTTATGGGGTCGGCGGATTCCCGGATGGTCAAAAGATAGCGTCCCTGATCTTCGCCGAAGAAGACAGGGGCTGGCGAGAAGCCAATTGGCGAATCGATCGTCGCGCCGATGCCCGACGCCATCGCCATCTCCGCAAGCGCCACCGCAAGACCGCCATCGGATAGGTCGTGAACGGCGGTGGCGGTCCCGTCGCGGATCAGGCCGCGCACGAACTCGCCGACCCGTTTTTCATGCGCGAGATCGACCGGCGGTGGCGGGCCTTCCGAGCGATCATGGATATTGCGCAAATAGATCGATTGACCGAGATGCGTCCCCCAACCGGGTAATGCGCCGACGAGCAGAATCGCCTCGCCCCCGGCCGCAAAGCCGATCCGCGCCATCTTCGACCAGTCGGGAATGAGCCCGACGCCGCCGATGGTCGGCGTCGGCAAAATTCCCTTGCCGTTCGTCTCGTTGTAGAGCGAGACGTTGCCGGAGACGACCGGGAAGTCGAGCGCC
>Ga0187809_10000464_pt1 | contig 21844 bp, 22 predicted proteins | sample NC_wetland_sal_i_8_FD_132415 | JGI IMG/M metagenome (GOLD analysis project Ga0187809, IMG submission 132415) | Wetland sediment microbial communities from Neuse River Estuary, North Carolina, USA - ASW_4 | ecosystem: Environmental > Aquatic > Freshwater > Wetlands > Sediment | place: USA: North...
AAGCAAACGGTACGTGAAACACGTAACGATCACTGCGGATGCTTAGCACTACTAACGTGCGAGGTGGACTCCTACCTGTCCGTAGCCACCATTATGCTTGAGGTTAAGGGGTGGAACAAGGGTAACTAAGTATAGTCTTTGATAGCCACAGGTGCCGAAAACAAGCAGAAAATCCTGCCGATCTTGTAGCTATATTTACACTTAATAATTTTTTTCTGCTTAGCACCTTAGCCGCCCCTGGATGCCTAAGAGACAAGCAGCCAAAATCACGTTGTATTAAAAACAAAACCAGGAGCTTGGCACTCCTGGTTTTCCACAAGGGGTTATGATGTCTTAAGCGATTTTCGTAATTTTGATGACGCTCTGGCGCTGACGGTGACCATGTACTTTGTGTACGCGCTTCTTCGCCTTGTAGCGAATAGCTGTCACTTTGTCGGCCTGCGTATCTGCCTCGACAACTTCGGCAGTTACCTTAGCGCCTTTTACCGTAGGCGTGCCAACAGCGACCTTTTCGCCATCAACTACGAGTAGCGGCTCGAAATCTGCGGTTTTGTCAGCGCCCTTCAGTAACTCGACACTCAGTAATTCACCCTCACTGACGAGGTACTGTTTGCCACCAGTTGCAATGACTGCTTTCTTCATATATTACTTTCCAAGATATTTTAACTACCAAAAGATAGTACCAGATACGCGCTTATCTGTAAAGACGGTCTACGCTTTTTCTAACGACACCGTAATAGGCGCCGAGTCGACAGCGCATGCAGTCCCGTGTGCGAATGTCTGATCGAAGACAAGCTCAGTCGCAAGCGTTTCGGCCTTAATCAGGTCATGATGCTCCTCGATCGCCTTGCGCAACTCATCGTCAGTCGTAGACAAGCTCAAACGGATCCGATCGTCGACGTTCAGACCCGCAGCCTTGCGTCCACTTTGCACGTTGCGCACCACTTCGCGCATCATACCCTCACGTTTGAGTACGGGCGTAACGGTTGTGTCGAGTTCTGTCAGGTGGGCGTTTCCAGGTGAGTGCAGACTGGGAGTCACGCCGAACTCTACCTCTTTCACGTTGAGCTCTTCAGCAACGACTTGCTCGTAAAACGGATGCTCAGCATCTGCAACCTCACTCGTTATCCAGATCTTTACCCGGCGAAGGGGTTGGCGAACCTTGAGCTGGTGTATAGCGCGCTGCGCTAGGCCCTGCTCTATCCCCTTGCGGATATCCGCCATGTGCTGCAAGACAACCTCATTCACATGTCCAGTCGCCGGCCAATTACGAAGATGCACAGACTCTCCGCTGGTTAACTTTTGGTAAAGTTCTTCTGCCAAGAACGGCGTGAACGGCGCCATCACGTGTGCCAGCTGTACGAGCACATAGTGAAGTGTGCGGTAGGCGTTCTGCTTGTCGGTATCATCCTCACTCTTCCAGAATCGGCGACGCGAACGGCGAACGTACCAGTTACTGGCGTCTTCAATGAAAGGCAGTATCGGCTTCATAGCGTTTGGAAGATCGTAGCTATCCATGTGCTTCTCGACCTCTTGAGTCAGCTGGTGGACGCGTGACACGATCCATTGGTCCAGCGGATTATTGAGCCTGTCGGTCGGGTCGTCGTAGCTGCCATCCCATTCCCAGCCGTCCACGTCCGCGTAGAGCGTAAAGAAGTCGTACATATTCCATACCATACTCAGCTTGCGCGACACATCGGCTACATCTTTATCGGTAAGGTTGAAGTCTTCTCCACTCATGAGCGGTGAGCTCATAAGCAAGAAGCGCAGCGCATCCGCCGAGTACATATCCATCAGCTCATTCGGGTCAGTATAATTACCGAATTGCTTGCTCATTTTACGGCCGTCATTGCCCGCTAACGTACCGGTTGTTATCACGTTCGTGAAGGCATTCTTGCCAAATAGCCCGACATTAACGGCATGCAAATAGTAAAACCAAGCTCTGACCTGGCCAACGTATTCGACGATAAAATCACCGGGGTAATTTTCTTCAAACTTCTCGATGTTCTCGAACGGATAGTGGAACTGTGCGAACGGCATAGAGCCACTTTCGAACCAACAGTCGAGCACTTTATCGATGCGCTTGTACTTCACCCCGTCGATCTCAAATGTCACGTCATCAATCCATGGACGATGATAGTCTTCCAGCTCCACACCAGACAACTCTTTCAGCTCCGCGTAACTACCCACTACCTTTATATGTTCTTTGCCGGCCTTGTCCTTGCCCTTCCAAACAGGCATAGCCGTTGCCCAAAAACGGTCACGACTCAAATTCCAATCCGGAGCGCTTTCTACCGTTTTAGTAAAACGACCCTTCTTAAGATGGTGCGGGAACCAGTTTATGCTACCGTTCTGCTCCAGCATCTGCTGTTTTTGGTCGGCAATATCCATGAACCAACTAGGGTGGGCGCGATACATCAGACGCGTGCCACAACGGTGGCAATGCGGGTAACTGTGCGTAATGTACTCGATTTTCCAAACCACACCGCGCTCATGCAATTCTTTGGCGATAGGTTTGTTTGCGTCCCAAACATTCTTGCCCTTCCACTCACCGGAAATATATAGGCCATTGTCATCTATATTGCTAACAACCGGAAAGCCCTTTTCTTTAGCGAGTACGTAGTCTTCTTCGCCATATGCAGGCGCCAAGTGGACGATTCCGGTCCCTTCGTCCAGGCTGACGTAGTCTGCATGCCAGACACGGTGTGCATTTTTGCCACGATCCTCAAACAGCGGCTCATATTCCTTGCCGACCAGTTCCTTGCCCTTCAACGTACGCAGCACTTTGTATGGCAAAACTTGGTGCTTCTCGTCTGTCAAAACCTTGTCGGCGAGAGCCCTGGCCAATATGAGCCTCTGGCCATCCACCTCTACCTCCACATACGTTTCGCCTTGGTTGACTGCCACGGCAGTGTTGGCAGGCAACGTCCATGGCGTGGTTGTCCAAGCCAACAGTGAAGTATCTTCACCTTTGAGCTTGAATTTGGCGTATACCGACGGATCAGTGACGTCTTTATAGGAATTATCCATGGCGACTTCAGCCTTGCTGATAGGTGTAGCGTCGCGGGTACAGTACAGGAGAACCTTCTCACCCTCGTAAATCTTGCCTTCGTCGTACAGCTTTTTAAACGCCCACCAGACACTCTCCATGAAATCTTTATCCATCGTCCGGTAGGCGCCCTTGAAGTCTACCCACCGGCCAATGCGATCGATGGTGTCTTCCCATAAGCTGCCGGTGGTGACCATATTCTCACGGCACGTCACGATGTATTCTTCGAGGCTAATCTTGGTACCGATATCTCGCTTGTCATGGATGCCCAACTTCTTTTCGGTGAACACCTCTGCCGGCAAGCCGTGGCAATCCCAGCCCCATACGCGTTCAACACGCTTACCTTTCATGGTCCAGTAACGGGGTACTACATCTTTGGCAATAGAGCTAAGCAGCGTGCCGTGATGCGGTACGCCGGTGATAAATGGAGGGCCATCATAAAAAACATATGAGTTCCCCTTCGGTCGCATCTCGACCGACTTCTCGAACGTACGGTTTTTCTTCCACTGCAAGACGAGATCTTTCTCGTACTCGATCGCCTTCCTGCGCGTACCTTTCTTGAATTTCATTGCTTCTCCTCTTTGCAAAATAAAAATCACCCTTTAGGCCATCGGATCCGTGCAAGACGGAGGTACCATCCGATTTCCTTTGAGGTGATCTCAAAAGCGCTTCGTTACCGCTATCACGGGCTTACCCGTCAGGCTCTACTAGGCCAAGGCTGTTCTTCCTGCTGCTTCGTGGTTGATAGCCACTCATCTACCAATGTAGAATGCATGTCCCAAATTGTGGTTTTTACTATAGCCGACTCCGTGCTCTAACGCAAGTTACGCGTTATAGACATAGCCGGCGACTTCATCCATGAGTGGCAGGCTATCACCTTCCCATAGCTTCACAAGTTGCCCGTCGTCGGCTAGCACAAGAATAGCCGGATATTGCACGACATCATACAGGCTTGCCGTTGCGACCCCATCCCGTGAGTCAACGTTCTGTACATCTAGGATGTCGGCGTTGACTTCGTGCTGGTATCTGAAATCTCTGATGAAAGACTCGATCACACGGCCATGCTCTGAGTTTGGGCGGTAAAGCACAAGCACCTTCATACCATCCAAGCATAGCATGTATACCGCTGGGGGTTCAATAAAACAGGAGCCCAACCACAACGGCTGGACTCCCTGTTTGCCTCTTAGCATATCGACTAGCTACAGCCGGTCGTGGAGCCGCATGCGGAGCAGACATAGCAGCTTCCTGCACGCTGTGTCTGATTGCCACAGTTGTAACAGATCGGGGCCGCGTCATCTACCGCAGTCGACACCCGAGATTCAACCTTGGCGACTGTGGCCGCGACCGTCTTCGGAGCTGGTGAATCGACTTCTGGCTGCTCGTCAACTTGGTCGGCAACTTCCTTACCCTCATCAATAGCAGGCTCCTCGAGCAAGGTGGTTTGCTCTTCCGGCATATCCTCGATTGATGCGAGCCCGAGCTCCAGCCTGTCATCAAATGACAGGTAGGTCAGTGCCAAACGACGGGCGATGAAGTCAATGATCGAAGAAGCCGTGCGGATCTCTGGATCATCGGTGATGCCAGATGGCGCAAACGAGGTGTTCAAGAACGACTTGATGTAGGTCTTGATAGGCACGCCGTATTGCAAACCGTGACTAACCGAAATCGCAAAGCTGTCCATGATGCCGCGCAAAGTGGAACCGTGCTTCGAGAAGTTTACAAACAGCTCACCAGGCGTACCGTCTTCGTATTCGCCAACGATGAGGTAGCCATGACTGTCGGCAACCGTGAACGAAAACGTTCGAGCGGTTCTCTCTTTAGGTAGCTCGCGACGGATCGCACCCTTCACGACAATCCTGTTGTCCAAAGCTTCGGCTACTGCTACAGCCACCGGAGTCGTCGCCTCCTTCGCTACAGGCTCTTCACGCCTCTCTTCTTCCTTCTTGGCCATGCTGAGTGGCTGGGCAACCTTACAGTTGTCACGGTAAATCGCGACTGCTTTGAGCCCCATCTTCCAGGAGTCAATGTGGAGTTGCTCGACGTCTTCTACCGTAGCTTCTTCAGGCATGTTGATTGTTTTACTGATGGCACCAGACAAGAAAGGTTGTACTGCTGACATCATCTTTACATGCCCCAAGTAGTGAATAGCGTTGTCGCCCATTGAACAAGCGAATACTGGTTCATGTTCTTTCTTGAGATGAGGTGCACCGAGTATCGTCTTTTCTACATCGATGTACTTGACGATATCATCGACCTGCTTCTGGCTGTATCCGAGTGCCTTGAGTGCACGCGGGACGGTCTGGTTAACGATACTCATCGTACCACCGCCCACAAGCTTCTTGAGTTTGACCAAACCGAGGTCCGGCTCGATACCGGTAGTGTCGCAGTCCATCATCAGGCCGATGGTGCCGGTTGGCGCTAATAGACTTGCCTGTGAGTTACGCACGCCGTAAAGCTCTCCGAGTTCTACCGCCTCATCCCAAGCGCTTGCGGCAGCGCTTAGAAGTTCTTCGGCCACGTAGCTAGCGTCGATGTCAGAAACTGCTTTGCGATGCATACGCAGCACTTCTAGCATATTGTCGCGGTCCTTGTGGAAGCCCGCGAACGGGCCAACCTTACGTGCTATCCGGGCGCTTACCGCGTACGAATGTCCGGTCATGAGTGCCGTAACGGCAGCCGCCTGTGCACGACCCTCTTCAGAGTCATACGGCAAGCCTTGTGCCATCAGTAAAGCACCAAGGTTCGCGTAGCCGATGCCAAGCTGGCGATAGGCACGAGCGGTCTTCGTAATGCTTTCAGTCGGATATTCTGAGTAGCCTACCAAGATTTCCTGAGCCGTGAATATCAGCTCAACCGTGTGTTTAAAGGCTTCAATGTCGAATGTGTTATCGTCACGCAAGTATTTCAGCAAGTTAATGCTCGCTAAGTTGCACGCCGAATTATCGAGGTGCATATATTCAGAGCACGGGTTACTACCGTTAATACGGCCAGCATTCGGCGTCGTGTGCCACTTGTTAACCGTGGTATCGAACTGCATGCCCGGATCGGCACATTCCCATGCCGCCTCGGCAACCTGGCGGAATAGTTTGCGAGCCTTGACCTTCTTGACTACCTTGCCGGTCGTGACTTCTTTGAGCTCCCACTCTTCATCATTCTCGACAGCTCGCATGAACTCATCCGTCACACGAACTGAGTTGTTGGCATTCTGGTACTGGACCGAGAAAATGTCCTTACCATCCAGTGTCATGTCATAGCCGGCAGCTTCCAGTGAGCGTGCTTTGCGCTCTTCGATCGCTTTACACCAGACAAACTCTTCGATGTCAGGGTGATCGGCATTCAAAATAACCATTTTAGCTGCTCGACGCGTTTTGCCACCGCTTTTAATAGCGCCCGCCACCGAGTCGGCACCGCGCATAAAGCTCAGCGGGCCTGAGGCCTTACCGGCACTTTTGCCCAGAGGCTCCTTTGAAGAACGAATGGTACTGATGTTCAAGCCAGAGCCAGAACCACCCTTAAAAATCATTCCTTCTTCGGTGTACCAATTAAGGATAGACTGCATGGTGTCCTCGACGGACAAGATGAAACATGCACTAGCCTGCTGAGAGCGACCAGGAGCGCCAATATTGAACCATACTGGTGAGTTAAAGGCGGCACGCTGGGTTGCTAAAACATACTTTAGCTCTTCACGATAATTTTCGGTTTCTGTTTCATTATCAAAGTAGCCTTCTTGAACACCCTGACGAGTGACTGTGTCGACGACGCGATCGATAAGATGTCTCAGCGAACTTTCCCGCTCTTGTGTGCCAGGAGTACCTGTGAAGTACTTTTGCGCCACGATATTGATAGCATTGAGCGACCAACCTTCTGGGAAATCTACACCCTTTTGTTCGAAAACCGGTTTGCCGGTCATCGGATTCATAATGACGGAATCGCGCTTCGACCACGTCAGCTGATCGTATGCTTTACTTTTAGGCCGAGTGAACATGCGCCCGACGCCTAAAGATGTTGTTTGTGCCATAGTACCCTCACTTCTCTGGCTTTATTAAGTTAGCCCTTAGTTTTAATTTTTGTTTAGAGTTCGCTTCAAGCGCCCGCTCTCAGGAGGCGCTTTAGCGTTTGCGAGCTCCTCCCGAGCTTCAGTGGCAATAACTAAAACTCGAGAGGAGCAGTCAAAGAAACTCTACTCTTTGACTGCCGCAGCAACTCTACGTTGCTTTATTTGTGAAAGTTCGCGTTCGAAGCCCGCGATGTCTTTGAAGCGACGATAGACGCTTGCAAATCGTACGTAGGCGACCTCGTTAAGCAGCGCTAAGCGCTCCATGACCAATTCGCCTATCCTTGCCGAACGGACCTCGGCTTCGCCACAAGCGTACAGTTCCCGTTCGACTTCAGTCACCAAACGCTCCAATTGTACGTTGGTAAGCGAAGTTTTCTCGGAGGCGCGCAGCAATCCTGCCAACAGCTTTTGCCTGTTATATAGCTCTCGTACGCCATTATTTTTTACGATTACGAGCTGTGGGCGTTCGATACGCTCATAGGTCGTAAACCGATGGCCACATTGCGTGCACATTCGCCGACGGCGGACAGCTTCCCCGTCTGCAACATCTCGCGACTCGATAACCTTCGTGTCGTCATGTTGGCATTCATTGCATTTCATCTTGTACCCTCTTCTTTTGTACACTTGTTTTGTTCAATTTGAATGTACTCCCGCGACGGTCCCTCACGACATATAGCGGTTAGTTTCTCTATGATAGCCCTACTTATAGCGCTTTGCAAATATTTTCTGGTGTATTATTTAGTACAGAAAACGCCTATTTTTCTCTGTCTTGATCGGTCTGGTCCTTGTGGCGAGCGGTTAGGCGCCGCAAGAATGAAGGCTTATCTAGATTATCCAACATAGAGTCGTCATCACCGGAAACGAAGGCCTGATTCTGCTTGAACGTTTCGTTATCTTCAGTATCAGTATTATCATCACTGCTGCTACTTTTCTCTTTTTCGTCCTCGTCTACCGCCCAGATATTAGGCATCGGTTGATTTGAAGTGAAATCGGTAGCTGCACCATCCGTATTGCCGTCGTCAAGGTCCATATCAATATCGGACATCACTTTGTCGTCAACTTTAGGCATTGAAGACGAAGAAGCCGCAGCGACAGAGGCGGCCGGATGAGCCTCCTCAAGCAACGCGTTAGTGGGCGTGCGCTTTGCGAAGTAAGCAGCGTCAAAACCAGTTGCCACAACGGTAATAATAATCTCGCCTTCTATATCAGGGTTAATGGTGGCGCCGAAAATAATGTTAGCGTCTGGGTCAGCGGCACTGGTAATGGTTTCAGCAGCGGTATTAATCTCGTGCATAGAAAGATCGTTGCCACCTATGACGTTGAAAAGAATACATCGTGCACCATCAATAGACACCTCAAGTAATGGCGAGTCAATCGCCTGTTGAGCTGCTTGTATAGCGCGATTTTCGCCGCTAGCACGGCCGATGCCCATAAGCGCGGAGCCAGCATGGCTCATTACTGTCTTAACATCGGCAAAGTCCAAGTTAATAAGCCCGTGTACCGTAATAAGGTCAGATATGCCTTGGACACCTTGGCGAAGCACGTCATCAGCGACTTTGAACGCTTCGAGTAGCGGCGTCTGCCTGTCAATCGTCTGGAGTAGCCTATCGTTCGGGACGATGATAAGCGTGTCGACTGACTTACGCAGATTCTCGATTGCGGCTTCCGCATTCTTGCGCCGCTTTTCGCCCTCGAATACAAAAGGTTTTGTCGCGAAACCTACGACTAATATGTCTAGATCTTTGGCCACTTTAGCGACTACCGGACCGGCGCCGCTCCCAGTTCCGCCACCTGCCCCGATTGTAATGAATACCATGTCTGCACCCTCGAGCGCTTTTTTGATTTCCTCGGTAGACTCTTCGGCAGCATGCTGGCCCACGGATGGGTCAGCGCCGGCACCAAGACCACGTGTAGTACCTTTACCGATATGTATCTTGATCGATGCTTTGGAGTGAAACAATGCTTGCGCATCAGTGTTGACAGCGATAAACTCCACGCCCTCTACGCCCGCTTCTATCATACGGTTCACTGCTGCACCACCGGCCCCACCAACGCCAACGACCTTAATCTTGGCAAATGTTTCTATGGCTGGTTCAACAACTTGAGGCATAACTTGTGTACACTCCCCGAAATGCTTACTTTAACGTATACGAACTAGTATAACGAAAAGTACTCGGGCGTTCAATTAAATTGATCGGCAGCATTCCGCCTTACCCGCCTTTGTGCAGTTTATGTATGCGCGAGAATTAGCGGCGTTTGAAATAGCCAAGCGCACGATCAACTGCCCCCGCCAGACTGCTGCCCATCTGTGCCTGGTGCCCATGTTGCCCGCCACCCTCCGGCAGAAGTAGCATATCCAACAACATCAAGCCTACAGCAGTGCAGTAAGCCGTATCTTCTACCGTGTCTATTAAGCCCGCTAACGTTTGCAGTTTGCCTACTCTAGCTGGCAATTGCAGTTTTTCCTTAGCGAAGTCCGCAATACCAGGAAGCTTCGCGGTACCACCAACCAGAACAGCTCCGCCAGGTAGCTTTCTAGATCTCTGGATCTTACGCAACTCCTTGTCAACATACTCGAATAACTCTTCCACGCGCGCCTCGGTAATCATGACGACATCGCTCGATTTAAAGCTGTGCTCGTTGTCACCCTGCTTTACTACTACCGTAGTTTTCTTTGGCACATCAAACGCAAGGCCGGCATGCGCCACCTTTACCTGTTCCGCGATATCTAGGTCGGTTTTGAGCCCAATAGCGAGGTCGTTGGTGATGTGTTGGCCGCCAATTGGAAGCACGGCAATATGCTGCACTTCGCCATCCTCTATAACAAGGATGTTCGTCGTGCCGGCACCAATGTCTACTAAAACAGTCCCCGCTTCTTTTTGCTGCCGGTTGAGTACTGCTTCCGCCGCAGCAAGGCTCGAAATTGTATGCCGCATCGGCGCGACCTGCGCCCGCTCAAGCGCCATATCGAGGTTTCGCAAGTTCGGTGTCGCGGCAGTTACTATATGTGTGTCGACTTCGAGACGCACTCCATGCATACCTACGGGGTCTTTAATGTTTGATTGCCCATCAAGGCTGTAATTCTTAGCAAATAGCTGAACAATTTCGCGGTTTGGTGGCAACTTTACGACAGCAGCGGCATCCTCGACCCGGATTCGGTCTTCTACGGTTATCTCGCGATTAGCCGTACTGATGGCAATAACACCTTTCGAGTTAATTCCAGCAACGTGGGCGCCGTTAATGTTGACGGTAGCCCTATCGATGCGCACCCCTGAGAGCCGTTCGGCTTCCGTAATAGCCTGCACTACAGCTTCGGTCACATCTTCGATGTGTACCACTACCCCTTTTCGCATACCGAGATTCGATGAACTCCCATGTCCTATAACAGAAGGTTTAGCATCGGCGTCAGATCCAAGCATACCTACCACACAGCGAACTGTGCTCGTGCCGACATCTAGACCCACAAAATGCGGAGCGGAAGATTCTCGCATGCAAGCAGTATACCGCTTGGGCTTAAGTTTGAGCAAGTTTCTTGCGAGTAGTCGCCCAAAAAATAGTTCAGGGTGGCCTAAACAGTAGTCAATATTTCGGCGCTGTCTTCGTTTATAAGAACGGTATGTTCAAAGTGCGCCGCCCACGATCCATCCTGCGTCAATACTGTCCATCCATCCTCGGCGATATACACGCTGTCTGTGCCGAGCGTTGCCATCGGTTCGATAGCAATAGTCATATTCTTGATAAGCCGTGGGCCTGTATTACTCCGCCCATAATTAGGGATATTTGGGTCCTCATGAATGTGGTGCCCGACACCATGCCCAACCAGATCACGAACGATACCGTATTTGTGCTTATTGAGTTCCTCTTCGACTGCATGGCCGATATCACCGGTACGCACGCCATCGTGCACGGCAGCGATACCTGCAAGCATCGAAGCTTCCGTGTATTTAAGGAGTGCTGCGTGTTTCTCTGAGAGAGGCTTACCTACAATGACGCTGAGCGCGGAGTCAGTAATCATCCCACGGTAACGCACGCCGAAATCCAAGCTCACGATATCCCCTTCGTGGATAAACTTGTCCTTCGATGGTATGCCATGGACCACTTCGTCATTTACCGAGATGCACACAACATCTGGGAAACCTTGATAGCCAAGAAAGGGCGCATCCCCGCCAAGTTTCTTGAGTTCAGCGGCGGCGATAACCGCGAGGTCCTTCGTGGACATTCCTTGAGTTACCTGACGCTTTAATAGCTGCAATACGGTCGCAAGTATACGCCCGCTTTCGCGCATCGCTTCGATCTCAGCTGCGTTCTTTGTACGAGTGAACATATCTCCCCTAAGGTTAGGATTCAATCTTGTTTAGACACCGGACAATATCGTCGTGTACCTGTCGCGGCGTCTGTGACGCGTCGATATCACACACTTTCACTTTTTCTTCCTTGAAGTGATCGATAATTGGCAGCGTCACGGCCCGATACTCACGAAACCGCTCGTTGATTGCCTGCTCGGTGTCATCCTGGCGCCCGCGCTCTATGAGCCGCTCACGCACCACAGCCTCTGTCGCCTGTAGGTTAAAAACTCCCGAGAGGTGGAAACGCCCGTGCTTGGATTGCTCGAGCAGCCATTCGGCCTGCTTCACAGTACGAGGGAAGCCATCCAATACAAACTCTTCAGAGGTATCGATAAGGTCCAGGACTTTATCGACAACATCGATCACCTCCTGGTCGCTCAATAATTTGCCGGCCAGCATCTCTTGTCGACGTTTGCCAGTAATGAGGACTCGCAATACTTCACCGGTTGATACCCATGCGAATCCATGCTCATCGGCCAGCATCCTACCCTGCATACTCTTGCCAGCACCCGCAACACCCATAAGAATGATCATTGTTTCATCCTTCCTTTGACTACTTCAGCAACAACGCTACCGTCGGCCGCACCTTTGGCCGTCTGCTTTACGTACCCGATAACCCGCCCCATGGTCTGCGGCGTTATTTCACCCAGCTCTTGAACGGCTTGGTCTACCAATTCGTTGATCTCTTCTTTCGTCAAAGCTGCCGGCAGATAGCGATCAATAATCGCCTTTTCTTCCAGTTCTTTAGCCGCTCGATCTTCAGCGCCACCTCTCGTGAAGAGCGTAGCGCTCTCTTGCCGTTTCTTTGATTCCTTGGTTAGGACATCAAGAATTTCCGCGTCACTCAAGCCCGCACCACCTTTAACCCCGTGTGAGACTTCCGCATATGTGATAGCGCTCTTCAGTGAGCGCAACACGCTCACTTTCATGACATCTTTAGCAAGCAGGGCCGTTTTCAGATCCTGCGTTATCTGCTCTTGCAGCATATCCTTAGCGTTGGCCCAGCTTAATTCTCTTTAGCTTGGCTGCTTTACGCTGTTGCCGGATGATAGCCTTCTGACGTCGCTCACGCTTACTGAGTGGCTTCTCAAAATACTGGCCTTGCTTAGCCACGGCAATAATGCCCGACTGTTGCACCTTGCGGTTAAAGCGCCGCAAGAGATTTTCTAACGATTCCTTGGAATCTTTTCGTGTTACCGTAATCATCGCTGACAATTGTACGTTATGAACCTTCGTTTTGCAAGGGGTTAGAGCTTCGTTGTCTTTTTGTGGTTTGTGCGCTGTGATTTCAGCACAATACTTTGCAATTCTTTGAAGATCACGAACTGCTTATTCGTGTGGTAAATCTTTGTGTTCCCTTGTTTTTCAGAGATAAGGAAGCCGGCCTTCTCAAGCCGCTTGAGCTCGCGCTGGATGTTCCCCGCATCTTCCTTGATTAGCTTGGCAAGACCACGGACATGTGTCTTGAAGTCCGGATACTTTGCATAAATGACGATTATTTTTCGCCGCACTCGTGAAGTAATAAAAATATCTAACATACGCCCCTATTGTTATTCAGACAACGTAAATTATAAGCTCCGACACAACTTTTTTCAAATTATTTTGTGAATTAAAGAAGATAAAAAACTATAATGTAAACTACATGTTCTACTATGAGGTCATCGTCGGCACCGCTTCTTATCGAGGCAAGGAGGCGCTCACATACAGCAGTGAGCAGAAGCTTGTTGTGGGTAGCATCGTCGACGTCGCCCTCAAGCATAACACCGTAGTAGGCGTAGTGAGTGCGGAGGTGCCCAAGCCTTCCTTTGCTACCAAGACAGTAACGGCGACCGCTGACATCCCCCCGCTCCCTGTCGAGTTAATCGAGCTTGCTTCGTGGCTGTCTGATTACTATCCTGCTGGGCTTGGGTCAATAGGACAACAGTTCTTGCCAAAAACCATCTCTCAAAAAGCTAGCCTACCTAGGCCAGACCAGCAGCAAAGATCAGCAACGTCCGCAACGCTTCCAGCACTTACTACTGAACAACAAAATGTCATTAGCAGGATTAAAAAACCTGACACGTATCTGCTGCACGGTGATACCGGCACCGGTAAGACCCGCGTATACATAGAGCTCGCACGTCAAACGCTCAGCCAGGGACAATCTGCCGTAATACTTACCCCTGAAATAGCACTAACCCCTCAACTTGCACACAATTTCCAATCTATTTTTGGCGACCAAGTGGTAGTGACCCACTCCAGACTCAGTGCAGCTGAGCGTCGTAAGGTATGGCTCCAAATACTGACGAGCTCTCAGCCACTGCTCGTTATAGGACCCCGATCTGCCCTTTTTAGCCCCCTAAAAAATATAGGGCTGATCGTACTCGATGAATCACATGAGCCTTCATACAAGCAGGAGCAATCGCCCCACTACCTCGCGGGGAAGGTCGCAGCCAAGCTGGCATCACTCCACCATGCAACCCTGATACTTGGCTCTGCGACTCCGTCTATCGTTGACTACTCTTTGGCTACTCAGAAGCAGAAGCTAGTATTGCGCATGCAACAGCTTGCCCAACCCGCGACGTACAGCAGACCGAACGTACAAGTGGTAGACCTGCGTGACAGGAAGCATTTCACTCAAAAACCACACCTCTCTAACGAACTTCTGGCAGCCGTGGGTGCCTCCCTGCAAGCGGGAGAGCAAAGCCTACTTTTTCTCAACAGAAGAGGAACCGCTCGCGTCGTATTGTGCGAACAATGTGGTTGGCAAGCGATATGTAGCCACTGTAATTTGCCGCTTGTCTACCACGGTGACCGTCATGCTATGCAGTGCCACACCTGCGGACGCACATACCCAGCTGCAAATACCTGCCCTATATGTCGGAGCCCGAAAGTCGTTCTCAAGAGCATCGGCACTAAGGCTATCGTAGATGAAATAACAACAGCATTCCCGGGCGCAAGGATACAGCGATTTGACACCGACAACAAAAAATCGGAGCGAATAGAACAACACTACGAAGCCCTCAGAAGTGGCAAGGTAGATATAATCATCGGTACCCAGATTTTGGCGAAGGGCCTGGATTTACCGAAACTTAGTGTTGTAGGTGTTGTAATTGCTGACACGAGTCTGCAATTCCCCGACTATACAGCCGATGAACGGACGTACCAGCTTTTGCGGCAGGTTATCGGACGGGTTGGACGAGGCCATCGCGAGAGTAACGTCATTGTTCAGACGTATGATCCGGATAACTTCGTCATCCAATCGGCAATAAAAGGATCCTGGGACAAATTCTACACGCACGAACTTTCGCAGCGTGAGAAGTTTCTTTTCCCACCATTCTGCCATTTACTAAAGCTAACCTGTCGCCGAGCAAGTAGCACAGCAGCACAACGGAAAGCGGAAGAACTGGCTACGGCGGTGAAAGCTGCTGGCATCCGTGTAGTCATCGACGGGCCTAGCCCTTCCATCCACGAAAAGGTAGGTAACAAATACCAGTGGCAGCTCGTCCTAAAGGCTAAGCAGCGCAGAGAATTATTGAGGGTCATCGATATGCTACCAAGCGGTTGGACATTCGACATTGATCCCACAAACTTACTGTAAATTTCCGCCAGCCGTACAGCCAAAGCAGATACCTAGCCTCAGAGAGGCAAGTAGTTTATACTCATCTGTAAATGAAAGACTCTATAATCACGTTGCCCCACCCGCACTTGCGTAAACGTTCTCAGAAAGTAGGGGTTATTTCTCCTGAGGTAAAGAAGGTAGTCCATGACATGGAAGCTGCCACGATCGACTGGGAGCAGAGTCGTGCCCACGAAGTCGGGGTTGCTCTCGCCGCCATCCAGATTGATAAGTTACTCCGTGTCGTTGTAGTACGTAACAATTTTGACAACAAAGACGACCACACTTTCACTGTCTTCATCAACCCAGAGATTACCAAGTATGATGGCGTCATCGAAGAGGATTTTGAAGGCTGCTTAAGCGTAAAGGATATTTATGGTAAAGTTCCTCGCTACACTAAGGTGCGAGTGAAAGCGCTCGATATGGAGGGACGAGAATTTCGCGTGACAGCCGAGGGGTTCTTAGCGCGTATCTTCCAGCACGAGATCGACCACACCAAAGGAACCATGTTTATAGACCATATACGAGATAGTAAGAACGCTTTCTTTAAGCTGACAGCTGATGGCAACCTGGAGCAGTTAGACTATGAAAAAGATATCAGAAACAATCGTTTTCTTTGGTAGCGGCCCTGTTGCCGCCAAATCCTTGGAGCTCTTGCAATCATGGTGCGAGATTGAAGCCGTGGTTACAAAGCCGCAGCCGCCACACCATCGAGAACTCTTCCCTGTCATCGATATAGCCCAAAAATACGAGTTACCGCTTCTTACTGCCAGCGACCGTCACGAACTTGACGAAGTAGTGAGACAAAACACTTTCACGAGTCGCGTGGGGGTGCTTGTCGACTACGGCATTATCGTCAGCCAGGATGTACTCAATTCATTCGAGTTCGGCGTCATTAATAGTCACTTCTCTATTTTGCCAGAGTGGCGCGGCGCCGATCCTATAACCTTCTCTATCCTGAGCGGCCAGCAGCAGACTGGCGTAAGTCTTATGCTTCTCGTCCCTCGCATGGACGAAGGACCGCTTATTGCCTACAGTGAGTACAACCTTCCTCCAACCATAACTACACCAGAACTGACCGATGACCTGATAGAAATAAGCAACGCTCTGCTTGAGCGTACCCTACCAGGCTACCTAGCCGGAGCGATAGATCCCCAACCTCAGACCATCACTAAGCGCCAGGTTTCGTACTCGCGTAAACTCACTAAGAATGATGGCACGCTCGACTGGCAAAAAACGGCGGAAGAACTAGAACGAGAGGTACGAGCATTTGCAGGATGGCCGAAAAGTCGCACCGAGCTAGCAGGCAAAAGTGTAGCAATAACAAAAGCACATGTCGTAAAGGCAGCTTGCAGCCCAGGTCAGCTTATACTGAATGGCAAGTCACTCAGCATAGGCACGAAACACAATGCCCTGGGCATAGATGCCCTCATACCTGCTGGCAAGAGAGAGATGACCGTAGCAGCCTTCCTGGCCGGGTACGGAAGCGTACTCCAAAGGGACCAGAGTTAAGCAGCCTGTTGGCCAGGGTTGTCGGTACGACTCGCCGCTATGATGTCGTTAGCCACCAGCTTGATTTCACCCTTGAGTTTCTCGAATTCCTCAGCGACAACCTCTTTGTAGTTGGGGAAGTTCGTTTCTAGCCAGTGAAATGCCCCATTATCGTCGTTACGGTCAATAAACGCCTCGAATTCATCCAGCTGTTGGTCAGTCATCCGCTCAGCAAGTCGGGTGCCTACACGCATTTCGAGCGTCTCGTAGATGTGCCTAAGGAATTTATCCTTTTCGGCAGGAGGCAGCGCACCGAGCCCAAGTTCTTGGAGTAAATTGTCGTCTAGTTTTATCATAATCTATTGCCGTTTATATATTTTGTATTGTAGCATTCCTGGGCTACCGACGGAACACATAACCTGCTATAGATGACGAGCTACCGTTTCTCGCGTGAGCAGCGTTATACGGTCACCTTCTTGAAGGTCAAGTCGGCTGGTAGTACGCAGGCTCATGCCGCACATCTCACCCTCCACTACTTCCTTGGCGTCTTGAGGGCCACGCTTCAGATTCGTAACTTCCACCTCGGCAATTTGCTCTTTGCCCCGCTCAACGCGTGCCAGAGCCGGAGTAGTGAGTTTACCGCTCGCCACCTCGCCGCCACAAATTACTTCGGTCTTAGTCGTCTTGAACACCCCCTTCACAGTAAGCGCACCAAGTTCCACCTCTTTAACCTCTGGCGCAAGCAGACGCGAAAGCTCTTCACGCGCATCATCGATCAATTCGTAAATCACTTTGTATAGACGAATAGTGACCTTATCACGAGCCGCAAGCCGTTTGATGTTCTGTGGTAGGTCAACGTTAAAGCCGTAAATGATTGCTTGGCTTGTTTGCGCCAACTGTACGTCATTTTCAGTTACCACCCCGACACCGGATCCAACTATACGCACGGCAACTTCTTCTGTGTCGAGCGCTTTTAGACTATCAATGACAGAAGTAAGCGACCCCTGGACGTCCGCTTTGACAATTACGTTCAGTTCGTTCACTTGATTACTGCGGTTGATCATACGGATGAGCTCAGAACTATTCAACCCCAAACTGCTGTTCGTTCCTTTTCTGCTTTCGGCAACCTTCTCGGCCTGAGCGCGCGCATCTTTTTCGGACTTCGCGACAACGAATTGATCACCGAATTCCGGCAATGTCTTGAAGCCGGTGATAATTACCGGCGTTGAAGGCCGCGCTTCAGTTATGGAGCTACCGTCCGTCGATTCCAGCCTGCGTATATGAGCGTACGTTGCCCCTGCGACGATATAGTCACTATTTTTCAATATGCCTTCTTCTACGAGCGCGTGAGCTATCGGACCTCGGCCATGCTCGACATGTGATTCTATAATCAGCCCCGCAGCCGGCGCATCAACGCTTGCTCGCAGCTCCTCCACATCGGCGACCAACAAAATGATATCAAGCAGCTCATTGATGCCCTGCTTCGTTTTAGCGGACACTTCTTGCACCACCGTATCACCGCCCCACTCTTCGACGAGCAAGTTTTGCTCAGCGAGCTGCTGTTTGACATGGTTGGAATCAGCGCCTTCTTTGTCAATCTTGTTGATTGCAACGATGATCTTTACGCCAGCCTTGCGCGCGAAGCGGATCGCTTCGATGGTCTGCGGCTTCACACCGTCATCTGCGGCAACTACCAGAACAACCAAATCGGTCAGTTGTGCGCCATGCTCACGAATAGCGGCAAAAGCTTCATGTCCGGGCGTGTCCAGAAAGGTAATCGGCCGATCATTATGCTTAATCTGATATGCCGAAATGTGCTGCGTAATGCCCCCCGCCTCACCTTTGACGACATTCGAGCCACGTAACGCGTCGAGCAAGCTCGTCTTGCCGTGGTCGACGTGCCCCATGACCGCCACAACCGGAGGGCGAGCTACGGCGTTCTTGTCATCAGTATGACTTGCCTTCTTTGTAGCCCGCTCAGCAAACCCGTCAGGTGCTGCTATGGCAGCCTTTGCCAGTTCGATATCCAAACCAAGCTCTTCGGTGATTATCTGAGCCGTATCGAAATCAATACGCTCATTGACCGTAGCCATCACCCCATTCTTCATGAGCTCCGCAATTAGTCGACTGACCGGCAGCGAAAGCTTCTCCGCAAGTGTACCGACGGTTATGGTATCTTCGATTTCTATTGTCCTACTCATGCGTCGATACTCCTTTCTGCGGGCGATCCCCTGCCGACTATGTTGGCTTACATGGTGCTATTTATTTGGCGTCTTTGAGGCTCAGTGCGATCTTCCGCGCATCCACGTCGATGTCGAGAACTTTGAACTGCTTCTTTTCATTCAGTTGGAAGACTTTCTCCGGGTCTACGTTATCGTCGTCACCCATCTCAGAGACATGGACGAGCGCTTCGACGGCAGAGCTCAGCTGTACGAACGCACCAAACGGCGTGATACGCGTAATCTTGCCTTCGACAACATCACCCTTCTTGAATGCTTTGACCTGCTTAAGCCACGGGTCTTCGCTCATCTGCTTGAGGCTTAATGAAAGTCGGTCTTTATCGATAGCGATGATTTTTGCCTTCACCGTCTCGCCAACTTTGACGTACTTGCGAGGATCTTCAACACGCTCCCAGGAAATTTCAGAGATGTGGATGAGACCTTCAATGCCGTCGACGTTTACGAAAGCACCGAAGTCGATAACACCGGTTACCACACCTTCTACTACATCGCCGACTTTAAGTTTGGCAAATCGAGCCTGCATATCGTCTTTAACGGCTTCCTTCTCGGAGAAGATGAGCTTGTTGTCCTTACGGCTCACGTCCAAGATACGTACACGCAGCGGTTTGTCGACGAGCGCGTTCAGTTTCTGTAGGATTTCATCCTTGTCGGCACCGGATACACGCGGGTAGTGACCGGCAGCAAGCTGCGATACAGGCAGGAAGCCCCGGATACCACCGAGCTCAACCAAAAGGCCGCCACGGTTTGCATCATATGCACTTACTTCAACAATCTCCTGGCTCTCGAACAGACGCTGCAGTTCGTCCCAACCGCGATCCTTAGCGGCACGTTTCATACTAAGCAGCGCGTAGCCCTCGTCCATTTCTGGGTCAATTACACTGACCGTGATAGTCTGCCCCAGTTCAAGGGCCTGACCGTGTCCGATCTCGCGACGCAGTACTACGCCGACACCGTTCGGACCAAGGTCTACCCAGACCTCGTGTTTCTTGACCGAACTGACCACACCTTCGATGACGTCGCCCGCTTCAAGTTGCTTGACGCTGTGCGAAGCCAGCAGTTCGTCCATTGTTACGTTATTATTTGACATGTTTCCTCATGCCTCCTTAAAAATGTATTTCTGTCAGATGGCATCGAATCTTGGGAACTTCAGCCCCAAAATCACTACAACATCTGCAAGATTAACCTCTATTATACCTGCTAAAGCTACCGTAGTCAAAGAGGGGACCATCGCAGTGCTTCTTTGGCGTGTGATACACTACAAGTAACATGTACTTGGGCATAGACATTGGGGGGACAAAAACGATCGTCGCGAGCCTCGACGGTAGTGGAGTGATTCAAGAAAGGCACCGTTTTCCTACACCCAAAAACTACAGTGATTTCCTCGACACTTTGTCTAAATTCGTAGATAAACTTACTACGAAGCAGTTTAAAGCCGCCGGGGTGGCCGTCCCCACCAGGATCGACCGGGCGCACGGCGTCGCGACCTCCGGCGGGCGACTATTGTGGCGGGACGTTCCTATCCAGCACGATATACAGCAAATCGTACACTGCCCAGTCGTCATAGAAAACGATGCCAACTTGGCCGGGCTCTCCGAAGCTATGCTTCTGAAAGAATATGAAAAGGTACTGTACGTAACAATCAGTACAGGTATTGGCACAGGTTTTATCGTGAACCAGAAAATCGACCCCAGTATGGCGGATAGCGAAGGTGGTGGCATGCTACTCGAACATGGCGGTAAACTGCAGCCGTGGGAAGATTTTGCCTCCGGGCAAGCGATTGTCAGGCGCTTCGGTAAACGCGCCAGCGAGATCACCGACAAGGATACATGGCAGATCATTGCCCACGACATCGCTTTGGGGTTCATCGACCTTATCGCCCTCATGCAGCCGGACATCATTGTGCTAGGTGGCGGTGTTAGCGCCCACTACGCCAAATTTAAAGACTTTCTGCAGCAATACCTTACGGAGTATGAGAATCCGTTGGTTACTATACCGCCCATAAAGGAGGCGGCTAGGCCAGGCCTAGCAGTCGTGTATGGCTGCTATGACTTAGCAAAGAGTGTGTATGGAAAGACTGCTTGAACAACTGCAACGAGACCATCCTACCCTACAGTTCGCTGAAGGCAGGTCATTCTATTGGTCGCCGAAAACGCGGCAAGTATTCTATGGGGTAGACCGATCGCAAAGCGGACTGTGGGCTATACTCCACGAGACTGCACATGCCCTGCTCCAGCACACAAGGTATTCACTGGATTTCGAACTTTTACAGATGGAGGTTGCTGCCTGGGAGCATGCCAAAAAACTCGCGGACAAATACGAAATCGTTATAGATGAAGACCATATCCAGGACTGCCTAGATTCCTACCGCGACTGGCTGTACAAGCGCTCTATCTGCCCATCTTGTGGCAACAAGAGCATTCAGCACGACCACGAATTGCGCTACCAATGCTTCAATTGTCATAGTACATGGAGCGTCGCATCGTCACGTTTTTGTCGGCCGTACAGACAGTTTAAAGAAACTAAAAAGTCGTCCGTAGCGCAAACCACGGACGACTCCTTCAGTAAAGTTAGCCTAATAATCTAAATCTTAGGCAACTTTTTTGGTGCGGCGCGAAATGCGGCCACCTTTGGCACCAGCAGAGCGAGCAAGGTCGCGGTTTGCGTAGAAGCCACCAGTGCGGCCTTTCTTGCCACCCATTGCACCGATCTTAGCGTAAAAGTCGGCACCGTACTTTGCCTTATTGGTTGCGGCAGCAGATTTGCCGCCAGTCTTGGTTCCAGCCATAGTAGACCTCCCTATTTAATGATACTCCGATTTCGCTTATGGAAATAAAAAGGTTTCGCACATCTTGACGAAACCCTCAGCAATTTCTCCACGAAATTATGCTTATGATATCATCCCAAGCCGCTCATGTCAATAGAACATGTAACATCCATTATAAAAGATAAAAGCCATCCTATTCGGATGGCTTTTATATAATTCGGCACCGTGCTATTTTCCCAGGGCTCAGGCCCAAGTATTGTAACCGCTACGAGGCTTAACTGCTGTGTTCGGCATGGGAA
>Ga0187809_10000465_pt1 | contig 21806 bp, 22 predicted proteins | sample NC_wetland_sal_i_8_FD_132415 | JGI IMG/M metagenome (GOLD analysis project Ga0187809, IMG submission 132415) | Wetland sediment microbial communities from Neuse River Estuary, North Carolina, USA - ASW_4 | ecosystem: Environmental > Aquatic > Freshwater > Wetlands > Sediment | place: USA: North...
ACTTCCGATGAACGGCCCGGGCAGCAACGTGCCAGTATCAGGCTCCACCGTGATCGCGGCGGACACCCGACCGGAAATACCACCCACGCCGTTCATAATGACCTGGATAGATCGTCAGCCGGCGCGGTTTACATGTCAATGCCATACTTGGTTACTAACGGTAACAAAGCATCGTCAGTGCCGGGCTGGAATACTGAATACAATGCCGCGCCTAATCCGTCTGCTCAACGCTATTAGGAGTTGGCCGGGCGGGGCGTCCCAGCGGCGGCGACCGAAGCGGCCAGGATGCGGGCCCTTGAATTCTCCTGCTACCGAAGTATTGACACTCGCTGCGGCCCCGATGCTTGATAAGGCATAGGTGTCGACGACAGGGGGGACGACGTGAACGCCGATCCTAACCGTGTTTCCTTGCCGGGCAGCAAACGTACTCCGCTGCGAGGTGCCACCCGCGGGGACCCGGTCGATCCGCACGAACCGGTCACGGTGACGCTGCTGCTGCGTCGCCGATCTGGTGCCCAGCTGCCTAATCTGGCCGAGGCCAGGGATTCGCGCCGTGGCCCGATGTCGCGCGAGGAGTTCGCCGCGTCTTACGGGGCGGATCCTTCCGACGTTGCGGCCATACGCGCCTTCGCCACCGCTCATCAGCTCGAAGTGACGCAGGTCAACCTGCCGGGCCGTACGGTCTCCCTGGCCGGTACCGCTGCGGCCATGAGCGATGCGTTCGGCGTGGAGTTGCGCCGCTACAGTCATCCGGGGGGCACGTATCGCGGCCGCGAGGGCGAGATCAGCCTGCCGGCTGACATCGCCCCAATCGTGGAGGGAGTATTCGGGCTTGACGACCGCCCGCAGGTCAGGCCCCGAATCCGGTGGATTCAGGAACAAGCGGGAATCGCGGCGCCGCACGTCGCCAAATCATTTAGTGTGCCAGCGGTTGCGCAACTTTATGCGTTTCCCGGCAACGTAACCGGCACCGGGCAATGCATAGCGATCCTCGAATTCGGCGGCGGCTATCAAGACGCCGATCTCCAGCAGTTCTTCCAGGGTCTGAACATTACCGTGCCCACGGTGACCGCCGTCAGCGTAGACGGGGCCCAGAACAATTTCGGTGATCCGAACAACAACCCAAATGACGCGGATGCGGATGGCGAGGTGGCGCTCGATATCGAAGTCGCCGGAGCCGTCGCGCCCGGCGCCAGCATCGCGGTCTACTTTGCCCCGAATTCGGATCAGGCCTTCATCGATGCCACCACGACCGCGATTCACGACGCGACAAATAACCCGTCCATCATCTCCATCAGCTGGGGCGGCCCGGAAGCCGCCTGGACTCAACAGACCATGACCGCCCTGGACTCAGCGTTCGCCGACGCCGCCCTGCTGGGCGTGACGGTATTCGTGGCCGCGGGGGACCACGGATCCGCCGACCGGCCGCCGATAATCCCAGACGCGAACGGTAACCCGATCGCCAATCCCGCTTACGACGGCGTGGCTCATGTGGATTTCCCTGCGTCCAGCCCGCACGCAGTAGCGTGCGGCGGGACCCATCTCGAGGGCGACGCCGCAGTCATATCCACCGAAACGGTGTGGAATGACGGCGACGGCTGGGCGACCGGCGGAGGAGTCAGCGATTCCTGGGATCCTGTGACCTGGCAGGCGAATGCGAACGTTCCGACGTCGGTAAACCCACCGGGTACACGCGCCGGGCGGGGCGTTCCCGATGTGTGCGGCAACGCGGACAATACGACCGGTTACGAGATCTATTTCAATAGCAACGGCGCCGTCGTAGGCGGCACCAGCGCGGTTGCCCCGCTCTGGGCCGGTCTCATGGCCCTGCTGAATCAGTCAACGGGAACGAAACCCGGATTCATCAATGACTTCCTGTACTCGACGGCTCCTACCGGCTTCCAGGACATCACCGATGGCACGAATGCCATCCCGCAGACCACCCAGGGCGCGGTGACACAGCCGTCGACCGCGGGATATCAGGCCGGAGCCGGATGGGATCCGTGCACGGGATTGGGATCCCCCAACGGGCTAGCGCTGCAGACCGCCTTCACTCAGCACTTCCCGCCGACCCCGCCGCCCACATGAACCTGGGCTTTCACTTTGATAGAACGACATGAACCCGGGGTTTCATGTCGTGCGGCCGACTAACCTCAAAGGGTGCGCCCGGTCCAGACCCGCCGCTGCGTGGTGATCGGCGCGGGCGTGCTCGGCGCGTCCATTGCGGTCCGACTGGCTGCGGCCGGGATGAGCGTAACGCTCCTGGACCAGGATGAGCCTGGCCGCGGCACCAGCCGGTGGAGCTTCGCCTGGGTGAACTCCAATGACAAGGGGCCGAAGCCCTATCACGACCTCAACCACGCCGGCCTGCGGGCCTGGGCCGAGCTCGCCCCCGGCCTCGACGGCGCGGCCTGGTACCGCCCCGTCGGAAACCTGGAACTGGCCACCTCGGCTACCGATCGTGCCGAGCTGGCCGCCCGCGTGCGCCGCCTGACCGGGTGGGGTTATCCGGCCCGCCTGGTGGACGCGGCCGAAGCCGCTGGGCTCGAGCCCGCGCTGCTCTCTCCCGGGCCGGACGCCGCCGCCGCGTGGTTTCCCGGCGAGGCCTACCTGCTGACCGAGCCGCTGATCGAGCGGCTGGTCGCCCGCGCCGCGGACCGCGGCGCCACCGTCCTGACCGCCGACCGCGGCCGCGTCACCGGCCTGTCTGCCGGCCAGGTCCGCACCGCCACCGGTCAGGTCCTCCCCGCGGACGAGATCGTGTGCTGCGCCGGCCGCTGGACGTCCCAGCTCGCGGCCCTGGCCAGCCCCACCTGCCCGGTCCCGCTGGTCGCTTGGGATACCCCGGGGTCGCCTGCGCCGGAGTTGGTCGTCCGGGTCGGCCCGGTCACCGCGGCGGCGCCGACCCGGGTGCTGCACGCCCCCGAGATTCTCCTGCGGCCCCATTCCGGCGGGATGCTGCACCTGGAAGCGCCGGACGCCCCTGTGGACCTGCACACCCCCGAGGCCGAGCTGCGCAGCCTGGCCGCCGAGCTGCTGCACCGGGCCCGGCGCACGGTCCGCGGTCTCGACCAGGCACGCATCGTGGCATACCGGGTGTGCGTGCGCCCGCTGCCCGCCGACGGCCAGTCCATCGTCGGCCGCCTGCCCGGCGCCGGGTGGCTCTACGTCGCGGTGACCCACAGCGGCGTGACCCTGGCCGCCCACCTGTCCCGGCTCATCGCCGCCGAACTGGCCGCCGGCGCGTCCGGCGCGGAACTCGCTCCGTACCGGCCGGACCGGTTCGCCGGGACGGCGGTGCTTTTACCGGCCCTGCTACCAGGAGGTGATCGGCCGTGGGCTACCGGCTCCGGATGTCCGGCGAGATTCACGACTGGCTGGCTGACCTGAACGAGGCCGACGCCCCGGCGGCCATGCAGGTGGGCCAGGCGCTGGCCGCGCTGATGAGCGAGGGTGCCGGCCTCGGGCCCCCGCTGGTCGTTCCGGTCGCAGCGACCTGGCCCGAGGACATGGTGGCAGCGCTTGACGCCTCCTACGAGCGCCGGCTGGACCGGCTGCGGGTCATGCGCAAGCGCGCCGCCGAGGCCGCCTGGCTGGTCAAGGACCTCCGGGCTCAGATCGACGAGCTGGAGTCGGCGCAGGCCCGGCTGGAGGACCAACGGCGTGCCGCGCTGGAGGAGGGCCGGGAGGAGGATGCCGAACAGGCCGGCCGCCAGCGGACCACGGCAGAGCGCGACATCACCCAGGCCCGGCAGCTGGTGCCCTGGATCGCCGAGACCGAAGGCTGGCTGCAGACCCGGCTGGACCGGACGCAGCGCCGGACCGACGAGTTCCGGATCTGCAAGGAACTCCTGAAGGCGGCCTACACCGCCGCGCGGGCCGAACTCCAGGTGATCGAGGAAATGGCGGACCCAGATCCAGCCGGCCAGCAGGCGAGCACCGAGGCAGTGGCCCGGCTTCGGGACGCCACCGTCGCGATCGAGCGCGAACTGGGCCGCCAGCCCTTGCCCGAGGGCCTGCTGGAGCTACGGCCCGGTGCGCCCGGCGACGGCGAGATCCGCCTCATCTTTGCGGTCGAGCCGCCCGGCACCGCGCTGCTGATCGCCGTACTGGAGGGCCGCGAAGCGGCCCGGGATCAGTACCGGGAAGCCGTCCTGCTGTCCGCGGACCTTCTGCTCGAGGCCCGGGCCGGCCAGGCGCCCGAGGCGTCGGCCTGCGCCTACGACGACATCGGGTCCCTCACCGGGGAGTTCTACCCCGGCCAAGCCGCCGAGGTCGAGGCCGGCGCATCCGCCCTGCTGGCCAGGAACCGCGCCCGCACCCTGGCCGAGCAGCGGACCCGGCTCGGCCTGACCCAGACCGAAGTAGCCGGGCGGATGGGCATCGGGCCGGACCAGGTGGCCGCCATCGAGCGCGCCGAACCCGGCACCACGGACGTCCGCACCCTGGTCGCCTACGTCGAGGCGCTCGGTGGCCGCCTGGAGCTCACCGCCGAATTCGGCGGCGACCGCATCGTCCTCCGCTAACCGTGCCCGGCGGTCCGAATCCCGCTGGTCCTCCGCTGACCGTGCCCCAGCCGCACGCGTCGCGGCACGTTTTAAATTACGTGCTACAATAACGTGCGTAACAATGGGAGCCAGGGAGGTTGAGCCGTGGCCAACACCGGCATCGGGGGCCGTCGGTGCGCGGCCTGCGGGCGCGAACTCCCAGTCCAGCAAGGTAGGGGAAGGATGCGGCTCTACTGCGATGCCTCCTGTCGCAGCAAGGCCCGCCGGACTCGGCGGGCCACTCCGGAACACGTCAAGATCAACTTGACAAACCGAGCTCGTGAAGGCAACCTTGACAACGTGCCGGATACGGTGCCTGCGAACCACCCGCCGGCGCTGACCCGGGTGCTCAGCGCGGCGCGGGTCGCCCTCGACGACGTGCCCGCCGGCCCGACGATAGCGCCGCTGGAAGCGGTCATCGTGATCCGCTCCCTCGCCCGGCTCGTCGAGGACGGTCTGCGCCAGGCCGTCCAGCTGGCCCGGCAGGCCGGTCACACCTGGGCCGAGATCGGCGAGCTGCTGGGCACCACCAGACAGGCGGCGTTCCAGCGGTTCGGCCGCCCGCTCGACCCGAGAACAGGAGTCCCGATGGCCGAGGTGATCCTTCCCGGTGCGGCCGAACGCGCCGCCGGCCTGCTCGCCGATGTGGCCGAGCAGCGCTGGGCGCAGGTCACCTCCGGCTTTGACGCGCGAATGACCAAAGCCCTGGACGCGCGGCGTCTAGCCGCGGCCTGGGCCCAGGTCGTCGGCACCGCTGGTGAGTACCAGGGCATGGGCGAGCCGGTCGCCCACCAGGCCGGCGACTACACCGTAGTGAACGTCCCGCTGCGCTTCGAGGCCGCCGAGCTGACCGGCCGGGTCAGCTACGACTGCGCCGGGCAGGTCGCGGGCCTGTACTTCCTGAACGAGCCCTGAGGAGGCTGCCGTGGCCAGGCTGATCGTCGACGGCGCGGACCTCGTGGTGGGGTTGTCGTGGCTGGAAAAGCTCGGCGCCGTCCACGGGAACGTCCGCGTCCCGCTGCGGGCGGTCCGCTCTGCCGTCGCCGAACCGGACCCGTGGCAGGCGCTGCGCGGGGTCAAGCTGGCCGGGACCGGCATTCCCCACGTCGCCGTCCTCGGCACCCGGCACTTCGACGGGGGCCGGGACTTCGCCGCCGTCGTGGGCCGCCGCCCGGCGGTCCGGGTCGAACTGGGCCAGGAGGCACCGTACGCCCAGCTGCTCGTGTCGGTCGACGACGCTGAGGGTACCGTCGCGGCGATCCGCGGCGCGACCGGGCTGTGAGCCGGTTATGGTCACGTCGCCCCGCCGCCTGGCCCCGGTCCTGGCTCTGGTCCTGGCCCTGGTCACCCTTGGCCTGATGTCGGGCTGCGGCCAGGCCGCCGGCCCCGCGAGTACGTCAACCCCGGCCTCACCTGGCACCGCATGGATCGACCAGCCCGTGAGCTTCCAGGCCGGCGGCCTGACCGTGTACGCGACGTACCGCCACCCGGCTACGGCGACCAGCCACCTGCCCGCGGTCCTGCTGATCGCCGGCAGCGGCCCCACTGACCGGAACGGCAACAGCGCGCTGCTTCCCGGCTCGATCGACACCCTCAAGACGCTCGCCGGCTGGCTATCCGCCGACGGCGTGGCCAGCCTCCGCTACGACAAACTCGGCAGCGGCCAAACCGGTCTCGGCCCCTACGCCGGCCGTCCCGCCGCCATCGGCATCGTTCCATTCGAGCAGGAGGCCGCGGCCGCGCTGCGGTTCCTCGCCCGCCAGCCCGGCGTGGACCCGGCCCGGCTCGGCGTCATCGGCCACAGCGAGGGCGCGCTGTTCGCCCTGCTGCTGGCCGACGGCACGGACCCGAAGGGTTCCGGTCCGGGCCCGCTCCCGCCCGTGCACGCCCTCGGTCTCCTGGAGCCGCTCAGCGAGCGCTACCTGGACGTCATCGCCGATCAGGTCGACGCGCCGGCCGCCGCCGCGCAGCGGGCCGGGCAGATCACATCCGCAGAGGCCAGCAGCCTCACGCACGCGCTGGCCGTCGGCATCGCCCAATTCCGCGCGACCGGCACCGTCCCGGCCGCCCTTCCGGGCAGCCTGGCCTCGATCCTGAACCCGGCCAGCGCGCTGTTCCTGTCCCAGGCCGACCGCTACGATCCGGCCCAGCTGGCCGCCCGCCTCTCCCCGGGCCTGCCTGTGATCATCACCTGCAGCACCGCCGACAGCCAAGTGACCTGCGGCGAGGTCCGCCACCTCCTGTCCGGCCTGGCCGACGGCCAGGCGGACACCGATTTCGTGATGCTGACCGGGGTGGATCACGTCCTGAAGCAGGACCCGGCCGGCTCGGCGGCCGACTACACCAAGCCGCTGCTTTTCTCCCCGCAGCTCCAGCAAGCCCTGCGCACGTTCGCCGCCCAGCACCTGTAACCCGACTAATGAGAGTTGCCGGGTCGGCCGCATGCCGATTACGCGATCGACCGTCCAGGAGGTGTCGGCGCAGCCGGGTAAGGCTGCTATGGCCTTCAGGAGAAGGCGGACTTCGGCTAGGAGTTCCCAGGACTTCGTTGAGGGGGCGGGGTCGCAGACCACGACGATCAGGTCCGCGCCTGCCTCGGCGTAGGGAGCGAGCTGGGACGCCACCTGGGCGGGGGTTCCGGCGATCGCGACCTCGCGGGCCCGGTCGTCCGGCACGCCGTACATGGAGGTCAGCATTCCGGCCGTTACCTCGGTGAGATCGCGGTCGGCACCGGTGCCGATCGCCGCGTGCAGGCCGATGCCGGTCAGCGGCCTGGGCCGCGCGGCCTCGTCGGAAAGCTCGAACAGCCGCGAGCGGCTGGCCGTGAACTCGCGGGGGGTCTGCAACCCGGACAGCCAGCCGTCGCTGAACCTGACGGCGCGCCGCAGCGCCGGAAGAGAGGTCCCGCCGACCCACAGCGGCGGCACCGGCACCGCCGGCCGGAGCCGGATCGCCTCGGCGCCCGAGACGTCGGAGGCGTGCGGGAGCGGCTGGCCGGCGAGCAGGCCGGGCAGCAGGGCGAGGAACTCATCGGTTCGCCTGGCCCGGTCCGAGCGGCGGAAGCCGGCGGCCAGGTACTCCGCATCGCCGCCGCCGCCGACGGCCACACCGAGCTGCAGGCGGCCGCCTGCGATGTGCTGCAAGGTGGCAACCTGCTTGGCGGCCCACGCCAGCGGCCGCAGCGACGGCACGTAGATCGCGTACCCGACCGCGATGCTGCTGGTGACCGCGGCCGCCACGGCCAGGCTCAGGCCACTGTCCAGAACGGAAAGCTCGCCAGCGGCCAGCCGGTCGCCCACCCAGACGCCGTCCAGGCCGGCCTGTTCCGCGAACCGGGCCAGGCCCGCGATGTCCGGCAGCGGCGTTCCGGGCATCACCGATTCAGGAAACGAGACCCCGATGCTGATCGGCACTGCACTTATCCCTTGGGTAGCTGACCTGTCTATCATGCCCGGCAGGTATGACATTCCATTAGTCAGGTCGAGCAAGCCCTGCGCACGTTCGTCGCCCAGCACCTGTAACGCCGAGACCTTCCCGCGGCCGGAAGCGCACGCAGCGGAGCGGCCAGCGCACCTGAGTCCCCGCACGGCATGCTAAGAGCTATGACGACACGTCCGCGCCTGGACTTGGAGGCGGCCCGGGAGCGCACCATCCCTGACGTGCTCCCGGAGCCGGGAGCGCCGTTCCGGGTCTTGTTCTGCGGCATCAACCCCGGTCTGTACTCCGCCGCGACGGGCTGGCACTTCGCCCGGCCGGGCAACCGGTTCTGGCCTGCCCTGTACCGGTCCGGGTTCACCCCGCGTCAGCTGGCCCCGCGCGAGCAGGACCTGCTGCCCGGCTTCGGCCTCGGCATCACCAACCTGGTCGCGCGGCCCACCGCGCAGGCCTCCGAGCTACACAGCACCGAGCTCAAGGCCGGCCGCGAGCACCTGGCCGCCCTCACGGACCGATACCGGCCGCGCGTCGTCGCCATCGCCGGTGTTACCGCCTACCGCACCGCGTTCGGCCAGCCGCGGGCCGGCACCGGGCCGCAGCCGGACCCGCTCGGCCCGTCCCGGATCTGGGTCCTGCCCAATCCCAGTGGGCTGAACGCTCATACATCAGTACCTTTGCTGGCACAGGAGCTGCGGAAGTTGCGGGAGGCACTGGACGCCGAGTGGTTACCTCTACCGATACCAGCGTGCCCGGCCGTGCCAGCCGGGCACGCTAGTCCGTCATACGTGTTGCTGCCCGCCATGGTCCCTGCACGGTGTTAACGTCAATGCATGGCCTATCCGTTGACTACGGCTCAGACGCACCTGGGTGAGCTCGTCGCCGAGGCACGGCAAAGCCACCGTCCTATCACCATCAGCGAGCATGGCAAGCCGGTCGCCGCACTGATCGACATCGATGACCTCGCGGATCTTGAGGACCGCGCCGCGCTGGCGGCGCACCTGGCGGACAAGGCCACCGGGCGCGGCGGGATAACCCTCAGTGAACTCGATGCCGCGCTCGACCGCATCGCTTGACCGCATCGATGCAGAAACCTTGTCGTGAGCCTGACCGTCGTCTTCCGGGAGGCGGCGTTTCGTAACCTGGCCCGCATTCGCGCCGAGGATAAGGACTTGTTCGTCCGTACACGTCGGACCGTTGCCTTGCTAGCTGATCAGCCGTATCCGGAGGATGCAGTCGCATGGGGCGCCACAGGCGTCTACCGGTTGCATGCGGGCGACATCCGGATCCTGTACGAGATCGATGATGAGGCAGCAACGGTGTACATCATCAACATTGCGGTCATCGCCTGAATCCGATCGGATCGTGAAGCCTGCATGACAGTCAGGTCGTATCGCTCTTCAGGAGGCGGGGTTCCGGCCAGGACTTGAGCGGCTCGATGCCCACTGGACACTACCCGCATCACCGAGGCGTTCCGCAGGCTTTGCGGGGCAGCGGGTGCACACTAGCGGCGTTCGCGCAGCTCAGCAGTAATGTACTCCGACGGCAGGGGCGCCGCGGCGGTGCCGGCCCTGCGTGACGATACGCTCCGCCGGAGATGTTCTACGGGCAGCCGGGCTAGCCGGGCCGGACACCTGGCGCGTGGTCGCCTAGTCGGCCGTTATGGCTCCGGCTCCTGGCCGTATGAGCGTCCCGCCCTGCCGCGGCCGACGCTTTTTTGGAAAGATTTCTGCAGCGAACCAGCGAAGGGGGTGCGGGGTGGCGGACTCCCGCGATCAGCGACCCGGCGACGACGGAACCGAGCCCGACCCGCGGTTTACCTACGCCAACGAGCGCACCTTCCTGGCCTGGAGCCGGACCGCGCTGGCCCTGGTGGTGGCCGGGTTGGGGGTCGTGCAGCTACTGCCACCCTTCCCCGGCGTGCCGTGGGGTCGGCACGTGCTCGGCGTCCCGCTCATCGTGTTCGGCGCGGTCGTGGCGCTGACGGCGTACCGCGAGTGGACCAGGAACACCTGGGCCATGCGTCACGAGCAGCCGCTGCCCAGATCCGTCATGCCCACGATCATGGCCGTGATCATCGCCGCGATGGCCGTCGTGTCCGCCGTCGTGGTCCTGACTTCGGCGCTGCGGTGACGGCCGCTTCTGGCCCGCCGGGGCCGCCCACCCCCGGCCCGCCCGACTCCGGCCCGCCCGCCCCAGGTCCGCCCGCCCCCGGCCCGTCCGGGTCACGCGATCCTGGCCTGGCCCGGGAGCGCACCTCGCTGTCCTGGACCCGGACCGCGATCTCCTTCGCCGCCGTCGGCGGCGTCGTGCTGAAGCGGGCAGTGGTCCCAGGGCTGATCCTGCTCGCCCTGGCCCTGATGATCTACGCGCTGGGCCGCACGGCCTACACCCGCCCGGAAAAGCACAAGCTGGTCACGGCCACGATCGTCGTGGTCGCGCTGGTCGCCCTAGTCGTCTCGTTCACCGCCAGGACGCGATGAACCGCCGGGACGCGACGAACCGCCGTGACGCGACGAACCCGGCAGACCCGCCGCCGATGCCGGAGAACCTGGTGCATGCCGCCGAGAGCGAGGGACACCGCCCGTGGCTGACGATCGTGCTGCCTGCGGTCATCCGGCAGGTGCAGCACATGTGGTCGCTCACTATCGGCCCGCCGTTCCAGCCGGGCGGCCAGACCGCCTGGGTCGCTCCGGCCCGCGACGCCGCCGGCGCCGACCTGGTCCTTAAGGTGGCCTGGCCGCACCCGGAGGCGGCGCACGAGGCCGACGGGCTGCGGGCCTGGGCCGGGCAGGGCGCCGTGCGCCTGCACGCCGCGCACGACTTCGGCGAGGCGCACGCCCTGCTCATCGAGCGGTGCCGGCCCGGCACGGAGCTGTCCGGCCGACCCGAACCCGAGCAGGACACGGTGATCGCCGCGCTGCTGCGCCGCCTGTGGATCCGGCCTGGTCCCGGTCACCGCTTCCGATCTCTGCAGCTGATGTGCCACCAGTGGGCGGACCGGTTCGAGCAGAGCATGGCGGCCGGCCGCGCGTCACCACTGGATCCCGGGCTGGCCCGCGCGGGCATCGCGCTGTTCCGCGAGCTCCCCGCCACCCCGGGCCCCAGGGTCCTGCTCTGCACCGACCTGCACGCCGGCAACGTGCTGGCCGCGGCCCGCGAGCCGTGGCTGGTCGTCGACCCCAAGCCGCACGTCGGCGACCCGGCCTACGACCCGCTGCAGCACATGCTCAACTGTGAGGAGCGGCTGCACGCCGATCCGCGGGGCCTGGCCCGGCGGATGGCCGGCCTGCTCGACCTGGACCCGGACCGCGTGCTGGCCTGGCTGTTCGCCCGGTGCGTGCAGGAGTCGGCCGAATGGCCTGTTCTGGCCGATGTCGCGCGGACGCTCGCGCCCTGACCGTCACCCCGGGTCGCGGGCGCCGCGGGCCGCGGCGACCGCCACCCCCGCCGTGAACACCAGTGCGGCGCAGATCGCCGCGCCGCGGTCGTGCGGCGGCCTCACCGGCCAGACCCACGGCGTGGTCCAGCGGGCCAGCAGCGCGTACTCGCTGGCGACCACGTAGGCCATCGGCCCGATCCAGGCCAGCGCGCCGCCGATCACCCCGGCCGCCAGCAGGCCGATACCGGTCGTACCGGCCACATTGCGCAGGACGGCCAGGTTGCCGTCGGGCAGCTGAGCGGCGGCGGCCCCGGCGGCCAGCATCCCGACGGCGGCCCCCGTCAGCGCCACCGCGGTGCCCACCCGCAGCCAGGGCAGCCACCGCCCGGTGATCCGCTCCGGTTCGCCGAACGGGCTGTAGGCCGTCACCGCGATAACCGAAGCGGTCCCGGCCTCGAGCAGCAGCGGCACCTGCTGCGCGCCCGGGTCCGGACCGGCGATCCAGTGCCACTCCAGAGCGGCCCGCAGTAGCGCCCCACACGCGGCCAGGGCCACCAGCGCCGTCGGCACCCGGCGGCTGGCCAGGTACAGCCATGCCAGCCGCAGGCCCGCCGCCGTCCGGAACCGCGCGGACCGGGGCCGGAGCACACCAGGGGGATTCCGCACCCCGGCAGCGGTCACGGCAGCTCCGCCAGCGTGACCTGCCCGGCCCGCAGCGCACCCAGGTGATCGGCCAGCCAGGCGTGCCGGGCCGCGGCCGGTAGCGCCGCGAACCGCCCGGCCGCGGCGGCCACCTCCGGGCTCGGCGCGTCCGAGCTCGGCGTCATGATGCCGACGTCCTGCCCGGCCTGCGGGTCGAAGGGCCGCAGCAGGGCCAACTCGACTGCGGCCTGCGCTTGGACGCCGTCACCGGGATCCGTGCCGGGCGGTATCAGCCGCTCGTCGCTGACAAAGGTGACCGCGAGGATCTCCTGCACATCCTCGGTGAGCTGCGTCAGGCCAGCCGGCCCGGGCGGGAACTGCGGCATGGGGAACCGGAAGACCGGCGGGGTCCCTGTGATGGCCGAGCCTGCCGCCCACCACACCGTGCTGTTGCTGTCGTCGGTTGAGGTCAGGACGTCGCTGGGGACCTCGGCCACGCGCACGGGCGCGCCGGGCAGGCCGGCCATCTCGCGCAGCAGCGGGGCGGCGGCCGCGGTCACGACGTCCAGGTAGGCCCGGTAGGCCGGATGCAGGCAGACCGGCACGGTGCCGTCGTACTCGCAGACCGGGGTATACGGGATCGGCCGGTCGCTGGCCGCGTCGTGCAGGGCCGGGATGACGACGCCGTAGGCGCCCTGCCGGGCCGTGCCGGTCAGCCCCGCCGCCGTCCCGGCCGCCGCCAGCCCGGCCACGGTGACCGCCGCGGCTGCCCCGCGCAGCCAGCGCCCGCCGATCGCGGGCCGGGGCCCGCCGGCCGCGGGCCGGGACAGGCCCACGACGCCCAGCGCCGCCAGGCCGATCCCGCCCAGGACCATGATCTGGGCGATGGGTAGGTCGGGCAGCACGTGGTAGAAGACCCCTGCGTCGGCCGGGGCCACGGGGAGCCCTCCGGTGTTTCCCGGCGACGCGTTGGTGGTCGGCCAGAGCATCGCGTACGGGCTCGTGCTGCGGATGGCCGAGGACAGCAGCAGGGTGAGGATCGCGACCAGTGGCGCGGTGAACCGGCTGGGGCAGAACAGGCCCGCGGCGAACCCGACGGCGCTGACCGCCACCAGGGCCACCGCGCACACGGCCGCCGGCCACCACGGCGGGCCACCCCAGGTCACCTTGGCCGCGGTCACGCCGTACACGACCGCCACGCAGGCCAGGTAGGCCGCCAGCACCCAGCCGGTGGTAGCCACCCAGGTCGCGCCGAGCCGCGCCCAGCCCGGCCGCGGGGTGCTCGTCACCATATCGAGGGTCCGGCGGCGGCTGTCCCGCGTCGCCACCCAGGCCGCGACCCCGGCCGTGAAGGCCGAGAAGTCCCGGAGCTCATGATCGAGCAGCTCCGCGGCCCGCGGATACCACACCGGGGTATCGGCGCTGACCCAGTGGTAGCAGTCGAACCAGAACGCCACGGCCAGCAGCGGCAGCATCCAGATCATGGTGTTGCGGCGTAGCTCGATCCGCAGCAGCCGGGCCGGACCCATCGACCCGAAGGACCTCGCGGAGCCGACGGCGGTGGTCATGACCGCGCCTGCGCCAGCACCGCGCTGTACCCGCGTTCCAGCGGCGCGTCTCCCGTGCCGCGGCCCTCGCCGCGGGCGGTCAGCTCGGCCGGCGTGCCGTGGAAGACGATTTTCCCGGCGTCCATCAGGGCCACCTCGGTGCAGGCTGCGCCGACGTCCTCGACCAGATGGGTGGAGACGATCACGGTGGCGCGCTGGCCCAGGTCGCGCAGCAGGGTCCGGAACGCCACTCGCTGCTCGGGGTCCAGCCCGGCGGTCGGCTCGTCCAGCAGCAGCAGCTCCGGTTCGTTCACGATGGCCTGCGCGATCCCGACCCGGCGCAGCATCCCGCCGGACAGCGTGCGCAGCTTCGCCCGCGCCTTCCCGCCGAGGTCGACCCGCTCCACCGCCGTCGCCACGGCCGCGGAAACCCCGGCCGGCGGCATCTCCTTGAGCAGCGCGAAGTACTCGACGAACTCCGCCACGGTGAACCCTGGATAGTAGCCGAGGCTCTGCGGCAGGTACCCGAGCCGGCGCCGGATCTCCCGCCGCGGCCCGTAGCTGGCCGGGTCCCGGCCCAGCAGCCGCAGCGTCCCGGCCGACGGCCCGATCACCGTGGCCAGCATCCGCAGCAGCGTGGTCTTGCCCGCTCCGTTCGGCCCGAGCAGCCCGAATACCCCCGGACCGGTCTCCAGATCCACCCCGGCCACCGCCAGGTTCCGGCCGAACCGCCGGGTCACGCCGGCGATCTCGACGTTCATGTCGTTCCCTTCGGGGTGCGGGTCGCGTACCAGGCGATCGCGGTGCAGGCCGCCGCGCACGCCAGGTAGGGCAGGATGAGGGCGGAATCGGTGACCACCGCGGTGAACCGCCCGGACGCGGACTGGCCAGCCAGCACCGTGATCGTCCAGGCGGCCAGGCCGGCCGCCACGCCTACCATGGCCGACCGCGCGACCGTGGCGGCCGCCAGCGTCAGCGCGCAGACCGCGGTCATCGGGACCAGCCAGCCGAACGTGACCGAGGCCGCGGACCCGGAGATCCCGGCCGCGACCGCCGCGGCTGAGGCGGCCAGCCCGAGCACGGCATTAAGCGAGAACACGGCCAGCGCCCGGACCAGCAGCACCATCCGGTCGCTGACCGCCATGCTGCAGCTCAGCTCCCACGCCGGGTCGATGCCCGGCCCGTAGGCGTAGGCGATGCCGGTCCCGGCAACCGCGGGCGCGATCAGCGCCACCCACGGCGTCCCGGTCCACGAGGTGGCGGCCGCCCCCGCGGCCAGCACCGCCGCGGTGGCGATGACCCAGCCGAGCAGCAGCGACGGCGTGGTCAGCAGCGCGCGGGCCAGGCCCGGCGAGCGCAGCAGCCGCCCGGCCAGGCGCTCCAGCCGCCCCGGCTGGCGTGCCCACACCCGGGCGGCGACGCCGAGCCAGACCCGGCTCAGGTCGACGTCAGCCGGCGTCACGTCTCGGTTGGCTTCGGCGGCGTTCATCGCGTGCCTCCCTCCGGCTCCAGGCCCCGCAGGGCCGCCCGCAGCCGCCGCCGGGCCCGGTGCGCGCGGCTCTTCACCGTTCCCTCGGGGATGCCCATCAGGTCCGCCACCTCCGCGACCGGCCGGTCCTCGACGTACATCAGCTGCCACACCCGCCGGTCCGGGCTGTCCTCGGGTCCCAGGGCCGCCACGGCGCCCGCCAGGTCGGCGCGGGATAGCGCGGCGTCGGCCGGGTCCCCTGCGTGCTGTCCGTCTGCCGCGATCACCGCGGGCAGGACCAGCGCGGCCGGGCCGCGGCGGCGCAGAAACAATGCGGCCTGCCGCCGGGCGATCCCCCAGATCCAACCGGCCGCCGGGCCGTCGGGGCGGTAGCCGCGCGCGCCCCGCCACACGGCCAGGAACGTCTCCTGTAGTACGTCTTCGACGTCGGTGGCGGACAGCACCGACCGCAGCCGGGCCGCTAGCCACGGCGCGTGCCGGCCGAACAGTTCCCGCAGTGCGGCGTCGTCACCGCCCGCCACCGCCGCGATCAGCTCAGCATCGTCCATCGCTACTCAATTGCGTCCCGGCCGCATCCGGTTCACGCCAGCGCCGAGATTCCGCAGCCACGAGCTAACTACGAGCTAATCACGGGTTCGGGTCGCGGCCGGCCCCGGGCACCCGGCCGGCGGTCCCGCCGCGGCCGCAGGCTGACGGGATGCGCGCGGCGTGCGCGCTGTGCGCCGTGCTGCCCGCGGCGGATCGCGTGCCGGGATATCAACCTGGCCGTTACGCGCGGAAGGCATGTCGGCGAATTCTGGCGTGTCGGTCCCGGCAAATCCGCCCGGGTCGGGCAGAATAAAACAAGGCCCCCTCCACGTATGAGGTAGAGGGGGCCTTGTCGGTCGCGCCGTACCTGGTCGGCCAGTTGCCCGGCTTACCCTGCACTGCGGGCCTTCCGCCAGGGCCAGGCACCCGCGGGGGATTCCGGTTTCCCGGTCTCTCACACGTTCCGGAGTTTCCTCTGGGTAGTACCCGTTTCCGGCGGTGAATCAATTTCTACGCCTTTATCGCGCCACCCGCAAGAGTCTCAGCCGACTTATTTTTGTTCTTTTCCTAATCCACATGATATCCACAAAAATTAAGCGGTTATCCGCACGTAGCTGCGGTTATCCACCATATTATGCACACCTCATCCACAGGTAACCGGTTGTGACTCCGAGGCCACCGCGATGGTCCTAATTGCCGCATCCGGTAATAGTCGCGGCTTTCATGATCACATCCGCCCCGGCGCATACGTAACTATGCGCCCGGCTTGCGCCCCATCGCGCCGGCCGCGGTCATCACCGGCCCGCCGAGTTCTCGGCCAGCTCGGCGACGTACGGCGTGCCGTCCCGCCAGGCCGCGATCTGTTCCGGCCGGCCGTAGGCGGCCAGGTAGTCGGCCACCCGGCCCTTGACGTGATCCCATACCAGCACCGGCTCGAACCCCGAGGACCCAGAGGACCCAGAGGAGTCCGCAGCGAACGGGCCGAGCGGCTGCACGACCGTCTCCAGCGCCGGATAGACGAACACCGCCGTCGACCGCCGGGTCACCGTGCCGCCCGCCACCACGCGGTGCCGGCCGGGCCGCAGCCGCCCGCCGGTCCACCGCGCCAGCAGCGTCCCGGAGAATACCTGCAAGGCCCCGGGCACCACAGGCACCGGGAGCCACGTCCCGTCCGGCGCCTGGATCTGCAGTCCCTCGTAGTCGCCCTGCTGGGCCAAGATGGTGACCGCCGAGTCGTCCGCGTGCTCGAGCAGCAGCAGCTTGTCCTCGTCGGCGGTTGCGTCGCCGGACGTCTCCGGATACGTCCAGGTCGGGTAGTCGTTCACGGTCAGCCGGAAGTGCGGCAGGGCGCCCAGCGCGAACGCATCCTCACCCAGCCCGAACGCCCGGGCGTACAGCCCGAGCATCCGCTCGGCCAGCCCCCGGCATGCCGCCATGTAGGCTCGCGCCGTCTCCCGCAGCCCCGGGTCCTCGGCCGGCCACACGTTGGCGTGCGCATACAGCCCGAGGTATTCCTCGCCGACCCCGGCCGCGCTCGCCTCCGCGAGGCTGTCGAACTGGGCCACGTTGAACCGTTCGAGCTCGAGCCGCCCGAAGTCATCCGGCCACTGCCGCCACCCCCGGTACGGGTGCGGGCTGGCCAGCCGCGCCTTCTCCGCCCGCGGCAGGCTCAGCAGCCGCTCCATCCGCCGCGCCAGGTCCGCACTGAGTTCCTGCGGCACGCCATGGTTGACGACCTGGACCGCGCCCAGTTCCTCGGTCCCGGCCCGCACCGCCTCCAGCGGCACGTCCTCCAGGTCGATCACGGGTATCCCGTACGTCATCGGCTCGCCTCCTCACCGGCATCCTTATTATCCCGAACGAGCCGTGGTTCCCCGCTCCGTCCCTGGCCCGCTGCCCACCCGGGGCGAAAACCCGATGACATCCGGCGGCCCCCACCGTCTAATGGTTATGAGCTCGGGGGCTCAATCCCGGCTCGGCCTGCTGGTCCGAGCCGGGCTCAATCCCCGCTCAACCAGGGCGGGCTAGAAAGGTTCCGTGGACGGCAGCGTCCGGCCATGGTGGGGGTAACCCCCCCTGCCATTTCCGGGTGCCAGCACCATCGGAATCCCGCGGCGGGCTCTCTACCGTGGAGAGCGAACGGGGTTGCAACGGGGAGACAGGTACGGACGATGAATGCGATCGTGAACGGGGCACGTTCCAGATCGACGCTACTGACCGGCGCGGCCGGGCTGCTGCTGCTGGTGACGGCGGTGGTGATGATGGTCGTCGCCGCTCCGCGGGTCCACGTGGTCCGGCACGGATCGGCGACCCGCGAACAGCTGGCCTCCTGGGTCTGGGTCACCCGTGACCACTGGAAGCTGGTCACGCCGGGTACGGTCGGCGAACTCACCCAGACGCACCGGGTGCTCGTGCCCTAGGCCGGGGCCTGCGGTACCGGACCGCTCAGCACGACGACGGACCGGGGGCCGACGGTGACGCGCTCCCCGGCCTGGCGCCGGTCCTGCGCCTGCGGCCCGGTCGCCCGGTCCGGGTCGTAGCTGTCGATTTCCGGGTGCCACGCGCGGGGTCGCGCCCAATGGGGCGGCCCGCCCGGGAAGCACATCCGCCACCGGAAAAACGTTACCGGCCCGACCGCGGCCCGGCCCAGGCAGGGGGCGGCGCCGGTCAGGGTTCGATGATGTTGAAGTTCGGGTTGCCGGGTTGCAGGACGCCGAAGAGCGAGGTCAGCTGGCTCTCGTCGCCGTCGGCGGTTAGCCCGTTGCGGCGGGCCGCTTCCAGGTTGCCCAGGGCGAGGGGGAGCAGGGCCGCGGTCGGCACGGTCAGGGTCAGGCCGACCGGCTTGTCGCTGTCCTTGACGTAGGTCAGGACACCGTTGCGCAGCGTGGTACGGTACGACGCGCCACGGTCGGGCAGGTCCCAGCGGATGGCCAGGTCGAGATCCCACGCCGCGGGCCCGTTGACCTGGATGGCCACGGCGTCGAACAGCATCTCCGGGCTGAGCTGGGAGACGATGTCGACGGACCCCGACACGGCCGGCGTGCCGAAGTTTCCGGTCCGCAGCTCCATGGCGGCGGACAGGAACTCACAGCGCCAGGTGCCGTTCTCCGCGCCGTAGCCGAGCTGGTCGAACACGTCGGCCAGCAGGGCTTTGGCCTCGGCGTGGCCCGGGTCGGCGAACACCACGTGATCCAGGACCTCGGCGGCCCAGCGCAGGTCGCCCGCTGCGAAGGAACGCCGGGCCTTGGCCACGACCTCGTCCGCCCCGCCCATGAACTCGACGTAGCGCTTGGCCTTCTCCTGCGGCGGGTGCTGCCACAGCCGGGCCGGGTTGCCGTCGTACCAGCCCATGTAGCGCTGGTAGATGGCCTTGACGTTGTGGCTGACCGAGCCGTAGTAGCCGTGTGCGGGCCAGGCCTGCTCCAGGGCCGGGGGGAGTTCGATCATCTCGGCGATCTCGGGTCCGGTGTAGCCCTGGTTCAGCAGCCGCAGCGTCTGGTCGTGCAGGTAGGCGTACAGGTCACGCTGCAGGCCGAGGAACTCGACGATGTTCTCGGTCCCCCAGGTCGGCCAGTGGTGGGACGCGAAGACCACGTCGGACCGGCCCGCGAACAACTCGATCGCCTCGGTGAGGTAGCCCGCCCACACATGCGGGTCGCGCACCAGGGCGCCGCGCAACGTCAGTAGGTTGTGCAGGGTGTGGGTGGCGTTCTCGGCCATGCACAGTGCCCGCTGGTCCGGGAAGTAGAAGTGCATCTCGGCCGGGGCCTCGGTGCCGGGAGCCATCTGGAAGATCATCCGCACCCCGTCCACGGTCAGTTCCTGGCCGGTGGTCGTAATGGTCACGGTCGGGTTGATCAGCGTGACGGTGCCGGTCGAGGTCGTCTGGCCCAGGCCGGCTCCCACCCCGCCCCGGGGACCGCGGGCCAACACGGCGCCGTACATGTATCCCGCCCGGCGGGCCATCGCCGTCCCGGCGTACACGTTCTCCGCGATCGCGTGCTCGACGAAGCCCTCGGGGGCGATGATCTGCACCTTCCCGGCGTCCACGTCCTGCTGGGAGGTGACCCCTTTGACCCCGCCGAAATGATCGATGTGGCTGTGCGTGTGGATCACCGCGACGACCGGACGGTCCCCGCGGTGCTTGCGGTACAGCGCCAGCGCCGCGGCCGCGGTCTGCGTCGAAATCAGCGGGTCGATCACGATGATCCCGACCTCGCCCTCGATGACGCTCAGGTTGGACAGGTCATACCCGCGGACCTGGTAGATCCCGTCGGTCACCTCGAACAGGCCCTGCCTGGCCACCAGGGTGGACTGGCGCCACAGGCTCGGGTGCACCGTGTCGGGCGCGTCCCCGGTCAGGAAGCCGCGGTACGACCCGTTGTCCCAGACCACGTCGCCCGCCTCGTTGCGGACGACCGGGTCTCCCACGTCGACGAGCCCGCGGTCAGCGGCCTCGAAGTCGGCCGTGTCCCCGAACGGCAGCCCTGCACGGTCAGCCATGCTGATTGATCCCTTCCATTAGATGACCCGGTAAGTCCAGACCTACGGCGCGCGCGTGACGAACACGTATTCCCGGCTGTCCTCGGTGAACGGCTCGCCCGCGAACCCGCCGTAGAGCGCCTCCAGCTCGAGCCCGGCCACGTCGATCAGCCCGAGCCACTCGTTCTTGGTCGCCCACCACGCCGACGCGCGCGCCCCGTCGTCGCGCACGAGGTCCACCCGGTTATCGCCCACCGCGTACCGCACCGTGTGCGGCACCGGCTCGGTCTGGTGCACGCCGTCGTAGCGGACCGCGAGCTGGTGGTCGAACGCGAAGGCCTCCCATGCGAACCGCCCGCCGGGCCGCAGCGCGCCGGCCACCCGCTCGAACGTGCGCCGGCGGTCGGCCCAGGTGGGCAGGTGCAGCAGCGCCCGGAACGGGCAGTAGATCAGCGCCGCTGGCTCGTCCAGGGCCAGGTCGCGCATGTCGCCTTCACGCAGGTCGAGCTGCGCCCCGGCCGCGGCGGCCCCGGCCCGCGCCTGCGCGAGCATGGCGGGGGAGGAGTCGATGCCGATCACCGGCCGGCCGGTCGCCTGCGCGACCGGGATCGCGACCCGCCCGTTGCCGATGGCCAGCTCGACCAGCGGCCCATCCGCTTGCCGTGCGAGCCCGACGTAGAACGCGACGTCCTCGGTCATGTGCGCGGCCCACTCGTCGTATCGTTCTGCGAACCCCTCGTCCCAGCTCACCCGCTCATGCTCCCACGCCCGGCCGGCCCGGTGTCATAATGACGGCGTGAAGCTCGAGGGGCTGGACCTGGCCGTCCCGGTGCGCGATGCGGATCTGACCGAAGGGGAACGGCAATTCGCCCGGGCCCGCTACGACCTGCCGATTCCGTAACGACGCCGGTCGCCAGCTACCGCCGCCGGGTCGCCGAAGCCCGGCGGGTGGCGGCGGTCGCCGTCCTGCTCGTGGTGACGGCCGTCGGGTTGCAGGCGCGCGGCACCTTCGCCCGCGGGCAGAACCAGGCGGTCGCTGGCGTCAGCGGCGCGGTCCTGGCCATCGCCCTGGCCGCCGCCGAAGGCATCGCGGTCATCGCCTTCATCGTCGTGCTCGCCTCGGCCCGCCCCCGGCGCCCAACCCAGGCCCAGTCCGACGACGAAGACGACCTCGAGCGCCCGTACATCCCGTGGTGGGCCAAGACCCTCGGCGTGCTGCTGGCCGTGGCCGCGCTGGTCACCCCGTTCGCCGTCCTGTTCACCAGGAAGCCCCGGATGATCGGGCCTCGGCCGCTGCCTGGCGGTCCGGCGGGCGGCGGCCTGATCCGGCCGGCCGTGCCGCCGTCCAGCTCGGCCTGGCCGCTGATCACCGGCATGGTGATCGCGATCCTGGTGGTCCTGATCCTGGCCGTGCTGTCCCGCCGCCGACGCCCCGCACCCCGCACCCCGCACGCCGGCCGGCGCCGCCTGGCCGCGCTGCTGGACAGCCTGGCCGCGGGCAGCGAGGCGCTGACCGCGGGCGGCGAGCCCCGGGCCGCGATCATCGCCTGCTACGCGGCCATGGAGCGCGGCTTCGCCGCCGCCGGATCCGCGCCCGCCGTGGCCGATACCCCGGCCGAGGTGCTGGCCCGCGCCACCCGAGTCGGCCTGGTCCGGGCCGAGCCGGCCGAGACGCTGACCGGCCTGTTCCGCCGGGCCAGGTACAGCACGCAGCCGATGACCAGCACCGACTCCCGGGTCGCCGCGGATGCCCTCAC
>Ga0187809_10000466_pt1 | contig 21800 bp, 22 predicted proteins | sample NC_wetland_sal_i_8_FD_132415 | JGI IMG/M metagenome (GOLD analysis project Ga0187809, IMG submission 132415) | Wetland sediment microbial communities from Neuse River Estuary, North Carolina, USA - ASW_4 | ecosystem: Environmental > Aquatic > Freshwater > Wetlands > Sediment | place: USA: North...
GCCGGTCGCGCTCGCCGTTGCGGCCATCGCGGTCGCGTCGTCGACCAGCGCCGGGTCGACGACGTAGGTGACCGGGGTCTTCGACGCGGTCGCGGTGCTGATCAGCTTGCCAAGTCGGCCGTCCGGCGCCAGGTCGGTGGCCAACGTGTCGTCGGTGAACGTGTCGCCCAGACCGCGGTGAATGCCGTCGACCACCGGCCACAGCCAGCTGATCTTCGTCGGCGTGAAGTGGGCGCCCTTCGGCATCCACATCATCGTGGTCGGCAGCCGGTTTTGCTGGGTGCCGGACTCGCCGCGCGAGGTGATCTCGACCGCGATCGGGAACGCGCCGAACTGGTCGGCTGACGTCGGCATCGAGACGCGGTCGATCGGTAACGACAGCTGCCACGAGACTCGTTGCCCCGGCGCCAGCTGACCGTCGTCGTTCACCCGCTGCCGCGTCGACGACAGCACGATGCCGAAGGTCGTCTTGGGGTCGGCGTCTTGCGCCAACTGGTAGCGCGTGGTGATCCGCTGCGTCGAGATCCGCAGCGCGTACGAGACCGACGTGAGCGTCTCGCCCGACGTGTTGACCATCGTCCCGCGAAGCGTCAACGTGTCGCCGGCGTGCAGCACCTTTGGTGCCAGCTCGTCGAGGGTGATCGCGAAGCGTTGTGGCGTTGCGGACGACGTTGGGGTCGCCGCGCTCGCGGCGGTGGCGAACCCGCCCCACGTCGTCTGGTCAATCGCGCCAAATCCGCCGCTCGCGCCGCCCGCGACGACGCCGAAAGCGACCGCGACCGCGGCCAGCCGACGCCGCGACCTGGTCACGCGATATCCGCCAGTAGCCGCGGAACCTGGTCGACCAGCCGCCGCTCGTCGTCGTATTCGAGCCGCTGGGCGAGTTCGCCGAGTGGCACCCACGCGACCTCCACGACCTCGATGTCCTCGTCGGAGAGCTCGCCGCCTTCGGCGATCAGCAGATAGTGGTGGACGGTCTTGTGGATGCGCTTGTTCTCGGCGACAAACCAGAAATCGATGACGCCGAGTGGCGCCACCACCCGACCGGCGATGCCGGTCTCCTCCGCGATCTCGCGCACCGCGGCCGCCTCGGGGGTCTCGCCGTCCTCGACATGGCCCTTCGGCAGCGACCAGACCAGCCGTCCGCGACGGTCGTGACGGGCGATCAACGCGGCGCGCGGCTCTTGTTCACCGCTGCCGGAAAGGGCGGACAGGTCGTCGATGACGAGACCGCCGGCCGACGTCTCCTCGACCCGTCGCATCCGCGTCGCGCCGCGGGCGGGCCCGGACGTGGCGGGCTTTTCGGGTTTCGAGGGTTTGCGTCCGGCGGCCACCGTTCGATCGTAATGGCCGCCTGTGTTGTGGCTGGCTAGCTCGCGACGGGCGCGACACTCGCCGCCGCGTGGCGCGGCGCTGACCCGCGACTGGCTGGCACGGCCGGCGCCAGCGCGTCGCCGCCCGCGTCGAGCATCGCGTGGGCCGGGTTGAGGTCGATGCGAACCGGACGACGCCGGGTGTCGCGATCGCTCAACGGGAGCACGGTCGCCTTCGACAGCACGAGCAGGTCAAGCGCGCGCAGGCCGAGCGCGGTGCCGATGTCGCCGGTCGCCGTGTAGACGACCGTCGTGGCGAGATCGGCGAGCGATTGAAGGGCGACCACCTCGACGTCGGGTGGCAACAGCAGCGGCGCGACATGGCCGGCCAGGTAATCGGTGCGACGACTCACCAGCTCGGCGCCAGCAGGCACGAAGACGGCGCATGGGTCCGGTGCTTGCCCTCGCCGAGCCGAGACCGCGTGCGTCGACAGCGCTTTCGACAGCCGCTGCCCCATGACGGCGTCGTCAATCACGGTGTCCGCCGGCGCGAGCAGCAGCGCCAACCTGTCGGCGGATTTATCCGGCGCGCGGTAGGGGTGGACGGCGACGCAGCGACGTTCGGGCAGGCCAAGCGCTTGGGCCAGGCTGATCGCCCCTTGGGAACCGGCGGCGTTTCGCGGTACTCGAACGATCTCGTGGTGCACGTCGTGCGCTAGTAGGAACTGGTGAATGTCGAGTGGACCTCTCATGCCGAGCTCACCTCGCTCACCCGGCCGAACCGCTGCGCCGGATAAGCGCAACAGCCGTCCTAGCATCCGATACCCGTGTCCCCCACAGACTGATTGCCGAACGCGTTGGTTGTGCATCTGACCATAAGCGCGGCATGTCGGAAAGAGAACCCTTCAATCCCGAAAATCGGCTGAACTTCCGATGACAAAACGGCGCTGCCGTCGTCCGGCCCCGGTCGCCGTACGCTTGTGTCCCGTGCCCGCGACTTCCTCCGCGTCCGATGGCGATTCGCCGGACTCCTCAGCCCGGCTGACCGACGTCCAGCGCAAAGCCATCGCCGAGCTGATGCGGGTGTCACCGGTTGCCGACGAGCTGGGTCGGCTTTTCGCGCGCGCGGGCCACGAATTGGCGCTGGTCGGCGGCTCGGTGCGCGACGCGCTGCTCGGCCGACTGGGCAATGACCTCGACTTCGCGACCAGCGCGCGTCCCGACGAGGTGCTCAAGATCGCTCGCAAATGGGCGGACAACCTGTGGGACACCGGCATCGCGTTCGGCACCGTCGGGTTGCTGAAAGACGGTCACCGCCTGGAGATCACCACCTATCGGTTCGAGACCTACGAGCCGGACTCTCGCAAACCGGAGGTCGTGTACGGCGAGTCGCTGCTCGAAGATCTGCGGCGTCGCGACTTCACCGTCAACGCGATGGCGGTCAGCGTTCCTGACCACGAGTTCAGCGATCCCTTCGGCGGCGTCCGGGATTTGCTCGCGAAAGCGCTGCGCACGCCTGGCACGCCCGAGGACTCGTTCAACGACGACCCGCTGCGGATGATGCGCGCCGCCCGGTTCTCCGCGCAGCTGGGGTTCGACGTCGACCCGTCTGTCGCGGCCGCGATGGCCGCCCTCGCCGACCGGATTTTGAAGATCTCCGCCGAGCGGGTGCGCGACGAGCTCGCCAAGTTGATCTGCTCTCCAGAACCACGCCGCGGGCTGGCGTTGTTGGTCTCGACCGGGCTGGCCGATCGGGTGTTGCCCGAGCTGCCGAAGCTGCGGCTCGAGCGCGACGAGCACTTCCGGCACAAGGACGTCTACGAGCACACCCTCACCGTGCTCGAGCAGGCCATGGCGCTGGAGACCGCGGGGCCAGACCTGGTGTTGCGGCTCGCCGCGCTGCTGCACGACGTCGGCAAGCCCGCGACCCGGCGAAAGGAGCCGGGCGGTCGGGTGTCGTTTCACCATCACGAGGTCGTTGGCGCGAAGCTGACCAAAGCTCGGCTGACCGCGTTGAAGTTCCCCAAGGACGTCGTGACCGACGTCTCGCGCCTGGTCGAGTTGCACCTGCGCTTCCACGGCTATGGCACCGAGGAGTGGACCGACTCTGCGGTGCGCCGCTACGTGCGTGACGCGGGGCCGCTGCTTGACCGGTTGCACAAGTTGACCCGGTCCGACTGCACCACCCGCAACAAGAAGCGGGCGGCCGCGCTGTGGGCGGCATACGACTCGCTCGAGGAGCGGATCGAGCAGTTGCGCCAGCAAGAAGAGGTCGACGCGATCCGGCCAGAGCTCAACGGCGACGAGATCGGCTCGATTCTCGGCCTGTCGCCGGGGCCGGAGCTCGGGCGGGCCTGGCGCTTCTTGTTGGAGCTGCGGCTGGAGCAAGGGCCGATCGGCAAGGACGCCGCCGCGGCCGCCTTGCGGGAGTGGGCCGCGCAACACGGCGTGGGCGGTTAGTCGTTCGGCGCGCCAGCGCCGCGTCGTCCAGGCCTTGGTTGTCGAGGCCCCCGCAAGGCAAACACCCCCGACGCATAGCGAGCACGCCACGCGTCGGGGGTGTTGACCACGTTAACGTGGTCAACCTCGAGCGGCCGGGTCGCGGCCGCCCGGGGTTGGTCTGTTAGCGGTCGACCTTGCCGGCGATGAAGTCTTCGACCGCCTGGTGCGCCTCGGAGTCGCTGTACTGCACCGGCGGGCTCTTCATGAAGTAGCTCGCGGCGGACAGGATCGGGCCGGCGATGCCGCGGTCCTTGGCGATCTTCGCCGCGCGCACCGCGTCGATGATGACGCCGGCGGAGTTCGGGGAGTCCCACACCTCGAGCTTGTACTCCAGGTTGAGCGGGGTGTCGCCGAACGAGCGGCCCTCGAGCCGGACGTAGGCCCACTTGCGGTCGTCGAGCCACGGCACGTAGTCGCTCGGGCCGATGTGCACGTCGGCCTTGGCCATCTCGTGCGGGATCTGCGAGGTGACCGACTGGGTCTTGGAGATCTTCTTGGACTGCAGGCGCTTGCGCTCCAGCATGTTCATGAAGTCCATGTTGCCGCCGAAGTTCAGCTGGTAGGTGCGCAGCAACTCGACGCCGCGGTCTTCGAACAGCTTGGCCATCACCCGGTGGGTGATCGTCGCGCCAACCTGCGACTTGATGTCGTCGCCGACGATCGGCAGGCCGGCGTCCTCGAACTTCTTGGCCCACACCGGGTCACTCGCGATGAAGACCGGAAGCGCGTTGACGAAGGCCACCCCGGCGTCGATCGCGCACTGGGCGTAGAACTTGTCGGCCTCTTCGGAGCCGACCGGCAGGTATGAGACCAGCACGTCGGCGCCCGACTCCTTGAGCACCTTCACCACGTCGACCGGCTCTTCTTCGGACTCGTGGATGATGTCGCGGTAGTAGTCGCCGAGGCCGTCGTAGGTGTGGCCGCGCTGCACGATGACGCCGGACGGCGGCACGTCGCAGAACTTGATGGTGTTGTTCTCGCTGGCGCCGATCGCGTCGGCGAGGTCTTGGCCGACCTTCTTGCCGTCGACGTCGAACGCCGCGACGAACTTGACGTCACCGACGTGGTACGGACCGAACTGCACGTGCATCAGGCCCGGGACCCGCTCGTCGGGGTCGGCGTTCTTGTAGTACTCGACCCCCTGGACCAGGGACGCGGCGCAGTTGCCAACGCCGACGATCGCGACCCGAACCGAACCCATAGCAAGTGCTCCTTCGTTTTCGTTAACCGGTGAGGGTTTACGCGTTCGCGCCGGACGACGCGACGTCGTCCGACTTGTTGTTTGTGTCTGTGTCACTGCCTGCGGCGCGCTCGGTCGCGATCAACTCGGTGAGCCAGCGCACCTCGCGCTCAACCGACTCGAGGCCGTGCTTTTGAAGCTCGAGGGTGTAGCTGTCGACCCGCTCCCGGGTGCGTGACAGCGACGTCTTCACGTGGTCGAGCCGCTCTTCAAGCCGGTTGCGCCGCCCCTCGAGGATGCGCATCCGGACGTCGGCGTCGGTCTGCGCGAAGAACGCGAAGTGGACGCCGAAGTTCTCGTCTTCCCAGGACGACGGGCCAGCCTCGGCGAGCAGGTTTTGCAGGTGCTCTTTGCCGTCGGCGGTGAGCTTGTAGACGATGCGGCTGCGGGCGCCGCTCTCCTCGCCGTCCGCGCTCACGTGCCCGGCGGCGAGCATCTCCTTCAGGCACGGATACAGCGAGCCGTAGGAGAATGCGCGGAAGGTGCCGAGCATGGCGTTGAGCCGCTTGCGGAGCTCGTAGCCGTGCATCGGAGACTCGTGGAGCAGGCCGAGTACGGCAAGCTCGAGGACGCCCGCGCGTCCCGACCGCTTGGCCGCTTCTGCCATATTGGTTGCTCCGTCGCTGGTGCTGGTTGTTCCGGACCGATGTATCGGTTCGATACATCCGAACGATACGACCCGTTCGGGTGACGTGCAAACGGGGGTCGGTGTGTCGCGCGTCACAACCTGCCCGCGTCACCACCGGCCCGCGCCCGTCACACGCGCGCCGCACCCGCGCCGCACGCCCGCCGCACGCGCCGCACCGACGCCTTGGACCCCGAGACTCGCGCGTAGAACCCGCCATGAAGAGGCCCAGGCGCGAGTTTCAGGGTCCAGGGAGATCGTTTCGCCCGACGACGCGCCGCCGAGGCCCGAGGCCTAGCGCCGCACCGCCGAGAGCTGCAGCCGGACGTAGTCGATCACCGGCTCGGCGAGCTGATCGGCCACCGCGCGCACGAACGGTCGCTGCTCGCTCATCGGCAGCTCGCGCAACTGGGCGCCGAGCATCACCGTGGCGAGGTAGGTCTCCAGCTGTTCCCCGCGCTCGAGCCGGGCCGGGTCGGCGACCAGCCGGGTCGCGATGTCGGTGAAGCCGGCGGCGCCGAGCCGGGCCGCGGTCGTTTCGGCGTCCGCGAAGTTCCACAACGCCTCGCCGGTGTCGCCGCCGACCGCGGCGACCGCCCGTCGGAACTCGGCGATGTTGCCGAACCCGCCGGCCTCGGCGACGAACCGGCCGCCGGGCCGCAACGCGCGCGCCACGCTGCGGAACACAACGTCGTGGTCGGGCAGCCAATGCAGGGTCGCCACGCTCAAGGCGGCGTCGGCTTGCTCGCCGAGCTCAAGCGGCTGGCGCAAATCGGCCTGGACGACGCGAAGCCGGTCGCCCTGATCGCCGAGTCGTGCGGTGAGCTGTCGCAGCATCTGACGCGAGCCGTCGACCGCGATGACCCGACCCCGTGGCAGCACCGCCAGCAACTGCTCGGCGTCGCGGCCGGTGCCGCAGCCGACGTCGACGACCGTCTGGTCGCCGGACAGCGCCAGCCGCCCGATCGCCGCCGCGCCCCACCGGGTGTGCGGCAGCGGCAGCGAGTCGTACACGCTCGCGTTCCACTCGAGCAGTTCCACCGCGTCCTCCCATCGACGACGACGCCGACGACGCTACCGGGGTGTCTCGCTATGCGGTCGCGCTATCTCGGATCATGAGATGCAGCGTCGCCCGCCAGGATCGCTTCCTCGGGAAGGCCAGGCACCTCTCGGACGGCGGCTTCGTCCGCCGCGCGCTGCGGGGAATTCGGCGCCGCCTCACCGACGTCCGCGTCGTCAAGCGCCCGCCGAACCGTGAGGATCAGGCCGGCGCCGGCGAGCACCACGAAGGCGCCAAGCACGAACGGGACGTGCGCGTTGTAATGCTCGACGAGCTTGCCCGCGGCGAACGGCGCGAGCCCGCCGCCGATGAAGCGAACGAAGCCGTACGTCGCAGACGCGATGCTGCGTGGCACCGGGCTGATGCTCATCACCGCGGTGGTCACCAACGTGTTGTTCAGCCCGATCAGCGCGCCAGACGCGATGACCGCGCCAATCACCACCCACCGATGGCCGGGGAACACTCCGATGACGCCGAGGATGACGGCCACCAGAACCAGGCTGCCGATGAGCGTTTTCGTTGTGCCGTACTGGTCTTTTAGCGCTGGTGCGACGAACACCGCGAAGATGGCGACCAACACGCCCCAGGCGAAGAAGACGGCGCCCAGCTTCAACGCGGACAGCCCCATCAGGAACGGCGCGTAGCCAAGCAGCGTGAAAAAGCCCCAGTTGTAAAGCAAACCGATGACGCTGGTGCGGGCCAGGCTGCCATGCCGCAGGGCGACGATCGGCTCCCTTAGCGACGATCGCACCGGCGGCTTTGGCGTCGCCGGCACCATCACGATCGTCGCGATGAGCGCGACCAGCATGAGCGCCGAGACACCGTAAAACGGCCCGCGCCAACTGACGTTGCCGAGCAGCCCCCCGAGCAGCGGGCCCGAGGCGATGCCGATTCCGAGGGCGGTCTCGTAAAGCACGATGGCGCCGGCAAAACCGCCGACCGCGGAGTTCACGATGACGGCGAGCGAGGTGGCGATGAACAGCGCGTTGCCAAGCCCCCAGCCGGCGCGAAAGCCGACGATGCCGCCGATGCTGTGGCTCGAACCGGCGAGACCGGCGAACGCGACGATGAGCACGAGTCCGGTTATCAGCGTGCGCTTCGGGCCGACCCGGCTGGAAAACCAGCCGGTGACCAGCATGGCCACCGCCGTCACGACCAGGTAGCTGGTGAACAGCAACTCGACCTGGCTCGGGCTCGCCTTCAGTTTGTCCGCGAGCGCGGGCAGGATCGGGTCGACCAGTCCGATTCCCATGAATGAGATGACGCAGGCGAACGCGACGGCGAAGACGGCCTTCGGTTGCCGAAACGGGCTAGGCGCGTGGGAGGTCAACGGCCGGTTCCTTTCTGCCGTCCGATCAGTTTTTGGACGGCGGGCAGCGCCGCGAGCAGCGCTTGTTTGTCGGTGGCGTCGAGGCGCTCCAGCTCCGCCACCAACGCGGCGGTGCGGTCGGCCTGCCGGGCGGCGAGCACCTTGCGCCCGAGGTCGGTGATGCGCACGAGGGTGGCCCGGCGGTCGGAGGGATCGGGGATCCGCTCGGCCTGCCCGGCGGCCTCAAGCCGGTCGATCAGCGTGGTCATGCCGGGCTGAGAGATCGCTTCCCGCTCGGCGAGTTGGGAGACGCGCAGCGGACCTTCGGCGAGCAGTGTGTCGAGCGTGGTGATCGTCGTTGTGCTGACCGGCGCGGGGGCCTGCCGGCGGGCCCACATCACCAGGTGGTCGATCGCGGCGGCCACCGCTTCGGAGTCTCGGCTGGACATGCCGAGAAGTATATAAGCAACTTATATAGATAGACGATGGACCGGCAGACAGCCGATGGACCGGCTACCACGCGATGGACCGGGAACCACGCGCGGTGGCTGCTGATCAGCCGCGAGCTTCGACCGGCTCTCCCGCCGGCGCCTCGGGGGCGCCGGCTCGCATGTGCGCCGGGCGGGCGAAGCACAGCGCCGCGATCAGCCCAAGGACGATCACCGCGGCGGGAAGCAGCATCGATTGGGCCATCGCGGCGCTGAATCCCTCATGCAGCGCGGGCGGCAGCTTTCCGGTCCGCCCTGCTCCAGAGGCGCCGGCCGACCCGGGCAGCCGGGCGGCCAACCGGTTTTGCATCAGGACGGCGATCGCCGCGCTGCCGAGCACCGCGCCGATCTGCCGGGTGGTGTTGTAGACGCCGGAGCCGGCGCCGGCTTGGTGCAGCGGCAGGTTGCGGGTGGCGGTGGTGCTCAGCGGCGACCACATGAACCCGTTGCCGACGCCCAGCAGCGACAGCGGCAGCACCAGCCACAGGATCGCCTCGCGCGGGTGCATCACGGCGCTCAGCCAGACCATCGACACCGGGACGCAGATCAGTCCGACACCGGCCACATAGCGCGGATGCATCCGATCGGCGAGCCGCCCGACGAAGGGGGCAAGCACGCCGGAGATCACCGCCATCGGCACGAACAGCAACGCCGACCTGGTCGGGCTCAGCCCCAGTACCTCTTGCGCGTACAGCATGAGGGGGAAGCCGAACGCGGTGACCGAGAAGCCGACCGTCGTGATCGCGGTGTTCGCCAGCGAGAAGTTGCGATCGCGGAACAGCGCGAGCGGAAGCAGGGGCTCGCCGGTGTTGCGGCGCTGCCAGTACACGAAAAGCGCGAGCACCGCGACGCCCGCGACGATCAAACTCCACACCAGCGCCGACCAGTTGTAGCTTTGGCCCTCCTGGATCCCGAACACCAGCAGGAACATGCCAGCCGCGCTCAGCCCGACGCCGACGATGTCGAAGCGGTGCGGATGCGTCGGCAGGTCAGGAACCAGCCGCCAGGCCAACGCGACGCCGACCACCCCGATCGGGACGTTGATGAAGAAGATCCACTCCCAGCCGAGCGCGTCAATAAGCACGCCGCCGAGCAGCGGGCCGACCAAGATGGCGACACCGGCGACAGCGCCCCACATGCCCATCGCCTGACCGCGGTTGTTCGGCGGGAAGATACGGGTGATGACGGCCATCGTCTGCGGCGTCATCATCGCCGCGCCGAGGCCCTGGATCGCGCGGGCGATGATCAGCTGTTCGGCGGTGCCGGTGAACCCGCACCACGCCGACGCCAAGGTGAAGATGACCAGCCCGGCCAGGTAAAGGTTCTTCGGCCCGAACCGGTCGCCGAGCCGCCCGGTGATGAGCAGCGGGACCGCGTACGACAACAGGTAGGCGCTGGTCACCCAGATCACCGTGTTGACGTCGGTGTGCAGCCCTTGCATGATCGCCGGCGTCGCGACCGACACGATCGTCGTGTCGATCATGATCATGAAGAACCCGAGGCACAGCGCCCACAGGGCCGGCCAGGCTCGGTAGTTGGCTTGCTCGCCCGCAGCAGTCGTCACTTTCACCACGGTAGGCGGGTGTGGCGTCATGACGACAGCCACCCGACCGGGTGAGTCCATTTCGCAGCCGGACGACGGCGCCACCGCGCGGCGTACTGTGTTTTTCGTGGAAACGGTCCGGTCGAAAATCGACTACTCGCTCGCGCGACGCGCGACGCTCGTTTCCCTTTTTCGCGGCCAGGCGACCACCACGGACGTCTGCGACGCCCACCCCTATCTGCTGCGGGCGGCCAAGCACCACGGTGAGGCGACCGACGTCCAGTGCCCGGTGTGCCGCCGCGAGGTGCTCACCCACGTGACCTACACCTACGGCGACGCGCTCGGTCAGTACAGCGGACGCATCAAGGCGACGCGGGAGCTTACGCAGATGGAGAACGAGGTCCACGAGTTCACCGTGTACGTCGTCGAGGTGTGCCAAAACTGCGGGTGGAACCACCTGGTCGAGTCGTACGTCCTTGGACACGGGCGCGCGCCCGAGGTCGGCTCCCGGCAGCGCAAGCGCGCGCTGCCCGATTAGGTCACGCCGCGCGTTAACCGTCGGCTGCCGGGTACAAGATCAGGCGGACGACGTCACAGCCGCCCCCACAAGCTGAGGTTTGCCCTGAAGATCGACTATCCGCGCGCCGGGAAGACCGGCGTCAGACGGTTCATGCCCTCGTGGAAGCTGTCGCTGGGCATCGGCGGCGGCTTCCTTTTGCTGCTGATCGGGTTGTTCGCGCTCGGCTACGCCCTGGTCAAGGTGCCCTCGCCCAACAGCATCTCGCTCGCCCAGTCGGGGTCGGTCTTCTACTCCGACGGCAAGACCCAGCTCGGCGCGGTGGGCGCACGCAACCGGGAGTCGGTGCCGCTGAAGCAGGTGCCGGTGCCCGTGCAGCGCGCGGTGCTGGCCGCCGAGGATCGCAGCTTCTACTCCGAGCCGGCGGTCTCGCCGCTCGGCATCATCAGGGCCGGCCTGGTCGACTTGAGGCACGGCGACTTCGTCGAGGGCGGCTCGACGATCACCCAGCAGTACGTGAAGAACGCCTACCTGACCCAGCAGCGCACGCTGACCCGCAAAATCAAGGAATTCTTCATCTCGATCAAGATCGGCCAGACGCACTCCAAGAGCCAGATCCTCGAGGACTACCTCAACACCATCTACTTCGGGCGCGGCGCCTACGGCATCGAGACCGCGGCGAAGGCCTACTTCGGCAAGGACGTCTCCCAGCTCACGCCGGCAGAGGGCGCCGTCTTGGCGTCGTCCATTCAAGCGCCGTCGTACCTCGACCCGGCATTGCACAAGTCGGCGGCGGTGGCGCGGTGGAACTACGTGCTTGACGGCATGGTGAAGAAGGGCTGGATGAGCCAGTCCGAGCGGGCGGCCGCCACCTATCCGACCGACCTGCAGCCGATCGGCGCGTCAAGCTCGTTGAGCGGACCCAACGGCTACTTGATCGCGACCGTGCAAGCCGAGCTCGAGTCGCACGGGATCACCGAGAACCAGATCAACCGCGGTGGGCTGCGGATCGTCACCACGTTCGACGCCGGCACGCAGAACGCCGCGCTGCAGGCGGTCAACGCGGTCGTGGGCAACGGCAAGGTTCCCGCCGACGTGCGCACCGCGTTGGTTGCGGTCGAGCCCGGCACCGGAAAGGTGCTCGCGATGTACGGCGGTCCCGACTACGTGACCCGCCCGTTCAACGACGCCACCCAGTCGATCCCGCCCATGGGCTCCACGTTCAAGCCCTTCGTGCTGGCGGCCGCGCTGAAATCGGGCCTGCCGTTGACGACGAAGTTCAACGGGCGCTCACCGCAGACCATCGCCGGCCAGAAGTACGTCAACGACGCGGGCGAGCAGTTCGGCAACATCGACCTGGTCACCGCGACGGCGCACTCGGTCAACACGGTCTACGTGCAACTCGGCGAGAAGGTCGGGGTGCAGAAGGTGATCGACGCCGCGCACGCGGCCGGCCTGCCGTCGTCCACGAAGCTTTCGACCAACGGCTCGATGTTGCTGGGCAGCGACTCGACGCACCCGATCGACGAAGCCGCCGCCTACGCGACGTTCGCGGCGAAGGGCGTGTACGCGGCGCCTTACGTCGTCCAAAGCGTCACCGACGCCGGCGGCAAAGTGCTCTATCAGGCGAAAGAGCAAAAGCGGCAGGCGTTTTCACCCGGCGTCGCGGCTGACGTCGACTACGCGATGCAACAGGTCATCAACTCGGGCACCGGCACGTCGGCGAAAATCGGCCGGCCGGCCGCGGGCAAGACCGGGACCACCTCCGGCAACGTGTCGGCATGGTTCACCGGTTTCACGCCGCAGCTGTCGGCGGCGGTGACGATGTTCCGCGACAACAACGCGCCGCTTGCCGGCATCGGCGGATACAGCCAGATCTACGGCGGCACGCTGCCAGCCAAGATGTGGGCCGCGTTCATGAAGGCGGCGCTGGCGCATCAGAAGGTGGTGCCGTTCCCGCCGCGCGCGAACGTCGGCGCCCCGCCGCCGTCGTCCGCTCCGCCGTCGTCGGCTCCCCCGTCAACCGCGCCGGCGTCGCCGACGCACAGCGCGCCGCCGCCGAGCGGATCCGCGCCGCCGCAGTCGGCGCCCGCCTCGGGAGGGACGACGAAATCACCGTCGCCCAAGCCGACGAAGACGGTCGGCGCGTCACCACCGGCCGCGCCGAAGCCGTCCGGCCCGTAACTCCAAGCCGGGTCGGCTAAGTTGCAGGCCATGGAAAACCGCACGGCGGACGCCGGGGGCCCTGCCGCCGGCGTCGGGTGGCCGACGCACCCAGACGTTGTCGCGCCGACGCACGAAGACCCGGTGGTGCGGGGCGCGAGCGCCGGGTTCGGGGGGCCGTTGGGTCGACACGCGGAGCCGGGCTCGTCGTGGTGGACGCCGATCCGGGTGCTGATCGCCCTCGCGATGCTGTCGTCGGTGCTGATGTACATGCAGAAGCTGCCGTGCCGCAACCAGCCGTGGAACGGCTTCCAATACAGCCACGCCTGCTACAACGACATCTATCCGCTGTACTTCGGCGAAGGGCTCGACAAGGGGAAGGTCCCCTACCTCGACACCCACACCGACTCCAACGGCAAAACCACGAACGTCGAGTACCCCGTGCTCATCGGCGGCGCGATGTGGATCGGCATGAAGGTGGTCGACGCGGTCACGCCGTCAACCGCAACCGATCGAGGTCAGCGCTTCCTCGACGTCACCTGGTTCATGCTGGCGATCGCCGCGCTGATAGCCGTGGTGGCGACCGCGTTGACGAACCGGCGCCGGATCTGGGACGCCGCCATGCTGGCGCTCGCGCCGTCGCTGATATTGGCCGGCCTCATCAACTGGGACCTCATCGCGGTCGCGTTCACCTCGCTCGCCATGTTGGCGTGGGCGCGGAAACGGGTGTTCCTTTCCGGCCTGCTGTTCGGTCTCGCGATCGCGACAAAGTTCTATCCGCTGCTGCTCTTCGCACCGCTGTTCATGTTGTGCATTCGGGGCCGGCAGCTTCGGCCGTTCTTCCGCATGCTCGCCGGCGCCGTCGTGGGTTGGGCGGTCGTCGACGTGCCGGTGTGGATCGCGTCGCCGTCCGGGTTTGGCACGTTCTACGCGTTCAACAAGAGCCGCACGCCCGACTGGGGTTCGATCTGGTACGCGTTTCAGCAGATGTTCAACCACTCGTTTTCGATTCACGAGGTCAACACGTACGAAACGGCGTTGACCGTGATGATCCTGCTGGGCGTGGCCGCGTTGACCTTTGGAGTGGCGCGGCGGCCGCGGGTGCCGCAGGTGATGTTCTTGACGCTCGCGCTGTTCCTTGTGGTCAACAAGGTCTACTCGCCGCAGTATGTGCTGTGGTTGCTGCCGTTGTTCGTGCTGGCGAGGCCGCGCTGGCGCGCGTTCCTGGTTTGGCAGTTCGCCGAAATCCTTTATTTCCTCGGAATTTGGTTCTACCTGCTCGAGGTCAGCCGGCCCGGCAAGGGTTTGGAGTGGCAGCCGTACCTGGTGTCGCTGTGGATTCGCGACGTCGCCGTGTTGGCGATGTGCGTGCTCGTCGTCATCGACATCTTGCGGCCCGCGCGCGACGTCGTCCGAATCGATGGTTCTGACGACCCGGCCGGTGGCGTGCTCGATGGCGCGCCAGACGTCTTCGAGCGGTCTTCCCGTTACGAGGAGCCGGTCGGCGCCTCCGCCTGACGTCGAGGGCTTTAGCCGGGGTGCGGGCTTAGCCGAGGTGCTTGCGCAGATAGGCGATGTCGGCGCCTTGGCCGGCGGCGCCGTTCGGCGTCTCGCACACCACGGGGGCGTTGGCCTGACGGACGACCTCCACGATGAGCGCGGGGTCGATCTCGCCGTCCTCGAAGTTGGCGTGCCGGTCGGCGCCCGAGCCGAAGGCGTCGCGGGAGTTGTTGGCGTGCACCAGGTCGACGCGGCCGGTGATGGCTTTGACCCGTTCGACGATGGTGGCGAGGTCTTCTCCTGCGGCGTGGGCGTGGCAGGTGTCGAGGCAGAAGCCGGGGCCGAACTCGCCGATGGCGTCCCACAGCATGGCAAGCCGGTCGAGGGTGCGGGCCATCGCGTTGTCGCCGCCCGCGGTGTTCTCGATCAGGATCGGCAGCGGGGGCGTCCAGCGCTCGAAGGTCTTGCGCCAGTTCTCGACGCCGACCTGTGGGTCGTCGGCTTTGAGCACGTGGCCGCCGTGCACGATCAGCGCCTTGGCGCCGATGGACGCCGCGGCGTCGGCGTGCTGGGCGAGCAGCTTGCGGCTCGGGATCCGGATCCGGTTGTTCGTCGTCGCCACGTTGATGACGTAGGGCGAGTGCACGTAGCGGTCGATCTTGGCGCGTTGCAGGGCAGCCGCGTCGGCGCGGATCTCCGGGCCCTTCCAGCCCTGCGGGTCGCCGAGGAAGAACTGCGACAGGTCGGCGTCACGCGCGGCCGCCTCGGCGATCGGGTCTTCCTGGTCGACGTGCCCGCCGAGCTTGGGGATGCTCACAGTGCCCACGTCGTCCAGCCTAGGCGCGGGACCGACAGTTCGGCCGGGCGCGTTCGTGATCAACTTCGGGGGTGCGGTGGCGGGTTGGTATCCTTTGCCGACGCCCGCGGCTGGCAGGTCTGCCCGGGCGCGTGCCCTCCTGTCACGGAACGACCGTGACCGCCTGAGTCCGAAGGAGGCTGGTGCACGCATGCGTCGTTACGAACTGATGGTGCTGCTCGACCCTGATGTCGAGGAGCGCACCGTCGCCCCGTCCCTCGAGCAGTACCTCGGTGTCATCCGCAATGACGGCGGCACCGTGGAGAAGGTCGACATCTGGGGCCGTCGCCGGCTCGCTTACGAGATCGGCAAGAAGGCCGAAGGCATCTACGCCATCGTCGACCTGGTCGCCGAGCCGGCCGCGGTCAAGGAGCTCGACCGCCAGCTCAATCTCAACGAGACCGTGCTGCGCACCAAGCTCATCCGTCCCGAATCGCGGTAAGGAAACAGGGAGGCCACCATGGCTGCGGGCGACACCAACATCACGCTCGTCGGCAATTTGGTCGACGACCCCGAGCTGCGGTTCACCCCGAGTGGTCAAGCGGTCGCGAAGTTCCGCGTCGCCTCGACCCCGCGGTTCCTCGACAAGCAGACCAACGAGTGGAAAGACGGCGAAAGCCTCTTCCTCACCTGCAACGTGTGGCGGCAGGCGGCCGAGAACGTCGCCGAGTCGCTGCAGCGGGGCATGCGGGTCATCGTGCAGGGGCGGCTGAAGCAGCGCTCCTACGAGACCAAAGAGGGTGAGAAGCGCACCGTCTTCGAGGTCGAGGTCGACGAGGTCGGCCCGTCGTTGCGCAACGCCTCGGCGAAGGTCACCAAGGCCTCGCGCGGCGGTGGCGGCGGCGGTTTCGGTGGCGGCGCGCCGGCCGACGACCCTTGGGCCACCGGCTCAAGCGCGGCCGCGGCCGGCGGCGGCTTCTCCGACGAACCGCCTTTCTAACAAAGAACTTTCCGGACGACGGGCCTCGCGGCGCACGCGCCGCGCGTCGTCCGACTAACAAACTCTTGGAGAGATGACGATGGCGAAGGTTCCAACCCGCAAGCCGAAGAAGAAGGTTTGCGTGTTCTGCAAGGAGAAGATCTCCTACGTCGACTACAAAGACACCAACTTGCTGCGCAAGTTCATCTCCGACCGCGGCAAGATTCGCGCGCGTCGGGTGACCGGCAACTGCACGCAGCACCAGCGCGACGTCGCGACCGCGGTGAAGAACAGCCGTGAGATGGCGTTGCTGCCCTACACCAGCGCAGCGCGCTAAGAAGGGGTCGGATCACATGAAGCTCATTCTCACGGCAGAGGTCGACGGCCTGGGCGCGCCCGGCGACGTCGTCGACGTCAAGGACGGCTACGGCCGGAACTTCCTTGTCCCGCAGGGTCTTGCGATGCGCGCGACCCGCGGCGCCGAGAAGCAGGTGGCGCTCATCAAGCGGGCTCGCGAGGTGCGCGAAGTGCGCGACCTCGGCCACGCGAACGAGATCAAGGCGCAGCTTGAGGCGTTGTCGGTGTCGCTGCCGACTCGCGCGGGCGCTGGTGGCCGGCTGTTCGGTTCGGTGACCGCGGGCGACATTGCCGACGCGGTGAAGTCGTCCGGCGGGCCGGTGCTCGACAAGCGGCGCATCGAACTCGCGGCGCCCATCAAGACCGTGGGCAAGCACCAGGTTGTCGTGCGCATCCACCCCGACGTCGCGGCGAAGGTGTCGGTGGAGGTCACGCCGGCGTCCTGACGTCACCGGCGAAGTTCATCACGTTCAGCGGGTGGGGGTTTCGCGTCTCTAGGGCCGCGGCCCGGCACGGCTCGCGCCACGCTCCGTCAACTGGCGAACCAGGTGACGTTGATCTTGCCGTTGACCGGGGTGGCGTCGACCATGACCGGCTGCGGACCGAGCAGCGCGCCTGGCGCCACCGCGATCGAGTTCGGTGAGATCCCCGTCCCGAGCGTCACCTTCGCCAGGCACAGCCTTCCGTCGCCGCAGTCGCCTTCGTTCTCAAGCGTCACCAGGCGCCCGCTGTCGTCGGCCGCGAGGGTCGCGGCGGCGCTATACGGAGTGGCGGCGCTGGGTCCGGCCAGCGTGCTCGCGTCGTACGTGTGCAGCGTCGCGTCGAGGCCTTGCCCGGCGAAGTGCACGACCAGCAGCTGGTTGCCAGCGACCGCCTCGGCCTGGATCGCATAGGCGCCCGAGAGCTCAAGGTTGACGGGATCGTTGACCGGCGCGGACTTGGTGGTTCCCGCGTCGGTCTGCTCGACCAGGGTCTTGCTCGACAACACGTAATACAGTCCGATCGGGCCGCCGACGAGGTCGGTTGTCCACGGGACGGTCTCTTGTCGAAGCGGCCCGCCGCCGGACTTGTTCAATTCGACGAGCGTCGCCTTGGCGTCTGCGGGCGGATCAGATGCCTGCACGCCCATCCGCACCCACAACCGCGAGCCGGTCAGCTCCAGATCCAGCACCGAGTCCTTGCTTGCCGGCAACGTCCACTGGCGAGCCAACTCCCCGGTGCTGCGCGAGTACGCGTAAACGGTGTGACCAGACGCGATGTAGAGGTAGTTCGCGTCGGCGGCCAACGCGTCGGCGCCGCCCGCGACGTGCTCCGCGACCGCTGGCGCCGCGCCGAGTTTCGCCGTCCACACGACGATCCCGCCCGGTGTGCCGACGAACAAGGTGCCGTCAGGGGCCTCCGTCTGCAGCGTCAATCCGGTTGAGTCGAGCGGCACGCTGACCGTTCCGACGGCGTGCAGCGCGCCGGTCGGCGCTGTCGTCGAAGTAGCGGACGGCGTCGCCACCGGCGTCGCGGTCGGGGAGGTTGCCGCGGGGGTCGCCGAGCCCGGCGACGAGGCGCCGGCTGGCGCAGTTGAGACGCTTGCTGACGGAGCGGTCGACTGCTCCGACGCGTGCTTCATGCCGCTGTCGCATCCCGCGAGCGTCGCGACAACCACTGTCGCGGTGGCTGCGAAGAAGGCAGCACGACGCAATCCCCGTTTGAACCTCATGGGTGAAGGTCCTTCCTTGGCTGCCACAGGTGGCGCGCTCAAAGTCCGCAGAAGCACGTGAGTTTGCGCGGGCGAGGCACTTCAGATCGCCAACGCGAGTGTTCAGTGAGTAGACGCGTCAGTCCGATCTTGCGTTGTCCTGACGGGTGATCTTTCAACTCCAGGAAAGCCCGGTCAGCCGCTCGTAGGCCTCGATGTATTTCGCCCGTGTCTTCGCCACGATGTCGTCGGGCAATGGCGGTGGCGTGGCGCCAGACGCGCGGTCCCAGCCCGACGCCGGCGAGGTCAGCCAGTCACGCACGAACTGCTTGTCGAACGACGGCTGCGGATGCCCGGGTTCCCACAAGTCGGCGGGCCAGAATCGCGAGGAGTCAGGCGTCAGCACCTCGTCTGCGAGCACGATCGTCCCGTCAGGGCGTCGTCCGAATTCGAACTTGGTGTCGGCCACGATGATGCCGCGCTCGCGGGCGATCGACTCGGCTCTGGCGTAGATCGCCAACGAAAGCCGTCGCAAGGCTGCCGCCGCGTCGTCGCCGATTGCCGCCGCCATCTCGTCCATGGAGATGTTTTCGTCGTGCTCGCCTTTCGGCGCTTTCGTCGCCGGCGTGAACAGTGGTTGCGGCAGCTGGGCGCCGTCGACCAGCCCGGCGGGCAACGTGATCCCGCAGACGGCGCCGGTGCGGTTGTAGTCGAGGAGTCCCGATCCCGTGAGATACCCGCGAACCACCGCCTCGATGGGGAACATCTCGAGTCGTTCGCAGACCATCGCGCGACCGGCGAACTCTGGCGGCACGTCGGTCGAGACCAGATGGTTCGGCACGACGTCGGCGAGCTGCCCGAACCACCACAGCGACATCGCCGTGAGCACCCGGCCCTTGTCGGGGATCGTGGTCGGCAACACGTAGTCGAACGCCGAGATGCGGTCGCTCGCCACGAACAGCAACCGGCCGTCGTCAAGGGCGTAGAGGTCGCGGACCTTGCCAGCTGCGATGTGCGTGTATCCCGCCACGATGGCCAAGTCTTTCAGAATCAAGCCGGACGACGCCGAGCGGCTCGCCGCTCGGACGACCTCGATCCGTCGGGCTCGAGCACTCGGCGCGGACCGGGGCCGTGGGCGGCGAGCTCGTCGTCCGGGTTGTACAGGCGGCACGACTTCATCGACAGGCAGCCGCACCCGATGCATCCACTGAGCTGGTTGCGCAGCCGGATCAGCAGGCCGATCCGTTCGTCCAGCCGCTCATGCCAGACCCGCGACAATCGCTGCCAGTCAGCCTTGGTCGGCGTGTGGTCGGCGGGCAGCGTCGCAAGGGCCTCGGTGATCTCGTCGAGGCTGACGCCCACCCGCTGCGCCACTCGAACGAAGGCGACCCGCCGCAACGCGCTCCGCGGGTAGCGGCGCTGGTTGCCGGCTGACCGCTCCGCCGGTATCAGGCCCAGCCGGTCGTAATACCGCAGCGTCGACGCAGGCACGCCCGAACGGGTCGCCAGTTCCCCGATCGTCAGCGACGCGGGCATGGTCACACCAGGCAATCTACTGGTGGCGAGAAACTGTCGAAAGCGAGTTGACTTAAAGTCAACTTCAAGTTGCACGGTGGTGGGCATGACAGCCACCTACCAAGACCTGCCTCGGTTGATGTCGGCGATGACCGGCGACGAAAAGCACGAACCCAGCGCCACGTCGACCTTGGACGTGCTGTGGGTTCTCTACGATCGTGTGCTGCGGATAGACCCGGCGAACCCGAATGACCCCGACCGCGACCGGTTCTTCCTGTCGAAAGGGCATGGTCCGGTCTCCTATTACGCCGTGCTTGCGGCGAAGGGCTTCGTGCCACCGGCGTGGCTGCCGGGTGTCGGATCGTTCGACTCGCGTCTCGGGCATCACCCGGATCGAACACTCGTGCCGGGCGTCGAGATCTCCAGCGGCTCGCTCGGGCACGGTCTGCCGCTAGCGGTCGGCGCCGCGGCTGGCCTCCGAGCACAGCAAAGCCAGTCGCGCGTCTTCGTCCTCGTCGGTGACGCCGAACTCGACGAAGGCAGCAATCAAGAAGCCATCGTTTACGCGGCGCGCGCCGGACTCGATCGGCTGACCGCGATCGTCATCGACAACAGCTCGTCGACGCACGGCTGGCCAGGGGGAATCGCACGCCGTTTCGAGATCGAGGGCTGGACGACGCAAACCGTCAACGGCCGCGATCACCACGAGATCGAAGCAGCGCTGACCGCAAAACGCGTCGGCGCGCCACACGCCGTCGTCGCCCGCGTCGAGCCGAAGTGGAGCAACCGATGACTCTCACCGAAACCCGCAACCTGACCATGCGCGAGCGCTTCGTCGCGACGGTGACCGGCCTGCTCGAATCCGACCCCCGCGTGGCGTTGGTGCTCGCCGACATCTCGGCGGACGCGTTCGCCGACGTCGCCAAGCGTCATCCCGACCGGGTGCTTAACGTGGGCATCCGGGAGCAGTTGATGGCGTCGACGGCCGGCGGGCTGGCGCTGGCCGGCATGCGGCCGATCATTCACTCCTACGCGCCGTTCGCCGTGTCACGCGCGTACGAGCAGTTGAAGCTCGACATCGCGCACCAAGACGTTGACGCCGTCGTCGTGAGCATCGGAGCGTCGTACGACAGCGCGGCCTCCGGCCGCACCCACTTCGCGCCCGAGGACGTCGCGCTTGTCGACACGCTGACCGGCTGGCAGGTGCACGTACCGGCTCACGTTGACGAGGTCGACGACCTGATCGCATGCGCCGTGTGGGACGGCGGCCGGCATTACATCAGGTTGACCGAGAACGCCGCGCCCCGGATCACGCTGCCGACGTCCGGAAACCCGCGGGCTGTCGTGATCGCAGTGGGGCCGACGGTGGCGAACGTGACTGCCGCGACCAGGAATCTCGACGTCGAGATACTTCCGGTCACCACTGTGCGGCCGTTCCCCGCTGACGCGGTGCGTCGTGCCGTCGCGCGGGCCGCGACGTCCGACCTCGTGCTGGTCGAGCCCTACTACGCGGGCACGTCGGCACACGAGGTCGCGGCGGCGCTGACCGACGTCCGGCATCGGTTGCTTTCGTTGGGTGTCGGACGACGTGACCTGCGGCGTTACGGGTCTGCGGCCGAACATGACGCCGCGCACGGCCTTGACGTCGCCGGGCTGCGGAGCGACATCACCGGCTTTCTTGGATCTTCTCGACGTATGCGGCTGGCGTGATGCCGAGAGCGGCCCGAAAGTCGCGAATCAGATGCGCCTGGTCGGCGTATCCGAGATCGGCGGCGAGCTGTGCCCACGAGACCGGTTCGCCGCCCCGAACCGCTTCGGCGGCGTCGATCAGCCGGTAGCGACGCAACACCCATGTCGGCGACGCTCCGGCGTACTGGGAGAACATCCGTTGCAAAGTTCGTCCGGACGTGCCGACCGCCGCGCTCAACTCGGTGAGCCGCCGGATCGACCGGTCGGTCTCGGCGACCCGTGCGACGGCGGCGACCTGGCGGGCTGGTTCGGCGCGGGTTGGTTCGACCGCCCGGACGAGTGCGCCCGCCAGGATGGCGACCCGCTCCTTCTCGTCGTCCGTCTGCTGGATCGCCTCCAGCAATGCTGGCTCGTCGATCGACAGCGCGCCGGTGAGCGGGACGACGCGGTCGGTGAAGTCGGCGGCAGATGCGACAAACGCGCCGAGCCCGCCCGGCGTGGTCATCGCGGCGAC
>Ga0187809_10000467_pt1 | contig 21757 bp, 20 predicted proteins | sample NC_wetland_sal_i_8_FD_132415 | JGI IMG/M metagenome (GOLD analysis project Ga0187809, IMG submission 132415) | Wetland sediment microbial communities from Neuse River Estuary, North Carolina, USA - ASW_4 | ecosystem: Environmental > Aquatic > Freshwater > Wetlands > Sediment | place: USA: North...
CGTGCCCCACCGCCTGCTCGGTCCACGGCCGGTTCAGGCCGACCTGCATCACCACCGGCACCGTCGTGCCCGCGGGAATGCTCCAGTTCGGCTTGGCCGCAACGAAGGTGACGCCGTCGCCGCCGAGGATGTAGCGCAGCGAGAAGGCGCGCCCGTCGGCGGGGTTGCTGTTGCCTATGCCGCAGGCCTGCCGTCCATCCGCCCCGGTGCCGCTGAACACGTCCCACGACCCGACATGGGAATACACCCGCAGCTCCGCCCAGGCCGGATTGGCCAGACAGAGCGCAACCAACGCCATCGGCAGCAAACGCATCGCAGGTCCTCCACGAGTGACACGGATCGCAGCCCGAATGACGCAGCCTCCCCCGCTTGGCAAGAGCGGGCGCCGTGGCAGCCAAATCCTCTCCACCCCCGTCTTTATCTCGCCCCCGCGATGCGACCGGGCCGCCGGTGCTGCGTTCCCATCCGCAAACTCAGAAGGGACATGGCATGGCCGAACACGTGTACAAGGTCGTCGAGCTGGTTGGCTCCTCCACCACCAGCCACGCCGACGCGATCGAGAACGCCATCGCCCGCGCCAGCAAGTCGGTGCGGAATCTGCGCTGGTTCGAAGTGGTGCAGATGCGCGGCGAGATCGAGCAGGACCGCATTGCACACTACCAGGTGACGCTGAAGGCCGGGTTTACCCTCGAGGATTGACGCCCCGGCCACCGACCGGCGCGTTGTACAATTCCGCGAGGCTGGCATGGTCGGTCAGCCAGCACCATGGCTGCGCCCGCACCAGTTCCAGCGCGTCCAACAATGCGATCACGCCATATGGCCGGCCGAACACATGTGCGTGCACAGTGATGTCGAGGCAGGCGAAGGGGCGGCCGAGCCGTTCCCAACCTGCGGTGATGCGCGCCAGCGTGCGCGTGAAGGCCTCCGGCTCGTTGCCGTAGCGCACGTAGAGCGGCATGTCGTTCACCTCCATGGTGAAGGGCATGGCGAGCAGGCTGCCGGAGGTGGTGTCCAGCCGATAGGGCAGGTCGGTGTCGAATGTATCGGCGTGCCAGCGGAATCCCGCCCGGGCCAGCAGGCGCGAGGTATCGGCGCTGGGCGTGCAGCGCGGGCTGAGCCAGCCTTGCGGCCGCTGCCCGGTGGTGCGGGTCAGCACATCAACGCAGCTTGCGATGTCCGCTGCTTCGTCCTTGGGTGACAGGTAGGCGGGCAGCGTTCCCTGGCTCCAACCATGTGCAGCCACCGCATGACCCTGATCGACGATCCGCCGAAGCAGGTCGGGATAGCGTTCCGCCACCACGCCGCTGGTATAAACGACCGCGCGCACCTGCTGCTGCTCCAGCGCTGGCAGAAGATGATGCATGCCGGTCTTCGGGCCGTATTCCGCCCAGGACAGCGCCTGGAAATCCCGCACGCCAGGTTTCAGCGGATTGCCCATCGGGCCGATCGACGGCGCGCTGCCTTCCGCCCAGCCCTCCAGCATGACATTCACCGACACCGCCAGCGGGCGGTCGGACGGCCAGCCGTCGGGAACCAGGATCAAGACCGCCTCCACGCGCTGAACAACCGCATGCATTCGCCTCCCGCCATTCACCTGGCGGAAAGCATCGCATGCCGGTGCGGGAAGGCGAAGTGCGGGCGGTCAGCGCGCCCAGAGCCAGTTCAGCGCGCCCTGGGTGCCCGCAACGGGATCGCTGTCCGGACACGGCGTGGCGGCGATGTTGCGCAGCGCTTTGGCGTGGTCGTCGGCCTTGCCGCGATGCGTGTCCGGACTGGGGCCGTTGTCCGGATAGGCGCCGACGATCAGCAGATCCGGCGACTGGCCCTCATTGCAATGGCCGACACCGGCCGGCAGCACGGCAACGTCGCCGGCCTGCACCTGCACCGCCTGCCCGCCCGGTCCACCGAACCGCACCTTCACCCAGCCACGCGCCACGCCGAGGACTTCGTGCGCGTTGCTGTGGAAGTGGTGGAACGGGAACACGCCGTCGCGCCAGGCAGGCGGCCAGTGGTTGCGCGCGAACAGCGCCTCGATCGCGTCCGCATCGGCCGGCACCGCATTGCGATACAGCAGCAGCGGCAGCGGCGAATTCGGGATCGCGCCGTCGTCGGTGAAAATGAGGGTTTGAGGTTCGCTCATGCCGGCCTCCGCGCTGCCGCCTCGGAACGTATCCGCCCTGCGCCCGGTTGCAAGCGGCGGGTGCATGTCGAAGTTCTGCCAGATGCCGAACGCACCGCCTTCCGCGGGGATCCGGGAGGCTGGCGAATGCCCGCTGGACCATATCCGGAAGTGAGGCGCGATAACGGCGCCCCGCAACCGCGCCCGCCAGCTTCCCCTGCCGCTCCCCCTGCCATAGGCTTGCCGCAACGGGAGGAACCCCATGCCGACAAGCAGGACCACGCTGTCCGGTGTCGATCTCGAAGTATGGGAGGGCGGCGACGGTACGAAGCTGCTGTTCCTGCACGGCGCCGGCGGATTCAATGCCACGCATGAGTCCATTCCCTTGCTCGCGCGCCGCCGCCACATCATCGCGCCGTCGCATCCGGGATTCGGCACATCCACACTGCCCGACTGGCTCGACCGCCCCGGCGACATCGCGCTGCTCTACCTGGAACTGCTGCAACGCCTCGGCCCCGCGCCGCTCGACCTGATCGGCTGCTCGCTGGGCGGCTGGATTGCCGCGGAACTCGCCAGTCTGGTGCCCGAACGTTTCCGCCGCGTCGTGCTGGTCGCTCCGGTCGGCGTGAAGCTCGGCGGCCGCGATGCGCTGGATGTGCCCGACATCTTCGCCATGCCCGCGACGACGGTGGAGCGGCTGCTGTACCACGATCCGGATCGTCACCGCCCCGACCTCAGCAAACTGTCGGACGCGGAATTGACCGAGATGCTGCGCAATCGCGAGACGCTCGCGCTGCTGACCTGGGAGCCGTACATGCACGATCCCAAGCTGAAGCACCGGCTGCACCGCATCGCCTGCCCCACGCTGTTCCTGCGCGGCGAGAGCGACGGGCTGGTGTCCGCCGGCTATCTGCAAGGCTACGCCGAACTGCTGCCCAATTCACGCATCGTCACGATCCCGCAGGCCGGCCATGTGCCGCATGTCGAACAGCCCGCCGCCTTCGCCGATGCGGTGCTGTCGTTCCTCAACGGCTGAGCGGGAGAACACGCCATGCGTGCCTGGCATTTCAGCGAGACCGCCTATCACCTGCTGCCGCCGGCGGAAACCTACGACTCGATCCGCGTGTCGCTGCCCAACAAACACTACGATCCGCGCATCGGCGCGGATTTGTATCACCGCTATCTCGATGAATGGCTGATCGCCGAAGATTTCGGTCTGGAGCTCATGCTGAACGAGCATCACCAGACCGCTACCTGCGTCGATCCTGCCGCGCCGCTGATGCTGGCCGTGCTGGCTCGTCAGACCACCAAGGCTCGGCTGCTGATCCTGGGCAATCCGATCGCCAACCGGCGGCAGCCAGTGCGCGTCGCGGAAGAGATGGCGATGATCGACGTGCTGTCGCGCGGCCGGCTTGAAGCGGGATTCGTGCGCGGCGTGCCGTACGAGATCGCGCCGGCCAACAGCAATCCCGTGCGCATGAACGAGCGCGAATGGGAAGCGCTGGACATGATCCTCAAGGCCTGGACCAGCCACGACGGTCCGGTGAGCTTCGAGGGCCGCTTCTTCCACAGCCGGCAGATCAACATCTGGCCGCGCCCGTGGCAGGAACCGCATCCGCCGGTCTGGATCAGCACCACCAGCCCGGGTGGCGCGGCGCGCGTCGGTGCGCGAGGCTACGTGCAGGCGACCTTCCTCACCGGTTTCGACGGTACGCGGCGGATCTTCGACGCGTATCGCGATGCGTGGCGGCAGGCGGGCCGCGGCGACGATGTCCCGCGCGACCGCCTGGCCTATGCGGCGCTGGTCTATACCGGGGAGACGGAAGCGGCAGCGCATGCGGGCGCGGAAAAGCTGCTGTGGTACGTGACGTCGAACAAGGTGCCGCCGCATTTCGCCGGCCCACCGGGGTATTTGCCGACCGACGCCGCGGTTCGCATGCTGCGTGGCGCCGAACATCCGCTGAGCGCGTTCGCCAAAAGCGCCAGCGTGGAAGGGGCGATCCAGGCGGGCATCATGATGGCCGGCACGCCGGATCAGGTCCTCGCACAGATCCGCAGGATGTATGACCACGTCGGCGGGTTCGGCCATTTGCTGCTGATGGGCCAGGCGGGTTTTCTCGAACACGAGGAAACGGTGCAGGGGATACGGCTGTTCGCCAACGAGGTGTATCCCGCGCTGCGGGAGTTTTGACGCTACGCGTCATGACTCTGTGTGCCATAGCGCCCCCCGTCATGGCTCCCCCGCGTCATGGCTCCCGCGCGTCATGGCTCCCGCGCGTCATTCTCCCCGCGTCATGGCTCCCCGCGTCATGGTTCCTCCGTGTCATGGCCGGGCTTGGCCCGGCCACCCACGTCTTGCTGCCTGTCGCACAAGAAGACGTGGATGGCCGGACCAAGTCCGGCCATGACGCGGGGCGGAGGGCCATGACACGGGGCGGAGCGACATGACACGGCAGGATTTGCGTCGCCGCCCGTCAGATTGACGCCCCGAGGAATCCCGCCCAGCCTTCCGCCAAGCATGCAAGCGAAGGGGGAACGACCATGCCGCTGCCAGCGGACACCGACGCCACCACGCCGAAATACCTGCGCGACAAATACGCCATCGTCGGCGTGGGCGAGACCGCCTACATGCGCGGCTCCGGCATGACCACCCGCGCCCTCGGCACCTGGGCGCTGCGCAATGCCATCGCCGATGCCGGCATCAAGCCGTCCGACATCGACGGCATGCTGGACTATTCCGGCAACGACAGCACGTCCGCCACCTTCATGGCCGGCGACCTCGGCATCCGGCTGAACTTCTACATGGACTGCATCGGCGGCGGCTCCTCCACCGAAGCGCTGATCGGCATTGCCATCGGCATCATGGAAGCCGGCCTGTGCAAGTGCGTGGCGATCTACCGCGCGATGAACGGCTATTCGCAGGTGCGCATCGGCGGCACCGGGGCGCGCTCCGCCGTGCCGGTGAACGGCGACGCGCTGCACAGCCGAGCCTATGGATGGCAAAGCGCCGGACAGATGTTCGCGCCGACTTTCATGCGCCACATGTATGATTACGGCACGAAGCCCGAGCAGGTGGCGATGGTGAAGGTGGTGCATTCCGAGCACGCCTCCAACAATCCGAAGGCCTACTACAAGAAGCGCTACACGGTGGACGACGTGATCAGCAGCCGCTTCATCTGCAAGCCGCTGCATCTGCTGGATTGCTGCGTGGAGACCGACAACGCCACCGCAATCATCGTCACCCGCGCCGAACATGCGCGCGACCTGCGGCAGCATCCGGTGCTGATCCGCGGCATAGTCGGCCGCTGCAACAAGCCGCGCATGGACATGCACTACCAGCACGGCCCGATCTCGCGCGTTGCCGGCTATTACGCCAAGGACATCCTGTGGCCGAACAGCGGCGTCGGGCCGGAGGACGTGGATGCCACCGGCGCCTATGACGCCTTCACCTTCACCTCCATGCTGCAGCTGGAGGATTACGGCTTCTGCAAGAAGGGCGAAGGGGGCGACTACGTTTCCAACGGCACCACGCGGCTGGGCGGCAAGCGGCCGAACAACACCTCCGGCGGGCATTTGTGCGAAGGCTACACGCACGGCATGAACATGGTGATCGAGAACGTTCGCCAGCTGCGCCACGAGGCCGATGATTCCTGCCCGATCGGTCCCGACGGCAGGCGCCAGCATACCTACGATTATCGCGAGGGCGGCTGCCGGCAGGTACGCAACATCGAAGTCACCGCCAATCTGGGCTGGGCCAATCCGATGACCGGATCGGCCATGGTCATGCGGCGCGGTTGAGGGAGGGGACCATGACAGTCCGTGGCGACTACCTCGGCATGACGCTGAGCATCGACGACCTGGATGGCGAGAACCTGGCCTATTTCCGCCACTGCGCCGACCACAATTTCCATCTGCAGCGCTGTGACGAATGCAAGCTGTTGCGCTATCCGCCTACCACCGCCTGCCCCTGGTGCGCCAGCCCGAAAGCCACCTGGACTCCGGTGGAAGGCAAGGGCGAAGTGCACAGCTACGTAGAGGTGCACCACGCGATCCAGCCGGCGTTCAAGGGCCACACGCCCTATTTGATGCTGCTGGTCGATCTCGACACGCAGAAGGGGCAGCCGACGCCGGACGAGGCGCTGCGCGTCGCCGCCAACCTGACCACGCCGGATGGCACGCTGGCGCCAGCCGACATGGTGAAGCGGGTGGGCATCGGCACGCGCGTGCGCATGGTGTTCAGCGATGTCACCGACGGCATGGCGCTGCCGCAATGGACCATTGACGAGACCGCGAAGCAGCCGGACAAGCCCTGGCGATACGCGCAGGAATAGCCAACCGGAGACCACCGCATGACCATCACCGCGATCACCATGCCGAAATGGGGTCTGACGATGACCGAGGGCAAGGTGGTGCAGTGGCTGAAGCCGCAAGGCACCGCCTTCCAACCCGGTGAGGAGATCCTGGAGATCGAAACCTCCAAGATCACCAACGTGGTTGAGGCTGAAGCCGAGGGCGTGCTGGCGCGCGTCGTCGCGGCCGAGGGCAGCACGCTGCCGATCGGTGCGCTGCTCGCGGTGGTGGCGCCGGCGGACACGCCGGATGCGGAGATCGACGCGTTCGTGTCCGGCTTCGCGGTGCCCGAACCGGCGGACAGCGAGGAAGCCGGGGTCGAACCGCCGGCGCCGCAGATGCTGGAAGCCGGCGGACAGCGGCTACGCTACCTGCAGCTCGGCAGCGGCGGCACGCCGGTGGTGCTGCTGCATGGCTTCGGCGCCGATCTCAACACCTGGATGTTCAATCAGCCCGCGCTGGCCGAACGGCAGTCGACCGTGGCGCTGGAACTGCCGGGCCATGGCGGATCGTCCAAGGAGGTCGGCGCCGGCGACCCGGATGCGCTGACCGCGGCGCTGGAAGCGGCACTGGATGCATTGGGCATCGCGCGCATGCATCTGGTCGGCCACTCGATGGGCGGCGCGATCGCGGTGTTGCTTGCCGCGCGCCGGCCGGACTGCATCGCCAGCCTGACGCTGATCGCACCGGCCGGATTCGGCGCGGAGATCAATGCTGGCTTCATCGACGGCTTCGTGCGTGCATCCCGCCGCAAGGACGCGGCCGAGGTGCTGCAGCAATTGGTGCACGACCCGTCCCTGGTCAGCCGCACGATGGTGGAGGACGTGCTGCGCTACAAACGCCTGGATGGCGTCGTGCAGGCGCTGGAGACCATCGCCGCCGCATGGTTCCCCGCCGGCCGCCAGGCGCGCGACGTCACGAACGATGTGACCGCGCTGCAGGCGCCGGTGCAGGTGATCTGGGGGCGGGAGGACAGGGTCATTCCGGTGGTGCAGGCATCGGCGACGGCGGCGCGCCTGCCGGTGCATATCCTGGAGCACGCCGGACACCTGCCGCACATGGAGAAATCCGCCGAGGTGAACCGGCTCATCCGGGCGATTGCCGCCGGATAGCGCCGGCGGGCAAAGCGTTCATGGAAAAGGACCGGCTGCAGGCCTTCAGCGATGGCGTGATCGCCATCATCATCACCATCATGGTGCTGGAACTGAAGGTGCCGCACGACGCCAGCCTGCATGCGCTGGCCGCGGTGCTGCCGGTGTTTCTCAGCTACGTGCTCAGCTTCGTGTACGTGTCGATCTATTGGAACAACCACCACCACTTCTTCCACCTGGTGCGCCACGTCACCGGCGGCATGCTGTGGGCCAACCTGCACCTGCTGTTCTGGCTGTCGCTGGTTCCCTTTGCCACCGGCTGGATGGGCGAGAACCAGTTCGCGCCGCTGCCCACCGCGGTGTACGGCTTTACCCTGCTGATGCCGGCGATCGCCTGGTATGTGATGCAGACGGTGATCGTCCGTGCGCAGGGCCGCGACTCGCCGCTGGCACGGGCGCTGGGACACGACGTGAAAGGCAAGATCTCGCCGCTGCTGTACCTGTCGGGAATGCTGTGCGCCTTCGTGGACACGCGGATTTCCGACGCGATCTATGTGCTGGTGGCGCTGATGTGGCTGGTGCCGGACCGGCGGATCGAGCGCATCGCCAGCGGCAGGCCCTGAGCGGCGCTATTTGACCGCGCCGGTCGCCAGGCCTTTGACGATGAATTTTTCCAGGAAGATGCCGACCAGCACCAGCGGGAAGATCGCCGCCGTGGACAGCGCCGCCATCGACCACCAGTTGATCCCCTGTGAGCCGGTCTGGCTGGCGACCATCACCGGCAGCGTCTTCGCGTTGGTCGCGGTCAGCAACGCCGCGAAGAAATACTCGTTCCAGCACAGCACCAGCGACAGGATGAACGCGGCGACCATGCCGGGCAGCGCGATCGGCAGGATGATGCGCAGGAAAATGCCCCAGGGCGACAGCCCATCGACCATCGCCGCCTCGTCGAGCTCCAGCGGGATCGCGTTGAACTGGTCTCGCATGATCCAGATGACGATCGGCAGCACGGTCAGCGTGTAGATCATCACCATGCCGATGCGCGTATCCAGCAAAGCGAGTTCCCTGTACAGCACCAGGAACGGCAGCGCGAGCACCACCGGCGGCAGGATCAGCTGCGAGATGAAGAAGAACAGGATATCGTCGTTGCGCATCGGCCCGAAGCGGTAGCGGAACCGGCTGAGCCCGTAAGCCGCCAGCGAGCCGAGTAGCAGGGCGAGCAGTGAGGCGCCGGCGGCGGTGATGACGCTGTTGGCGAAGCGGCCGAGGAATTCGGCACGCGGATCGGAGACCTGGAAGATGGTGTCGGGCGAAAGGCCCAGCGACCGCCAGCCTTTCCAGTCGGGGGGAAAATCCAGCCAGGGGATCAGGTGTGCCTGCGTGACATCGACTGCGGATTTGAACGACGTCGTCACCGTCCAGTAGATCGGGAACAGGCAGACGAAGGACCACAGGATGAGCACCGCATAGATCAGCACGCGGCTGCCGGCGTGACGCACGCGGCGCATCGTGGCGGCGGAGCCTGGCCTGCGCCGCGTCCGGGTGCCGATGCGGGTTTGCGTGCTGCTCATGCCAGCCTCCGCAGCCAGCGGTTGGTCAGGCGCAGCAGCAGCGTCAGCAACACGACGATCAGGACCAAATAGAACATCGCCAGCGCGGTGCCGTAGCCGACATTCGAGCGATCGCTGTAGACGCGATACACGTAGCTGGACACGGTGTCGGTCGCGCCGCCCGGGCCCCCGGAGGTGACGTTGATGACCAGGTCGGCAAGTTTCAGCTTGAAGATGATGCGGATCAGCAGCGCGGTGACGCTGACCGGCAGCATCAGCGGGAACGTCACGTGCCAGAAGCTCTGCCACGGCGTGGCGCCATCCACTTTCGCGGCTTCGTGCACCTCGCGTGGCAGTGCCTGCAGCCCGGCGAGCAGCAGGATCATCATGAAGGGGATGGAAACCCAGGCATCCATCACCTCGATGCCCATGCGCGCCGTCCAGGGATAAGCGAAGAAAGCCGGCGTCTGCCAGCCGAGGAAGCGGGCCAGGTCCGTCACCGGCCCGAAACGGTATTCGAACAGGGATTTGCCGATCATCCAGCTGACCGCGACCGGGCTGAGCATGAAGGGCAGCAGGAAGGCCACGCGAAAGAACTTGCGGGCGCGGATTTCGGCCGTGAGCAGCAGCGCCAGGCCGAACGCGATGGCGTACTCCACCGCCACGGCGGCAACGTAGAACACCATGTTGGCGAGCGCATTCCAGTAGTCCGTATCGTGGAACAGCGCGATGAAGTTGCCCAGGCCGATGAAATGCGGGCCACCCGCCGCGCTCAGGTTCCAGTCGAGCGAGGCGATGTAGAAGCCGAACAGCGTCGGGAAGATCACCACCGCGCCGGTGAACAGTGCGGCCGGCAGCACGAACAGCGCACGCCGTCCCTGTTCGCCGCGGGTCATGACCTGGCCGAATCCCAGCGCCACGCACCAGGCGATGTAGGCGTACAGCACCGGGAGCCACGTGGCGAAGCCGAGGATGCTGCCGCCCGAGGCGTGCAGGATTTGCAGCACGACCACGCAGCCCAATCCGAGCGTCGCAACCGCTATCAGAGCGCGGCCCAGGTGCCGCCGGCCAGGCTTGTCGCGGCGCGGCAGCATGCGCGGTGGGCTGATCGTGGCGGCGGAACTGTCCATCGGGTCCGTCTGGATGCGGCGCTGGGCTCAGGAACCCTCCCCCTCATCTTGCGGGAGGGAGTTGGGGGGAGGGGGCCGGCATGGCTCCCCGGGGACCATTCGCGCGACCCCCTTCCCCTCCCCCGCAAGTCAAGGGCGAGATGCGTCTCTCAGTGTGACCTACATCCCCAGCGACGCACGATACAGCGCGATCTGCTTCTTGCGCCCCAGCTGGTCGGTCAGCTTCTCCCACGCCGCGGCGATGTTGTCAGCGCCCTGCTGGGCACCGACCTTGCCGGCGAATACCTTCGCCAGTTCGTCCTCGGCCAGGCTGTAATACTGGAAGATTCCCGGAATGCGCGGCTCGATCGCGCCATTCGGGTGATTGTACGAGTCGAACTGCGACGCCAGATAGTTGGAGATGAACGCGCGGTCGTAGCCGGCTTCCACCCACTCATCGATGTTGCCCTGGCTGTTGCGGTAGCATTGGAATCCGGACGGGTACGCCGCGGTCCACAGCGCCAAATCCTTGCCGCCGAGATGCGCCGCCGCGCTCCATGCCGCAAGGTGCTTCTTCGAGTCGCCATCGACCCGCTTCATCACGTAAATTCCCCAGCCCAGATACGCCAGGTTCGGCGCGTAATTCGGCCCGCCCGGCAGCTTCTCCCATTTGCCGGTCTTCGCGTTGAACACATCCTCCGAACCCGGCAGGATGGAGAATGCACACTCGTTGCCCACCACCGACGTGTCGCTGGTCTTCGCGCTGGAACCGATATCGCCCCACCACGTCACCATCGATCCGGTGCCGGCGAGGAACTGCTGGAACCCCGTGGTGTTCGGATCGGCGTTGATCTGGTTTGGCGGTTCCGACGGCAGTGCGTCGATCTCGTCCTGGATCGCGCGCACCCAGCCCGGATTGTTGATGCGCGGCTTCATGGTATCGACGTCGAACAGCCACGCCTTTTCCTGCGGGTGCTTCACATAGGCAGTCGCCCGGCTGCCCAGGAAGTAGAACCCGAACCCGCCCCACGGCTTCGGCGCATCCAGATAGCCGTAGGCATCCTGCCCCTTGATCTTCTTGCCCTTGAGGAATTTCGTGACTTCCTGCACCTGCTGCCAGGTCTTCGGCACGGCCCATTCGCCCTTGTGCCCCTCCTGCTTCCACGCCTTGGCGAGAGCGGGATCGGCGAAGTAGTCGGTGCGATAGTTGAAATTATGCGTGTCGCCGTCGATATCGACGCAGTAGGTCTTGCCGTTCCAGGTGCCCACCGGCGGCTGCCGGTATTTCACGTAGTCGCCCAGGTCGATCTGCTGCTTCACCGCGTCGGGCATTTCCGAGGTCAGCCCCTTGCCGCAGACATCGCCCTCGAAGGGTGCACCCATCTCCAGTATGTCGAAATCGATCGTGCCGGTGGCGATCGCCTGTTGCAGGCGCGGATTGTAATCGGCCTGCGCCAAATCGATCCATTTGATGCTGGCGCCGGTGTAGCGTTCCCACGGCTTCAGGAAACCGCGGAACAGGAAGTCGTGCAGGTTCTGGTTGTTCAGCCCCATGAAGGTGAGCTGCACGCCCTTGAACGCGCCGGCCTTGACGCGCGCCTTGGTCGCGCCGAGGCACAGCTCGCCCACTTTCTGCCAGTCGGCGTCGGTCGGCGATCCCTTGCCGACCCCCGGGATCTTCAGGATCTGCTTGCGCAGCGCCTTCTCGGAGTCGGACATCGGGGCCTGTGCCCGGGCCGGTTGCGCGGCGGCTCCGAAGCTGGCGGCGGCGCCAAGGGCAGCCGCACCTTGCAACACGGAGCGGCGGCTGGCGCGCCATGACAGATATCGCTCGTAATCGATCACCTTCATGGCCGATATCTCCTCCTGGCTTTTGTCAAGTTGCAGCCGCACGTATTTGAGCACGCGCGCTGAACCGCAACTAAGCGGCGCAGTCCCAACACTGTCAACGCGATTGCTATTCGCTCTCCGCTTCGTGGGGGCGCAGTGGCGAAGGCCTGCGTGCCACGCCGGCGGGGCGAACGCGCGCTGCCGTGCATCGAACGGCGTGTTCGGCGCGCTTGCCGTCAGGGCGGGACTATCCCCCCAGCCTCACCCCGACCGACCCGGCGAGCGGTGACGAGAAATGTGCAGCGGCAGGCTGGAAAGGCCGCGCAGCGTGTTGTTGTAGCGGCGCACCGGTTCGCCGGTGATCTCCAGCGTCTCCACCTTGCGCGCCAGGGCACTCAGCACGACCTCGCCTTCCAGGCGAGCCAGCACCGCGCCGACGCAGCCGTGGATGCCGGTGCCGAAACCGACATGCGCCGCGTTGCGCCGGGTGATGTCATACGCGTCCGGCTGCTCCCATTGCCGCGGATCACGATTGGCGGCGCCGAGGAACATCAGCACCTTGCAGCCTTCCCCGACGGTCTCCCCGCCAATGTCCACCGCCCGCGTGGTGGTGCGGAAGAAGGTCTGCACCGGGCTTTCCAGCCGCACCGCTTCCTCGAACGCGCCGCGCGCCAGTGACGGATCGGCGCGCAACCTGGCGAACTGTCCGGGGAAACGTGCCAGGCAGTACATCGCCGCACCGAGGCCGTTCACCGTGGTGTCGACGCCGGCGGTCAGCAGCGAGCGCACCAGGACCGCCGCCTCGTCGGCGGTGATCTCGCCGGTATCCACGGCGGCGTGGATCACCGCGCCGAAACCGGCCGGCGCCAGCGCCTCCTTGCGCGACTGCGCCTGCACCCATTCCAGCACCGGGGCGGCGTCCTGCACCGCGGCCTCGAAGAAGTCGTTGCGCGGCCCGAAGCTGTTGAACACCATGTTGCCATAGGGCAGCAGGAAGCGGCGGTTCTCCCGCGGCATGCCGACCGCGTCGGGGAACACGGTCAGCGGATAGGCCTCCGCCAGGTCGCGCACCGCGTCGAAGCTGCCCCGTTCCAGCAGCGTGTCGATCAGTTCGTCGGCCGCAGTGGCGAAGGTGGCGCGGAGGGCGCGCATCGCGGCGGGCGACAGCACACGGTCCATCAGCTTGCGGGTGCGGTCGTGCAGCGGCGGATCGGTCTCCAGCAGCAAACTGGGCAGCCGCCACGGCTTTTCTCGGGAAAAATCGCTCATGCCGACGCCGCGGACGCTGGAATAGCTTTGCCAGTCCAGCAGCATCGCGCGCACCTGCTCGTAGCGTGCGACCGCGACGATGCCGTAGCGCGGCAGGTACACCACCGGGCCGGCATCGCGCAGCGCGGCGTGCGCGGGAAATGGAGCGTCGAAGAATTCCCGGCTGAACGGGTCGATGTCGAGGGCCGGTATCGTCATTGGATTCCTCCCTGGATGGGCGGTTTCCCCACCTCACCCTGGCCTGTCCACGCCGAGCGGCGGACAGGGAAACGTTCAGGTTGCGCGCCAGTGTTCGCCGTCGCGCACCACCTTCCCCTCCAGCTCCATCTTCAACAGATGCGCCAGCACGTTGCGTTCCGCCGCTCGGCGCAGACGCGGATGCACCTGCGAATACAAAGTGTCCATCAGCACGTAGGTATCTGCCGGACCTTCCTGCAGCTTGTCGGCAATCGCCCGTTCGCGCGCCATGCGGTGGTGCAGCATCTCGCGCACCAGCTCGCGCGGCTGCGGCAGTGGCGGGCCGTGCCCAGGCAGGTACATGTCGTCGCTGCGGTCCAGCAGCAGGCGCAGGCTGGCGAAATACGCGGCCATGTCGCCGCTGGGCGGGCTGACCACGCTGGTGGACCACGACATCACGTGGTCGGCACTGAACAGCACCGCCTTGCCATCGCGCGCGGTCAGCGAGAAGCACAGATGATCGGACGCATGACCCGGCGTGTGCATCGCCTGCATGCCGGCAATCGTGTCGCCGTCGGCCAGCTTCACGTCGGCGTCGAAGCTGTCGATCATGCTCTCCGTGAAACCCACGGTCGGCGCGCCGGTGGCTTCCTGCAGCGCAGGCACCGCGCCGACATGGTCGTGATGCGTATGGCTCACCAGGATCAGCGCAACCGTGCCGCCGGTGGCGCGCAGGATCGCCTCGATGTGCTCCGGATGGTCTTCGGGGCCGGGATCCAGCACCACGACACCTTCGCTGGTGTCGATCAGATAGGTGTTGGTGCCGTAATAGGTCATCGGCCCGGGGTTGTTGGCGACGATGCGGCTGATGCCAGGCAGTATCGGCAGAATGACGCCGCGTTCAGGCTCTGGTTCGGTCAGGAAGGGCATGGGAGTCCTCGATCCTTACCGCCCAGTAGATGCCCCGAAAACGCCGCCCGAGGCAATCCCGCGGCACGCCCCCACCGGACGGCATCACCGGGGTCACGCGACGCACTGCTGCACACCGGGGCGTCCGCCATCCGGCGCAGCCGCACCGCAGGTCGTCCAGCTCGCGGATGGTGAAGGGCTTGCGCAGGAAGGCGTTCAGCGGTGTGTTGTCGGTTTCCCGGCCGGTCAGTTCGGCATAGCCGTGAAGCGTGTCAATGGGCTGCCTGGATCAGGCTGGTTCCAGTGTCTCGTCGATGGTGATGCGGCTGAATCGGATGCGTGTGCCATCGGACAGCGCCAGGCTGTCGGCGTGTTCGGGCGGTGGAGCAGCAGCCTCGCTGCCGCTGACCCGGCCACTGGCATGCGCCGGATTGATGCCGGCCAGCAAGCTGCCAGCCACGGACTGCGCGGCATCGAGCGCCGCCGCGGCCGGACCCGCTGGCCGCTTGCGCCGACGAAGCGGCCGCGCGGGCAGATAGGAGCGGTGCGCGACTCCCGCACGCCGCTGCGCGTCAGTTTCGACATCGCGCCTGTTGTCCACCGGACACATTGTCGCACCTCCTCGACGGAAAGGCTCAAGGCGATGACCGACACTGGGCCGGGAACATTTAAGGACCGGTTAAGGCCGGACGCATGATCTGGCGTTGGGGAATTCGTGCCCGCCATCCTCTGCCTGCGGCTGCCGCCTTTCCCCGGCCGGGTTCGGATGTCCCACAGCACGCCGGCAATCGGCCGGCCCGCAAGCGGAACCCGGATGAGTGCCGGCGCGCCGGGTGCCCCGGGGTTTCCACCCGGCGTCAATCTGCCCTAGCTTCCCGCCGCAGTTACTCGCCAGCACCGAGGGGGAAGTGTCCGATGCCAGAACCGTCACGCGCCTTGCCGCAACCCACACCCGAAACGCAACACTTCTGGGACGGCACGCGCGAAGGCGAACTGCGCCTGCAACGCTGCGACGGCTGCGGCAAGGCATATTTCCCGCCGCGGCCCTTCTGCGCGTCCTGCGGTTCGCGCAAGGTCAGCGTGTTCAAGGCGTCCGGCAAGGGCACGCTGTGGAGCTACGTGATCCATCACCGCCCGGTGGCCGGCTTCACGCCGCCCTATGCCATCGCCGTGGTGCAGCTGGCGGAAGGCCCGCGCATGATGAGCAACATCGTGGAATGCGCACAGACGCCGGAAGCGTTGCAGCTCGACATGCCGCTGGAGGTGGTCTTCGAAAAGCAGAACGACAGCATCACGCTGCCCTTGTTCCGTCCGGCGAAAGGCTGATCCCCATGCGACAGAAAGCAGTTGCCGTCGTCGGCGCGGCGGAAACCACCCAGCTCGGCGTCATCCCTGACATGTCGCAGATTCAGCTGCACGCGGATGCGGCGCTGAACGCGATGGCCGATTGCGGCTTGCGGCCGAAGGACATCGACGGCGTCGCCACCGCCGGCGAGACGCCGGTGCAGATCGCGCATTATCTGGGCATCACGCCGAAATGGGTGGACGGCACGTCGGTCGGCGGCTGTTCGTTCATGATCCATGTGCGTCACGCTGCCGCGGCGATCGAAGCCGGGCTGGCGCACACCGTGCTGATCACCCATGGCGAGAGCGGCCGGTCGCGCGTCGGCACGATTCCGCGCAGCGTGCCGCCGTCGTCGCTGCAGGGGCAGTTCGAGCAGCCGTACGGACCGATGGGCCCGCCGAGTTTGTTCACCGTCCCGGTGCTGCGCTACATGAAGACGTACGGCGTGACGGAGGAACAAATCGCCCAGGTCTGCGTGGTGCAGCGCGAATGGGCCGGGAAGAATCCGCGCGCGACGTTCCGCAATCCCATCACCACGGCGGATGTCCTGAACAGCCGGATGATCGCCTATCCGTTCCGGCTGCTGATGTGCTGCCTGGTAACCGATGGCGGCGGCGCGCTGATCCTGACATCCGCCGAACGGGCAAAGGATTTCCCCACGAAGCCGGTGTACATCCTGGGTACCGGCGAAAGCGTGGAAACGCCGATGGTCAGCCAGATGGAGGATTTCACCAGTTCGCGCGCGTTCCGCGTGGCGGGGCCGACCGCGTTCCAGCAGGCGGGGATCAGCGTGAAGGACGTGGATCACCTGATGATCTACGATGCCTTCGCGCATCTGCCGATCTACGGTCTGGAGGATTTGGGCTTCGTGCCGCGCGGCGAGGCGGCGCGCTTCATCGCCGAACGCAACACCGCGCCGGGCGGCAGGCTGCCGCTCAATACCAATGGCGGCGGGCTGTCGTACATGCACTCCGGAATGTACGGGATGTACGCGCTGCAGGAGAGCGTGCGGCAGATGCGCGGCATTGCACCGGCGCAGATCGAGGGAGCAAAGATCTCGGTGTGTCACGGCGTCGGCGGCATGTTTGCCGCATCCGGCACCATCATCTTCTCCAACGAAGCACCGTGACCCTCCGTGTCATGGCCGGGCTCGACCCGGCCATCCGCCCCCGACAGAGCACAACCCGCCGTTCGCAACCCGATCGTTCCGGTGTGGATGGCCGGGTCAGGCCCGGCCATGACGCATTGGGAAGGATCCCGCGATGACCGACCACCTGTTCTCCGGCCTGAAAGTCATCGACTGCGCGAGCTGGATCGCCGGCCCCGCGGCGGCGACGATCATGTCGGATTTCGGCGCCGACGTGATCAAGATCGAGCCGCCCGGCAGCGGCGACCCGTGGCGTGGCCGCAGCGCCAATCCCACGGCGAACACCGACTATTACTGGCAGCTCACCGCGCGCAACAAGCGTAGCCTGGCCATCGACCTGAAGGACTCCGATGGCCGAGCGGTGTTGTATCGCCTGGCCGCGCAAGCCGACGTGTTCGTCACCAACTTTCCGCTGCCGGTGCGCGACCGCCTGCAACTTGCGCCGCAGCACCTGCTGCCGCTGAATCCCCGGCTGATCTATGCCTCCTTCACCGCCTACGGCGAAGTCGGCGAGGAAGCGCACAAGACCGGCTTTGACTCCACCGCGTACTGGGCGCGTACCGGCCTGATGGACGCGGTGCGCGCCGATCCGGACACCACGCCGGCGCGGTCCGCACCCGGGATGGGCGACCACCCCAGCGCCACCGCGCTGTACGCCGCGATCGTCACCGCGCTGTACCGCCGCGAGAAGACCGGGCGCGGCGGATTGGTGAATTCCTCGCTGCTGGCCAATGGACTTTGGGCCAATGGCTGCTTCGCGCAGACCCGCCTGTTCGGCGAGCATGTGCCGCACCGGCCGCTGCGCGAGCACGCGCCGAACCCGCTCGCCAACCACTACCGCACGCGCGACCATCGCTGGTTCATCATGGCTCTGTTCAACGAGCAGCGGCAGTTGCGGCCGTTCCTGAAGGCGATCGACCGTGAGGCCTGGGCGGACGATCCGCGTTTCGCCACCACAGAGACGCGGCGCCAGTACGCGCAGGAGCTCGTCGCCATGCTGGACGCGGTGTTCGACGAGCGCGATCTGGCGGAGTGGCGGCGTATCCTCGACGGTGCGGGTGTGACGTTCGGCATCGTCGGAACGGTGGACGAAGTGCCCGACGATCCGCAGATGCGCGCCATCGGTGCGCTGGTGCCCTTCGCGGGTTCCGAGACGCTGACCGTGTCCAGCCCATTCCAACTGGATGGCGAGGCGAAGGTCGCGCCGCGCTTTGCACCGAAGGTGGGGGAGCACAGCGACGCCGTGCTGCGCGAAACCGGCTTCAGCGCCGACGAAATCGCTCGCCTGCGCGAGCGCGGCGTGGTGGGCTGAGCGAGAGAACGACATGGGCCGGCTGGACATGAAAGTTGCCGTTGTAACCGGAGGCTGCTCCGGCATCGGACGTGCGACGGTGGAGCGCTTCGTCGAGGAGGGTGCCCGGGTGCTGGTTGCCGACATCCAGGATGACGCGGGCGCGGAAATCGCCCGCGGCTTCGGCGATGCGGTGCGATACCAGCATTGCGATGTCACCCAGGAGCCGCAGATCGCCACCGTGATGCAAGCGGCCGTGGATGCCTTCGGCGGGCTGGACATCGTGTTCAACAACGCCGGCGCCGGCGGTGCGGCGCTGTCCATCGAAGAGATGACCGGCGAAGCCTGGGACTCCACGCAATCGCTGCTGCTGCGGTCCGTGGCACTCGGCATCCGCTACGCGGTGCCGCACATGCGGGCGCGCGGCGGCGGCGCGATCGTCAACACTGCCTCGATCGCCGGGCTGCAGGCGGGATATTCGCGCATCGCCTACGCGGTGGCGAAAGCCGGCGTGGTGCATCTGACCAAGGTCGCCGCGGCGGACCTGGCGCGCTACCGCATCCGGGTGAACGCGATCTGTCCCGGCTACATCCTGACCAACATCTTCAACGCCAGCGTCGGTGCCAGCGGCGAAGCCGCGGCGCGGGTCGATGCCCGGCTGCGGCAAATGGCACCCGAGGTGCAGCCGGTGCCGATTGCCGGATCGCCGCGCCATATCGCCGATGCCTGCGTCTTTCTCGCCAGCAGCGAAGCGGAGTTCGTCAACGGCACGCATCTGGTGGTGGATGGCGGGCTGACCATCGGGCCGCGCAACGCGTGGGATCCGGAAACGCCATCGCCGATCCGTACGGCGATGGCGGAGGGGCTGCGCGGGCACACGTAGCGCCGGTACCTGGGCCTGACCCCCTCACCCACGACGGTCGCGGGCGACGCAACGACCTGGATGGCCGAGCACGGCAGGCGTGGGCAAGTCTCTAACCCGCAGCGCATGCCTGCCGGCGCGCCCTCAACTCCCCACCCGCAGTTGCGCGCTGGCAAAGTCGGCGAAGAACTGCGCCAGGCCGGCGATGCAATGTTCGGTCATCGCTTCACCGGACTCCCGCGTCGCCGCGGCCGGATCGCCGACATACCCGACATCGCCCGGGGCAAAAATCGCCGCCCAGTAGGCGCCCGCCGGACGCATCACATCCGGCGCATTCCCCGCGACATAGGACGGTGACAGCCGCGGCGGCAGGTCCTTGATCCGGCCTGCGATCTTCTCCGCCAGCGCCGCTGGCCGCAGTGCCAGTTGCATCGCGGTCTCGAAGGCACAGGCATGCGCAATGCCGCGATGCGCCCCGGGCAGCACCTCCATCCATTGCTTCTGCGCCGGTGCGAAGTAGTTCACGAAACCCACCTCCAGCCCGCGGCTGGCCAGCGCGGTGCACGCCGAAATCAGCGGCCCCTGGTTGCCGCCGTGTCCGTTGACGATCAGCAGCCGCTTGAAGCCGGTGCGGTGCAGGCTTTCCGCTACATCGGTCACGATGCCCGTGAAAGTCTCCAGTGACAGCGTGATGGTGCCCGCCCAACCGCGGTGATGCGGCGAGAAGCCGAAGGACGGCGGCGGCAGCACCAGCACGTGCGGCGCGGGACACTGCTCCGCCGCGCGCAGCGCCACCTGGTAGGCGGACAGCGTGTCGGTATCCACCGGCAGGTGGTCGGAATGCTGCTCCACCGAGCCGACCGTCAGCACCGGCAGCGCGCCGGCGTCACGCGCGGCGGCAATTTCCGCGCGGGTCAGCGCGCCCCAGTCATGCGTATCGCGCCAGGTCTCGGTCATCGGGCATTCTCCTTGCTTCTCGCGCCGGGAAGACTTTGCCAAGCCGGGCGCCACAGGGCTAGCTTCGCACCCATGCAAGCGCTTCGAGAACTCAGGGCCTCGGTCTGCCCGCACGACTGTCCCTCCACCTGCGCTCTGTCGGTGGAGGTGCTGGACGGCACCCGCATCGGCGCGGTGCACGGCGCCGAGGACAACAGCTATACCGCCGGCGTGATCTGCAACAAAGTGTCGCGCTATGCGGAGCGTATCCATCATCCGGACCGGTTGACGCATCCGCTGCTGCGTACCGGCCCGAAGGGCTCCACGCAGTTCCGCCGCATCTCCTGGGACGAGGCGCTGGACCGCGTCGCCGACCGCTTCACCGAATTGTCCGAGGTGCACGGCAGCGAAGCCATCTGGCCGTTCTACTACGCCGGCACGATGGGCCTGGTGCAGCGCGACGGCATCAACCGGCTGCGCCACGTGATGCGCTACTCGCGGCAGCGGCTGACCATCTGCACCTCGCTGCCGGAAGCCGGCTGGTGCGCCGGCGTTGGCCAGAGCCGCGGCGTCGATCCGCGCGAGATGGCGCAGTCCGACCTAGTCGTGATGTGGGGCGGCAATCCGGTCTCCACCCAGGTGAACGTGATGACCCACATCACCCGCGCGCGGAGGGAGCGTGGCGCGAAGCTGGTGGTGGTCGATCCCTACCGCTCGCCAACAGCGGCAGTCGCCGACATCCATATCGCGCCGAAGCCAGGCACCGACGGGGCGCTCGCCTGCGCGGTGATGCACGTGGCGTTTCGCGACGGCCATGCCGACCGCATCTACATGGCGCGCTACACCGATTGCCCCGACGCGCTGGAAGCGCATGTGCGCACGCGCGGGCCGGACTGGGCAGCGTCGATCACCGGCCTGCCCGCAGCGGAAATCGAGGCCTTCGCCAGGCTGTACTGCAGCACGCAGCGCAGCTACATCCGCTGCGGCTATGGCTTCGCGCGCAGCCGCAACGGCGCCGCGAACATGCATGCCGTCAGTTGCCTGCCCTCCGTTACCGGCGCCTGGCAGCATCCCGGCGGCGGCGCGCTGTGGTCCAACCGCGGCATGTACCATTGGGACAAGACGCTGGTCGAAGGCCTCGACCGCCGCGACCTGCGCATCCGCGAACTGGACATGAGCCGCATCGGCAGCGTGCTGACCGGCGACCGCAGCGAACTGCGCGACGGTCCGGAGGTGCATGCGCTGCTGATCCAGAACCAGAACCCGCTGACCGTCTGCCCCGACACCAACCGCGTCCGCCGCGGCTTTTCGCGGGAAGACCTGTTCGTCTGCGTGCACGAGCAGTTCATGACGGAAACCGCGCGCTGGGCCGACATCGTGCTGCCTGCGACGATGTTCATGGAGCACGACGACCTGTACCAGGCCGGCGGCCACACTCATATCCAGATCGGCCCGAAGCTGATAGAACCGCCCGGCGAATGCCGCTCCAACCACGTCGTGCTGCAAGGCCTGGCGCAGCGCCTTGGCGCGCAGCATCCCGGCTTCGAGATGACCGAAATGCAGATCATCGACGCCACGCTGCGCGCTTCCGGCTGGCCGGATGCGGCGACGGTGCTGCGCGAGCGTTGGATCGACGGCGCGCTGCCGTTCGACCAGGCGCATTTCCTCACCGGCTTTCCCACCGGCGACAAGCGCTTCCACTTCGCGCCCGACTGGGCGGCGATGGGCGACACGCGTGGCGCCATGCCGAAGCTGCCGGACCACATGCCGGC
>Ga0187809_10000468_pt1 | contig 21672 bp, 18 predicted proteins | sample NC_wetland_sal_i_8_FD_132415 | JGI IMG/M metagenome (GOLD analysis project Ga0187809, IMG submission 132415) | Wetland sediment microbial communities from Neuse River Estuary, North Carolina, USA - ASW_4 | ecosystem: Environmental > Aquatic > Freshwater > Wetlands > Sediment | place: USA: North...
CGTTCCAGGGTAGAACGCAGCAGGGAGGGCGACACGGAACGGGGTAGAGAGTCGTCCAACGAGCTGCGTGGAGAGTCGTCCAATGAGCCGCCTGGTCGGGACTGAGACCTAGTGTAAAGTGATTATTGGCTATGAAACGCAATGTAGGCTATGATGTGAGTGGGAGCAGCCTTGAGGAGGATTGTTTCACGATGCCCATGTACGGCTATATTTCAGATCAAAGCAGAAAATTCAAAGCTTCGCGACACGTCTATGACTATTTGAAATCTCATGTAGACAGGAAGTTGTGGGATAAAGGAACAGTCTGGCAGGGGATTCAGGCGGGTGACGGGATTCCGGTACCCAAACGCGATCGACAGAAAATACTGAACCTGAAATTGCATGAGGAACACTTGAGCCCCTACTTTAAGACAGACATGAATCTTTTTCACATGCTGATGCTGGACGACAGTGCACAAGTGCGGATTTATAAAGCTCCAAAGGGATGGCTATTCGTGTTTGATGGGATTCCCACAGCACCGCAACCGTTTGGGCAACTGGGGTACGATACCCGGTGACTGCGACGGTTCGGTTCCGGTGACCACGACGGTTTCCTAGAGACAAACGGCCTCCGTCAGCCTCTGGCAGCGAGCAAGTCTTTGGACCAGTGTGTAACGCGCCGAAGAAGAACCATAGACAGGGCCATGAGCCCGAGGAGATACCCAATGAGGACGACGTTGGCCAGGAGTCCTGCGGACATGGCGAAGGTATCGTAGGTGCCGTGGGCCAGCGCCGGCAGCAAGTACGCCAGAGCCTTGTTTCTTCCCGCCCACAGATATCCGGCATATGCCGTTCCCATAATGATGCCAAACATGAAGTGGGCAGGCACGGCGGTAACCGATCGGACGGCGGCGGTCTCAAAACCCGAACTGGTGACGTACAGAATATTCTCTATGGCCGCAAACCCCAGGGCTACAGCGCCGCTGTAAACGATGCAGTCGATTGGACTCTTCATATATCCCGGCTGGAGAGCCTTTCTCTCAACAATACTGGCTTTCAGGAACTCCTCCACCATGCCTGCTACGAAGAAAGCCGTGATGAGGGTGGCTCGCAAGGGAACATGACTGGTACCTACGCCCGTCTCAATGAGGCCCCGTTCAATAAGACCGGCCGGCAACACAATTCCGGCGCCCAGGAGAAAGAGTCTGTAAACAAGACGTTTCGGTTCAGGATGAAGCCTGTCTCTCGTGTACAGCCAGGTCAGGAGCAGCAGCGCGGGAATCAGCGCCGCCGCTACGTATAGAAACACGTTGCATCCCCTCCGCTCAAGAACTTCCGTTAGGATTCCCACGGGGGTGCAGGAGCCATACACAGCATAGCCGTTGTACTGCACAAGTAGGTTAACACACACCCAAAGGGTGGCAGTGGCAGCACCACGGTCTTGACTGAAAGAAAACCATTTCACTCTCGCAAATGTTTTAGAAGCTGGTGCAGTTTCCCGGAGGTGCAGAAGTGGCTGTGAAAACCAATGGTTTTATTCAGGGGCTGGAAGCGCAGTTTGACCAACCCATTCGTTATCGGATTCAATTGGATAGTGAATACCTTCCTCTGGAAATTGGACGCCAATTGGACGTCCAGTTTCTGCAGGAGAAGGCCTGCATCCATTGTGGTAGGCGCGTCCGCAAGCTGTACCAGAACGGTTACTGCTTTCCCTGCGTGCAGGCCTTGGCAGAATGTGATTTGTGTATTGTCAAACCCCATGAGTGCCATTTTCATGAAGGCACCTGTCGTGATGAAGCCTGGGGCCGGGAACACTGTATGACTCCTCATTACGTTTATCTGGCTTTTAGCAGCGACGTCAAAGTAGGCTTGACGCGTCGGGGAAGGGAATTAGTCCGGTGGATGGAACAGGGCGCGCAACAGGCTATGATCATTGCCGAGGTTCCTACGCGAAAACTGGCGGGAGAGCTGGAAATGGAAATTGCACGGAACCTCCCCGATAAAACCAACTGGCGGAAAATGCTCACCCACGACGGCTCGCCCATGGACTTGAAAAGCGCACGGCAACAGGTCATTGCGGCGCTCCCTGAACAGTGGCTCACCTTTGTCTTCGCCGACCCAACCGTGGAACACCACTTTCTCTTTCCCAGAGAAGCAGGATTCACGCCGGAACTGAAGAGTTTGTCCTTGGATAAACGGACCTCGTTGGCAGGCGTCATTCGAGGCATAAAGGGGCAGTACCTGCTGTTGGATGACGGGGTTTTTAACCTGCGAAAGCATACCGGATACAGAGTTCAAATCTCCATCTCGTAGTTTGCGTCTCGGACTTCTCCACAGTGTAGCAGACTCCTGGGAACAGGCAGAAAACCATGGATAGCGACGCCACAGGCGGGGAGAATAGGGACGTAAAGGAGGCACCCGTCATGTCGTGGGTCTACGAGGCCAGACTGTACGATTCTAAATCAGTTGCATCTTATGTGGCCATGTGCGTTCGTGACGATCATCTCTTACAGGGTCACCCGGACAAGTCCATCAAAGTGCAGGTTTTTCGTACACGTCGGGGGAATTACGGGATCCGCTACCGTCGCTCCTGAAGGAGTGTGATAAAACGGCGCCTCACCGCTGTGGATGGAATTGTTGTAACCCCCTTCGCAAATGTCCATGACTTGCGGTATTATTGCAGTAGCATGGTTTACAAAGGGGTTGTCTACTATGGCATCATCAATGAATATTAAATGGTGTAAGAAGAACCTGGAGAAGTTTTCGCAAGGGGTCTACGACCTGTTGAAAGAAGAGTATCCCGACCTAGATATGTCCGTGGAAGACTGTTTGGACGTGTGCGGTTTGTGCACGGATGTACCTTTTGCGGTGAGGAACAACGCTACCGTGGCTGCTCGTGATGCCCGCGGTTTGTACGAAAAGTTGGAAAAGGGCATGTCCTTTATGCGCAAAGATGCACTCCCCGGATCTTACGCGGCCTTCATGGAAGCTGCACAACAGGCGCAGGAAACTCAACCGACGGGCGCCACTGAAGAATAGTTCTCTGCAAGGTCATGGGCTGCCACCGTTGTGGCGGCCCTTTTTACCGTCGACACATCTCCTGGCCATAGGCACTTACACATTCCCCGTGACACCCCTCACTCTTCCAGCTCACAAAGAATATGATGGAGCAGAATTGTCCCAGTCCTCGTCAGTGAGGTGACAGAGGTGCCTGAACAGAAGCCAGCCAAGAGGCCACGCCGACGCAACAAGAACTCAGCAGTCGCCCTGCCGGACTTTGTCTCCATCGTAAATCGGTATCAACGAGCGGTGGTTGGAATCGAAGTGATTCACAACGAGGATAACCAGCGGAGATTTTCCTTTGGCATGCCGTGGGAGCGGAACACTCCTTACCGCAGTATCAACATTGGAACTGGGTTCATTTTCAACAGGAAAGGCTACATTTTGACAAATGAGCATGTGATTCACGACGCGTCAAGCGTCTATCTGCGTTATTACGGGCGGAAACAACCCGTGCGTGCCACCATCGTTGGATGGGATTATCGTCACGACATTGCCGTACTCAAATCAAATGTTCCCTATACAGGCCCAACCCTTAAAATTGCCAAGGGAACGTCGATTCGTGCGGGAGAATGGGTGGTAGCCATTGGATCGCCACTGGGGCTTGATAGTACAATTACTGCGGGCATCATCAGCTCCACAAGCCGTGGCTTGCAAATCGGCGATAGAGAGTACCCCCAGTTACTTCAAACCGATGCGGCAATCAACCGTGGCAACAGCGGCGGGCCGCTCATCAACCTCCGCGGTGAAGTGGTGGGCATGAACACCGCAGTCAGTCAAAGCTCTCAGGGTATTGGCTTCGCGATTTCGGCGAAAATGCTGCAGGACGCTATCACGGAAATTGTGTGATGCGGATGCGCCTCCAGGCCCTGGCAGAGAGCCTGTCTCCCTGAACTACAGTGAGGCGGCCTCCGCCACCGCCGACTTTGACAGCAGTCGATGGATGATAAAGGCGACTGCGCCAATGAGTGTCGCAATTGTGGACACCACCAGAATCGGTCTCAACCCGAAGTTATCAAAGAGAACCCCGTATATGGGCGGCCCTGCGAGTCTGCCAAGACTCCCCATTCCACCTACCAATCCCAGATAGAACGGCGCCGAGCGCCCAGTGGTTTGAGAAATCAGAGCCGGCATGGACGGGCTTAAGAGCATTTCGCCGAAGGTACAGACAACCATGCCAACAATGAGATCGGCATAATTGGCGTGAAGCGCGAGCATGAAACTAAACCCGACGGTATAGAAGATAGCGCTTGCAAACAGGCGGCTGTACATGGACTGGGTCAGGAATCGATTGAGTAGCGAGGTAAACGGCTGGCCGAAGACAATGACCAGTCCATTCACCGTCCACAGAAAACTGTAAACTGCCGGGCTCAGGCCCTGGCTGTTGAGATAGGGAGCCACGCCGGTATTCCACGCGGACGTGGACATAATGACAAGCATGGATCCCACGGCCAAAAACAGATAGACGCGGTAGTTTTGAAGCATTGGCCACGGGCCCATGCCGGAAGTCTGGCGCGGCACTCCCACCTCCATCCGTTGTTCCTGGCTGATGTTCATGCGATTGAAGAAGATGAGAAAAAAGACGGCAAACCCGGCAGTTGACAGGCCGTCCAGCAGAAACGTCAGGTTGAAGGAGATGGCAGCCAGAACGCCCGCCACACTGGTTCCAATGGCCACACCCATGTTGTTGGAGACATAGATGAGATTGTACAGCCGGGCCCTGTGCTGTGGCCAGCGAAAGCCCACAAAGGCGCTCACAGCCGGCATGGTGATGGACACCAGGAAACCGTTTGCAATCATGACACAGATGTACGGAATCCAGGCCCTTGCCAGAATCAGGCCCAATTGGGCCACTGCCGTCAGAAACAGTGAAGACACAATCAGCCTTTTTGGCCCGATGCGGTGGTACAAGGAACCGCCTAAAAATTGGCCGAGAATGCCGGCGCCGGACTGCAGTAAAAGAACAATGCCTGCTGCGCCGTAAGAACGGTGCATGTCGTTGTGAACGTAGATGGTGATGAGTGGCCACAACATAGCACTGCCTACCGCGTTCAGCAAACTGGCGGCGATAAAAGCAAATGATTCCTTTGGAACTCCTGCAACCAGTGAATTGAGACGAGTTCGAACGTTTACCATATGCCTGCTCCTGGTGTCAAATGTGGGTAAATCTGCGGCCGGTTATATTTAGTGTAATTCTAAATCAAATCCTGCACTTCTGAATCTATTGCCATTAATGATACCACTGAGTAACCCAAATGCCAGACTCTCTGGCGGCGGCTCCGTTCTTTTTGAGAGGTTCACCACTGCATCCACAGTAGTTGACAAAGGCTCCGCAACCGACGGTTTTGTCGGCTTCGAAGCCTTAACGTTGGACAGAAGCAAAGACGAACACCGGGGAGGGGTGAGTATCCCCACAGGACGGAATTCCAGATAAACGGAAACTACTGGTATGTCGGAATCTGACCCGATGCCGGTCGGCCTTGGCCAGCCGCTGCGCCCGAAGGCACCTGATAGGACTGAACAATAGACTGAGTGGTGTTGGCTTGCAGTGTCGGAACCTGGTAGTACTCCTTTTGGTTCATGAAGTTCCACACTTCATATGCCATGCGATCGCACATCGCCGCGCCATTCATCAGGTACGTGCGCAGTTGTGGATTGGTGCACTCCAGCGCAAAGTTGGTCCATGCAATGGTACCGTACTTGTGCAGACCGAGAGCAGTGGTGGCAATGGTTTGTTCCGAAGGAGTCCCCGCCTGGGTGTTGGGAACGGGCATAGAGGGATTGCGCAGGCCTAGTTTTGGCTGGGAATTGACAATCTGCTGGTAGGTTTGCTGAACAGTCTGATTGGTGGAGTGACCTTGCAAGATTCGCACTCCTTGGCTGTAATGGTCGAAAATTACTCTTGCGTGGTGCTCCAGCATGCCCCGCAAGGTACCATCCTGCACCTGCTGACTTAGGAAAGACAGCATCTCCACATTAGCGGACTTTTGTCTGAGCGCCTCTTGCATCCCAATAAGTTCATGGGCGCCGAACTGGCTGGCTGGTTGGTTCATGATTAAGGTTCCTCCTTCAATATCGTTGTCAATCAACCACGAACCTAGAATGCGCCGGCGAAAAATTTCCATGCGTTGCAAGGCTTTTTCGTTTTCCGGAATAGGCCTACAGGAATGGGCCTACAGCTAAATGGAGACAGGCTCGAGCATACCTGCGGACGGACAAACCCCCGTACGCAATTGTTTTGACCCATGGTCATTTCCATCACGTTGGTGCGTTGCAACCCTTGCTACAAATCTGGTCCGTCCCCCCAAAATTGCTCCAACCCCTTCTCCACACATTCTCCACACTTTTCACAAACCATCGTCATCATAGGTCCTCTGGAAGTTAGTAGACTGAACAGGGACAGTTCAGGCAGTCCCAACCCACAATCATTTGCCCTAGTACTACGGTACGTTCAAACGAAAATTCACAGCACGTGCATTCATCACAAGGAGGTTCGACATATGCAGACGGAAGACCCACTGGTACCTGAGGACGTACATTACACGCGCAAGAAAAGATGGTGGAAACGCCCCGCACCCTATGTGACACTGGGCGTGATTGTTGTGCTGGCGGGTGGGGGACTAGGGTACTGGAGTATGCATCACCACGGGAAGCAGTCCGCCACTTTTGCAGTGCGGTGGGTACCCGTGTCCCGGGGCAACGTTTCCCAGTCCGTCAGTTTTTCCGGAACCCTGGAGCCTATTAACCAGGCGACTGTGAGCGAAAGCGGTCAACTCACTTCCGTCTCCGTAAAAGTGGGAGACAAAGTGACGAAGGGGCAAGTCATTGCCCATCTGGACACAACTTCGCTGGAAAGCCAGTTACAGGAAGCGAATGCCAGTCTGACGGAGGCCCAAGCGAAACTCGCTCAGGCCAAGGAACCCGTAACTGTGAACGCCAGTAGCAGTAACAGCAATTATGGCGGCGGTTCCGGTGGCGGACAGTCCGGCCAGAGTCAGCAGAAAACCACAACACAAAGCCCCGATCCCAATGTGGTTGCACAGGCCCAAGCGGCGGTGAATTCGGCTCAGGCCCAAGTCACTTCCATCGAGCAGCAGATTGCAAATTGCACGGTCAAGAGCCCCATTGCGGGAACGGTGGTTCAAGTCGCCAATCCGAACCAGACATCCGGCAGCACCGGCAGTTCCAGCGGTACGAACGGATCGTCCGGTCAAGGCAGCAGTTCCACCATTGCCGTGATCTCCAATCTTTCACCTGGGGACTTCGAGGTGGAAGCGGATGTGGCCCAATCCGACATCTCCAATATTCATGTCGGCCAGACAGCGCAAATTAGTCTATCTTCCTCAGGTGGTCCGGTAGTCACCGGCAAGGTTCAGAGTGTCAGCATGCTGCCACAGACGCAAAGCGGCGTGACCACCTACCCCGTGGTCCTTACGGTGGACAAGCCGACGGGCTCCAGTGTCACACTGCTCCCCGGCGCACAGGTTTCGGTGGATGTCACGGAACAGCAGGCCACCGACGTCCTCACCGTTCCCACGGCAGCCATTACGGAAAGGGGAGGCCAGGAGGGCGTCTATGTCCAAGCGTCCTCTTCAGGCACCTCGCAGAGCAGCTCGACTAATGCGACCGGCGGATTCCCGGGAATTCAAAGCACCCAGAACGCTCAGGCTATGGCTGGGCTTCAATTCCAGCCAATTACTGTAGGAATCTACGGTGGCAATACGGTTGAAGTGAAAAGTGGCCTGACGTCCGGAGAGGAAGTCGCAATTGTGGTGCCCGTGACCACTTCCTCTAATTCCTCTACGTCTAGTAGCGGCAGCGGCGGCTTTGGCATGGGTGCAATGACCGGTGGCTTTGGCGGTGGTGGATTTAGCCGCGGTGCCGGTGGATCTGGCTTCACTCGTGGCAGCAGCGGCACCACTGGGGGTGGCGGCTACGGCGGAGGTGGTTATGGCGGTGGTGGTTATGGCGGCGGCAGCACGGGCGGCGGAACGGTCGGTGGTAATGGATGACCCCTGTAATAGAATTGCGAAAGGTAGCAAAGGTCTATGAAATTGGCCCGACGCCTCTGTATGCGGTGAGAAACGTCGACCTTCGGGTCAATCCTGGCGAGTTCGTTGCCATTATGGGTCCGTCCGGCTCCGGTAAGTCAACCCTGATGCATTTGATGGGACTCCTGGACGTGCCCAGCTCAGGACAGATTCGCATTGACGGAATTCCTACGGATGTCTTGTCGGAGAACTCGCTGTCGCGGCTCCGCAACGATAAAGTAGGCTTCGTCTTTCAAAGCTACAACCTGCTCAGCCGTACCTCTGCCATAGAAAACATCGCTTTGCCGCTCTGGTATGGTAAAAACAAGCAAAGTGGCGCCCAAAATCTAGCGCGGGAGGCAATGGCTCGGGTGGGACTGGATCCCGTGGCTAAAGGGCGAAACCACCCTAACCAGCTTTCCGGCGGACAGCAACAGCGCGTTGCCATTGCGCGAGCGATTGTGACACATCCCAGTCTCATCTTGGCCGACGAACCAACAGGCAACCTGGACTCCACATCGACGGACGAAATCCTGGCATTGTTTCAGTCGCTGAACGACGAAGGGACGACCATCGTCATTGTTACCCACGAAGACTACGTTGGTGCGCACGCCAAACGAGTGGTGCACTTTCGCGACGGGCAAATGGAGAGCGATGTAGCGGTAGAAAACCCACGTCAGGCTGCAAAGGGGTTATCCACATGGGTTTAGGACGGGTCATTAAAACAGCTTTAACGAGCCTCTGGCACAATCCCATGCGCACTGCCCTGACGCTTCTCGGAATGGTCATTGGCGTCGCAGCCGTGGTGGCTCTTATGAGCCTTGGCAGTGCCGCTACCAGCAGTGTAACGTCGCGGATTCAGGGCCTTGGTACCAATCTCCTTGTGATTACGCCGGGTCAAACCGTGGAAAATGGCATCAGTCAGGGGTTGGGGACGGCAACACTGACGGAAAACGACGTCACGGCACTGCAAAAAAGCGGTGATTTCGCTGCGGTGGCACCAGATTCCACGACTCGCGGCCAGGTCATTTATGGATCTACCAATTATCAAACCCAATTGGAAGGCAGCACGCCGGATATTTTCACCATCCGTGATCTGCAACTGGCAGAAGGTAGAGCCTTTAACCTCGTGGAAGAAAACGCCAAGGCGGACGTAGCTGTCATTGGCACAACGGCTGCCCAGAATATCTTTGGTTCGGCCAATCCTGTTGGCAAGAACGTCTGGGTCAACGGCCTGCCCTTTCAGATTATCGGGGAACTGCAGCAACAAGGTTCTTCGGGAGCCACCAACAACGACGACAGACTGATTATTCCACTGTCGACCTTAGAAAGTCGATTTACGGGATCGACGGACCCCAGCACCATATACGTTTCCGCCAAGAGTAATCAGGACATGACTGCGGCACAGAATCAGGCCGAGAGCATAATGCGCCAGAGCCATGGCCTGTCCTTTAGCGAAAGCGACGACTTCGTCATCACCAATCAGCAGTCACTTCTTAGTACGCTGCAAAGCGTTTCCACCACAATGGAAGGTTTTCTTGGCGGTATCGCAGGGATTTCCCTCGTTGTGGGCGGCATCGGGATTATGAACATCATGTTGGTGTCCGTGACGGAACGAACTCGGGAAATTGGTTTGCGCAAGGCACTGGGTGCCACCCGGGGTACGATTTTGCGGCAGTTTCTCGTAGAAAGTGGATTGGTAGGGATTATTGGCGGTGTCCTTGGCATTGTCGTTGGCGGAGTCGCGGCGTCGGCCATGGGAAAGATTATTCAGTCGTCGGTGCAAATCAGCGTCACCGCTGTCTGGATTTCCTTCATTGTGTCCCTGGTTGTCGGTTTGGTATTTGGGATTTATCCAGCCATCCGTGCGTCTCGGCTGTCGCCCATTGACGCCCTGCGCTTCGAGTAATTGCACTTTGAGTCATTGCACTTTGAGTCATTGCGCTTCGAAAATTGCGCTTCGAGTCATTGTCTCGCAAGGCAGCGGTAGATAGTATAGGTTCACAGCGTGAGCCAGCCAATGGAGTTGATGCGAAGAGGGAGCAGGTACGATTCCCTGAACCCTTCGCATCAACTCCATTTTTATTAAAGTTTGCCACTATACTTTTTTACATGACCGTAAAGTCGCTTTTGACACCATGTTGTGTTCGATTTCGACATTACTGTACACAATAATGGCATCTACGCAGAGAGTTACAAGTGTTTTGCAGGCATATGGCCGCAAAATTTCTAGGGTTAACACTAAATGTTCACAAATTCGTTACAGCTTTTTGACATTGTTATGGCAATTTACCGTCAATAGATTTCTGATGCCAGTGAACGGGTTACACTTCTGTTAAGGTAATTTCTCCACGTCAACGGACGGATTGGGTTCATTTTTGCAATAAGAATGAAATCTGACTTTGTTCGTTACCATTTCTACCAACGGGAGGGTACATGCATGGCAAATCTTTTGCTAGCCAGATGGCAGTTCGGCATCACGACAGTCTATCACTTTCTCTTTGTGCCGCTGACCATCGGACTGGTCATCATCGTTGCGCTGATGGAAACCTTGTATGTCACACGCAAAGACGAGAAGTACAAGCAGATGGCAAAGTTCTGGGGAAAACTGTTCCTCATCAATTTTGCCGTAGGTGTCGTAACAGGCATCTTGCAAGAGTTCCAATTCGGCATGAACTGGGCATCATACTCACGTTTCGTCGGCGACGTCTTTGGGGCCCCGTTGGCTGTAGAGGCTTTGCTTGCGTTTTTCATGGAATCTACGTTTCTGGGCATCTGGATTTTTGGCTGGGACAGGGTGTCCAAGGGCCTGCATCTGGCCGCCATCTGGCTGGTCGCATTGGGAACAACACTGTCCGCACTGTGGATTTTGGCAGCCAACTCCTTTATGCAAGAACCCGTAGGGTATGCCGTTCGCAATGGTCATGCTGAAATGACCAGTTTTGGCGCTCTTTTGACCAACCCGCAACTGTTGTTTGAATTCCCGCATGTATGGTTCGGGGCAGTGGCTACCGGCTCATTTATGGTGCTGGGCGTTAGTGCGTATATGTTGCTGCGCAAACGCGATGTCCACATTTTTAAGCCGTCTTTCCAAATTGCCGTTACCCTGGCGCTCATCTCAAGTGTGCTGGTTGCCGTAGTAGGACATGGCCAGGCACAACACCTGGTCAAGGAGCAGCCCATGAAGATGGCGGCGTCTGAAGCCCTCTGGACCAATAGTCCCGACGTGGCACCGTGGTCGTTGGTTGCCGTTATTGACAGGAAGGACCATAAGGACACAATGAACATTCAAATTCCGGGTGTCCTGAGTCTTCTGGCGTACAATAACCTGCATGGAAGCGTCCAGGGCATGGACGAACTGCAGCAACAGTATGTCCAGAAGTACGGACCCGGCAACTACATTCCCCCCGTGCAACCCACGTATTGGAGTTTTCGGTTCATGGTTCTTGCGGGCAGCTTGATGATTCTCATGGCAATTTGGGGACAAGTGATGGTTGCCAGAAACAAACTTGAAAAGAGCCGAAAGATGTTGCGACTGTTTCTTCCAGCAATAGCCTTACCTTATATCGCCAATACTCTAGGTTGGATTATGACTGAAATCGGACGACAACCGTGGGCGGTTTTCGGCCTTCTGAAAACAACGGACGGCGTGTCGCCAACGGTCACCGCGGGGATGGTCGGGACTTCCGTCGTCGTCTTCACGCTGGTGTACGCCATCATGGCCGTAATCTGTGTGTTCCTGTTTGTTCGCACTGTCAGACAGGGCGTCCAACCTGTCCAACTGGATGCCAGCCATTCCGACACCACCATTACGCCACTGTAAGCCAACGAGACTGAGGAGGGTGAGACCTGTATGAGCCTAAACGCCTTGTGGTTTGTCTTAATAACCGTGCTGTTTATCGGATTCTTTTTCTTGGAAGGCTTTGACTACGGCGTTGGCATTCTGCTGCCGTTTCTGGGCCGTGACGATACAGAGAGAAGAGTCATCATCAATTCCATTGGTCCCTTCTGGGACGGCAATGAAGTTTGGCTTCTGACAGCTGGAGGCGCCATGTTTGCAGCATTTCCCAACTGGTACGCAACCCTGTTCAGCGGCTTCTACCTGGCACTGCTGCTGTTATTGCTGGCACTGATTGGTAGGGGCGTTGCTTTCGAATATCATAGCAAGCTGGAGAAGCCTGCCTGGAGGAAGACCTGGGACTGGGTCATCTTCGGCGGCAGTCTGCTGCCCCCGATTCTTTGGGGTGTCGCTCTAGCCAACCTGATGAAGGGCGTCCCCATTGACGCGCACATGAATTACGTGGGCGGTTTCTGGAACCTCATCAGCCTCTACACGGTGGTCGGCGGGCTGAGCACTGCGCTGTTGTTCATGCTTCACGGCTCACTGTTCCTGACGCTGAAAACCGATGGAGAAATCCGCCACCGCGCCCGTGCCTTCGCCAACCGCATCGGCGCCGTGGCTACCGTTTTCCTGCTCCTGTTTGTCGTTCTCAGTTACCGCTTTACGGATATGTTTACCCGCCATGGCATTGATCCCGGTGCCGTGCCGGTGCTCGCCGGCATTCTCCTGCTGTCTGTGCCATTTTTCATTCGGGCCAAGCGCGACGGCTGGGCTTTTATCATGACAGGTTTGGTCATTGCTCTGTCAACCATCACAGTGTTTATGGATTTGTTCCCCAGGGTCATGATTAGTTCGCTCAATCCAAAATGGTCCTTGACCATCACCAACGCAGCCAGCAACCACTATTCCCTGCAGGTGATGACCATTGTTGCATTCTGCGCGGTTCCCATTGTGCTGGCATATCAGATTTGGACTTACGTGATTTTCCGGCGTCGCGTAAATCCGTCAGACCATCTGGATTACTGATGTTCTTCACACCGATTCTGCAACGTTTTTCACATCTCAAAGTCAATTTGGCCTGGGTGGCCGGGCTAGGTCTCTTGGGAGGCCTGGCCACCATCCTTCAGGCGGCCCTGCTAGCAGCTCTTGTAAATGATGTCTTTTTGCGCCATATGGCACTCCAGCAGTGCAAGACCCTGGCACTGTGGTTTCTGGTTGCCGTAGCTCTTCGTGCCGCTGCCACAGCCGCTGCCGACAAAGTCGCGACCGATGCGGCACTGGGGGTCAAGAGACAGTTGCGGGCTAGTCTGACTCGCCACGTGTTTAATTTGGGACCGGTGTACCTGCGTACAGAGAAGACGGGCGAACTGGTCAATACCTTGATGACCGGGGTCGAGCAGTTGGAAGTCTACATCTCCAAGTACTTGCCGCAAGTGGCGTTGGCTGCCCTTATTCCTCTGGCCATCTGGGTGCTGGTGGTGGGGACTGACTGGCTGTCCGCCATCATTCTTGCCGTGACAGCCCCACTTATCCCGGTTTTTATGATTCTCATTGGTAAGGGAGCTCAAGGGGTTACGGACCGACAGTGGAGGACCCTGTCCTTCCTCAGCGCCCATTTTCTCGATGTCGTTCGCGGACTGACGACGCTGAAGGTGTTCAACCGCAGCAAAGCGCAGATTGAAATCATCGACAAGATTACAGAAAACTACAGGTCTGCCACAATGAAGTCGCTACGCATCGCGTTCCTGTCCGCATTTGCCTTGGAACTTCTGACGACGCTGAGCGTGGCTATGGTGGCCGTGGCTCTGGGTTTGCGCCTGCTTTCGGGACACATCGAATTCTACCGGGCGTTTCTGGTGTTGCTTCTTGCGCCGGAATTCTACCTGCCGATTCGACAAATCGGAATTCAGTTCCACGCGAGCATGAACGGCGTCAGCTCGGCCAAGCGTATTTTTGAAATTCTCGACGAACCTGTTCCAGGGTACCTGCCGCCAGTCTCTCCGACTCCTGCGGGCTCTACACTCTGCATCGACTTTGAACATGTTTCCCTGACTTACCCTGGAGAGCGCACGCCGGTGCTGGAAGACGTTTCGTTCAGCATTCTACCCGGCGAAACAGTGGCAGTTGTCGGGCCCAGCGGCGCCGGGAAGAGCACCTTGTTTGATTTGCTGCTGGGGTTCATTCGACCCACCAGTGGACGAATTCTCGTCAACGGCGTCCCCCTGGATGCGCTGTCTATGCCTGTCTGGCGACAGCAAATTGCCTACGTCCCCCAACGCGCACAGTTGTTGGAAGGCAGCATTGCAGATACCCTGCGCATGGGGTGGAGAGAAGCCCCCATGGAGGCGGTGAAGACTGCCGCCGCACTGGCACAGGCAGACGCCTTCATCGATTCCCTGCCAGCGGGCTACAACACGGTGCTGTCTGAAGATGTACCCCTCAGTGGCGGACAGATACAGCGTCTGGCCATTGCACGGGCGGTGTTACGCATCCAGCGCGAGACAACAACACAGTCCAGCCTGTTGGCACTGGACGAACCCACAGCACAACTGGATTTATTCAGCGAACACGCACTGCAGAAGGCTCTCCAGAACATTTTGCCGAGATGTAGCGCCCTCATTGTGGCACACCGCCTCAACACGGTGCGACAGGCCGACAAGGTCCTGGTGCTCCAGAATGGTCGTCTGGTACAGCAGGGAACGCACCAGTCCCTGATTTCTATACCAGGAACCTATCGCGAACTGTATGCAGCTTACGGCGGGGAACAGGCGAAAGAGGGTGTCGGTCATGACTGAGATCAAATGGCTATTTGGCTTTTTGAAACCCTATGTTGGCAGAGTTCTCCTCAGTATCCTCTTGGGCACCCTTGCAATTGGCGCCAACGTGGGCTTGATGGGAACTTCTGGGTATCTCATTGCCGGAGCCGCCCTGCATCCATCCACCATCCTGCTGTTATGGGTTCCCATTGTAGGCGTGCGGTTTTTTGGCATCTCCCGATCGGTCTTTCGCTACCTGGAAAGACTGGCCTCCCATGACCTGACCTTTCGCATCCTGGCAAGGGTCCGGGTGTGGTTTTTCCGCAATGTCGAGGCAAGGCCAGGAAGCTTGCTGGAAAGCTACAGCAGCGGTGATATTCTGGCGCGGGCCGTGGATGACGTGGAACAACTGCAGAACCTCTACCTACGTATCTTGGCGCCAATGGCCGTTGCTTTCCTGGTTGGCGTTTTTGGCACCTACTGGACAGCCCGTTTCAGCGCCTCTCTCGCGGCTGTATACGCATTGGTCTTTGTTGTTGACGGGGTGGTGCTGCCCCTGGCGAACCACAGGCTGGGCAAGAAGCAGGGTACCCTGGCGGTCCAAGCGCGATGGCGCTACGAAATCGAAACAAAACGGGCGTTGTCCAGTGCATCGGAGATTCTGGTATATGGATTTGAAGGACAGGTTGAGGGAGAGTTGGGCACGCTGCAGGCACAACTATCGTACGCCCAAAAACGGCGCAATACGCTGGACGCAGTCAGTGGGGGTGTATCCATTTTTCTGACCAACCTTGCAGTCTGGTCCGGATTTATGCTGCTGGCACCCATCGTTACTGCGGGGCGCATGCCAGGACCCCAACTGGCCTCGGTCTTGCTCATTATTCTGGCAAGTTTCGAAGCGGTACAACCTTTGCCTGCTGCCTTTCGCGAGTGGTCAGAAACACGGGCCGTCGCAAAGCGCTTGCGGGATTTTGTCCAACCGGATGTGGCTCAAGGCAGTGACGTCCAACCGACTTTGCCGGATACGGATACTTCCGGGGCGCACAGTGATTTGACCCAAAACGGACCAGGGGAGGTGCCGGCTTTAAGCGAAGTGCCGGACGTGCCGAATTCGCCCCTTTTGGAAGTGAGAAACCTTTGCGCAGGTTACAGTCCCCTGGCACCAGATACCATCCGTGACATTGACCTCGTCTTGCGCAAAGGTGATAAAGTCGCCATTGTGGGAGAGAGCGGAGCAGGGAAGAGTACCCTGGTGCAGACCTTGTTAGGCCTCATACCTGCCAGTGACGGTGAAATTTTTCTTGATGGCACTTCGGTTGACAAGCTGACACAGGAACAGGTCCGCAATTACTTCGCCGTGGTGTCTCAGGATGCATATCTGTTTCACGTATCCGTTCGCGACAACTTGCGCATGGCAAAACCCACGGCTACTGACGAGGAATTGGAGGCAGCCGTTGAGACGGCCCGATTGCTCGATTTTATTCGCCACTTGCCTGATGGCTTCGATACCATTGTAGGGGAGGACGGATCTCGTTTTTCGGGAGGTGAGCGGCAGCGTCTCGCTTTGGCGAGAGCACTCCTGCACCATGCGCCCATTCTCATCCTGGACGAACCAACCAACGGCCTCGATGCACAGACGGAGAGAGAGTTTTACGATGCCCTGTGGCGAGCTTGCAAGGACCGGGCTGTCCTGCAAATCACCCATCGGATTACCGGCCTGGAGAATATGACCGAAATTCTTGTCATGAGTCAAGGAAGAATCGTAGACAGCGGCACCCATGAAACCCTGAAGTCCAAGCCCGGCTCTTTGTACCGCCGTTTGTGGGAGTTGGAACTGTTACACCTTCCGGAACTTTAAAGGACCATCTCCAGCGCGATGTGCGCTTTGGAGACGGTCCCCTGACTCGCGTCGTACTCTGACAGGGTGTTTAGCCCCGTGCCTTCGCCATGGGGCTGCCAACCGGTAGAATCACCCGGCCCGCTGTTTCTTTTAGGACTCCCGCCGCCGAGGTATACAGCGCCGCCAAGCCGCAGACAAGGCCTATCCAGCCTCCCAGGACTGTGGTACCAACACCGAAGTCTCCTAAGGCCAGGAACAGAAGTGCCAGCCATAACGTGAGAAAGACAAAAAACAGCGCCTTGTTCAAATAGAACGTCCCAAACCAGAGATAAAATGTGAGGAGTCCAAACATCAGTAAATAAATGCCCATCCCGGCTTTGGGAGCCGCGTGGACAATAAAGTAAAACGAAATCCAGAAAGCACCATATGACGAGAATGCGGTGGCACCAAATGTATTTCCCTTGCGAAATTCCCACATTCCTGCCAGCAGTTGTGCACCGCCGCCGTAAACCAGGGCCAGACCCAAAACGACACCTAGGGCGTCCCCCGTGTACACCTTGGCGTTGATGAGACTGAGAATGACCGTCGTAATGCCGAAGCCCGCCAGTCCAAGGGGACCGGGATCGGCAATTTTATTTTCATTTGCCACTAACATACAACCTCCTTGTTCACGTGTTTCGTCATAACTACCAGCCTCAGGCCACATCTGTTCCCAGTGAGTTCCCATCAGCCCCCTTCAAAGGTTTTCGGGAGACCGGCAAGCGCTTACTCCCGCGTCTTACAGTATATTCTGATTATATTAACAATTTGCGAATAATAGCAGCGCTCACATCTCACAATTTTTTCATCAAGGCGCTGAGCCAAGATATTGTGAGCAAGTTTCCGACATACTTACACACTGCGGGAGGTGGGTAGGAGAAATTCGATGACCACTAAGAAGGGAAGCTTGCATCATCAACATGAAACCGAAAGTGGCCCTTGACAGGCTGCGCCCTTTCTACTACGATTACTTCGAATTTCATATCTGTTCAGGTGCTCCACATGGAGTTAAAAGGGAAACCGGTGAAAACCCGGTACGGTCCCGCCACTGTAATCGGCGATTCAAGGTCGCAGTCACTGTCCAAGGATGGGAAGGCTGCGGCGCCAGTGTCCATGACACTTGTCGTAAGCCGAAAGTCAGGAAACCTGCCTGAAGAGTCAGCCCAGACCCCTTCGCGGAGAGGCGTCGGTTATGCAGATTCACGGCAAGCGTGACTCACGCTCCACAATCTGATGCTCATAACCTACGAGTGCTCTGTCGGATGACAGAGCATTTTCTTGTGTGAAGTCTCGGGGACACCTATTAAATCAGGGGGAATCTGCATGAGCACTAGGAAGGTTAAAATGGCGTCATGTATCATGGTCGCGGCTGCCACCGTCGCGCTGGCAGGCTGTGGCACCCAGAGTACTGGAAACAACCAAACCGCCAATAGCGCCACTGGGAAAGTCGGAAGCACCGGCGTGACGTACCCGTTACATGTCACTGACCAGACGGGACACAATCTCACCATCAAGCAACGTCCCACCAAAGTTGCTTCTGCCACTGAAGGCACGGACGAGATTCTGTCGGCACTGGTGCCGAAGAAGGATGTGGTCCTGGTCACGACCACCGCAACCCAGCCGGCGTACTCCAATGTCGTTCAATGGGCAAAGGGCATTCCCAGTATTGCACAGGCAAACGCGGAACAGATTATTGCCGCCAAGCCCGATATCGCCCTGGCCGCCTCCTACACCAAGGCGGGCGTCGTGAACCAGGTGGAGCAGGCGGGAATTCCGGTTTATGAATTTACGGATTTCAATTCCATTTCCGGAATCGAGAGCAACATTAAAATCGTTGGCAAGCTCGTGGATGAAGAGCAAAAAGCGGACAACCTGGTTTCCACCATGCAGAGTCAAATTGCCGCCATCGCGAAAGCCGTTGCCGGTCAGCAGAAGTTCAGCGTGCTGGATACTAGTTCCTACGGTTACGCGGCCGGATCCAACACCACGGTCAACGACATCATTGTGGACGCCGGTGGCACGAATGTAGCTGCCAAACTCAACGGCTGGGCGAAAATTTCAGATGAAGAAATTGTCCAGATGAACCCTGAAGTAATTATTGACGCAAACACGGACTCAGGGTTTGTCAAACAAATGTTGGCCGACCCCAAGCTTCAGACCGTCAGTGCGATTAAGAACCACCGGGTCTATGTTCTAAACAGCGCCGACCTGACGTCGGTGTCCCAGTACGTTGTCAAGGGCGTAAGTGACTTGGCGCATACTCTGTACCCGTCTGTGAAACTACCGCAGTCCTGATGGTCACTGCAGGTGCCACAATACTGCCGTCGACATAGCACACGCCAATGGTTTTGGCGCAGACCACAGAAACGAGGGGCTATCCCAGTGACGACAACTGGGGTAGCCCCTGACCTTTGTGCACGGCCAAAACCGTGTCATCTTGGGGACACCTGAACTTCCCGGTTGCCCTCAACTTTCCCGAAAAATACCACCCTCCAGCCACGACGGCCTTTCAGTTTGCCCGTACTTTGCGGCAATCTCAATGGCAGCGGCGACGGTGTCCTGAAAGGTGGTCTTTTGGTGCAGCAACATGTCGTTAGCCAAAGGAAACATGGCCGATGAACGGCAATCCGTCAGATGATAGACGCCGTTTACTTCCCGCAATACGCCGAGTTGAGCCATGTAATGCAAGGACTGGGATACAATCTGCCTGCGCAACAGTCGACTTGGCACAGCCAAATGAACGTTGCTGGGCAACGCCTCGACACGGGCCTCAATGGCTTTGACCGCTGTCTTGACGGTGACACCCTCGTTCTCGTGGGACAACATCCAATCGGCAAGCATATGACCTACGGCGATTGGCCGGCCGGCCCGAATCTGCAATCGCACAGGAACGTCCTGCCGCCAAGGTTCGATGGTCAGATAGATGCGGCAGCGACGTTTGGCGAACGGATCGTAGGTGATTGTCGCAAGGTAGACCTGCTGAGCCCTTTTCAGCAGAATGTCCAAGGCCATACGAAAGCGGTTCAAACGCCCGTCGGCACTATACCGCCCCTCAGGCGCGATGTACAGTGTGTCACCGTCCTCTACCGCTTGTTCCAGGCGCGCTAACTGTGCTGCCAGAACGGTGCGTTGTCTACGAATGAGATCGGTTCGGTAGGGTTCCCGCAAGTCGAGTATGGAACCTTCTTTCAGTGCCGCTGCGACAAGGCGCCGACTCCACAGGTCCTTGACGTAATCCGTCGGTCCGGCACCGAGACGTTCCAAAGCGCTGTCGCTGAACACCTCGCTCAACGGCAAATTTCCTGTGGTCTCCAGAATTTCAAAGCCCATGCTGGCAATGGACCGACTCAACGGCTCGTTTTCAATGGGCAACGTGCCTAGAATCTCGAAGAACCGCCCCATGTTCAAATGGTAGAGAAGCCGCTTGAGGCCGGGAAAACGAACGGACATAAATCCAGGTTCAAACAGGCGCCGCGAAGCTGCATAACGAATAGGATGGCGCCAAGGGCCGTGCAGCGTAAGGTGCGAGGGGATAATCATGCCGTCAAGGTCGTGGAGGTGATTGGACACCACCAGGGTCCCTGGCCGGTGTCGTGGGAGACGTCCACTGATTCGCAGCGTCGTTGTCACCCGCAGGAAAACGGCGACAACAACCGCTGCCAGCAAGCGCACCGGCACCCCCCACAAAGGCGACTTAGTCGTCGTTCCCACTCTTAGCACAATCAGGCCGCCAGCGGCGAGGAACAGGCCGGCCACAATGAACAGAACCTGGTAACCGGTCCCCAGATTGGCCGTGAACATGGCTAGAATCCAGCCACCGCAGATAGGCGCAATGACGGTGGGCAGCGTCGATGCTGCGTTCCACACGCCTAGATCTCTTGCGACACTTCCTGGATTAGGAAGAGTCTCAACAGCCAAAGCCCAGCCCGTGGAGAGAAAGGCGCCATAGCCCAAACCGAAGAGAACTGCGAACAGGTAGAGTAGCCCAGGTCGTTGCAGCAAAGCAAAACCAATGGCAGCGGCAGCCATAGGTGCACCGGAGATAGCGACAATGTTGCGGCGGCGGAAGCGATCGGAAATGCGGCCCATAAAGACACTGGACATCACCGCGCCGACGAGGGCGAAGACAGCCACAGACGCAGTGCCGCCGGTAGGATTCTTAACGTGCATCACGTCCTGGAAGAAATAGAGGACGTAGGTCATTAACAGGGTCATACCGAAGGCTACCAGCCCCTGCGACCAGAAGACGCTGATAAAGTCCCGGCGATTGGTAATCCGGGGACGGGGGCGCCGGCGCAGTGTTTCAGCATCGGCTTCGAGTCGGTGTTCGGGAACAAGGACGACAGTCACAATCATCCCCGCAAGCATCACAGAAGCCATGACCAGAATGACCCGCTGGCCGCCCAGCACTCCCGCCAGCACCAGACCTCCAATGTTCCCAAGCAGGGTGGAAGCGCCCTGAACACCAGCGGACGCGCCCCTCTCCTGGACAGGCACCGTGTCCGACCACAGTGCCTGATACCCGGCGAGGGTCGCGCCTTGCCCCAGCAGGGAAAAGAATAGCCATGCGACATAAACCGGTAGCGAAACCGCAAAAAACATTCCTATGAGTCCTAAGGTGTTGGCAACACCGCCAAGCATAATGAAAGACATGCGTTTTCCGCCTCGAACCCTGCTACGGTCCGACAGGTAGCCAATGAGTGGAGGCAATAGCATGGCAAAAACGGCACTGATGGCTGCAATGCGCGACAAGTCTTCCGTATGGTGTTCGTAATCCAGTCTGAGGAGAGCGTCAGGAACCACAATGGCCAACAAAGCAGAAGTGTGAAAACTCAACGAAAAGGCGTAGAGGTTTACGGGCACGAGTCTAAAGACAGAACGGCTTGCAATCTCCACGGATGTCCCTCCCCCAAAGCGGTTCTGAAAGAAGCAGTGCCTTCATCAAGAATATTCTATTAACAGTATTTTGACATCCTCCCATGGCTAGAGCCAGGGAATTCCAAGGCTCACACGTTGGCTTTCCTGCTTCGCTGAGGCTTGCCTTCTCGTCGGCTTTTCAGCTTTCGAGCGGGTCTTACGGCCTCTCCACAGGCTAACACCGCCAGCCCGGCGGCTAAGATGTTCTGA
>Ga0187809_10000469_pt1 | contig 21631 bp, 18 predicted proteins | sample NC_wetland_sal_i_8_FD_132415 | JGI IMG/M metagenome (GOLD analysis project Ga0187809, IMG submission 132415) | Wetland sediment microbial communities from Neuse River Estuary, North Carolina, USA - ASW_4 | ecosystem: Environmental > Aquatic > Freshwater > Wetlands > Sediment | place: USA: North...
GCGCAGCGCCATCAGGTTCTGCACCGTTTCCTTGCCCAGATAGTGGTCGATCCGGAACACGTCGTTGGCGGTGAACACCGAGTCGACCAGCGAGTTCAGCTCGATCGCCGAACCCAGATCGTGTCCGAAAGGCTTTTCCACCACGACCCGGCGCCAGCCGCCGGAGGCGGCGTTGTCGGCCATCCGGGTCCGCTCCATCTGCTTGAGCACCACCGGGAACAGGCTCGGGGGGATGGACAGGTAGAACGCGGCGTTGCCCTTGATGCCGTGGCTGGCCCGCAGATCGTCCAGGGTCTTGGCCAGCTCGTCGAAGGCCGAGTCGTCGTCGAAGGAACCAGCGACGAACTTGATGTCACCGGACAGCCGATCCCAGACCTCTTCGTTCCAGCCGGTGCGGGCGTGTTCCTTGGCCGCCTTCTTGGCCAGCGACTCGAAGTCGCCGTCCTCCCAGTCCCGGCGGGCGAAACCCAGCAGCACGAAGTCGGCCGGCAGCAGGCCCCGGTTGGCCAGGTCGTAGATGGCTGGCAGCAGCTTCTTGCGGGACAGGTCCCCGGTGACGCCGAACACGACCAGCGCGCACGGCTCCGGCACCCGGGGCAGGCGGCGGTCGCCGGGATCGCGCAACGGGTTGGAGCGAAGCGCGGCCGGTAGCTCTGGTCCGGCTCCGGCACTGATGGCCGGCGAATGATCTTCGGTCGTGGTCACCGGTTTCTCCTTGCCGAACGGGTGGTTGGTGAACTGAGGTCAGAGCGCTTTGAGCAGCTCGGCCAGCCCGGCCGCGCGATCGGTCAGGTGCAGGTGCAGCACCGGCCGGCCGTGTTCGGCCAGCACCTTGGCGTCGCCGGCCGCCTGCGCCGCCTGGAGCGAGGCGAACGTATAGGGCCGATCCGGTACCGCTAGATCCTCGGCCACGGCGCCGGTCAGCTGGAGGAACACCCCGTTCGGGTGCCCGCCCTTGTGGTACTGGCCGGTCGAGTGCAGGAACCGGGGTCCCCACCCGAACGTGGTCTGCACGCCGGTCCGGGTGGCAATCTCGGTCCGGAGGTCGGCTGCGGTGTCGTCGGCGTGGCGGTCCAGGTAGGCCTGGACCGCGAGGTATCCGCGATCGGGGATGGCAGCGAACAGTGCCGCCAGCGCGTCGGCGACCCCCTGAGCCGAGCTCAGATCGAGGTTGTCGGCATAGACCTGGATCGGACCGTCCTCGAGCGCGGGCTCCGGCTTGGCCTCGTCACCGGCCGAGTCCAGCAGCGTCCGGGCCTGCTTCTTGGCCTCCTCGACGTTGGGCTGGTCGAACGGGTTGATGCCGATGATCCGGCCGGCCACCGCGGTGGCGTACTCCCACAGCAGCATCTGGGCACCGACCGGGCCCGAGGTGGCCGCGCCCCAGCCCGAAGCCGGCCGGTGCGCGGGCTCGAATCCACCCAGATGGACCAGGATCGCGTCGGTCTTGGCATCGGCGAAGCCGGGAGCTGCGCCGTTCTCGACCACGACCGGCAGCAGGCCCTTGCCGTCCTTGCCGGTCGACTCGGCGATCAGCTGCTCGACCCAGTCACCGAATCCGACGATGCCGGAACCGAAGTCGGCGAAGACGACCTTGTCCGAGCCGGCATTGTGGGCCAGCCCGAGAAGCGCGCCGAGCCGCAGACCGGGGTTGTCCTCGTCGTCGCTGGCCAGCGCTCCGGAGGCGAGCGCAGCATCGTCGAGCAGCGCACCGATGTCGACCCCGGCCAGTCCGGAGGGGACCAGGCCGAAGGCAGTGAGCGCGCTGTAGCGCCCGCCCACGTGCGGGTCGGCCAGGAACACCTTGCGGTAGCCGGCGTCCTCGGCGATCTGCTGCAGCGGTGAGCCCGGATCGGTGACCACCACGATCCGCTGCTTGGGATCGATTCCCTTGTCGGCGAAAGCCTTCTCGTAGGTGCGACGGTGGGAGTCGGTTTCGACCGTGCCGCCGGACTTGCTGGACACCACCAGGACGGTGTGCTCGAGGTCCTCGGCCAGGGCGGACCGCACCTGGCCGGCGTCGGTGGTGTCCAGGGCGACCAGTTCGACACCTGCCGTGGCGCAGATGACTTCCGGGGCCAATGAACTGCCGCCCATGCCGGCGAGCACGATGTGGGTCAGTCCCTCGTCCACCAGCTGGGCGCGCAGCGCCTCGATCTCGGCGACCAGCGGCCGCGACGACTCGGCCAGCGTGGCCCAGGACAGCCGGATGGCGGCCTCCGACTCCGCCGCCGGCCCCCACAGGGTCGGATCCTCGGCGGTCATCTTGCTGGCGACCTCGGCCTGCACCAGGTCAGCGATGGCCGCTCGCATCGAGGCCTCGTCGGCGTAGCCGAGCTCGAGCCGGAGGCCGCCGACCTCGACCGCGGAGATGTCGGCGGTCACTGGCCGGCCTTCTTCGCGCCCGACTTCAGTTGAGCCTGGACGCCCTCGAGCAGGACCTCCCAGGAGTCCATGAATTTCTGGACGCCCTCGACCTCGAGCAGTTCGGTGACCTCGTCGATCTCGATACCCAGAGTGGCCAGGTCGGCGAACACGCCCCGGGCCTCGTTGTAGCCGGCGTCGGCGGTGTTGCCGGTGACCACGCCGTGGTCGGCGACGGCGTTGAGCGTCGCCTCCGGCATCGTGTTCACCGTCTCCGGTGCGACCAATTGGGTGACGTACATGGTGTCGTCGTACGCCGGATCCTTGACCCCGGTCGAGGCCCACAGCGGGCGCTGCGGGTTCGCCCCGTCCGACTTCAGCGCCTCCCAGCGCTCGCCGGCGAAGACGGCCTGGAAGGCTTCGTAGGCCAGCCGGGCGTTGGCGATCCCGGCCTTGCCCCGGACCGCCTTGGCGGCGTCGGAGCCGAGCTTGTCCAGCCGCTTGTCGACCTCGGTGTCCACCCGGGACACGAAGAACGAAGCCACCGAGCGGATCGTGCTCAGGTCGACGCCGTTCTGCTTGGCTTGCTCGAGCCCGGTGAGGTAGGCATCCATCACCTTGCGGTAGCGCTCGATCGAGAAGATGAGCGTGACATTGACGCTGATGCCTCGGGCCGTGGCCGCCGTGATCGAGGGCAGCCCGGCCTCGGTGGCCGGAATCTTGATCATCAGGTTCGGCCGGTCGACCAGCCACCACAGCGCGGTCGCCTCGGCCGTGGTCTTGTCGGTGTCGTGGGCCATCCGCGGATCGACCTCCAACGACACCCGGCCGTTCTCCCCGTCGGTGGCGTCGTAGGTCGGCCGCAGCACATCACAGGCCCACCGGATGTCATAGGCGGTCAGCAGCCGGACCGCCTCCTCCAGGGACACGCCGCGGACCGCGAGGTCGTGCACCTGCTCGGCGTAGGGGGAGTCACCCTCAGCCGAGCCCTCCAACGCCTTCTGGAAGATCGACGGGTTGCTGGTGACGCCGACGACGTGCTTGTCGTCGATCAGTTCCTGCAGGTTGCTGGTCACCAGGCGGTGCCGACTGATGTCGTCCAGCCAGATCGAAACGCCGTGGCCGGACAGGTCCGCTAGTACATCGCTCATGAGGATTTCCCTTCTGGGAAGAGGCGAATCGCTGGGTTTGAGGATTCAGTTGCCGGTGGTCGTGCCGTGGATGATGTTGGCCCGTTCCAGGGCGGCGTGCGCGGCCGCGACCACCCGATCCGGGGTGAAGCCGAACTGTTCGAACAGCACCGAGGCGGCGGCGCTGGCTCCGAAGTGATCGATCGCCACGATCTCGCCGCCCTCGCCGACGACCTCCCGCCAACCCTGCGGGACGCCGGCCTCGATGCTGACCCTGGCCTTGACCGCTGGGGGCAGAACCTGCTGCTGGTAGGAACGATCCTGCTCGTAGAACCACTCCTGGCACGGCATCGACACCACCCGGGTCGGAGTTCCCTCGGCCTCCAGCCGTTCGCGCGCGGCCAGGGCCAGTGAGACCTCGGACCCGGTGGCGATGAGGATCACCAGAGGCTGCGCGGTCGAGGCGTCGGCCAGCACGTAAGCGCCCTTGTTGGCGTTGCTGACCTGATCGGCCGGCAGCACCGGAAGTCCCTGCCGGGACAGGCACAGCCCGGCCGGGCGGTCGGTGTTGAGCAGCACCTGGCGCCACACCACCGCGGTCTCGTTGGCATCGGCCGGCCGGACCACGTCCAGTCCGGGAATGGCCCGCAGCGCGGCCAGGTGCTCGATCGGCTGGTGGGTCGGCCCGTCCTCGCCCAGGCCGATGGAATCGTGGGTCCAGACGTAGACGTTCGGCAGTTGCATCAGGGCGGCCAACCGCACCGCCGGTCGCATGTAATCGCTGAACACCAGGAACGTGCCGCCGTAGACCCGGGTGCCGCCGTGCAGCGTGATCCCGTTCATGATCGCGCCCATGGCGTGTTCGCGGATGCCGAAGTGCAGCGTGCGCCCGTACGGGCCGCCCGGCCATTCCTTGGTCTGCCGGTCGGCCGGCACGAAGCTCGGTTCGTTCGACATCGTCGTGTTGTTGGACTCGGCCAGGTCGGCCGAACCACCCCACAATTCGGGCAGCGAGCCGGCCAGGGCGTCGAGTACCTTGCCCGAAGCCGCCCGGGTGGCCATCGAGTTCGGCTTGCCGTCCTTCTCGGTGTCGAACGCGGGCAGCTTGCCGGCCCAGCCGTCGGGCAGGCTACGGGTAAGCATCCGGTCGAACAGTTGCTTGCGCTGGGGGTTGTCGGCGGCCCACTGGTCGAAGCTCGGCTGCCACGCCTCGCGCGCCGCCCGGCCGCGCTCGGCCAGTTCGCGGGTGTGCGCGATCACCGCGGGATCGACAGCGAAGTGCTCATCCGGGTTGAAGCCGAGCAGCTCCTTGGTGGCGCGGATCTCGTCCTCGCCGAGGGCCGAGCCGTGCGCCTTACCGGTGTTCTGCTTGGTCGGCGCCGGCCAGCCGATGATGGTGCGCACCGCGATGATCGAGGGGCGGTCGGTCTCGGCCTTGGCCTTGGCCAGGGCCTTCTCCAGGGCCACCACGTCTTCGCCCGAGTCGACATACTGGGTGTGCCAGCCGTAGGCCTGGTACCGCTTGAGCACGTCCTCGGAGAACGCCACGTTGGTGTCGTCCTCGATCGAGATGTGGTTGTCGTCGTAGATGAGGGTGAGGTTGCCCAGCTGCTGGTGTCCGGCCAGGCTCGATGCCTCGGAGGAGATGCCTTCCTCGAGGCAGCCGTCGCCGGCGATCACGTAGATGTGGTGGTCGAACGGCGACTGGCCGGGCGCGGCGTCGGGGTCGAAGAGTCCGCGCTCGCGCCGGGCCGCCATCGCCATTCCGACCGCATTGCCGACACCCTGGCCGAGCGGGCCGGTGGTGGTCTCGATGCCGATAGTGTGTCCGTGTTCCGGATGGCCGGGAGTCAGCGAACCCCAGGTGCGCAAGGACTTGAGATCGTCCAGTTCCAACCCGTAGCCGGAGAGGTAGAGCTGGACGTACTGGGTGAGCGAGGAGTGTCCGTTGGACAGCACGAAACGGTCCCGGGCCACCCAGTTGGGGTCGGTCGGATCGATGCGCATGACCCGCTGGAACAGCAGGTAGGCCAGCGGGGCCAGGCTCATCGCCGTTCCCGGATGGCCGTTGCCGACCTTCTGGACCGCGTCCGCCGCTAGCAGTCGCGCGGTATCCACCGCCTTGGTATCCAGATCCGTCCACCACGAGGGGTGGGTCGTCACTACTTCGGCGGGGCTATCGCTCACGTTGACTCCAAGCTGGCTCACGGCTGCGATTCGGACGGTTTCCAGCCTAGCCACCCCGAGGCGGCGCCGAGTCGGGCGGGACGGGAGTTGACCGGCTGGTCCGTTCGGCCGGGCCGGGGCCGGTCGCGATGACCAGAGCGAGGCCCCTGTCCGCGGGTGAGTCGGTGCGGGGCGCCGGCCGGCGGCAGTTACGCTGATCCGGTGACACAGACGCCGATGGCTCCGCCCGCAACCGAGGCCATCGACGTCTCGCACCGGAGCACCGGCGCGGTCGTGCGCAGCTACATCGCGCTGACCAAACCCCGCATCATCGAGCTGCTGCTGGTCACGACGTTGCCGGCGATGATCCTGGCCGCGCGCGGCTTACCCGGCTGGCTCACCGTGGTCGTCACCATGGTCGGTGGCACGCTGGCCGCGGGCAGCGCCAACGCCCTCAACTGCTTCATCGACCGCGACATCGACGCGGTGATGCGGCGCACCGGCCACCGGCCGCTGGCCACCCACGAGGTGTCTCCGGCCGGCGCGCTGGTCTTCGGATCGGCGCTGGGCGTGGTGGCGGTGCTGCTGATCGGCCTGATCACCAACTGGCTGGCCGGCGCCCTGACCTTCGTGGCCATCGCCTTCTACGTCGTTATCTACACCATGGTGCTCAAGCGCCGGACCGCGCAGAACATCGTGTGGGGTGGTGCGGCCGGTTGCATGCCGGTGCTGATCGGCTGGGCCGCGGTGACCGGCTCGCTGGCGTGGGCTCCGGTGGTGCTGTTCGCCGTGGTGTTCTTCTGGACTCCGCCGCACTTCTGGGCCCTGGCCATCCGCTACCGCGACGACTACGCCCGGGCCGGCGTGCCGATGCTGCCGGTGGTGGCCACCCCGGTGCAGGTTGCCCGCCAGATCACCCTCTACAGCTGGCTGACCGTCGCCGCGTCCCTCATCTTGTGGCCGCTGGCGACCGGTTGGGTATACGGAGCATTGGCCGTCGCTGCCGGCGCCGCGCTGCTGCTCGAGGCGCACCGGCTGCTGGCCGCGGTCTCGGCCGGCGGTCGAGGCAAGCCGATGCGGCTGTTCCACCTGTCGAACAGCTACCTGGCCTTCGTCTTCGTCGCCGTCGCGGTGGACACCTTCCTGCGCTGAACCGGCCGTCAGCCCGGCGGGATCCGGAACGGGATGGTGAGCGGCGTCAAAACCGTCATGGTTCCCCGGCTGGTGGTGATGGTGCCGCTGAACCGGATACTGCCGGTGGTCGTGCTCGCCGGTACCGCCGCCACGTCGTCCACCCCGGTCTGCGGATCGGCGGCGGCGTTGGTGACCGTCCGGGTGCCCGCCTCCGGGAGCACGACGGACAGCAGCCCGGCCTCGGCCCCGTAGTACTGGCGGTCGCCGTCGAATTTCAGCAGCGCTCCGATATGCAGCCAGGCCTGGTCCAGGCCGCTGCAACTGCGGCCGTCGTCGGCCCAGAACGACAGGGCCACCTGGCGGACCTGCAGGGTGCCGAACACGACGCCGGCGCCGGACTTGGCCTGCAGCCGGACCCGGATCGCCCGAGCGGTGTTGAGTACCTGACGATCGTGGGTCCGGGTCGTGACAGCCGGGTTGTCGCCGTCCGGTTTCCCGGTGAGCAGCGAGATGGACTGCTGCACGCCGCTGTCCGACAGCACCAGGTCGACCTGCTTGGCTGAATCAGGGACCGCGGTGACGATGTAGTCCGAGGTGGCGGTCAGCGGCCCGCGCAGGCTGCCGTCGACCCGTACCGACAGGTCAGGCGGCTGATCGCCCGACTCGCCCGGCACGCCGGCCGTCGCGAACGCGACCAGCCGCGATCCCGATGGTGCGACCCGGGCGGTGTCGGCCCAGCCATAGGACGGGACGGTGCCGTATTCGACGAGCCGGACCCCGGAGACCTGACCGATCATGACCGCCTCGGCCGGGGCCGCGGTCAGCGGCGTGGGCAGGGTGCTGGCCGTGGTGAGCACGTCGCCGACCGCCGGCGGTGGCGCCGGCGCGCGTAACCGGTCGGTCGCCGGCGGCCGCTGGCCGTCGGGCCGGACCAGGCTCAGCGCCGGCCGCGGATCGCCGACCGGGCCGTCGGAATGGAAGCTGCCCAGCGAGAGTCGCATGGTGTCGCCCGGCGCCGGCGAGCTGACCAGGCTGAAGCTGAGAAACGGCCGGCTGGCGTCGTCGTCGACGAAGCGGACCGGACCGCACAGCATCCGATCGCTGATCGGTTGCGGGGCACGACCGGTCGGTTGCGGCCCGAGGCCCTCGAAGTAGCAGCGCGAATCATGGGCGAGCACGCCGTGCCGCGACCGGACCTCCGACCGCAACGCCTGCTCGCCGGCGTGCAGCACCGCCCCGGCACTGCTGACCGGCCGTCCATAGCTGAGCAGTTCGAGCGAGGCCGGGGGCCGGAACAGGGTCCAGCCGGCGCCGACCAGGACCGCCAGCACGGCCATCGCGACCAGGCGGACAGCGAACCGCCGCCAGGGCGAGACGGCGGCCGCGGGGCGGGTTGGTGTCAGGTCGGTCATGGGCGGGACTTCAGGGTAGGCGAGCCGTCTGTGCCGCTGCCGTCGGCTCGCCGCGGCGGCGGTCCGGGGCGGGTCCGTACGATCGGGGCGTGACTAGCCAGATCGCGATAGCGACCTGTGACGCCTTCGTCGACGGGTGGCACGAGGACCTGCTGTTGGTCGAGGCCCTGGCCGCGCGCGGCGCTGCGGCTGCCATCCGGTCCTGGTCCGACGCGGACGTGGATTGGGCCGGCTTCGACGCGACCGTGCTGCGCAGCACCTGGGACTACCCGATGCGGCGGGATGAGTTCCTGTCCTGGGTGGAGCGAGTGCCCCGGCTGCACAACCCGGCCCCGGTCGTGCGGCACAACAGCGACAAGCGCTACCTGGCCGAGCTTGCCGCCGCCGGCCTGCCGGTGGTGCCGACCGAGTTCTACGGTCCGGACCAGCCGGTGCGGCTGCCCGGCGGGGAGTTCGTGCTCAAACCGTCGGTCGGTGCCGGGTCGAAGGGAGCGGCCCGCTTCGCTGGCGATCAGGCCGGCGAGGCCGAGCGAGCCCGGGTTCACGCCGCGCACTTGCAGGAGCAGGGCCGGACGGTGATGGTCCAGCCCTACCTCACCGAGGTCGACACCCGTGGTGAGACGGCACTGATCTTCATCGACGGCCGGTTCAGCCACGCGATCGAGAAGTCGGCGTTGCTGCCGCCGAACGCGCAGTACGCGTTGACCGATCCGGGCCTGGCCGCGGACGTGTTCGTGTCCGAGGTGATCAAGCCGCGTACACCGACTGCGGCCGAACTGGCCCTGGCCGAGGCGATCCTGGCCGCATGGCCGGCCGGAGACCGGCTGCTCTACGCCCGGGTCGACCTGCTGCCGAGCCCGAACGGTCCGGTGCTGATCGAGCTCGAACTGACCGAGCCGTCGCTGTTCCTCGACCAGGACGAGGCGGCCCCGGGCCGGCTGGCCGACGCGGTGCTGGCCCGGCTCGCCTGAGCCGGGCGATCACTTCCGAGATGACCACCCCACGCCTGTCCGGCGCGACCGACGCCGACCGCCGGGCCGGCCTGCTGCGGATGAAGGCCGTGGCCGGCGGGGGTTTGGTGCTGGCGGTTGCCGTGTACCTGACCTGCCTGATCGTCGGCAACGGGCACGGGGTGTGGCCCTTCCTTCAAGCCGCCAGCGAAGCCGCGCTGGTCGGCGGCCTGGCCGACTGGTTCGCCGTGACCGCGCTGTTCCGGCATCCGCTCGGCCTGCCGATCCCGCACACTGCGATCATCCCGCGCAAGAAGGACCAGATCGGGGCCGGGCTGGGGGAGTTCGTGCAGACCAACTTCCTCACCCCGGAGGTGGTCGGACCGCGGGTCGAGGCGGCGCAGATCCCGCGCCGGATCGGGGAGTGGCTGGCCGCCGGCGACCGGCCGGAGCGGCTGGCCGGCGAGTTCGGGCTGGCCCTGGCCGGAGCCAATACGGTGCTGGCCGATGAGGAGATCCGGCAGGCGCTGGAGCGGTTCGCCGACAGCCAGTTGCGCCGGCTGCCGGCCGCACCGGTGGTGGCCAAGTTTCTGGAACTCGCGGTGCAGGGAGATCAACACCAGCGGCTGCTGACCGAAACCCTGCGCGGGCTGATGCGGTTTCTCGACGACAACCGGGAATTGTTCCGGCGCCGGGTCGCGGAGGAGTCGCCGGACTGGGTCCCGGACTGGGTGGACAGCCGCGTCTTCACCCGGTTGTTCAGCGGCGTGCAGAACTTCCTGGCCGATGTGACCGCAGATCCGGACCATGCTCTGCGCCAGCAATTCGATCAGCGGTTGCGTGAATACACGGCCCGGCTTCGGACCGATCCGGACGCCAGCGCCACGTTGGAACGGTGGAAGGTCGACGTGCTCGACCACCCGGCGGTCCGCTCGGCCCTGGCCAGCTTGTGGTTGCCGCTGAAGAAGGCAGTACTCGAGGCGGCCGCCGATCCGCACTCGGAGCTTCGCCGGGTGGCGGCCTCGGTGCTGCGCCAGACCGGCACCGCCCTGGCCTCGGACACCGAACTGCAGGCCAAGAGCGACCGCTGGGTACTCGGCGTGATGAACCACGTGCTGGCCCACTACGCCGACGAGCTCAGCGGCGTGATCACGCACACCATCGCCCGCTGGGATGCCGATGCCACCGCGCAGCGGCTGGAACTGCAGGTCGGGCGCGATCTGCAGTTCATCCGCATCAATGGCACGGTGGTCGGCTCACTGGTCGGGCTGGCCATCTACTCGCTGTCGCGCTTGTTCTGACTGACGCATCGAGATCCGGCAGTTGGCTGACGAGCGGGGCCGTGCCCAGCGTTCGCCAGGGCGAACCGCTTGAACGAGAAGATCGGCATGAAGCAGCGACGGTGCCCACGCGCGGTTGAAGCCAGGCAGACGCCGCGCCGGGTCAGCCCGACGAACGGATGGCGAACACCGTCTCCCGATGGGCGCTGAGCTGGCGCACGTTGGTGAGGCCGTACACCGGCGTCGGAATGGTGGTGACCTGCGAGCTGCCGATACCGAGTTCGGACCCAATTCCCCAAGCGCTCACGGTGTGATCGGACATCAGCGCGAAGCTCGACAACTCGCCGGCAGCGACGGCGAGCACCCCGGTAAGACCGTCGATGATGATCGGGCTCCGGAAGATGTCGGCGCTTCCCGAGGTCCCGTTGCCCAATTCGCCCTCGGCCCCGCTGCCCCAGCCCTCGACCGTGCCGTCGGCCATGAGCGCCAGGACGTGCTGTGCACCACCGGAACTCAAGGATGCGACCCCGGTCAGACCCGGGATCGTGACCGGCGCGATGAGAGCGTCCGAGGCGCTGCCGGTGCCGGCCGTACCGGCGTGGTTGTCGCCCCAAGCCCACACGGCGCCGTCGGAGGTCACGGCGAAGCCGGTGTAACCGGCGGCACCGAGCGAGGCGATGCCGGTCAGGCCCCGAATGTGGTTGACGTAGCCCACGACGACACCGCCGAGGGCGTAGTCGGTATCGCTACCGGTCGCCCATACCGTTCCGTCGGAGGCCAGCGCATAGGCCGTCGCCTCGCCGGCGACGACCGAGGTGATGCCAGTGACGCCGGGCACCTGACGTGGCGTCGGATCGAAGGGGTGGTTCCCGGTCCCGTCCCGCTTGCTGTAATCGGTGCCCCAGGTCCACAGGGTGCCGTCGGCCTTGACCGCATATCCGGCGGAGGTGGCGTTGGCGATATCGACGATGCCACTCAGCCCGGGCAGCACGCTCGGCGTGGCGAGCGGCATTTGGTTGCCCCAGACCAGCACGGTGCCGTCGGATTTCAGGGCACTGCCTCCGCCGTATCCGGCGACCACCTTGGTCACGCCGTCTGCTCCCACCGTCGGCACCGGAATCAGGCTGGCGTGCGGGCTGGCCGGTCCGGCGGACAGACCGCCGGTGCCCCAGCTGCAGACCGAGGCGGCGCAGGGCGCGCGTGTCGTAGTCACCGGGAAGGCCGGCGACACGTCCAGATTCCCGGTGTCGTTATGCAGCGCCACGAAGTAGGCGTACGCGACCCCAGGAACCAGCGCCGGATCGGTGTAGGTGAGGGTCTGCCCGTTGCCGACGGCAAGGTCTGCGACCCTGGTGCCCACCACCAGCGGAGATCCTTCGTCTTCGGCGGGCCGGCGGATGATCCAGGCCTTCGGGTATTGCGATGCCGGCACTACCGAGAACGTCAGCGCGGCCGAGGTCGCGGTAGGCACGATGGACATGCCCGTGACGGCTCCAGGTGCGCCCGGACTCTGCCAGGAGGCGCAACCGACCTGCGAGTTCGGACCCCGCACGCCCACGTTCAGCGCGTAGAAGCAGTATCGAACCAGGCTGCCGACGACCTCGGGCTCGTCCACCGAGAACCCGTGGGTGCCGGTCAGGTGGTATTTCGAGTTGATGTCGGGCCGGTCGACCATGGTCGATATGCGGGAGACGAACCGGTGAACCGGCGTCATCTCGTAGACGTCGACCGATTCAGGGTGGGCGCGGTCATCAGGATCGAAGGCGTAGCCGGAGATGGTCAGGGCCGTGTCGGTGCTGGTGACTGAGGACACCCCGCCCTGCGGAGCATGACCGGCCGGCACGGTCACGGTCAGACAGCCCAGGTTGGTGTTTGCCCCGGCGCCGACGTTCAGCCCGTAGGCGCACCAGGTCTGGGCGCCGGTCGTGGCCGGCGTCGCGAACGACCAGCCGTGACTTCCCGTGACGTGCAGGGCCCGATTAACGTCGCCGCGCAGGATCGACGTCGTGACCCGGCCGCGGAAGGCTCGCACGGGCGCGGTCTGGTATACGTCGACACTTTCCGAGCTCAGGTGGTCACGATCCAGCGACCAGCCGGAGACCACCAGGTTGCCGCTCACCAGGGTGACTGAATCCAGGTGCCCCACCGGGCTGCCGGCCGTCGTGGCCCCGGCTCCGGAAGGCGCCACCAGCGTTCCGGCAAGCGTCAGGACTGCCGTGCACGCCAGCGCTAATCCCCGTATCGACACAGTTGACCCCGTCCGTTGCCGACCATCGGCGATGGCCAGCGGAAGGCTAACTCACCGGCCGGGCTATAAGGCTGAAATCGGCGAATGAGCCAGTAGGTGCGATCCGGACCGGCGAGTTTGGGGAACTCGACCTCCGGCGCCGAATGGTTCGCCCTCCGCCTCCACACGAGCTAGGGATTTCCTTAGACGAAGCGTCGGCGTCGGCGATTTTGACGCGCGGGAATTGTGGGCTTACCCCAGAATGTCGAATGTGTCGGTGCGCGTGGTGACGTCTGCGAAGTGGTTGGCCCGGGAGTTGTGGGCCTTCGGCGAAGATGAGTTGTGGCCGCGGGCCCTGGTGCTCGAACCGCAGGCCATCGCCGACCTGTCGGCCGAGTTCGGCCGGCTTCGGGGCGACCCGGCGGCAGTGGCCCGGATTTGGCCCCAGGCCCCGGACGAGGCGTTCCTGCTCATTCCGGTCATCGAGCTGTTCGAGGGTCGCCGCCGCCCGGCCAGCCGGAACCGGCGACGTCCCCGAACGGCGATGCCGCAGATCCTGGCCGACGGCGTCAACACCGACGATCCCGGCTTCGGCGCGGTCCGGAGCCTGGTCGAGGCCGCGGCCTTCGGATCGGCCAGCTGATCAGACCGGGTGCGATCCGGTCGTGGACGACCGGATCGCCGGAGAGTTGACGGCGCCCGATCCGATCGCGCCCGCCTCAGCGCTCGGCCGGCTCGGGCAGCGTCTCCAGCATCGGCGCGTCCGGCGGGCTTGCCTGCGCCCGGTCGACGGCGAACGGCCAGAGCCCGAGCCGGGCCGGGACCAGCAGCGCGGCCAGCCAGACCAGGCAGGCACCCAGCATGTGAACGCCGACGAGCAGCGATGGCAGGTGGGTGAAGTACTGGACGAAGCCCACCACGCCCTGGGCCAGCTCAATGGCCAGCAGCCACCACACGGCGCGCCGGACGGCTGGACCACCGCCGGCGACGCGGACCAGCAGCGCCAGGGCGAAGCTCAGCCCGACCAGCAGCATGACCAGGTCGGCGTGCAGTTGGGACACCGCGGCCGGGGCGAAGTGCATCCGATGGGTAGCCCCCTTGTCGCCGGCGTGCGGACCGCTGCCGGTGACCACGGTGCCGACGACCAGTACCGCGGCCGCCAACCCGACCGCGCCCCAGGCCGTGGCCGCCAGGGCCCGGTCCGGGCCCTTGGTCGCGGCGTCGGCACCCGCGCTGGGCCGAACCCGCCACCACAACAAGAACGCCGCCGCGATGATGAGAGCCGACAACAGGAAGTGGGCGGCAACCAGCCACGGATTGAGATGGGTCAGCACGGTCAGCCCGCCGAGCACGGCCTGGGCGGGAATGCTGGCCGCCAGCACCAGGGCCAGCACCCGTTCCCGGCGTGCGGCCAGCGCGGCGACCAACGTGGCGAGCACGATCAGGCTGACCACGAAGGTCAGCTGCCGATTGCTGAATTCGATGACGCCGTGCCACCGATAGGCCTTGGTCGGGGTCAGCGAGCCGTCCGTGCACTTGGGCCAGGTCGGGCAACCCAGGCCCGAGCCGGTGAGCCGGACCGCACCGCCGGTCACCACGATGAGCACGTTGATGACGACCGAGGCCAGGGCCAGCCGGTCGAGCAGTCTCGGGGCCCGAAGCCGGGCCAGCAGCGCCATCATTCCCACCGGAAGTAACGAGCCGCGGTGGGCAGCGCCAGGCCGGCCCACACCAGCAATGTGACCAGGCTGCGGACCGGCACCCCGCCGCTGTCCTCGAGCACCTGGTGCAACCCGTTCGACAGCGCGGCCGAAGGGAGCAGCCGGAGCACGTCGGCGGCCGGTCCCGGATAGCGCGACAGCGGGATGGCGATGCCGCCGGCGAACAGCAGGACCAACCAGATCAGGTTGGCTGCCGCCAGCGTGACCTCGGCCCGGACCGTGCCGGCCAGCAGCAGGCCCAGGCCGCCGAAGGCGAACGTGCCGAGCACGATCAGCACCACCGCCCAGGCCCCGGTGCCGGTCGGCCGCCAGCCCAGCGCGAAACCGAACCCGCCGATGAGAACGGCCTGCAGGAGCTGCAGGATCAGCACCGCGCCGGTCTTGCCGGCGATCAGGATCCGCCGGGGCAGCGCGGTGGCCCCGAGCCGTTTGAGCACGGCGTACTTGCGTTCGAACCCGGTTCCGATGGCCAGGCCGGTGAAGGACGCGCTCATCACCGCCAGCGCCAGCACTGACGGGACCACGAAGTCGATCCGTCGCGGCACGCCGAGCGAGTACAGCAGGGGCAGGTTGAAGAAGAACTCCAGCAGCAGCGGGATGACCAGGGTCAGCCCGACCTGCTCGCCGTTGCGCAGCAGCAGTCGCAGCTCCATCCGGGTCTGCGCAGCCAGCATTCGGGCGGCCGGGGCGGCGCCGGGTTGCGGCCGGAAGCTCAGCGCGAGGGTCATCCGAGCACCGCCGTCTCGACTCCGGTCAGATCCAGGAACACGTCCTCCAGGCTGCGGCGCTCGACCGACAACTCCTCGATCAGCACCGAGCGCTGGGCACACCAGGCGGTGACCGCCGCCAGCAGCTCCGGGGTGATCGGGGCCCGGAGCCGGTACTGCCCCGGAACCGGCTCGCTGATCTGGCCGCCGGCCGGCAGTACCGCCGGCAGCTCGGAAATCGGTAGGCCCGGCCGGGCAGTGAAGTGCAGCGTATTGGCCGAGCCGGTGTGGGTGAGCTCGGCCGGCGTACCCCGTGCGACGACCTGGCCGGCGTTGAGCATGACCACCTGGTCGGCCAGCTGCTCGGCTTCCTCCAGGTAATGGGTGGTCAGGATGACCGAGACCCCATCGCGGCGAAGCTGCTCGATCAGCTCCCAGGTACCCCGCCGGGCCTGCGGATCCATGCCGGTGGTGGGCTCGTCGAGGAACAGCAGCTCCGGGCGGCCGATCAGGGCCATGGCCAGCGAGAGCCGTTGCTGCTGGCCGCCGGACAGGCGCTTGATCGGCGTGTTGGCCTGGGCGGCCAGGCCCACGAGTTCGAGCAGCTGCGCGGGGTCGAGCGGGTGCGCGGCATAGGAGGCGAACAGTTGCAGCAGCTCGCCGGCCCGGGCCGCGGTGTAGCCGCCGACCCCGTCCTGGAGCATGACGCCGACTTTGGGCCGGAGCCGTGCGGCGTCGGCGATCGGATCGAGTCCGAGGACCCGGACCCGCCCGGCGTCGGCCGACCGGAAACCCTCACAGATCTCGATGGTGGTTGTCTTGCCGGCTCCGTTCGTGCCGAGCAGTGCCAGTAGCTCGCCCTGGGGAAGTTCGAACGACACTCCGGCCACGGCGGTGCGATCGCCGTAGCGTTTGACCAGGTCGTCGATCTCGACGGCAAGTGCTGCCACCCGGTCGAGTTTAGGGACCGTTCCTCAGCGGCCGACGGGGCCGGTGCTCCGGCGTGATCAGCCCAACTCGATCCCGCCGTCAGCCGGCTGATTTGACCGAGCTGCCGTAGCTGGCCACGTACTGCTGGCCGGACAGTTCCTGCACCGCCACCCGGACGGTTTCGGTGACCTCACGCAGCACCCGCGCCGACCGCTCGTCCTCGGCCCGGCCGGAGAAGTCCAGCGGCGGCCCGTAGTGCACCTCGACCGGCGCCCGGTGCCAGCGGGAGCCGCCGGGCGGCAACACCCGGTCCGTGCCGACCAGCCCGACCGGAATCACCGGCGCCCCGGAGCGCAGGGCCAACCGGGCCACGCCGGTGCGGAACTTGTGCAGCCGGCCGTCCGGAGAACGGGTGCCCTCGGGGTAGATCCCGAGCAGCCGGCCCTGGCTCAGCAGCTCGGTGCCGATCTCGATGGTCGAGGCGGCGGCCTTGGTGTTGTCCCGGTCGACCGGCACCAGCCCGAACTCGGTGAAGACCCAGGCGGTGAGCCGGCCCTTGATCGTGGTGCCGGTGAAGTACTCGGCCTTGGCGAAGTACAGCACCTGGCGCCGGGCGGTCATTGGTGTGAAGACCTCATCCGAGGCCGACAGGTGGTTGGCGGCGATGATCGCCGCGCCGGTGCGGGGCACGAACTGCTGGCCGGATACCTTGGGCCGCAACCACGCGCGCAACGCGGGGGAGACCGTGAGTTCAGCGGCCCGATACAGCATGGCGACAACCTACCGTCGTGGCTGGGCCGAACCCGGCCCGACCCGCGCGCATCGCTCGGCGGGACGGGGGCGGGTTGGGGTGCTGGACGGAAATACGTCATACTTGTCTTGTGAAATTCAGCAGTGACCACAGTCCGGCGCCCGGCGCCGCCCTGTGCGCTGCGGAGTCGGCCCCGGCGCCGGGCGGTGAGTCCCGGACCCGCGATGCCGTGGCCCGGCTCATCCAGCAAGCCGGGCCGCAGACCGCCGCCGTGCTGGCCGACCGGCTGCAGCTGTCGGCGGCCGCCGTCCGCCGCCACCTGGAAGCCCTGGTGGCCGACGGGGTGCTGGTCGAAGTCGCCCCCCGCGCTACTTCTCGCGGTCCCCGGGGTCGCGGACGACCGGCCCGGGCGTTCGCGCTGACCGATCTGGGCCGCGCCCGCTTCGGCCACAGCTACGACGAGCTGGCCACTACCGCGCTGCAGTACTTGCGCAGCGCCGGTGGTGAGCAGGCCGTGGTGGGTTTCGCCGAGCACCGGGCGGCCGGGCTGGCCGAGCACATCCGGCTCAGGCTTGCCGGCCGGCCGCTGAGCCCGGCCGGCAAGGCCGAACTGGTGGCCGAGGTGCTGACCGAGGAGGGCTACGTGGCCAACGTGGCCCCCGGCGGGGCCGGCAGCCAGCTGTGCCAGCACCATTGCCCGATCGTGCATGTCGCGGCCGAGTTCCCCGAGCTGTGCGAGGCCGAGACCCGCGTCCTGGCCGAGGTGCTCGGCACCAACGTGCAACGCCTGGCCACCATCGCCCACGGCGATGGGGTCTGTACCACCCACATCTCGCCGCCCTTGCCGGCGTCGCCGTCGGTCAAACCAGCGACCGGCACCAGCAGCAAGGCCCGAACCAGCACTACAGGAGGCCGTCAGTGACCACTGCCGCAGAGCGCCCACTAACCCAGGACGAGCAGATCGATGCGCTGTCCACCTACAAGTTCGGCTGGGCCGACGCCGACGTGGCCGGGGCGAGCGCCCAGCGTGGGCTGTCCGAGGCTGTCGTGCGCAACATCTCGGCGTTGAAGAACGAGCCGGACTGGATGTTGCAGCGCCGGCTGAAGGCACTGGAGATCTTCGGCAAGAAGCCGATGCCCAACTGGGGCTCCGACCTGTCCGGGATCGCCTTCGACACCATCAAGTACTTCGTCCGCTCGACCGAGAAGCAGGCGGCGAGCTGGGACGATCTGCCGGCCGACATCAAGGCCACCTACGACAAGCTCGGGATCCCGGAGGCGGAGAAGCAGCGGCTCGTCGCCGGTGTGGCCGCGCAGTACGAGTCCGAGGTCGTCTACCACAAGATCCGTGATGATCTCGAGGCCCAGGGCGTCATCTTCCTCGACACCGACACCGGCCTGCGCGAGCACGAGGACCTGTTCAAGGAGTACTTCGGCACCGTCATCCCGTCCGGCGACAACAAGTTCGCCGCGCTGAACAGCGCGGTGTGGTCCGGCGGCTCGTTCATCTACGTGCCCAAGGGCGTGCACGTCGACATCCCGCTGCAGGCCTACTTCCGGATCAACACCGAGAACATGGGCCAATTCGAGCGGACGCTGATCATCGTCGACGAGGGCGCCTACGTGCATTACGTCGAGGGTTGCACCGCTCCGATCTACTCCTCGGACTCGCTGCACTCGGCGGTGGTCGAGATCATCGTCAAGAAGGGCGGCCGGTGCCGCTACACGACGATCCAGAACTGGTCCAACAACGTCTACAACCTGGTCACCAAGCGGGCGGTGGCCCAGGAGGGCGCGACCATGGAGTGGATCGACGGCAACATCGGCTCCAAGGTGACCATGAAGTACCCCGCGGTCTGGATGACCGGCGAGCACGCCAAGGGTGAGGTGCTGTCCATCGCCTTCGCCGGCGAGGGCCAGCATCAGGACGCCGGGGCCAAGATGGTGCACGCCGCCCCGCACACCTCATCGACGATCATCTCCAAGTCGGTCGCCCGGGGCGGTGGGCGGACCTCCTACCGGGGGTTGGTCCAGGTCGAGCCCGGCTCGCACCACAGCCGATCCACGGTCAAGTGCGACGCGCTGCTGGTCGACACCATCAGCCGGTCCGACACCTATCCCTACGTCGACGTCCGCGAGGACGACGTGGCCATGGGTCACGAGGCCACCGTGTCCAAGGTCAGTGACGATCAGCTGTTCTACCTGATGAGTCGCGGGCTGTCCGAGGACGAGGCGATGGCGATGATCGTGCGCGGGTTCGTCGAGCCGATCGCCCGCGAGTTGCCGATGGAGTACGCGCTCGAGCTCAACCGTCTCATCGAACTGCAAATGGAAGGCGCGGTCGGATAATCAGTGACAGCTTCAACCGTTACCGAAGCGGCAGAAACTCGGTCCAGCACCGGTTCGCCGGCTGAGCGATTCACCTCTCGTGATCCCGAGGCGTTCGCGGTGCCGACCGGACGGGAGGAGGACTGGCGGTTCACCCCGCTGCGCAAGCTCCGACCGCTGTTCCAGCCGTTCGACCCCGCTGACAGTTTCGACCTGGAGACCAGCCTGCCCGACGGGGTCACGCTGACCCGAGTTGGCCGCGACCACCCGTCGGTGGGGCAGGCTCTGGTGCCCGCCGACCGGGTCAGCGCGCTGGCTGCCACCCAGGTCACGGATGTGGTGCTGGTCAGCATCCCCGCCGGTGCGCAGCTCAGCGAGCCGATCGTGCTCCGCTCCATCGGCCACCCGGGGTTGAACTATGGCCACTTCGTGATCGAGGCCGGCGCCAACAGTTCGGCGACGGTGGTCAAGGATCACGTGGGCGAGGCGACGGTGGCCGGCAACGTCGAGTGCATAGTCGGTGATGGGGCGAACCTGACGTTCATCAGCGTCCAGGACTGGGCACCCGAGGCGGTTCAGCTGGCCGCACATGGTGCTCGAGTCGGCCGTGACGCCGGCTTCACCCACGTGCTGGTGAACCTCGGCGGCGCCATCGTCCGGATCAACCCGACGGTGCGGTTCGCCGGCCCGGGCGGCACGGCCAACCTGTACGGCGTGTCCTACTGCGGTGACGGCCAGCACCAGGAATCGCGCCTGTACGTCGATCACGCGGTGCCCAACTGCCGTTCCAACGTGGTGTACAAGTCGGTACTGGATGGCGACACCGCTCGGACGGTATGGGTCGGCGACGTGCGGATCCGCCCCGAGGCGACCGGAACCAGCACCTACGAGCTCAACCGGAACCTGCTGCTGTCCGACGGGGCCCGGGCCGACTCGGTGCCCAATCTGGAAATCGAGACCGGTGAGATCGCCGGGGCCGGGCACGCCAGCGCGACCGGTCGTTTCGACGACCTGCAGCTGTTCTACCTGCAGTCACGGGGGATCCCGTACGAGGAGGCCCGCCGGCTGGTGGTCCGTGGCTTCCTGGCCGACGTGCTCGATCACATCGACCTGCCGGAACTGCACGACCGGCTGATGGCCAGCATCGACGAGCGGCTGAGCCGATCGGGCCTGGCCGCGCCGGTGGCAGGCTCGTGAGCACGCGACTGTGCGGGCTGGCCGAGTTGACCGACGGCAAGCCGGTCCGGGTCGAACTGGCCGAACTCGACGTCGCGGTGATCAAGGTCGGCGACGAGATCTTCGCCATCGAGGACCTGTGCTCCCATGCCGAGTTCCCGCTGTCCGATGGGGATGTGGCCGGCTGCACGATCGAATGCATGCTGCACGGGTCCCGGTTCGATCTGCGCTCGGGCAAGCCCACCGGGCCGCCGGCCACCCGGCCGGTTCCGGTCTTTCCGACTTCCGTCGTCGCAGGCGACGTCTACGCCGATCTGTCGGCACCGATAGGGGAGTGACACATGTCCACGCTGGAAATCCGAGACCTGCACGTATCGGTCGATGACACCGAGATCCTCAAGGGTGTCAACCTGGCCGTATCCTCGGGCGAAACCCACGCGATCATGGGACCGAACGGCTCCGGCAAGTCCACGCTGGCCTATTCCGTCGCCGGGCATCCGAAGTACACCGTGACCTCGGGCGAGGTGCTGCTGGACGGGGAGAACGTGCTCGAGATGGCGGTTGACGAGCGGGCCCGGGCCGGGCTGTTCCTGGCGATGCAGTACCCGGTCGAGGTGCCGGGAGTTTCGGTGTCGAACTTCCTTCGCACCGCGGCCACGGCCGTCCGGGGTGAGGCACCGAAGTTGCGGACCTGGGTCAAGGAAGTCAACTCGGCGATGACCGAGCTCGAGATGGACAAGTCCTTCGCCGAGCGCAGTGTCAACGAGGGATTTTCCGGGGGCGAGAAGAAGCGGCACGAAATCCTGCAGCTGACCCTGCTCCAGCCCAAGATCGCCATCCTCGACGAGACCGACTCCGGCTTGGATGTGGATGCGCTGCGCATCGTCAGCGAAGGGGTGAACCGGGTCCGGGAGAGCGGCATCGGCACCTTGCTGATCACCCACTACACGCGAATCCTGCGCTACATCAAGCCGGACTTCGTGCACGTGTTCTTCGACGGCAGGATTGTCCAGTCCGGCGGCGCCGAGCTGGCCGACGAGCTCGAGGAGAACGGCTACGCCCGGTTCGGTGTCAACGAGTCGGCCGCGGTCTGAGCATCCGGCGGAATACCGGTCGGGTCACCGGGTTGAGCATTGCGGAGGTGATGGCGCCGATGCCCTTCGACGTCGAGAAGGTCCGGCAGGATTTCCCGATCCTGCAGCGGCAGGTTCACGGCGTGCCACTGGTGTACCTGGACTCGGCCAACACCTCGCAGAAGCCGCAGCTGGTGCTGGACACGCTCAACGAGTACTACCGCGAGCACAACGCCAACGTGGCCCGGGCCGTGCACACGCTCGGCTCCGAAGCGACCAGCC
>Ga0187809_10000470_pt1 | contig 21592 bp, 24 predicted proteins | sample NC_wetland_sal_i_8_FD_132415 | JGI IMG/M metagenome (GOLD analysis project Ga0187809, IMG submission 132415) | Wetland sediment microbial communities from Neuse River Estuary, North Carolina, USA - ASW_4 | ecosystem: Environmental > Aquatic > Freshwater > Wetlands > Sediment | place: USA: North...
CGCCTCGGTCGTCGTCGCGGTCGTGGTCGTCGACTCCGTGGGGTCGGTCGTCGTCTGCATCGGGTCGGTCGTCGTCGCCGTGGGGTCGGTCGTCGTCTGCGCCGGATCCGTCACCGTCTGAGACGGTGTCGCCTCGAGCGGAGACGGAGGGGGCGCGAACAGCTGCTTCAGCCCGAAGACGAGGTTCGCGAGCGCCTGGTCGGTGAGCGTGCCCGTCGGCCGGAAGGTCGTGGGCGACCTCGTTCCCATCAGCCCGTCGCCGGTGACGATGCGAATCTGGGGAAGCGCCCACCAGCGCGCGGCCTGGCGCACCCCCGCGTGCGCAGTCCCGGCAGGCACGAACGCGAGCGCCGCCACGGCGGCAGCTATCCCGGCACCCCCACGCAACCCGATCCTCACGAAGACTTTACCCTGGAAGAACGTGAATCTCGAGATCACGCCGGAACCGAGCGAGGAGGAGCGGGCCGCCATTCTCGCGGCATTGGCCGCAGAGGCCGAAACGCCTCCCCCTGCGCCGTGGCTGGAGGAACCGCCGCCGGATCCGTAACCCGAGCGCTCGCCGGGCCGTTTTCCCGACATGTACGACGAGTGCATCCGCTGCAACACGGCGCCTGCCGTGGACGAGCTGGGCTACTGCGGCCACTGCCACTGGGCGGTTCGTGCGGAGATCGAAGAGGGCTTCTACCAGCTCCGTGAATATCTCCGCTCATGGGCGCGGTTCGAGGACTGGTGCGCTTCCCGCGGGCTGGCGACGCGTTGACGCCTCAGACGGTGGCGCGCGGCCGGAAGAGCGCCGGAGCACTGCGCGCGTAGTCGAGCCCTGACGCCCACGTCAGCACGACCGCGACGAGCATCGACCACCATGCGACGCCGGTCCCCCATGCGCCCGCGGCCGCGAAGCCGCCGAGGGCGGCGGCGACCGCCTGCGCCCACGTCTTCAGCTTTCCGAGGTCGCGCGCGGCGATGACGATCCCGCGCTCGATCGCCGCCTGGCGGAGCCCGGTGATGAGCACCTCACGCACGACGATCGCGGCCACCATCCACGCAGGCACGACGTGCTCGCCGACGAGCATGACGAGCGCTCCCAGCACGAGCACCTTGTCCGCGATCGGGTCGAGAAGCGAGCCGAGCGGCGACGTCCGCCCGTGCCTGCGCGCGAGCCGCCCGTCGAACCAGTCGGTCGTCATCGCGACGCAGAAGACCGCAGTCGCCCAGTAGGCGTGGTCGTGGAAGGGCCACGCGAAGAGGAGGACGACCACCGGCACCGACGCGGCGCGCGCAACGGTCAGCTGATCGGCGGGGCTCACAACGCGAGACAATACGGCGCGCAGATGTTCGACAAGGTCATGGTTGCCAATCGCGGCGAGATCGCCGTCCGTATCTTCCGGACGCTGCGCGAGCTCGGCATCGGCTCGGTCGCCGTCTACTCCGAGGCCGATCGGGGCTCGCTTCACGCCGCCTATGCGGACGAGGCGTTCCTCATCGGGCCGCCGCCCGCCGCCGAGAGCTACCTGAAGGTCGACGTCCTCGTCGACACGGCGCTTCGCGCGGGCGCGCAGGCGGTCCATCCCGGGTACGGATTCCTCGCCGAGAATGCGCCGTTCGCGCGCGCGGTGCAGGACGCGGGCCTCGTCTGGATCGGGCCTCCGCCGGAGGCGATCGAGCTGATGGGGGAGAAGACCCGCGCGCGCAGGGCCATGCAGGACGCCGGCGTCCCCATCATCCCGGGGACGACCGAGCCGGTGCCGTCCGTCGAGGAGCTGCTCGCGCTCGGCGAGACGATCGGCTACCCGCTGCTCATCAAGGCGGCGGCGGGCGGCGGCGGCAAGGGCATGGAGGTCGTCGAGTCGTCGGGGGATGCACAGCGCGCGTTCGAGACCGCCCGCCGCCAAGGCCAGTCGTACTTCGCGAACCCCGACGTCTACGTCGAGAAGCTCATCGTCGACCCGCGCCACGTGGAGGTGCAGGTGCTCGCCGACACGCACGGCAATGTCGTCCATCTCGGCGAGCGCGACTGCACCATCCAGCGCCGCCACCAGAAGCTCGTCGAGGAGACGCCGTCGCCGGCGGTGGACGAGGCGCTGCGCGCGCGCATCGGCGCGATCGGTGTCGAGGCGGCGCGGGCGGCGGGCTATGTCTCGGCGGGGACGATCGAGGGCCTCCTCACCGCGGACGGGGAGTACTTCTTCATGGAGATGAACACGCGCATCCAGGTCGAGCACACGGTCACCGAGATGGTGACGGGGCTCGACCTCGTGCGGGAGCAGGTGCTGATCGCGCTCGGCGAGCCGCTGTCGTTCACGCAGGAGGACGTCGAGCTGCGCGGCCACGCGATCGAGTGCCGCATCAACGCGGAGGACGCGTCACGCGGCTTCCTGCCCTCGCCGGCGCTCGTCACCGGCTACCGCGAGCCGTCCGGGCCGGGCGTCCGCGTCGATTCCGGCGTCGAGGCCGGTCGCGAGGTGATCGGCGTGTACGACCCGATGATCGCGAAGCTCATCGTCCACGGGGTGGACCGCGAGCACGCGCGCCGCCGCATGCTGCGCGCGCTCGGCGAGTTCGTCATCGAAGGGCCGACGACGCTCGTTCCGTTCCATACGGCGCTCCTGTCGCACGAGTGCTTCATCCGGGCAGAGACGTGCTCAGGCATCGTCGAGTCGCTGCACATCGAGGACGGAAAGGCGGCGAACATCGGCCTGGTGCTTGCTCCTTCCGCTCGAACCGTCGAGAACGTGCGCGTCGTCGAGGTGGACGGGCGCCGCTTCCAGGTGCGCGTCACCGAGCCGGAGGCGCCGTGGCTCGAGCTCGCCCGCCGCCGCCGCGAGCGCGTGAGCGCGGGGGCCGGCGGGGCCGGCCAGGACGTCGTCGTGTCGCCGATGCAGGGCACCGTCCTCTCGGTCGCGGTCGGCGACGGAGACGATGTGGAGGCGGGCGCGCTCCTCTGCATCGTCGAGGCGATGAAGATGGAGAACGAGGTGCGCGCGCATCGCGCCGGAACCGTCGCGGAGCTGTCGGTCGCCGCCGGCGAGCCGGTCGCGACCGGTCAGGTGATCTGCGTGATCTCCGGCTGATCTACTCGGCGATGCGGAGGCCGGCCCAGACGCCGATGCCGCCGCCGATCGCACTGAAGAGGAGCGATTCCAGGCCCCAGGCGCTCGCGCCCCACATCTCCGGCACGAAGCCGCCGATGAGCATGCCGAAGGTCGCGCACATGCCGATGACCGACCGTCCCATACCGAACTGATCGGCACGCAGCCCCTCCAGCGTTAGAGTCCGCCGCGGCTGTGGACCTCTACGAGTACCAGGGCAAGGAGCTCTTCCGGCGCGTCGGCATCCCCGTTTCGGACGGTCGCCGCGCCGACTCGCCGCAGGAGGCGCGGGCCGCGGCGCAGGAGCTCGGCGGCGAGGTCGTCGTCAAGGCCCAGGTGCTGACGGGCGGCCGCGGCAAGGCCGGCGGCGTCAAGCTCGCGACCGGGCCGGACGACGCCGAGCAGAAGGCGAAGGACATCCTCGGTCTCGACATCCGCGGCCACGTCGTCCGCCGTCTGTGGATCGAGCAGGCGTCCGATATCGCGCGCGAGTACTACCTCTCGATCACACTGGACCGGGGCGCGAAGAAGCCGCTCTTCATGTTCACGACGCAGGGCGGCGTCGAGATCGAGCAGGTCGCGGAAGAGAGCCCGGAGGCGCTCGTCCGCCTGCACGTCGACCCGTCCGAGGGCTTCCAGCCGTGGGTCGCGCGGCGGCTGGTCTACGGCGCCGGCGTCGAGGAACCCTCCGAGCAGAAGCAGATCGCGTCGATCGTCGAGAAGCTCTATCGCGCCTTCGTCGAGTTCGACGCGATGCTCTGCGAGATCAACCCGCTCATCGTCACGCCCGACGGCACCGTGAAGGCCCTCGACTCGAAGTTCACGGTCGACGACAACGCGCTCTTCCGGCATCCCGACGTCGCCGAGATGCGGGACACCGCCGCAGCCGATCCGATCGAGGCGTTCGCGCGCGAGAAGGGCGTCACCTACGTGAAGCTCGACGGGACCGTCGGCATCTGCGGCAACGGTGCCGGGCTCTCGATGTCGACCGTCGACGTCGTCGCGCACGTCGGGGGCCGGCCGGCAAACTTCTGCGACCTCGGCGGCGGCGGATCCGCGGAGGGCGTCGTCGACGCGCTCGAGGTGATCACGCGCGACCCGCAGGTGAAGTCCATCTTCTTCAACATCTTCGGCGGCATCACGCGCTGCGACGAGGTTGCGCGCGGCATTCTCGAGGCGCTCGACCGGCTCGACATGTCGCAGTACCCGATCGTCGTGCGGCTCGACGGCACGAACGCGGAGGAGGGGCGCCGCCTGCTCGCCGAGGCGGGCAAACCGAACATCCATCCCGAGGCGACGATGCTCGAGGGAGCGCGCCGCGCGGTGGAGCTGGCGGCGTGACGGACATCTGGAGCCGGCGCGCGGAGGCCTACCGGACGAGCGCAATTCACGCGGAGGGACGGGACCTCGACCTCGTCGTCGAATGGTGCGCGCCGGCCGCCGGCGTCACCGTGCTCGACGTCGCCACCGGCGGCGGCCACGTGGCGCGGAGGCTGCGCGAGGCGGGCGCCACCGTCGTCACCACCGACCCGGCACCCGGCATGGGGGCCGACACCACAGCGCCGGCCGAGAGCCTCCCGTTCGCCGACGGGAGCTTCGACGCCGTCGCGTGCCGCCTCGCGGCGCACCACTTCGCCGATATCGTCGCCGCCGTGAAGGAGATGGCGCGCGTCGCACGCGACCGCGTCGTGATCTGCGACAACACGTTCGTCAGCGAGTCCTCGGAGGAGGCGGACCGCCTCCGCGACTCGAGCCACGTCCGCAACTACGCGGTGACCGAATGGGAGAGCTTCTTCGAGCTCGCCGGCCTGCGCGTCGTCGAGGAAGAGCACTTCACGCGGCCGCTCGAGATCCAGCCGTGGCTCGACCGCGTCGGCTGCAGCCCCGAGGACGGCGCCCGGGTGCGCGAGCTGCTGGGCGACCGCGTCGTCGACGGCTCGATGCCGCTGCCGACGCTCGTCCTGAAGGGCGTCAAAGGCTGATGGCGATCATCGTCGACAACGACACGCGGCTCGTGGTCCAGGGGTTGACCGGGAGCGAGGGCCGCTTCCACGGTCTCCGCAACCGGGCATATGGCACGAACCTCGTCGCCGGCGTCACGCCCGGCAAGGGCGGCCAGGACGTCGACGGGGTTCCCGTGTTCGACACCGTCGCAGACGCGGTCGAGAAGGCGGGTGTGAATACGAGCCTCATCTTCGTGCCCGCGCGATTCGCCGCCGACGCGGTCTACGAAGCGGTCGACGCCGGTATCGAGGCCGTGATCTGCATCACCGAGCACATCCCCGTGCACGAGATGCTTCGTGCATACACGTACTTCCGGCCGAAGGGCATCACCGTCGTCGGGCCCAACTGCCCCGGCGTCCTCTCGCCGGGGAAGGCGAACGTCGGGATCATCCCGGCGGAGATCTTCAGCGAGGGCTCGATCGGTCTCGTCTCCCGCTCGGGGACGCTCACCTACCAGATCGGTCACGAGCTGACCCAGCTCGGTCTCGGCAACTCGACGATCGTCGGCATCGGCGGCGACCCGATCGTCGGCTCCTCGTTCATCGACGTCCTCGCCAAGTTCCAGGCCGATCCCGAGACGGAGCTCATCGTCCTCGTCGGCGAGATCGGCGGCGACGAAGAGGAGAAGGCGGCGCAGTTCATCTCCGAGCACGTGACGAAGCCGGTGCTCTCGTACATCGCAGGCTTCTCGGCTCCGCCCGGAAAGACGATGGGCCACGCCGGCGCGATCATCTCCGGCTCGTCGGGCACCGCGTCGGCGAAGAAGGCGGCGCTCGAGGCGAAGGGCATCGAGGTCGGGACGACGCCGACAGAAGTCGCACAACTCGTCGCCGACCGCGTCAAATAGACCGCTAGTCTGGTGCGGTGGATGTGATCAGCTTCGCCCGCGGCGTCCCCGCGCCCGAATGTCTGCCGATCGAAGAGGTGGCCGACTGTGCGAGGGCCGCGATCGAGCGCGACGGCAGGGCCGTGCTCTCGTACGGGCCAGGCGGCGGCTACGGACCGCTGCGCCAGTGGATCGCCGACCGCCACGGCGTCGAGCCCGGGCGCGTGGTCGTCACGAGCGGCTCGCTGCAGGGCTTCGTCTTCCTCGCCGAGCAGCTCGTCCGGCCGGGCGCGCGCATCCTCGTGGAGGCTCCCACCTACGACCGGCCGATCAAGATCCTCCGCCGTCTCGGGGCCGAGATCGTTGGCGTGCCGATGGACGACGACGGCCTCCAGCCGGAGGCGCTCGAAGAAGTGCTCGCCTCCGGGCCGAAGCCCGAGTTCCTCTACACCATCGCCACCTTCCAGAACCCGAGCGGCCGGACCATGTCCGCCGAGCGGCGGCGGCGGGTCGTCGAGCTCGCGCGCGAGCACGAGCTCCTCGTCCTCGAGGACGATCCGTACGGGCTCGTGCGCTATGAGGGCGATCCGCTGCCGACGCTCTTCGAGCTCGAGGGCGGCGTCAACGTCGCGTACGCGTCCTCGTTCTCGAAGACGATCGCGCCCGGCGTGCGCGTCGGGTACTTCGTGCTGCCGCCGGAACTGGCGGCGAAGATCGAGGCTCTGGCCGTGTCGACGTACATCTCGCCCCCCTTCATGGCGCAGGCGACGGTGCACGAGTTCCTCCGGCGCGGCAACTTCGAGCCGAACGTCGCCCGCGTCAACGGGCTCCTGGGCGCGCGTCGCGACGCGATGCTCGAAGCGCTCGAGCGCAACCTCGGCAGCGGCGCGACGTGGAGCCGCCCCGACGGCGGCTACTTCGTCTGGGTCGACCTCGATCGTGACGCGCCCACCGTCGCCGAGGCCGAGGCGGCAGGCGTGACGTTCGTCGCCGGGCAGGACTTCTTCGCAGACGGGGGCGGCGCGCGCTCGCTCCGCCTCGCGTTCAGCTTCGTCTCCCCCGACGAGATCGTCGAGGGCGTTTCCCGCCTCTCGCCGCTCCTCGTCGGCGCCGAAGCCCGCGTTGCCTGACCCGGCCGGGCGGGCCGGAGTCGGCCCACCCGGCGGTCTTCTCAGGCGAAATCAGGCGGGTGCGATGTTCTGGTTGACGCTGAAGATGTTGTCCGGGTCGTACTGCGCCTTCGCGCGCTGGAGCCGCGGGTAGTTGTCGCGGTAGGCCGCCCGAACCCGGTCGGATCCCTCGTCCATCATCATGTTCAGGTAGCCGCCGGCCATCGAGTAGGGCTTCACGGCCTCGGAGTACCCGATCGTCCACTCCCGCAACGCCGGCGCGTTCGCCGGATCGGGATCGACGCCGACGATCACCTGCACCCACCGCGCGTCCCGGTACGACCACGCCGTCTCGTCGTTGCGGACGCGCGCGGCGGCTCCGTCGGCGTTGTAGATGTGCGTGCCCGACTTCCAGGTCGGCATCCGCTCGCACCATTCGCGATGAACGGCGATTGCCTCGTCCGGGATCTCCGAGACGTAGTGCGAGCGCCAGTACCACTGGTCGTGGGGCGTGTAGAGGCCGTCGAACGCGGTGTTCAGCGCCGGCAGCGGCGCCTCGCCCACCCCGTCGATGATGGGCCCGAGTGCGCGCGCCGGGGCGAGAAGCTTCTCCGCGCGCTCGACGTCGGTGCAGGTCCACACGACGCCGCACACCTTCTGCATGTGGAACTCGGCCGGGAACATGTCGACCGGCGGAACCGTGTGGAAGTTGAAGAAGCCTCCGAGCTCGTCGGGCTGCTCGGCGAGGAAGTCCCTGTACCAGGAGAAGATCTCCTCCGTCCGCTCGATGGGCCACCACATCGGGCCCGCGACGACGGTCGCCTGCGGAACGCACGAGAACGAGAACGAGGTGACGACGCCGAAGTTGCCGCCGCCCCCTCGGATCGCCCAGAACAGGTCCGGCTCGCGTTCCGCGTCCACCTGGAGGACAGTGCCGTCCGCGAGCACGACCGTGGCCGCGACGAGATGGTCGATCGTGAGCCCGTACTTGCGTGTGAGGTGACCCGTGCCGCCGCCGAGCGTCAGCCCGCCGACGCCGGTCGTGCCGATGATTCCGATCGGGACCGCGAGGCCGTGCGCGTGCGTCGCCGCGTCCACGTCCTTCAACAGGGCACCGCCGCCGACGCGCACCATCTTCGCCGCCGGGTCCACCTGGACCGTGTTCATCGCCGAGAGATCGATGACGAGACCGTCGTCGACGCTGCCGAGGCCGGCTCCGCTGTGCCCGCCCCCGCGGACGGCGACGCGGAGGCCTCGGTCGCGGGCGAAATCGAGCGCTGCGGCGACGTCGGCCTCGTCGACGCAGTACGCGATCGCCGCCGGCCGGCGGTCGATCATGGCGTTGAAAAGAGCGCGCGCTTCGTCGTATTCCGAATCACCGCGCTCGACGACCTTGCCGCGGATCGTGCCCGCAAGCCCAGCGGCCGCTGTTGCCATCGCTGCCCCTTTCGTATCGAGAGAGTGCGTTCGTCGGACCAGACGGACCGGGACGCGTTTTTCTTCCCCCGGCTACTGATCCACGCCGCGGCGCCTGCGCCTGCGTTCGAGCTGCCCGAGCAGGATGCCGCCGATCGCGCCCAGCGCGAGCGCGAGCAGGATGACCCAGATGAGCGACACGCGCGTCGTGTGGAAGACGAAGTGCACGCTGACGTGCCTGCCGTTCTCGAGGACGAACGCGATGACATAGGCAACGAGCGCGATGAGCACGATCCAACGCACATAGAGGCGCGGCTGCCAGTGCTCCTCGATCTGCTCCGCAGCCTCACGCTGCTTCCGCAGGAAGTTCACGGAGGGAAGATTAGACGGCTCGGTCGGCAACCGACCGAGCCTCCTTGGGTCGGCATCGCAAGCGATGCCTTGGGCTCGGTTGGCGAAGCCGACCGAGCCTAGGGGCCCGGCACCGCAGGCGACGCCTAAGCCGCGGACACGACGGGGATGGGCCGCGCCACGAGCGGCGGCTGCTGCGGCGGGACGAGGCGGCCGGCCTGCATGCGGAACGTCGGGCAGATCGTCTCGCCCGGGAGGGCGCAGAGGCCCGCGCAGCGGAAATAACAGTCGTTGCAGGTTGCTTTGATCTTCTTGCTCATTCGTCTTGATGCTCTGTGTGGACCACCCCGATCAGAGGAGCGATGATAGGCCGGTTCGAGCGTGCTGGATAGCGTTGCCGCCGACGAAAACTGACCATTTTCCGGCAGATTCGACGCCGCAGAACCTGCCGTTTTCAGCCCTTCGACGGCAGCGTTGCCAGCGCCCGCAACGCCTGGGGAAAACTCTTCACAGCGATGATCCGGAGGCCGTGCGCATAGCGCCGCGCGTCCGCGGCGTTATCCCCAGCTGCGGGCACGAGGAAGACGTCGGCATGGGCCTGGCGGGCGCCGTACGTCTTCTGCTCGACGCCGCCGATGGCCTCGACGCTGCCGTCGAGGTTCATCTCGCCCGTCGCCGCCACGCGGTAGCCGCGGTCGACGTTCCGGCCGAGCTCCTGCATCACCTGGAGCGCGAACGCGAGGCCGGCGGAAGGCCCCCCGACGTCGCCCGCGTCGATCTGCACCCGGATCGGAAGGTGCACGTCCGCCGCCTGGTCGGGAGTGAAGCCGATGATCGCGCGCTTCGCGTCGAGCGGGTCCCTGATCGTCCGGATGCGGACGGTGAGCTTCTGACCCCCGCGGTCGACGGCAATCGCCACCGTCGCTCCGGGATGGACGCGGCTCATCCTCGACTCGAGCGAGGAGATCGTCGGCGTCGGCGTACCGTCGACCCGCGTGATGACGTCGTCCGGCTGAAGCTTGCACGTGGCGTGGCTGCCGAGCTCGAGCGCGGTGACGATGACGCCGTTCGGTGTCGATCCCACGTGGTAGCCGAGCGTCCGCAGAGCCACTGCTGCCGCGATGCGCTGCGACTGCGTCATCTCGCGCACGTCCGTGCGCCGGACCTGCTGGTCGCTCGAGCACGGCGGCACGATGAGCTTCGCCGACACGAGGCTCGAGCCGGAGCGGATGAACGGGAAGAGCGACTCGAGGAGGCTCGCGCGGCGCTCGAAGACATCGACGAAGTAGATGGAGCCCGGGCCCTTCTCCGGATGCCCGCCCTGCACGCGCACGAGCGGTGCGACCGGGTGCGCGGTGTCGGGCAGCAGGATGTAGTCGTTCGACGGGAGGAGGTAGAGGACGATCCCGGCGGCGACGACCAGCACGGCGAGCACGCCGACGATCTGTGCCGCGCCCACTCCGCGGCGCATCAGTGGAGCGCCCGCTGCAGCCCGCCGTCGACGACGATCGTCTGGCCGGTGATGTAGCGCGCGCGATCGCTCGCGAGGAAGCAGACGACGTCGCCGAGCTCGCGCGGCTCGCCCCAGCGGCGGAGCGGGATGTCGGCGAGGTCCTGCTCGGTCGGTCCGTCCGGGTACAGGTGCTCGAGCCGCGCTGTCGCGATGCGTCCCGGCGCGACGCAGTTGACGGTGATTCCCTGCGGGCCGAGCTCGGCCGCGAGCGTCTTCAACCAGCCGGTCACCGCCGGCCGCAGCGCATTCGAGAGCGCGAGATGGTGCGTCGGCTCCTTCGAGGCGAGGGACGTGATCGCGACGATGCGGCCCGCCTCGCTCGAGGCGAGGTGGGGGAGGCAGAGACGCACGAGGCGCACAGCCGGTTGCAAGAGGAGCTCGAGCGCCAGGTCGAGCGATTCGGGGGTGACCTCGAGCGCCCGCCCGGGCGGCGGTCCTCCGCCGTTCCAGACGAGGATGTCGAGGCGCCCGAACGCCGACAGCGTCTGCTCGACGGCGCGCTCGAGATCGCGCGGAACGGTGACGTCGCCGCGCACGCCGAGCGCCCCGATCCGCTCGGCCTCGCGTTCGACCAGGTCGCGGCGCCGTGCGACGAGCGTGACGTTCACACCTTCGGCGGCGAGCGCCTCCGCGCTCGCCAGCCCGAGGCCCGACGACGCCCCGAAGACGAGCGCCGTGCGGCCGTTCAGCCCGAGGTCCAACGGTGCGCCCTACGTCGTCAAGACGCCGACGACCTCGCGCACCGCCTCGGAGCTGGCCTTCAACGCCGACTGCTCGTCGTCGCTCAGGTCGAGCTCGATGATCTCCTCGATCCCCGACGAGCCGAGCTTCACGGGAACGCCCATGTACAGCCCCTCGATGCCGTACTCGCCCTCGAGGTACGCGGTGCACGGGAGCACGCGCTTCTCGTCGAGCACGATCGAGTCGACCATCTGCGCGGCCGCCGCGCCGGGCGCGTACCAGGCCGACGTGCCGAGCAGGTTGACGATCTCGCCGCCGCCTTTGGCGGTCCGCTGCACCATCGCCTGGATCGTGTCCTCGGCGACGAGCTTCCGGAGCGGGACGCCGCCGACGGTGGTCGCCGAGACGACCGGGACCATCTGGTCGCCGTGGCCGCCGAGCACCGTCGCCTGCACGTCTTTCACCGACGAACCGGTCTCCCACGCGATGAACGTCGAGAACCGCGCGGTGTCGAGAATGCCGGCCATACCGAAAACGCGCTCCTTCGGCCAACCGGAGACGTTCTTCGCGACGTGGCACATTGCGTCGAGCGGGTTGGAGACGACGATGAGGATCGCGTCCGGGCTTCGTCCGACCACCTGCTCGGTGACCGAGCCCACGATCTTCTCGTTCGTCGAGACGAGGTCGTCGCGCGACATTCCCGGAGAACGCGGCAGGCCGGCGGTGACGACGACGACCGTCGACCCGGCGGTGTCCTCGTATCCGTTCGAGCCGGTGACGTTCGGCTCGTACCCGAGGACGGCGCCCATCTGGTTGATGTCGAGCGCCTTGCCCTGCGGCAGGCCTTCTTTGATGTCGACGAGGACCACGTCCGCGTAGTCGCGCGTGGCGAGGACCTGTGCGCAAGTGGCGCCGACGTTGCCCGCGCCCACGACGGTGACCTTGTGCCGATTGCTCATACGGTGACCTCAGCCTCCAGCTTCTCGATGATTGCGTCGGCCACTTCGCTCGTCCCGACCGCTGTCGGGTCGTCGCGGGTCGGCTTCATGTCGTACGTGACGCTCGCGCCCTCGGCGATGACCTCCGCAATCGCACGCTCGAGCCGCTGCGCGGCGCTCTGCTCTCCGAGGTGGCGGAGCATGAGCATCCCCGAGAGGAGCTGCGCCATCGGGTTCACCTTGTTCTGGCCGGCGTACTTCGGCGCCGAGCCGTGCGTCGGTTCGAAGACGGCGATGTCGTCGCCGTAGTTGGCGCCAGGCGCCATGCCGAGGCCGCCGATCATCCCGGCGCAGAGATCGGATAGGACGTCGCCGTACAGATTGGGGAGGACGAGCACGTCGTACTCCTCCGGCCGCTGGACGAGCTGCATGCACATGTTGTCTACGATGCGGTCGTCGAACTGGATGTCGCCGTTCTCGGCAGCGACCTCGCGCGCGACGCGAAGCCAAAGGCCGTCGCTGAACTTCATGATGTTCGCCTTGTGCACGGCCGTGATCTTCTTGCGGTCGTTCTTGCGCGCATAGTCGAACGCGAACTCGAAGATGCGGCGCGTACCGGTCACCGAGATCGGCTTGATGGAGATGCCCGCGTCGTCGTGCCGGAGCTTTCCGCCCTTGGACCGAATCCAGCGGATGAGCTCCTCGGCGTCCTCGGAGCCCTGCTCGTACTCGATCCCGGCGTAGAGGTCCTCGGTGTTCTCGCGGACGATGATCAGGTCGACGTCCTGGAAGCGCGAGCGCACGCCCGGGTAGCTCTTGCACGGGCGCACCTGCGCGTACATGTCGAGCTCCTTCCGGAGCGCGACGTTGACCGAACGGAAGCCGCCTCCGACCGGGGTGGTGATCGGTCCCTTCAACGCGACGCCGGTCTCGCGGATCGCGCCGAGGACGTCGGGCGGAAGCGGATTGCCGCCGTGCTGGTCCATGACCTCGGCGCCTGCCTCACGCACGTCCCAGTCGAACTCGACGCCGGTCGCCTCGAGCGCGCGCCGGGTCGCCTCGGTCAGCTCGGGCCCCGTCCCGTCACCGGGGATGAGAACGACTCGGTGGGCCACGAGGCACAAGTGTATGTAGCTTGCGCGGTATGTCGTTGCAGGAAGCGGCGGCGCAGGCGGACGCGCTCGCCCAGGAGGGGTCGGAGCGCGAGCTCGCGGAGCTGCGTGCGCAGTGGGGCGACGAGCTGGAGGCGTCCGCGCGAAGCCAGGACTTTCGGGAGCGGGCGGCGGCGTTCCGCGCCATCGGCCAGTTCCGCTGGCGGGCGAAGGAAGAGCTCCTGCGCCGCGGCCTCGACGATGAAAGCCCGGCTGCGCGCGGCTCGGCGCTCCTCTCGCTCGAGCTGCTCTCCCGCGATCACCCGTCGACGGTCAACGGGCTCCGCTCGCTGCTGCACACGCTCGTGAACGCTGACGGGAACGAGGCGGTCCGGCGGCTCGCTGTCCTCGTCCTGCGGAACGGCTCGCCGCAGCGGGACACGATCGTCCTGCTCGAGGGCATCGCCGGCGACGACGAGGCCGACGCTCAGCTGCGAAAGGCCGCAGGCGGCGTCGCCCAGCAGCTCAGGCGCAAGCAGTCGAGGAAATAGCGCCAGCTCATTGCGTGCAGGTCGTGCAGACGCGAGCGTGGATCTCGTGCCCGCACGACGGGCAGATCCTCCGGCGCTGCCGCCACTCGAGCGCGCTCTTCTGCAGACCTGCGCTCATCATCACCCAGCCGATTCCGATCGTGAGGATGACGAGCATCGCGATGTGGAGGTTCATTGTCATCTCAAGCTTTCTTCCTGGCGTGTGGGTGCGCCTGAAAGAACAACTCCCTTCGTCTCCGATCGGATACGTGGGTGTACCGCTCGGTTGTGGCTAGATCGGCATGTCCGAGCATTTCTTGAACCGAGCGGAGATCGGCGCCTCCCTCGAGCAGGTGGGTGGCGAAGGAATGCCGGAGGAGGTGGGGGTGGATGCGTTCCGGCTCCAGGCCGGCCTTCCCGGCGAGGCGGCGCAGGATCAGGAAGACGCCGGCGCGGGTGAGCGCGCCACCCTTGGCGTTGAGGTAGAGCTCCGGCCGGTGGCGGCGGTCGAGATGCGGGCGGCCGTGGGCGAGGTAGCGCCGAAGCGCCTCCGCGGCCTCCCGGCCTATCGGGACGACGCGCTCCTTGGACCCTTTCCCGATGCAGCGGACGAGCCGGTGCTCGAGGTCGACCCCGGACCGCTCGAGGCCGACCGCCTCGCTGACCCGGAGGCCCGCGCCGTATAGGAGCTCGACGAGGGCCCGGTCTCGGAGTGCGCGCGGGCTCGTCCCGGTTGCAGCCTCGATCAGGCGCTCCGCCTCGCCGGGTGAGAGCGTGCGCGGCAGCGTCCGCGCGCGCTTCGGCAGGGCGAGCTCGGCGGCGGGATTGTCGCGGCGCGCGCCGATCAGCATCTGATGCTTGTAGAAGGAGCGCAGAGCGGCGATGCGCCGCGCGATCGTCGTCGCCGCGAGCCCGCGCGCGCGCATGCTCGCGACGTACTCGGCGAGTCGCTCGTCCGTTGCGTCAGCCGGGGAACCGCCGAGGAACGCGGTCACGTCCTCGAGGTCGCGCCGGTAGGCGTCCACCGTCCTCGGCGAGAGGCGAGTGGCGGCGAGCGCGAGGAACGAGTCGACCGTCCTGTCGGTCACGAGCGCGGGTGGGCGTGGTCGTAGACCTTGCGGAGCCGTCTCGCGTCCACGTGCGAGTACATCTGCGTCGTCGAGAGCGAGCTGTGGCCGAGGAGCTCCTGGATCGTGCGCAGGTCGGCACCTCCCTCGAGCAGGTGGGTCGCGAAGGCGTGGCGCAGCCGGTGCGGGTGCGGGACGAGGCGCCGGAGGGTGCTCGTGTCGAGACGGCGGCCGCGCGACGACAGGAACAACGCGTTGTCCGCGCCGCGTGCAAGCTCGGGCCGTGCGTCACGGAGATAGCGGGCGAGCCAGTGCGCCGCCTCTTCGCCGAGCGGCACGACGCGGTCCTTCGCGCCCTTGCCTAGGCGGATATGGACGAGCTCCTGCTCGAAGTCGACGTCGGCGAGATCGAGGCCGATCGCCTCCGCGCTCCGAAGCCCGGCGGAGTAGACAAGCTCGACGAGCGCGCGGTTGCGGAGCGGGATCGCGCCGTCTCCTTCGAGGCCGGCGAGGATCGCCTCCACCTCCGTCGTGCGCGGCGCGTCCGGAAGCCGCCGCGGCCGCTTCGGCGACAAGACTGCCTCGGGGACGCGGGCGGCGCCGAGGGCGCTCCGCAGGAACGAGCGCACGGCCGCGAGCTTGCGCGCGACCGTCGACGGAGCGAGCTTCGCGGGCCGTCGGCCCGTGCGCGCCGTTCCGAGATGGGATGCGTAGTCGACGAGCGTTCGGATGTCGACGTCCTCGAGCCGGATGCGGCGGCGCGCGAGCCAGTCGCAGAACTCTTCGACGTCGTGGCGGTAGGCGCGGCGCGTCCCGTCCGACAGGGTCGGGGAGTCGAGAAAGCGCGCCGCGGCAGCGTGGGCGTCCACGCCAACTGGTTCGACGCGGGCCTCGCGCAGCCTTCGGCGTTCGGGCAGTGTTGGGACGTGAGGCACGGGACGAAGGTCTGGGTCGCCCTCGGGACGGTCTACGTCATCTGGGGCTCGACCTACCTCGGGATCAAGCTCGCCGGAGAGACCATTCCGCCGCTCTTCGCCGCAGGCACCCGGTTCGTCGCCGCCGGACTGCTGATGGCCGCGTTCACGGCGCACCGCCGCGGCATCCGCGTGCTCCGCGTCCGCCCGGCCGAGCTCGCCTCGGCCGCCCTCGTCGGCCTCCTCCTCCCCGGTGCGAACGCCATCCTCTTCGTCGCCGAGCGACACGTGGCCACCGGCCTCTCGTCCCTCATCATCGGCGCGGTGCCGCTCTGGATCGTCGTCATGCGGACGGCGAGCGGCGACCGGCCGCCGACGGTTGCGCTCGGCAGCGTCATGGTCGGCTTCGGCGGGCTCGCACTGCTCGTGCGGCCGAACGGCGGCGCGCCGTTGTGGTCGCTGCTGCTCGTCGTCTGCTCATCGGTGCTGTGGGCGACGGGCTCGTTCCTCTCCGGCCGGCTGCCGCTCCCCCGCGACTCGTTCGCAGCCACCGCGTACGAGATGCTCGCGGGCGGCGTCGTTCTCCTCCCGATCGGGATCGCGACCACGAGCCCGCACTTCGCCGCCTTCTCGGCGCGGTCGATCGGCGGTTGGTTCTACCTCGTCACCTTCGGGTCGCTCGTCGGCTACACCGCGTACGTGTGGCTCCTCGACAACGCGCCCATCGGGACGGTGGCGACGTACGCCTACGTGAATCCGGTCGTCGCGATCGCGCTCGGCGCGATCGTCCTGCACGAGAAGCTGACATGGACGATCGGCCTCGGCGCGCTGCTCGTGCTCGCGTGCGTCGCAGTCGTCGTCACCCGCGAGGCGGTCCCGGAGCGGGAGCTCGGGACAGAGCCTCTGACGGCAACAGTGAATACATCACCCAGCTCTGACGCCGTTCCAGCCGCGGGTTCCAGTGCACGTCGCGCAGGACGCCTTCGGCGGTGAACCCGGCCTTCTCGGCGACGCGCCGCGACGGCAGGTTCTCGAGGTCTGCGCGCAGCTGGACGCGGCCGGCCCCCTCCTCGAGCGCGCGCTGCGCGGCGAGGACGAGTGCACGCGTCGTCACACCGCGCCCACGCGCGTCCGAGCGGCACCAGTAGCCGATCTCTGCGACGTCCTCGCTCCAGCGGAGACCGATCCCGCCGAGTATTCGTCCAGATGCCGCATCGACGACGGCGAACGTCGTCTCGACGGTCCTGCCGATGAACGCGAGCGCGTCCGCAAGCATGTAGGGCTGCGGGATCTGGTCGAGCCAGCGCCCGATCTCCGCGTCGCCGTCGAGGCACGCGACGAGCTCCGCTGCATCGGCGCGGCTCCACGGTCTGAGCGCGACGACGCCGTCGGTCCGCACCGGCTGCGCCATTGCCCGTACCATAGAAGGGTGACGACCATGGACGTTCGTGGCCGCGTGGACCTCCGGATCCACGGAATCACGCCGACGGGGGCCGTGGTCGCGAGCCCGACCACCCCGATGCTGTATGAGCACGCGATCACGCGCGGTGAGGCACGCCTCGGCGAGGGCGGGCCGATGGTCGTCGACACCGGCAAGCACACCGGCCGCTCGCCCAAGGACAAGTTCGTCGTCCGCGAGCCGGAGTCCGAGGAACGGATCTGGTGGGAGGGCAACCAGGAGATCGGCACGACCGCCTTCGACCACCTGCGTGAACGCGTCACCGACCATCTCTCCCACGAGCCGACGCTGTACGTCGTGGATGCGTTCGCCGGCTCGGATCCCGAGCACCGCATCTCGGTCCGTGTCGTCACGACGCACCCGTACCACGCGCTGTTTGCGAAGACGATGTTCATCGATCCGACGCCGGCCGAGCTCGCCGCCTTCCGGCCGCAGGCGCTCGTGCTGCACGCACCGGCGCTCGAGGCGGTCCCGCGCGAGGACGGGACGCGCAGCGGCACGTTCATCGTGCTGCACCCGTCGCGCACCGAGGTGCTGATCGGAGGGACGTTCTACGCCGGCGAGATCAAGAAGTCGATCTTCACCGTCATGAACGACAGGCTGCCGCTCGAGGACGTGCTGCCGATGCACTGCTCGGCGAACGTGGGCGACGACGGCCGCTCGGCCATCTTCTTCGGCCTGTCGGGGACGGGCAAGACGACGCTCTCCGCCGACCCCGAGCGCGCGCTCATCGGCGACGACGAGCACGGCTGGGGAACGAGCGGCGTCTTCAACATCGAGGGCGGGTGCTACGCGAAGGTCATCCGCCTCTCGGCCGAGGCCGAGCCGGAGATCTACCGGACGACGCACACCTTCGGGACGATCCTCGAGAACGTCGTCATCGACGATCGCGGGCAACTCGATCTCGGCGACGCGTCGAAGACGGAGAACACGCGCGCCGCGTACAAGCTGGAGCAGATCGCGAACGCACACCCGGACGGGCGCGCCGGGCATCCGTCCGCCGTCGTCATGCTCGCCGCCGATGCGTTCGGGATCCTGCCGCCGCTGGCGCGGCTCGACCGCAGGCAGGCGCTCTACTACTTCCTTTCCGGCTTCACGTCGAAGCTCGCGGGCACCGAGATCGGGATCACCGAGCCGCAGCCGACCTTCTCGACGTGCTTCGGCGCGCCGTTCCTGCCGCAGCCGCCGACCGTGTACGCCGAGATGCTCGGCCGGAAGCTCGACGAGCACGGCTCCGCCGTCTGGCTCGTGAACACGGGCTGGACGGGCGGGCCGTTCGGCGAGGGCGAGCGCATGCCGATCGCCGCCACCCGGGCGCTCCTGCACGCGGCGCTGGCGGGCCGGCTCGACGAGGCGGAGTACCGCGTCGACCCGGTCTTCGGCTTCCGCGTCCCGCTCGGGGTCCCCGGCGTGGACTCGCGCCTCCTCGACCCGCGAAGCACATGGCGCAACCCCGAGCGCTACGACGAGAAGGCGCGCGCGCTCGCCCGGATGTTTCGGGACAACTTCGAGAAGTTCGGCGAGCCCGAGCTGGCCGAGGCCGGCCCGCGGTTCTAGCGCGGCGGGGCGCCGGCTTCCGCTAGCGTCATTCAGCGGTGATCGCAGAGCACGACGTTCTCGTGGTCGGCGCCGGGTGCGCAGGCATGCGTGCCGCGATCGAGGCGTTCGACGCCGGCGCGGACGTGGCCATGATCTCGAAGCTCCACCCGACGCGCTCGCACTCGGGTGCCGCGGAGGGCGGGATCAACGCGGCGCTCGGGAACGCGAAGGAGGACAGCCCGGAGATCCACGCCTACGACACCGTCAAAGGCTCCGACTACCTCGGCGACCAGGACTCGATCGAGATCTTCACGCGCGAGGCGCCCGCGGACATCGTCCAGCTGGAGAACTGGGGCGCCTTCTTCTCCCGGCAGCCGGACGGCAAGCTCGCGCAGCGCCCCTTCGGCGCCGCCGGATCGCCGCGCACGATCTATGCCGCCGACATCACGGGCCACGTGCTCATCCAGGTCCTCTGGGAGCAGGTCTGCAAGCGCGACATCAGGGTGTACGAGGAGTTCTTCGCGTGGCAGCTCGTCGTCAACGACGACCGCTGCCAGGGCGTCATCTGCTGGGATCTGTTGAACGGCGGCCTGAAGACGGTCGGCGGCAAGACCATCGTTCTCGCCACCGGCGGCGCGGGCCGCCAGTACCGCGTGACGACGAACGCCTATGCCTGCACCGGCGACGGGACGGCGATGGCGCTGCGGATCGGCGTCCCGCTGAAGGACATGGAGTTCATGCAGTTCCACCCGACGACGCTCTATCCGACCGGGATCCTCCTCACCGAGGGGTGCCGCGGCGAGGGCGCGTATCTCCTGAACAAGGACGGGGAGCGGTTCATGAAGCGCTATGCGCCGACCGCCCTCGAGCTCGCCTCGCGCGACGTCGTCTCCCGCTCGGAGCAGACGGAGATCGACGAGGGCCGCGGCGTGAACGGCTCGGTGATGCTCGACATGCGCCACCTCGGAGCCGAGCGGATCATCGAGCGGCTGCCGGGCTCGCGCGAGCTGGCGATGACGTTCGCCGGGGTCGACCCGATCTACGAGCCGGTGCCGGTCCGCCCGGGCGCGCACTATCACATGGGAGGCGTCGAGACCAACTCGGAGGGCGCGACCGAGCTCACCGGGCTCTATGCCGCAGGCGAGTGCGCGTGCGTGTCGGTACATGGTGCGAACCGCCTCGGCGGCAACTCGCTCATGGAGACGATCACGTTCGGCCGCCGGGCCGGGCGCGCCGCCGCCGAGTGGGCGCTGTCGAACACGACCATCGAAGTGCCCGAGTCGGCGGAGCTGGGCGCGGAGCGCGAGCTGAAGGCGCTGCTCGACCGCAGCTCCGGCGAGCGGCCCTGGAAGATCCGCGAAGAGCTCGGGACCTCGATGCTCGAGAACTTCGCCGTCTTCCGCCGCGAAGAGCAGATGGTGCGACAGGTGGAGATCATCCAAGAGTTGCGCGAGCGCTTCCGCAACGTGTACGTCGAGGACAAGGGCAACGTCTTCAACAGCGACCTGACGCAGGCGATCGAGCTCGGGAACATGCTCGACACCGCGTGGTGCATGGTGCAGGCGGGGATCGCGCGCAAGGAGAGCCGCGGCGCGCACGCCCGTCCCTACGACTATCCGACGCGCGACGATGTCAATTTCCTCAAGCACTCGATCACGCGCTGGGTCGACGGCGCACCCGAGCTCTCCTGGGCCGACGTGCGCATGACGAAGTGGCAGCCCGAGGAGCGGAAGTACTGATGCGGCGCGCTGTCCTGCTCGCCCTGCTCGTTTTCCCGCTCGCCGCCTGTGGCGGTGGGTCGAAGAGCTCGAGCACCGCCACAACGCCGATCGACGCCGTGAAGGCGGCTGCGAAGAAGACGTACGCGGCCGGGAGCGAGGCGATGACGCTCACCGGGACCGTCGATGCGGTCGGCCAGTCGGTCGGGCTCTCCGGGCGGGGCGCCTTCGACACGAAGGGCGGCAAGGGCGCAATGACCCTCGCCGTGAAGGCCGGCCCCATCTCGACCACCGTCAACGAGGTGCTCTCGGGCACGGACGTCTACCTGAAGTCGCCGCTTCTCGCCACCGATCTCCCGGCGGGGAAGACGTGGGTGAAGATCGACCTGGCGAAGGTCCATCTCTCGGGCGTCGACCTCAAGTCGCTCCTGGCGCAGGACCCGAGCGCACAGCTGAAGACGCTCCAGTCGCTGAAGAGCGCGAAGAAGATCGGCACCGAGCAGGTGGGCGGCGTCTCGACGACGCACTACACGGTGCAGACGACGCAGAAGACGCTTTCGAGCTACGACGTGTGGGTCGGCGACGACGGCTACATCCACCGTGTGCAGGTCGGCGAGGCGAGCCCGAAGGTCTCGGTAACGGTCGACCTGTCGAAGTTCGGCGAGCGAGTGGCGGCGAAGGCTCCGCCGGCCTCGGAGGTGTTCGAGTCGAAGAACGGGTCGATTCCCGGCCTGGGCGGGACGGCCGCCTGATGCAGGTCGCCCTCAAGATCTGGCGCTACGACGCCGCGACCGGCGACCGCGCGCTGCGGGAATACGAGATCGAGGCGCCCGAGGAGGCCACGCTCCTCGACTGCCTCGACATCGTCAAGGACAAGGTCGACGGGACGCTCGCCTACCGCAAGAGCTGCCGGATGATGATCTGCGGCTCCTGCGGCATGCGCATGGACGGCGCCGCCGTGCTCGCTTGCAAGACGCGCATGGTCGACGTCGCCGCGAGCGGGCACGTGCCTGTGATCTCCGCGATGGGGAACCTGCCGATTGTCCGCGATCTCGTCGTCGACATGGATCCCTTCTGGGACAAGTTCAAGGCGATGAAGCCGTACCTGCAGCCGGGTTACGATCGCCCGGAGGACGGGCGCGAGTACCGCATCACCCAGGAGCGCATGAACGCGGTCAGGAAGGAAGCGCTCTGCATCAACTGCGGCTGCTGCGTGTCGGAGTGCAACGCGATGGAGTCCGATCCCGAGTTCCTCGGCCCACAGGCCCTCGCGAAAGGCTTCCGGTTCGTCGGCGACCCGCGCGACGGGGCGACGGTGGAGCGGCTCGAGCAGTACAGCGGCGAGCA
>Ga0187809_10000471_pt1 | contig 21566 bp, 18 predicted proteins | sample NC_wetland_sal_i_8_FD_132415 | JGI IMG/M metagenome (GOLD analysis project Ga0187809, IMG submission 132415) | Wetland sediment microbial communities from Neuse River Estuary, North Carolina, USA - ASW_4 | ecosystem: Environmental > Aquatic > Freshwater > Wetlands > Sediment | place: USA: North...
CCGCCGTGAATGCGGCCGGTCTCCGCCCACGACGCCGCCGGGTACTGGTGGCTCTGTTATGGCCAATTTGCTTTACCCAGAAGCACGAAACGGCGTAACAGAGCGGGCGAGTTGACCCGACAGCAAGCGGATCGCTTCAGCGGCCCGCGACCATTTCAGATCGTTTGACATGCCCGACCTGCTGTTCTTGACCCAACGCATCCCCTATCCGCCGCATAAGGGCGAAAAAATCCGGCCGCTGCAAATCCTTCGCCACCTTGGATGCTCATATGACGTCCATCTTGGCTGCCTGGTCGATGATCCACGCGATCTGGAACATGTGCCAACAGTACAGGCGCTGTGTGCCGATTCCTATTTTGCATCCCTCAACCGGCGCCATGCCAGGTTCCGGTGTCTGAGCGGGCTTGCCACAGGCGAACCGCTCAGCGTCACCTTCTATCGCCATCGCGGGCTCGCCTCCTGGATCGAGCGCGTGCTGCGGGAGACCAGGCCGGACGTTATCTTCGTCTGCTCCTCCAATATGGCTCCTTACGTTCTGGATCGGCGTGGCCAGGAACAGGTCTGCCTCGTCGATCTCGCGGATGTCGATTCAGAGAAATGGCGTGCCTATTCCGATTCCGGATCGCCTGTGATGCGGTGGGTGCATCGGCGGGAGTGGCGGCGCACCGCGCAGCTCGAGGCACGCATTGCCCGCGAATGCGACTGGAGCACCTTCGTTTCAACCGAGGAAGCAACGCTGTTCGCCAACATGCATCCTGCCAGCGCGAGCAGGATCCGGGCCGTCGGCAGCGGCGTCGATCACGAGTACTTCGATCCCGCCAGGCACTTTGCTGCGCCGTACCCTACGGATCGGCTCAATTTTGTCTTCACCGGCACGATGGACTATCCGCCCAACGTCGATGCCGTCGTCTGGTTCGCGACCACCGTACTGCCCATCATCCGGCAGGGCGCACCCAACGCCAGCTTCCACATCGTGGGATCCAATCCCGCACCAAAGGTCCAGGCCCTTGCCGCAACGGATGTCGTCATGGTGACCGGTCGTGTTCCCGACGTGCGGCCTTATCTCGCCCATTGTACCGCCGCGGTCGCGCCAATGCGAATTGCCCGGGGCATCCAGAATAAGGTACTCGAGGCAATGGCCATGGGCCGACCGGTTGTCGTCACTCCCGAAGCGCTGGAAGGCATCGCCGCAGCCCCCGGTTGTGAGGTGCTGCTGGCCAGAACACCTGCCGAGCTCGCGGCCGCCTGCATCCAATGCGCCGGTGGGCAAGGTGCGGAAATTGGACTGGCGGCGCGCGACCGGGTCGTCCGAGACTTCTCCTGGGCCGGAAAACTCCGCGGGTTCGACGAACTGCTCGGCACGCCGGCCCCGGCGAAACGCGAGAAAGTAGTTGTGCCATGATCATTCGTTCCCGTGCACCGCTGCGTCTGGGTCTGGCTGGCGGCGGCACTGATGTGTCGCCCTACTGTGACGAACATGGCGGCGCAGTGCTGAACGCCACGATCGATCTCTACGCCTACACCGTGATCGAACCCATGGAGGATGGCGGCGTTTGCTTCGTCGCACCGGATATCGGCACGCACCTGGAGATCGGCACGGAGGAGGCGATGGAAATTGCCGACCCGATGATACTGCACCGCAGTGTGTATCGGCGGGTTGTCCGGCAATTCAACGAAGGTCGCCCGCTGCCATGCCGGATCACCACGTTTTGTGACGCGCCCCCGGGTTCCGGCCTGGGAACGTCTTCGACAATGGTGGTGTCTATCCTCAAAGCCTTCACCGAATGGCTCAGTCTGCCGCTCGGCGAATACGAAATCGCCCGATTGGCATTCGAGATCGAGCGTCACGATGCCGGTCTGGGTGGCGGACGTCAGGACCAATATGCGGCGACCTTCGGTGGGGTGAATTTCATGGAGTTCCATCCCGAAGAGCGGGTTATCGTCAACCCGCTGCGGGTGAAGAACTGGATAATCTCCGAGATGGAGACATCACTGGTGCTGTTCAACACCGGCGTGTCGCGGTCGTCGGCATCCATCATCAAGGAGCAAAGCGATAATCTGACCAGTCAGCAGGGGTCAACGCTCGATGCCATGCACGCGATCAAGGCGGATGCCTTTTCGATGAAAGAGTACCTGTTGAAGGGCGATTTCGGCCGCTACGCTGCCTGCATGCGAAAGAGCTGGGATGCCAAGAAGCGCTTGGCGGATAATGTCAGCAACAGCCACATCGACCGCGTGGTCGAGGCTGCACTGAATGCCGGTGCGCTCGCCGGGAAAGTGTCAGGTGCCGGCGGTGGCGGGTTTATCACTTTCATGGTGTCGCCGGAACGACGAGTCGATGTCATTCAAGAGCTGTCACGCCAGGACGGTCGCGTCATGACCTGCCATTTCACACGACACGGCACTGAGGGCTGGAAGATCTTCTGACATGGCAGACCGATCACCGGTGCATCAGGCCGTGATCCTGGTCGGTGGTCGCGGCACCCGTCTTGGCGGTCTCACCGATGCCACCCCCAAGCCGCTACTGCCGTGCGGCGATCGGCCATTCCTCGCTTGGGTTCTGCGCGAGCTGACGCGTTTCGGCATCGAGAACGTACTGCTGCTGACCGGCTACCTTGGCGATAAGGTGGAGCAGGCTCTGCCACGAATCAGGCAGACACTGCCCAAGCCGCTGGGCATCACCTGTGTCTGGGAAGCTGAGCCGGCCGGCACAGGTGGCGCTCTGTTCAACGCCCGCGCACAGCTGGCCGAGCGCTTCTTGCTGTGCAATGGGGATTCCTGGCTGGACTGCAACCTCGCCCGACTGATTGTCGATGCCGACTGCGATCCGGCCGAGACGGTCGGCCGCATGCTGCTACGGCGTCTGAGCGATGCGGGCCGTTACGGCGTGGTGGAAACCGAGGGAGATCACGTCACAGCGTTTCGTGAGCGCCCCACTTCGGATTCGGCGGAAGCTGCTTCCGCAGGCACCATCAACGCCGGCATCTACCTGCTCGATCGTCACGTGTTGTCGGAGATATCTCCGTTCTGCTCGTTGGAGCGGGACGTGTTGCCGACCCTTGCTGCGCGCGGCAGTTTGCGCGGGACCACCGCCGAAGGGTACTTTATCGATATCGGAATTCCGGATGACCTGGCGAGAGCGCAACAGGAATTACCCGCTCGCCTGCGGCGCCCGGCAGTGTTCATCCCGCAGCAATTGGTGATCGAACGCGAGGCCGCATCGGGCGACGCTACGGCGCTAACCAGATTTCGACCCGGCGCCGCATCCGCTCTGCGCCACTTCAGCGAAACTGGCTGGCACGTGTTCTTGCTTGTTGAGCCTCGGACAGGCGTTTCATCCGGAAGAGATCCGATTCTCCGGGCAATGCCCATTTCAGGCGTGTGCGCCGCCCTCCGGGCGGAAGGCGCAGTGGTCGATGATGTGTGCCGACTTGGCGTCGCGTTGGCTTTCCCGGATGGGAAAGGCGAGACCGGCGTAAGCAGCCTGGCGAATACGATGATGCGGTGGGAGCTCGATCCCCAGCGGTGCAGGTTGGTTGGTGACACCTCCACCGCCCCCTTCACTGCGGAGACATCCGGAATTCCGCAGGTCCGCGTCAACAGTCTCGGGGAGCTACAGTCCATTCTGCCGGCCGTCGCCTGAAACGGCCTTCGATGGGAGTACCGGGTGCACTGCTACTCGACGGAGGCCATCATCCCGTTCTGAAATGTTGACGGCACGCCTTCGAACGTCGACTTCGCGCGCTTGGCCAACCAGTAGGCATAATTCGGGGGCACCGACGTGAAATCGGGATCGGCATGCAGCTTCTGCGCCGCGTCCATCGCCCAGTTCGGATTGTAAAGCAGTTCGCGCGCCAAAGCGATCAGGTCTGCCCGTTCGCATTGCAGTATCGCTTCTGCCTGATCGGCGTGCACGATGTGGCCGACGGCCATTGTCATGATTCCCGCCTCGGCGCGGATTTGCTCCGCGTAAAGCACCTGATAGCCATAATGCCTGGCTCGGGTGGAATCCATCGGCGACCGTTCCAGCGTACCGCCCGAGCTGCAATCGATGACGTCCACGCCCTTGGTCTTCAGCTCGCGCGCAAGTGCCACGCTCTGCTCCGGCCCCCAGCCGGCGTCATCCTCACAGGACAGGCGCATGAAGAGCGGCTTGTGGTTTGGCCAGTTGGCTCGCGTGCACTCCGCAACCTCAAGGGCAAACCGCATGCGGTTCTGCTCGCTGCCGCCATATTCGTCATTTCGCCTGTTGGCGATGGGGGAGAGGAACTGGTGGATCAGGTAGCCGTGCGCGCCGTGGATCTCCAGCACGTCAAACCCGGCCCGGTCCGCACGCGCCGCCGCTTCGCCCCAGTGCGCGATCACCTCGGAGATTTCCTGGTGGCTGAACGGGCGCGGAATTGGGGAGCGCTCGCCATGCGGCACCGCGCTGGGAGCGACCAGTTCCCAGCCATCCCAGTCGAACACTTCGTCGTCCTGCGGCGTGAGTGGGCGGCCGCCCTGCCATGGCCGGCTCAGTCGTGCTTTTCGGCCGGAATGGCCGAGCTGAATGGCGGGAACCGCGTTGTGTGCTTTGATGAAGGCGGCGCAGCGCGCGAGACCTGGGATGAATGCGTCATCCCACAGCCCGAGATCTCCGACGGTGCCGCAGCCGCGGCGCTCCACCTTGGTGGATTCCATCATCACCAAACCGCAGCCGCCGGTGGCAAAGCGACCGGCGTTCACCAGGTGCCAGTCGGTGGCGAACCCTTGCCGCGCCGCATACTGGTGCATCGGCGCGGCACATACGCGGTTCTTCAGTGTCACACCGCGTATGCTCAGCGGAGAAAACAGCATCGGTTCGGCCACGCGCCTGCTCCCTCATTTCGTTGCGCATGGTCCTAGCCGCTTCGGCGCGTGTTGGCCAGCGTGCGGGCGGGCACGAGCCGCCCCGGGAGCGCACGCCGCGACGGCCCGTGTGCCTATAGCGGGATGACGGTGCTGGCCTGTGGTCCTTGCACTCCTTCGCCTTCATGCACCGCGTAACGAACCTTGTCGCCCAGCGTCAGCTTGTCGAAGCCGCGCCCAAGAACCGCATTCCTATGCATGTACAATTCCTCGCCGGTCGAGGTCTTCAGGAACCCGTAGTCCGGCAAGAGGCGTACGATGTGGCCGACAGGGGGCTCTGCATGGCTTTTGATGTCGCCACGTGTTGCACGCGCATAGTCCTGCAATTGTCGGCGCGCGGCATCGAATGCATCACGCAGTGTGACGCGCAGATCCTCGTGGGCATGATTCTCCGCAGGGTCACGGCGCACGATGATGTCCCGATCCGGTACCCCCAAGTCGATCCCGACATGATACAGCTTGCCTTGACGATGACGGCGGTGGCGCGCCTCCACCACCACGCTGCACGTTATGATACGGTCGCAGAACTGCTCGAGTTGATCCACCCGCTGGCGGATGTCGTCCTCCATTCCGATCGGGGCTTCCATGTTGCGAAATGCGACGCGGACCGGCTCCTGCATGATGACCTCCGTAAGGCCTTGAGTTGCTATCCTGTCGCTACCGCGCGCGAACCGCTTTGATGTGGATCAACCAGGCACATGTGGCGGTTCTCGCGGCTTTGGAGGGAGCGTCCTATCGCCTGAGTCGGATGATGGTGCGAGCCCGCCGAGGCCGGCTGAGTGCATGGTGCTGATGATTCCCGGCGCCACCCATTGGCCGTGGGGTCGACGGCGGCAGTAAACGGGGTCGATGCGGTATGAACCGCCTCGGCCCTGGCGTTACCGCCCTCCGCATGTAAAAACCATTCACATGAGCTGGTCGGACTCAGGGGGCGGCCTCGGCGGGGGGCGGCGGGGATACCACCACGGCAACCTGCGCGAGGCGCTGGTGGAGGCGGCGCTCGAGCTGATCGCTGCCAAGGGGCCGGCTGGCTTTACGATTGCCGAAGCCGCGCGCCTGGCCGGCGTCAGCCCTGCCGCGCCATACCGCCACTTCCGCGACGCCGAAGCATTGCTGGCGGAAGTCGCGTTACGCGGCTTCGACCAGCTGACCGCGGCGCTGATACGTGCCTGGTCCAACGGGGCTCCGGATCCGGTCACCGCGTTCGAGGCTCTTGGTGGCGCATATCTGGGATTTGCCCGCGAGCAGCCGGCCTACTACGCGGCGATGTTCGAGGCGCGGGTGGCGCGGGCGAATTATCCCGGCCTGCAATCGGCCGGTGACCGCGCCTTCGCCGTGCTGCGCGACGCGGCAGGCAAGCTGGCGGAAAGCCTGCCCCCCGACCGCCGCCCGCCGGCGCTGATGGTGGCGCTGCACGTATGGGCGATGACCCATGGCATCGCCTCACTCTTCGTGCGGCCTGACGTCGCACGACGCCGGCTGCCGATGCGGCCGGAGGAGCTGCTGGAAGCCGGCGTGCTGCTCTATCTGCAGAGTCTGGGCTTGGCCGGAGGCAGCGGCGATCGCAAGCCGGCGTGATCCGGCGGCATGCGATCTTGCTTGACGCCGTCTACCCACGCCCCCATGATGTAAATGTGTCTTACATTCACATGGGGACCGCTATGGCGAGCGCCACCAACCACGATGCGTACGGCAATCCTGCCTGGGGGAGTGCGCCTGCGGGCGGACCCTGGGGACCGCCGCCCTGGGTCGGCCAGGGCTGGAACGACCGCCCTCATTGGGCGCGCGATATTCCCCGCCCCGCCTGGATCGCCTTCATGGTCCTCGGCTTCATCTTCTGGTGGCCAGTGGGGCTGGCAATGTTGGTTTACCTGATGGCCACCGGCCGCATGGGCTGCGGGTCGCGGGCGCGACGCTGGAACAACCAGCCCGACGGCTATGGGCCAGGCCCGAACGCCGGCGGCGGTTGGGAGTGGAAGCGCTGGTGCGGCGGCGACCGCAGCCCGCCAAGCAGCGGCAACCGGGCGTTCGATGAATATCGCTCGGAGACGCTACGGCGGCTGGAGGAGGAGCAGCGCGAGTTCGGCGCTTTTCTCGATCGTCTGCGCGTGGCGAAGGACAAAGCGGAATTCGATCAGTTCATGGCCGAGCGTCGCAACCATCCGCCGAGCCCGCAGGACAATCCAGAACGGCCCGTGCAATAGGAATCGCCGGTGCGATGAGGATGCCGGATTCCCCCTCCCGCGCAGGGAGGGGGAGCGCGCCTGTTCCACTGCATCGCCTGGATGTGGGATCCCGCGCCCAGCCTTTCCGATAAAAAGGGGAGGCGCGTATCCATCGCCACTCCGCCTCACCCTCGGCCGATGGGCCTCACCCCCGGCCGATAAGCCTCACCCCCGGCCGATAAACGGCATTTTCGTTGCCATGATGGTGACGAACTGCACATTCGATTCCAGCGGCAGGTTGGCCATGAACAGCACCTGCTGTCCGACGTGGTTCACGTCCATCCGCGGCTCCGGCACCACTTGGCCGTGCGCCTGTAACTGCCCGGCGGTCGAGCGTGCCGTCATCGGCGTGGCTGCATTGCCGATATCGATCTGCCCAGAGCAGATGTCGAATTCCCGCCCGTCCAGCGCGATCGACTTGGTCAGGCCAGTCACCGCATGCTTCGTGGCGGTGTATGCCACGGAACCAGGCCGCGGCACATGCGCGGAGATCGAGCCGTTGTTGATGATTCGCCCGCCGCGTGGGGACTGGTCGCGCATCATGCGGAACGCGGCGTTGGCGCACAGGAACATCGCATTCAGATTTACCTGCACGACCTTCATCCACATCTCGTAGGTGAAGTCGCCGAAATTGGTGGTGGGCGTACCGCCGCCGGCGTTGTTGAACAACATGTCCAGCCGGCCGAACTCCGACTTGATTCGCGCGAACAGGTTGGCGACCTGCTCCGGATCGGTGACGTCAGTCGGCGCCACCAGCGCTCTGCCGGCAGTCTTCATGCCCGCGGTTTCCTCCAGCGCCTCCTTGCGCCGTCCGGCCAGCGCGACGGACCAGTCGTCGTTCATCAGCGCCAATGCCGAGGCTCGGCCGATGCCGCTGCCCGCACCGGTAATGACCGCAAAACGCTCCGCCATGCTGCGTCTCCCCTCAGGTTGCTGCACGCATTGTGGACCTTGGTTGCGGAGCGGGGAAGATGGTGCAAGCCTTGGTCCAACGGTGTCATGCGACCGCCTGCCGCTGCGTCACGACCGGCTTGGCCCGTCCACCGACGTCTCGTCCGCACCTGCGGCGCAGTATGGCGTGGGTGACCGGCTTCCGCGGGGCGTGGCAGAAAAGGGGCGGAACACGACCTTGGAGGAAACACACGCATGCCACGCTTTGCCGCGATCGGCCTGGACCACCGCCACATCTACGACCTGACCCAGGGGCTGCTGGATGCCGGCGCGGAGTGCGCCGGCTACAATCCGGATACCACCGACGCCCGCGTGCTGGCCGGCTTCCGCAAGCGCTTTCCGCAGGTGCCGGAAGCCGAAACGGCGCGCCTGCTCGACGACCCGAGCATCGATTTCGTGGTGATCGCCGCCGTGCCGCGCGACCGTGCGGAACTGGCGATTGCCGCAATGCAGCGCGGCAAGGACGTGATGGTGGACAAGCCCGGCATCACCACCATGGAACAGCTCGCCGCCGTACAGCGCTGCGTCGCCGAGACCGGCCGCATCTGGTCGATTGCACTCGGCGAGCTGACCTCGCCTGCCACGCAGGCGGCGCTGCGTGTGGTGCGGTCCGGTGAACTCGGCCGCCTGCTGCACACGACCGCACTGGCGCCCCACCGGTTGAATCGCGCGCTGCGCCCGTCCTGGTTCTTCGACAAGCCGGCCTATGGCGGCATCATCAACGACATCGGTTCACACTCCATCGCCCAGTTCCTCGCCTTTGCCGGCGCGGCAGACGCGCGGATCGAGCACTGCACCATCAGTGCATTCGGTACCGAGCCCGAAGGGTTCGAGGACTTCGCCGAACTGGTCATGTCCACGCCACAGGTACGCGGCTACATCCGGCTGGACTGGTTTACCCCGGACGGCCTGCCGGACTGGGGCGATGGTAGGCTGTTCGTGGTGGGCAGCGAGGGCACGCTGGAGCTGCGCAAGAATCTCGACATCGAGGGCCGTCCCGGCACCAACCACATGTTCGTCGCCAACCGCAGCGCGACGCGTTATGTCGATTGCAGCGCGCTGCCGGCGACGTACTACCGTGACTTCCTGGCCGACATCGCCAATCGCACGCAGACGGTGATGCCGCAGTCGCAGATGTTCACCGTGTGCCGCCTGGCGCAGCAGGCACAAGCGCAGGCCGCACGCTACGCGGCGCGGCGTACATGATCGGCGTCGCGGTCATCGGCCTCGGCAATGTGCTGGAGCCGCACGCGAAGGGCCTGCTGGAGCTGCGGGATCGCGTGCGCGTGGTGTGGGCTGCCGCGCCGCACGAAGGCCGCCCGCAGCAGGCGGTGGCGCGTTACGGCTTTCCTGCCACCACCGACATCGACGCAGCGATCCTCGACCCCGCCGTGGACGCGGTTCTGGTGCTGACTCCTGCCAATGCACACCTGCCGATTGCCGAAGCTGCGTTCGCCGCCGGCAAGCATGTGTTGTGCGAAAAACCGCTGGAGGCCAGCTGCGATCGCGCCGAACAGCTGATCGCCGCGGGCCGCCGGGCGAAGCGCAAGCTCGGCGTGGTGCTCCAGCAGCGCATGCGTCCGGGCAGCAAGCGACTGAAGCAGGCCTTGGACGCTGGCGAACTGGGCGAGGTGCAGGCTGCGACCTTGGCGGTGCCGTGGTGGCGGCCGCAGTCCTATTACGATCAGCCCGGTCGCGGCGTGAAGGCGCGTGACGGTGGCGGCGTGCTGATCACGCAGGCGATCCACACACTCGACCTGTTCCGCTGGTTCGTCGGCGTGCGCAGCGTGCAGGCGTCCCAGGTGCGCACCACCACGCTGCATCGCATGGAAACCGAGGACTACGCCGCCGCACTCGTGCGTTTGGGCAATGGGGCGCCGGGCAGCATCCTGGCCACTGTCGCCGCCTATCCCGGCAGTGGTGAATTCATCCAGATCATCGGCGCGCGCGGCACCGCGTCACTGCAGGCCGGCAACCTGCGCATCGCCTGGCTGGACGGGCGGGAGGAAGTGCTGACCGACGACGGCGGTTCCGGCAGCGGCGCCAACCTGATGGGCTTCTCGCATGAACCGCACAAAGCCGTGCTGCGTGATTTCCTCGATGCGATCGAACAGGATCGCGACCCGGCGATCCCCGGCGAGGAAGCGCTGGCCACACAGCGTTTGATCGACGACATCATCACCAAAGGGGAACCTTGATGCAGGACCTGTTGCCGCTCGCCGAGAAACTCGGCGCAAGGCTGAAGCAGCGTGGCGAGACGATCGCCATTGCCGAATCGTCCACCGGCGGGCTGATCTCCGCCGCTTTGCTGTCGGTCGGCGGCGCGTCGGCGTATTTTCGCGGCGGCAGCGTGATCTACACGGCGCACGCCCGCGCCGGGTTTCTGGACATTCCGAACCCGTTGCCCGCGCCGATCCAGCGGGCGTCCACCGAAGCTTACGCGGTGCTGCTCGCCGATACGGTGCGCGCGCGGCTGGATGCGCAGTGGGGACTGGGTGAAACCGGCGCGACCGGACCCACCGGCAACCGCTATGGCGACGCCGCAGGGCACACCTGCATCGCGGTGACTGGCGGCACGTTCTCGCGCGCCATCACGCTGGAGACCGGCAGTGCCGACCGCGTCGCCAACATGCGCGCCTTCGCCAGGCGGGCGCTGGAGCTGTTGGCCGAAGCCCTGGGCTGAGCAGAACCTCTCCGCCTCAACGGGTGGAGAGGAAAAAGTGCCGCAACCGACCTGAGGAACGGATCGTTCAGGCAGCGTCCCCGGCACGGGCCGCGGGCGTGACGAAAGGCGGCAGGGACATGGCGCGCACCAGCACAGCCCGCGAGACCAGCACTTCGCGGGACACATCCATCAAGACCTACCGTGCGAAGCGCGACTTCAAGGTCACGCGTGAACCGCCACCCGCCGCCGCCGCGCAACAGGACGGCGCGCCGATGTTCGTGGTGCAGAAGCATCAGGCGCACCGCGCCGGCCTGCACTGGGATTTCCGGCTGGAGCACGGCGGGGTCCTGTGGAGCTGGGCGGTGCGCAAGGGCCCGTCGCTTGATCCGGCCGACAAGCGGATCGCGGTGCATGTGGAAGATCACCCGATCGACTATGCCGATTTCCAGGGCGAGATTCCTGAAGGCCAGTACGGCGCCGGCCAGGTGGAAACGTGGGATCGCGGCACCTGGGAACCGATCGGCGACGCGGAGCAGGGGATGCAGAAGGGCGACCTGAAGTTCGTTCTGCACGGTACGCGGTTGAACGGCGCCTGGGTGCTGGTGCGCATGCGTCCACGTCCGAACCAGCGCAGCCGGCAGGAGAACTGGCTGCTGATCAAGAAGCACGATGACCAGGAGCGCGCCGGTGCCGATGCGATCGCCATCGAGCAGGCCACGCCCGCGCCGGCCGCCAAACCGGCGAAGGATGAACCCCCGGCGCTGGGTGCCAGGCGCGGCAAGCTGCCCGCCCGCCAGTCGCCGCAACTCTGCGCCGTCGCGGAGGAGCCGCCGCGGGACGAAAGCTGGATCAGCGAAATCAAGTTCGATGGCTATCGTCTGCTCGCCTGGATCGACAACGGCACGGTGAAGCTGGTCACCCGCAACGGCCACGACTGGACGGACCGGCTGCCCGCCGTCGCCCACGAAGTCGGCAAGCTGCGCGTGCATACCGCGCTGCTGGACGGCGAACTGGTGGCACTCGACGCCAGCGGCATGTCGAGTTTCCCGACGCTGCAGCAGGCGCTGTCGGACGGCCATGACGAGAGGCTGCACTACTACCTGTTCGACCTGCTTCACCTGAATGGTTGGGACCTGCGCAACTGCGCGCTGATCGAGCGCAAACGTGTGCTGTCGGGCCTCGCCGATTGGAGCGGCATGCTGCGCTACAGCGACCATCACACCGGCGATACCGTGCGCATGCGCCAGGAGGCGTGCCGCATGCAGCTGGAAGGTATCGTCTGCAAGCAGATGGACGCGCCGTATCACGCCGGCCGGAGCCACGGCTGGCTCAAGGTGAAATGCCGCGGCCGTGAAGAGTTCATCGTGCTTGGCTGGACGCCACCGGGTGGCAGCCGCACCGGCCTGGGCTCGCTGCATCTGGGCTACTACGACGACTCCGGTCAGCTGCACTATGCCGGCGGCGTCGGCACCGGCTTTTCCGATGACGAACTGCAAAACCTCAGCAAGAAACTGGCGGCGCTTGCAGCCGATCCGCCGGGTGGGCTGATGGTCGCCGGCGATCCGCTGGATCGCAGCATCCACTGGGTGAACCCGGAGCTGGTGGCGGAGATCCAGTTCACCGCCTGGTCCGGTGCTGGCCGGGTGCGTCATGCGGTGTACCTCGGCCTGCGCCAGGACAAATCCGCCCCCGATGTGGTGCGCGCGGTCGCAGACCCGCAAGCCGATCACCAGCTGGTGAAGCCGCATGCTCCGGCCGGCGGCAAGGCGGAAGCGCGCCGCAGCCCGAAGATCGCCGTGCCGCCCCGCCGCGCGCAGACGCTGAGTCAACCAGACAACGCCAGTCGCGCAATCGTGACCGCACGCAAGCCAAAGCCGCGCAGCGCCAGCATCGAGGGCGTCACCCTCAGCCATCCCGATCGTGAGCTGTGGCCCGGCATCACCAAGCAGCAGCTCGCCGAGTATTGGCAGCAGGTCGCGGAGCATGCCTTGCCAGGCCTGGCGCATCGCCCTCTGGCGATCGTGCGCTGCCCTGAAGGTATTGATGGTGAACATTTCTTTCAGAAGCGCGGGCACGGCACCTTGCCGGATGGCATTCGTGCCGGCGAGGCGAGCAATTCACCGTACCTGGCGATCGACGATGTCCACGGTCTGGTGGCAATGGCGCAGATTTCCGCCATTGAACTGCACGCCTGGGGCGCAAGCGAAAGCGATCCGCTGCATCCCGACCAGATGGTATTCGACCTCGATCCCGGCGAAGGCGTACCGTTCACCGACGTTGTCGGTGCGGCACTGCACGTGCGCGAGCGCTTGCAGCAGCTCGGTCTGACCTCTTTCTGTCGCACTACCGGCGGGAAGGGTTTGCACGTTGTGGCACCGATTGAACCGGAGCAAGGCTGGAACACGGTGAAACCATTTTGCCGAGCGTTTGCGGAGATGCTGAGCGAGGAGGAGCCGGAACGCTTCCTGCCGACGCTGAAGAAGATCGACCGTCGTGGCCGCATCCTGCTCGACTGGCTGCGCAACGGGCTCGGCGCGACCGCGGTAGCCTCATTCTGTCCGCGTGCGCGACCGAATGCGACAGTCGCCACACCGCTTTCCTGGGACGAAGTGACGCCGAAGCTTGATCCGCAGGCGTTCACGCTGTGCAGCGTACCGCAGAGACTCGCGAAACTGCGCAGCGATCCGTGGCAGGATTTTTTTGCGCTGCACCAAAAGCTTCCGGCAGCAGCGATGACGCCGTCCGGGCCGCAACGTCAGACGCCCAGCAAGCCGTCTGGCAAAACCGTGATTGTCACAGCGACCAAGCCAAGGCCGCGCGCATAAGTGTGAACCTTGAAAGCCTGCCGTGCACGACCAATGTGACGCCTGCGGCGGGCGACAGTGTCGCCCCGCTGCGTGACGTTTCCCCCCCAAACTTGGCGGTGTCCAACCGGGCACCGCCATTTTTCTTTCTCACGATCCTGTAATGCATCCCGACGCCTTCAAACCCGCTTCGCCAACGGTGGTTCAAGCGCCAGCATGAGGAGACCGGGGGAATGGCTGATAGATCCGACGCAAATCAGCAGGAAAATTCCAGGCTGGATGCGCCCTCCAAGGACAAGATGGGCGCCGTGTCCGGTCGCATGACGGAAGCGCGGCGGTTGACCGAAGAAGCGTTGCACGCCGAACGTACCGGCGACGACGATCGCGCCGATACATTGTTCGCCCGCGCAACGCGCATCGATCCGCAAGCCGTTGAGGAAATACTGAACGAAGCCGCCGTGGATCGTGAGTCCCACGCCGGACATGAACCAGATGCAAGCCTGGCGGTGCCGCAGGAACCGCCCGCGGAGCAGTTTGAGATTGAACTGCTGGTGAATGACACGGCGCACCGATTGACGGTGGATGCGCGTACCACGCTGCTGGATGCCTTGCGCGACAGGTTGCACCTGACAGGCACGAAGCGCGGCTGCGACCTGGGCCAGTGCGGGGCCTGCACCGTTCTGCTGGATGGCCGGCGGATCAATTCCTGCCTCACGCTGGCGATCATGGTGCAGAACCGTGCAATCACCACGATCGAGGGACTGGTGAAGGACGGCAGGCTGCACCCGATGCAGCAGGCCTTCATCGATTGCGACGGATTCCAATGCGGCTACTGCACGCCGGGGCAGATCATGTCGGCGGTCGGCATGCTGGCCGAGGGTCGGCCGCTCTCGGACAACGCCATCCGCGAGGAAATGAGCGGTAATATCTGCCGCTGCGGCGCCTACACCAACATCGTCGAAGCGATCCGGATCGCCGCGCAGCAGGAGCGTTGACATGGTGCCATTCAGCTACGCCGCGGCGCGCGGCATCCAGTCGGCTTTTGATCTGGCATCGCGCAAGGACGTGATGTTCATCGCTGGCGGCACCGACATGCTGCAGTTGCTGCAGGATGACGTGGTGACTCCGGCGACCGTCGTGGACATCAACCGGCTGCCCTATGTCGGGATTGAGACCGGCGAGCACGGGGCACGCATCGGCGCACTGACCCGACTGTCCGACATCGCCGACGATGCAAACATGCAACGCGCATATCCGCTGCTGGTGCAGGCGCTGCGCGAGACGGCCTCGCCGCAGGTGCGGAACATGGCGACCGCGGGGGGCAACCTGCTGCAGCGTACACGCTGCCTGTATTTCCGTGACAAGGCGGCACCGTGCAACCGACGTGCGCCGGGCACGGGTTGTGGTGCAATGGATGGGCAGAACCGGATGAATGCCATCCTCGGCGGCAGCGAGCATTGCATTGCCGCCTATCCGGGCGACATGGCGGCGGCGCTGGTGGCACTGGATGCGACGCTGCACGTCCTCGGTCCGGATGGTCCGCGCCATATCCATATCGAGGATCTGCACCGCCTGCCGGAAGACCGGCCGGATTTCGAAACCAATCTGCTGCCCGGCGAGATCATCACGGCGATCCAGTTGCCATCGGGCGACTTCGCGGCGCATTCGCACTATTTGAAGTTGCGCGACAGGGCGAGTTTCGAGTGGGCGCTGGTAGGCGTTGCGGTGGCGCTGGAGATGGACGGCGATACGGTGCGCCGCGCGCGCCTCGCCGCCACCGGAGTGGGCACGACGCCATGGCGTTTGCCCTATGTCGAACGCGCACTGACCGGTCAGGAGCTGACGCTGCAGTCGGCTCGCTCCGCCAGCAGCGTGGCCGCGGAAGGTGCCAACCCACGTCCGCACAACGAATTCAAGGTGCTGCTGCTGAAGCGCGCCGTCGAACGCGCCATCCTGAGCGCGGGAGGTCTCGCATGAGCTATGTTGGTCAGCCCGTCAGCCGCGTCGATGGACCGGCAAAGGTCACCGGCCAGGCGACGTATGCGGCGGAATTCAACCTGCCGAACCTGGCCTATGCCGCCCTGGTCACCAGCACCATTCCGAGGGGCTGGATCATTGGCGTCGATGCCTCGGAGGCGCAGCAGGCACCCGGCGTGTTGGCGGTGATCTCGCACGAGAACGCACCCAGGCTGCCCTACAAGGAACTGGAAAATCGGCCGATGGTCGATCCGCAGTCCGGCCAGCAGCTGCGCGTTTTCCAGGACCCCGAAATCCGCTTCGCCGGTCAGCCCGTCGCATTGGTGGTGGCGGAAACGCAGGAGCAGGCACGTAGCGCCGCTTCCCTGGTGCGCGTGCGCTATACGCCGGGTGAGGCGGTCACCTGGATGGATGATGCCGGCCTGAAGGAGCCTGATGACGCTACGCAGAAGCTCGGCCGTCCCGCGGAGAAGGGCCGTGGCGATGCCCACGCTGCGTTCGCCGACGCGCCGGTCCGCATCGACATCGCGTGCAGCCACGAGCGCGAATACCACAACGCGATGGAACCGCACGCCACCATCGCGGAATGGGACGGCGACAAGCTGACGCTGTACGACAAGTCGCAATGGGTGGACAACGTGCGCGACGAGATCGCCCATGTGTTCGACATGCCCGCCGACAAGATCCACGTCGTCTCGCCTTACGTCGGCGGCGCCTTCGGTTCGGCGCTGCGCACTTGGCCGCACGTGACGATGGCGGCCCTGGCAGCGCGGCAGGTGAAGCGGCCGGTGCGGCTGGAGCTGACCCGGCGGCAGCTGTACAGCGCGATCGGCTTCCGCCCGCGCACCATCCAGCGGGTGCGCCTTGGCGCGGAACGGGACGGCACGCTGGCCGCGATCATCCAGGAAGTCGTGGGTGAGACGTCCAGCTACGAAGAATATGGCGAGATAACCGCTGAGCCGCCGCGGTTGATGTACTCGTGCCCCAATGTGCTGACCCGCTACCGCCTGACGCGGCTTAACAGCAATACGCCGTGCGCGATGCGCGCACCGGGCACCGTCAGCGGCGTCATGGCGCACGAGATGGCGATGGATGCTCTCGCGGAGGCAATTGGCAAGGATCCGCTGGCGTTGCGACTGCATAACTATGCGGAGCGCAACGAGGACAAGAACCTGCCATGGTCCACCAAGCGCCTGCGCGAATGCTACGAACTGGCAGCGGAGCGCTTCGGCTGGGCGCGGCGGAATCCTGAGGTCGGCTCGATGCGCGAGGGTCTGCTGCAGGTCGGCATGGGGATGGCAACGGCGTTCTATCCGTCGCACCGCTCGCCGTCATCCGCGCAGGCGGTGTTGTATGCCAACGGTTCGGTCATCGTGCGGACCGCGGCGAGCGACATGGGGCCCGGCACCTACACCGCGATGACACAGCTTGCGGCGGACGCCCTGCACCTGCCGATCGACATGGTCGATTTCGAGCTGGGCGACACCGATATGCCGAAGGCACCGGTGCATGGCGGTTCGATCACCCTCGCCAGCGTCGGCAACGCGGTCCTGGAGGCATGTCATGCGCTGCGCGACAAACTGGCGGAACTCGCCGGCGGCGCCGCGGCGCCGGATGATCTACCGGGGATCGTCGAACTGCTCAGGCAGCACGACCTGCCTGCGCTGAGCGCCGATGCTTCGGCAAAGCCCGGTGAGGAACTGAAGAAGTTTGCCAGTGCCGCGTTCGGCGCGGTGTTCGTGGAGGTTCATGTCGATCCGATGTTCGGCACGGTCCGTGTGCCGCGCGTGGTCGGCGCCTATGACGTGGGCAAAGTGGTGAACCCGAAGATCGCGCGCAGCCAGTGCATTGGCGGCATGGTCGGCGGCATCGGCATGGCGCTGCTGGAGCAGGCGGAGTGGGATCCGCTGCTGGGGCGCACGATGAACTCCAACCTGGCGGAATACCTGGTGCCGGTGAATGCCGACGTGCAGCAGCTGGAGGCGCTGTTCGTTGAGGGCGACGACACGATCTTCAATCCGATCGGGTCGAAGGGCGTGGCGGAGATCGCGTTGGTCGGCGTGGCGCCGGCCATCGCCAATGCGGTGTACCACGCCACCGGAAGGCGCGTGCGCAACCTGCCGATCACGCCGGAGAAGCTGCTCGGCTGAGAGGCCTCTACCAGCGACGCCGCTCCATACCTCTTGGCGGCGTTCGATCCGACTGGCGGGAGCGATGGCCGGGACAAAGCCCGGCCATACGCCTCGGTTCAGGGCTGCGTCAGCCGGTACACGCGTGCGGCGGTGCCGCTATACAGCGCCGCCTTTTCCGCCGCCGATGCCCCTTTGGTGATCCGCTTGAATGCGTTCCACAGCTCGGTGTAGCCGCCGGATTGCTTGTCCGGGGGAAAGTTGCTTTCGAACATGCAGCGGTTGACGCCGAACGCTTCGATGCAGGGCTCGATATACTGGCGCCACGCCGCCGCGAGTTCCTCCGATCCCGGCGGCGTGTCGCGCTCATGGAAGTCGAATCCGAACGAGGTCATGCCGACGCCGCCAAGCTTCACGTTGACATTCGGGCATTTGGCAAGTTCGGCGATGTTCTTGCGCCACTCGCCAAGGATCTGCTGCCGGTGTCCACGGTACGGGCCGACGCCGAGCACGCCACCGACGTGATTGAGGATGATGGTGGTATCGGGGAAGGCACGCGCCAGGTCGATGGCGTCGGGTAGTTGCGGGTGATACTGCCATGACTCGAAGCTCAAGCCGAGCTTCGCAAGCTGTGAGAAACCTTCGCGGAATTTCGGGTCAAGCACCTGGTGGGGTGGGATCTGGCGCGACACGTGCCTGCTGATCTCCGGGCTGGCATCGTATGACACGCCGTAGCGGATGCCGCGGAAGCGTCCGCCGCCGACGGCGATCTGCGCCTCCAGCACGTCGCGCACGCGGGCGCCAAGCGTCAGGTCGGCGTGGCCAATGATTGCTTCGGCCACGCGGCACGGGCCGTAGCCGCCGGATGCGCTCATCGCGGCGATGCCGTTGACGAACTCCACCTCACCGACCGGCGCCATCTCGCGCGGCCCGTCCTTGCGGTACATCGCCTGGCATTCGAGGAACACGGTGGCGACGATGTTGTGGCCGCCGCCGATGTCCTCCAGCAACTCCGGCAGGAAGTAGCGGCCACGGTGCGTCGCTTCCCAGAAGTGGTGATGCGGATCGACGATCGGCAGCTCCGGTTCCAGCGCCGTCTCGCTGGGGCGCTTGGCCAGCCAGGCGCGCAGGTCGGTATCGCTGCGATGATACAGGCCGCGGTATTCGCCCTTGGAATCTCCAGGCATTTCCATTCCCTCGTTGTTGCCGTTGCCTACAGCTTCACCAGTTTCTGCAGGCTGCGCAGGTTGGCCGGCCGTTCCTGTCCCGGGAACAGCGAGGGCCAGGATGCGACTGACACTTCACCCACGTAGATGTCGCCGCGTGAATCCACTGCGATGCCGTGCGGCGACATGAACTGTCCGGGCGCCTGGCCATGCGGATTCGTCTCCGAACCCAGGCGCGCCAGCAGCTTGCCGGTGTTGGACAGGATGCTGATGCGTGGCCCCAGATTGGGGAAGCCGCGGTTGGAGCCAAGATACGGACCGACCTCGCCGATGAAGCACAGCGGGCACGCTCCGCCCGTCATGTGCAGGGCGCTGGGCCGGTGCACCACACTGTTCCATGAGGTCTCGAACCGGCCGTTGCCGTCGAACACCTGCACGCGGTGGTTCTCGCGGTCGGCGACATAGACCCAGCCGTCCGCGTCGCAGTGGATGTTGTGCGGCAGGTTGAACTCGCCTTCGCCGATGCCGCACTTGCCCCAGGAGAACAGGTATTTTCCGTCGGGGCTGTACTTATGCACCTGGGCATTGCCGTAACCGTCGCTGATGTAGATCTCGCCTTTGGGTGACAGCGCGGTGTGGGTGCAGCGGCAGAAGGGCTGGCCGCTCATGCGCGGCGCCGGCTTGCCCGGAGTGCCGATCGTCATCAGCACCTCGCCATGCAGCGTGCATTTGCGCACGCAGTGGGCGCCGTCATCGGTGCAGAAGATCGTGTCGTCGGGCGCCATGTGCACGCCGTGCGCGCGGGGGAACATGCCCTCGCCCCAGTTGCGGAGGAAATTGCCGTCGCGGTCGAACACGATCATCGGGTGTTCGCCACGGTTGAAGACATAGACGTTGTCGTGCCGATCCACGCCGACCGCGGCGACCTCGTGGAACGACCAGCCGTCCGGCAGTTTTCCCCAGCCTTCCTCGACCCGATAGCGGTATTCGCCTTCGCCCAGGATCACTGACATGGCGTTTCCCCCGTTTGCTGACGGACATCCAGACACCAATGCGGCGGGGGATCAACCGGGGAGTGGCAATCCCGGGCGGGAAGATACCCCCACCGCACCTTTGACCCTCTCCGCCACAAGATCTGAGAGGGGGCGCCTTACTCAGCGGCTTGTGCCTGCCTGGGGTGCAGCGTTGTCAGCGCCTGCGTGAGATCGTCTTGCAGGTCGGCGACATCCTCCAGGCCGACCGATAGGCGAATCACGCCATCGGTGATGCCGAGGCGGGCGCGCTCCTCCGCGCCGATGCGCATGTGCGTCGTGGTGGCCGGGTGGGTCGCGAGGGACTTCGAGTCGCCCAGGTTATTGGACACCGCGATTAGGCGGAAAGCGTTCATCACCTGGAAGGCCGCATCCTTGCCGCCCGCCACTTCGAACGTGACCACGGTTCCGCCGGCCGTCATCTGCGCCATGGCCAGCGCATGCTGCTGATGGTCGGCGCGGGTCGGATACCAGACGCGCGAAATGCCTGGCTGCTCCGCGAGGAAATCCGCCAGCGCCGCGGCACTGCGGCAGCCCGCTTCAACCCGCAGCGGCAGCGTCTCCAGGCCCTTCAGCAGCAGCCAGGCATTGAAGGGCGACAGCGCCGGGCCGGTGTTGCGGATGAAAGGCTGCAGCACGTCGTTGATCCACTTCCTGCTGGACAGCACCGCCCCGCCCAGCACGCGGCCCTGGCCGTCGATGTGTTTGGTGCAGGAGTACACCACCACGTCGGCGCCCAACTGAAGCGGCTGCTGCAGCAGTGGCGTGGCAAACACGTTATCCACAACCACGATCGCGCCGGCGGCATGCGCCAGTTCCGCCACCGCGCGCAGGTCGACGATTTCCAGCATCGGGTTGGATGGCGATTCCAGCAGCACCAGCTGCGTCGGCTTGCTCAGCGCGGCACGCCACTGCTCCAGGTCGGAGCCGTCCACGAACTCGCTGGCGATGCCGAATTTTGGCAGCAGGGTTGAGACGATCCAGTGACAGGATCCGAACAGCGCGCGCGACGCCACCACGCGGTCGCCGGCCTTCAATGGGGCCAGCAGCGCGGCGTTCACCGCGGCCATCCCTGTCGCGGTGGTGCGGCATGCTTCGGCACCCTCGATCAGCGCCAGCCGCTCCTCCAGCATGGTCAGCGTTGGGTTGGCGAAGCGGGAATATTGGTAGTGGTCGGCGGTGCCGGCGAAGGTGGCCTCGGCCTGTTCGGCGTTGTCGTACACGTAGCCGGAGGTAAGGAACAACGCCTCGGCGGTTTCCCCATGCGGGGTGCGGTGCACGCCGCCATGCACAAGGCGGGTCGCGGGACGGTACTCGGTGGGATGGGACATGTGTCTGGGCCCTTGTCGCGAGGTGGCCCGACCGATGGAGCAGCCTTGGTCCGGAACGGGACCTTGGGCTGGCCTCTTTAGCGCGCTTGTTTCACCTCGCCGCAATCCGGCCGGACAAATCACGAGGGCTGGCTCCCGCGGTGGATCGATCCGCAGCAAACCGGCAGCGGGAAATTAGGGCGGAGCGGATTGCACCGTCAAGCGGGCCTGCGTATGATACGATCTGACCGGCGCGGGCGTAGTTCAATGGTAGAACGGCAGCTTCCCAAGCTGCACACGAGGGTTCGATTCCCTTCGCCCGCTCCAGCAAACCCCCTGATCAGAGTTTTATCACGTAGCCAGGGTCGCCACCGCGGACGCCGTTCGGTGAACCGCGGGGCAGGGGTGGGTTCCGAAGCAG
>Ga0187809_10000472_pt1 | contig 21406 bp, 19 predicted proteins | sample NC_wetland_sal_i_8_FD_132415 | JGI IMG/M metagenome (GOLD analysis project Ga0187809, IMG submission 132415) | Wetland sediment microbial communities from Neuse River Estuary, North Carolina, USA - ASW_4 | ecosystem: Environmental > Aquatic > Freshwater > Wetlands > Sediment | place: USA: North...
CGGTACCGCGGCCGGTGCCATCATCCGGAAGACAGAGCCATATTGCCTGCCGGGGCTCTCGCCGCAGCGTGTCTGGCCGGGAAAGCCTCACCGCGAATCTTCGTTTCTCCCGGTGCCCTGGCATGAAAATGGTCATGGCCGGGCAGTCCAAGCAAGCAAGAGTCAACGCAAAAAACGCAAATAGATACAGATAAACACGAATGTATCGCGACGATATTACCGAATAATAGTTCTAATCCATGGAAAGATAAACTTCATAGTATTAAAGGAATATTATACTATATTTTCGTTTATCTGCGGCCCTTTGCGTTTTTTGCGTCAAGTCTTCCTTGCTTTGCCGCGGCAAAAGCGCGACCCCAGGAGAGGAAATCCGGCACGACTGTCCGAATGCAGGGCTTGACCCAGCCATCCACCCCGGAGCGCTCGGGTCGGAATGCAACGGAACACGCCTTACGGTTCGAGCCCGGCCCTGACTTGGCCTGTCGACGACGCCGCCGTAGCGATGCCGATTCTTCCCTGGCCATTCTCCCCTGGCCGAATCCCCCCGGTCGCGCTATGTTCCCTCCCCCGCATCCGCGACTCCGCGATCCGCTCAGGCGTCCGCCCGTGCCCGCCATCCGCATCCTGCCCAGCGACACCGTCAACCGCATCGCCGCCGGCGAGGTGATCGAGCGCCCGGCCGCCGCGGTGAAGGAGCTGGTGGAGAACGCGCTCGACGCCGGCGCCTCCCGCATCGCCGTGGCGCTGGACGGCGGCGGCATCGACCGGATCGAGGTCAGCGACGACGGCGCCGGCATGACCGCCGAGGAGCTGGCGCTCGCCGTGCTGCGCCACGCCACCTCCAAGCTGCCGGAAGGCGACCTGACCGCGATCGCCACCCTTGGCTTCCGCGGCGAGGCACTGCCCTCGATCGGCGCCGCCGCGCGGCTCGCCATCACCTCCCGCCCGCCGAACGCGGCGCATGCCAGCACCATCAGCGTGGCGGGCGGCGAGATGAGTGCCGTCGCGCCCTCCCCTGGCCCGCCGGGCACCCGCGTGGTGGTGCGCGACCTGTTCTACGCCACCCCGGCGCGGCGCAAATTCCTCAAGCACCCGCGCACCGAGGCCGACCACGCCGAAGCCGCGGTGCGCCGCCTGGCGCTGGCGGCCCCTGGAATCGCCTTCCGACTGGAGACCGACGGCCGCATCCTGTTCGACCTGCCGCCGCAGGACCGCGCCGCCCGCATCGCCGCGCTGCTCGGCCCGGAAGCCGCGGCGGCGCTGCTGCCGGTGAGCGGCGAACGCGGGCCGCTCGCTTTGGCAGGCTTCGCCTGCGCCCCCACGGTGACCCGCGCCACCGGCACCGCGCAGGCGCTGACGGTGAACGGCCGCCCGGTCGCCGACCCGATGCTCAAGGCGGCGGTGCGCGTCGCCTATCGCGACGTGATCGCCGCCGGAAGGCACCCGCTGGTGGCGCTGTATCTCGACGTGCCGGCCGACGAGGTGGACGTCAACGTCCACCCCACCAAGGCGGAGCTGCGCTTCCGCGACCCGAACGCCGTGCGCGCCCTGCTGATCGGCAGCCTGCAGCGCGCCCTGGCCGGCGGCGCCGGCAGCGACGTCCCTGCCCCGCTGGTGACGCCGCGCCCCTCGCTCCACCTGGCCTGGTCCCGCCCGCCCCAGGGAGGCATCCGCGCATTGCCGCTGCCCGGCATGGCGGAAGCGCAGCTGCCGCTATCCGCCGCGCCCGCCGCCCGCATGCTCGCCACGCTCCCCGAGCCGCGCCCCGAGCACCCGCTCGGCGCCCCGGTGGCGCAGGTGCTGGACACCTACGTGCTGGCGGTGGCGGCGGACGGCGCGCTGGTCCTGGTGGACCAGCATGCGGCGCATGAACGCCTCACCCACGAAGCCATCCGCAGCCAGATGCTGGAGGGCGGCGTGCGGTCGCAGCCGCTGCTGCTGCCGGCGGTGGTCGAGCTGCCGCAAGCCGATGCCGCGCGGCTGCTGGCGCGGGCGGAGGAACTGGGCCGGCTGGGCCTGGAAATCGAGGCATTCGGCCCCGGCGCGGTGCTGGTGCGGGCACTGCCCGCCGCCCTCGGCGCGCCAGAACCGGCGCCGCTGCTGCGCGACCTGGCCGACGAATTTGCCGAGTTCGAGGAAAGCACCGCGCTGGATTCGCGGCTCGACGCGGTGGTGGCACGCATGGCCTGCCACGGCTCGGTGCGGGCCGGCCGGCGGCTCAACGCGGCGGAGATGGACGCGCTGCTGCGGCAGATGGAAGCCACCCCGCGCGCCGCCACCTGCAGCCACGGGCGACCGACCTTCCTGAAGCTGAGCAAGGCCGAGATCGAGACGCTGTTCGGCCGGCGGTGAAGCCTGCCCGATCCAAGGCGCTGCGCGTAACAAGGAAGATGTTGAACGCGAAGAACGCAAAAGTCGACACAAGGCGCAAATGTGATTTATAATGTAAAACTACTCTTCGAACACCCAGATTTATGACTGTGCCAGTGCAGGTCGGCCCGCACGAATATTTGCGTTTATCCCTGGATTTTTGCGTTCTTTGCGTTCGACTTCCTGCTTCCGCATCCCCCCCAAAAGCCGCCCCGGCGACCACAGGGCTTGAACACAAGCCGCACATGTCGCAAGTGACTCTCCCCAGCCCCGCCCAGCCGCGCAGGGCGAAGGAGGAGCCAGAGTTCCCGCCATGATCGACCCGTTCGGCCGCAAGATCACCTATCTCCGCGTTTCGGTCACCGACCGCTGCGACCTGCGTTGCGTGTACTGCATGGCCGAGGACATGCACTTCCTGCCGAAGCGCGAAGTGCTGACCCTGGAAGAACTCGACCGCGTCTGCGCCGCCTTCATCCGCCTCGGCACCAACAAGCTGCGCATCACCGGCGGCGAGCCGCTGGTCCGCCGCAACGTCATGACGCTGTTCCAGCGCCTCGGCAGCCGCATCGGCAACGGGCTGAACGAGCTGACGCTGACCACCAACGGCACCCAGCTGGCGAAACACGCGGCAGGCCTGTACGCGGCCGGCGTGCGCCGGGTGAACGTGTCGCTGGACACGCTGGACCCGGTGAAGTTCTCCGACATCACCCGCCGCGGCAACATCGAGCAGGTGCTGGACGGCATCTTCGCCGCCAAGGCAGCCGGGCTGGCGGTGAAGATCAATGCGGTGGCGCTGAAGGGCGTGAACGAGGACGAATTCGACGCCATGCTGGCCTGGTGCGGCGAGCACGGGTTCGACCTGTGCCTGATCGAAACCATGCCGCTGGGCGAGATCTCCGGCGACCGCACAGAGCAGTACCTGCCGCTGTCCATCGTGCGCGGCCGGCTGCGCAAGCGCTGGACGCTGGAGGACACCGATTACCGCACCGGCGGTCCGGCGCGCTATTTCAACGTGGCGGAGACCGGCCGGCGGGTCGGCTTCATCACGCCGATGACGCACAATTTCTGCGAGAGCTGCAACCGCGTGCGACTGACCTGCACCGGCACGCTGTTCATGTGCCTGGGCCAGGAGGATTCCGCCGATCTGCGCTCCGTGCTGCGCGCCGGCGCCTCGGACGAGCAGCTGGACGACGCGATCCGCGCGGCGATCGCCCGCAAGCCGAAGGGCCATGACTTCATCATCGACCGCCGCCACCAGGAGCCCTCGGTCGGCCGCCACATGAGCATGACCGGAGGCTGACCCGCCTCGGCGCCGCGGTGCCCCGGCCGATCCGCCTCGGTGCCCGAAGCGCTGACCCTCGGCGGGTCGCCCGCTGCCACGATGTGGCCGGCGAATCGCGCCACCCATGGCCTTGCTGCGTTGCAGCAAGGAAAACGCTGTCGGCCGGGATGACGCGGGCCGCTTGCCGGCGAGTCAGATCGCCACCCGGACGCCCAGCTCCACCACGCGGTCGGACGGGATGCGGAAGAACTCCGTCGCCGGCGTGGCATTGCGCGCCATGAACAGGAACAGCCACAGCCGCCACCAGGGCAGCCGCGGCACCGTCGCCGGCACCAGCAATTCGCGGCCGAGGAAGTAGCTGGCCTGCATCGGATCGAACTTGATCCCGCCGTTCAGCTCCTCCAGCGCGCGCGGAATGTTGGGGCTTTCCATGAAGCCGTAATGCAGCTCGACCCGGTGGATGCCGGGCGCGAGTTCCGTCACCACGGCGCGCCGGCCGGGCGGCACCTCGGGTTCGTCGGCGGTCTGCACCGTGACGAACAGCACCCGCTCGTGCAGCACCTTGTTGTGCTTCAGGTTGTGCAGCAGCGAGGTCGGCACGTAGTCCGGGTTGCCGGTCAGGAACACCGCCAGCCCCGGCACCCGCAGCGTGCGCGACTGCGGCAGGCGGGCCAGGAACGGCGCCAGCGGCATGCTGTCCTGCTTCCAGCGCGCCAGCAGCAGGTCGCGCCCGCGCTTCCATGACGTCATCAGCAGGGTCAGCGCCAGGGCGAACACCAGCGGCACCCAACCGCCCTCGATGATCTTCAGCGTGTTGGCGGAGAAGAAGGTCAGATCGACCAGGAACAGTCCGCCGAATACCGCCAGGGTCCGGCCGCGCGACCAGTGGAACTGCCGGCGGAACACCACCGCGGCCAGCGTGCAGTCGCACAGGAAGGTGCCGGTCACCGCGATGCCGTAGGCCGAGGCCAAATTGCTGCTGGTACGGAACGCCACCACCAGGAACAGCACGCCCACCAGCAGCGCGGCGTTCACCTGCGGCACGTAGATCTGCCCCTGCTCGGTGCTGGAGGTGTGCCTGACCCGCATGCGCGGTAAAAAGCCCAGTTGGATGCATTGCCGGGTCATCGAGTAGGCGCCGGAGATCACCGCCTGGCTGGCGATCACCGTGGCCATCGTGGCCAGCCCGACCAGCGGCAGGCGCAGCCAGTGCGGCGCCAGCAGAAAGAACGGGTTATGCAGCGCCTCCGGGTGGTCGATCATCAGCGCGCCCTGGCCGAAATAGCTCATCAGCAGGCAGGGCAGCACGAAGCAGGTCCAGGTCAGCCGGATCGGGTGGGCACCGAAATGCCCCATGTCGAGATACAGCGCCTCTGCCCCGGTGACGCACAGCACGACCGCGCCCAGCACGATGAAGGCAAGCACCTTGTACTGGATGCACAGGGCCACCGCGTAGCTCGGGGAGATTGCGAGCAGCACGAAGGGCTGCGCGACCACCTCGATCAGGCCAAGCACGCCGATGGCCAGGAACCACAGCGCCATCACCGGGCCGAACACCCGGCCGATGCCGCCGGTCCCACGGAACTGCACCGAGAACAGCAGGACGATGATCACCACGCAGATCGGCAGCACGTATTGCTGCAACTGCGGCGCGGAGACCTCCAGGCCCTCCACCGCGGACATGACGGAGATCGCCGGGGTGATCACGCCGTCGCCGAAGAACAGGCAGGCGCCGACGATGCCGATCATCATGAATATCCGGCGCATGCCGGTGCCGACCGACACGCGCTGGGCCAGCGCCATCAGCGCCAGGATGCCGCCCTCGCCGTGGTTGTCGGCGCGCATGATCAGCGTGACGTATTTCACCGTCACCACCAGCACGAGCGACCAGAAGATCAGCGACAGGATGCCGAGGACCTCGACATTGCTCAGGGCGACGCCCTCGAAGAATTGCAGGCTGGCCTTGAAGGCGTAGAGCGGGCTGGTGCCGATATCGCCGTACACGACGCCAAGCACCGCGAGCAGCGCGCCCATGGCCGGGGTGGACCTGGCGCGCGTTTCGGTGGTGGCGGCAACGGTCAAGGCGCGGCTCGCGCGGTCGGCGGGCGTTCACCCGTCATCGGGCGCCGGAAGCGGGCATCGGCAGGCTGAGCCTCTGAAGCAGTCGGGGCCGGCCGGAGAAGCCCGGCGCGGCGAAGCAGCGGACGCATACGATGCACCCGGGTCGGGATACAAGCGCGTCATTGCACGGACGCCATCTGCGCCAGGATCGCCGCGCGCTCCTGCCGCGACGCCTGCAGGCGTGCCCGCACCGCCGTGAGCACGGATTCGGGCGCGGTGTCGGGGGTTCCGGCATTGAACGGCGGCGCCGGGGCGTATTCCAGGTTCAGCTGCACCGCCTCCGCCGCTGCCTGGCCTGCCAGTTCGGCCACCAGGGTCAGCGCGAAATCGATCCCCGCCGTCACCCCGCCGCCGGTGATCAGGTTGCCGTCGCGCACCACCCGTTCGTGCACCGGAATGGCGCCGAACGCCGGCAGCAGGTCCATGGCGTTCCAATGCGTCGCCGCCCGCCGCCCCCGCAGCAGCCCGGCGGCACCGAGAACCAGGGCGCCGGTGCAGACCGAGGTGACGTAGCGCGCCTCGGCGGCGGTCCGGCGCAGGAAATCCAGCGTCTCCGTGTCGCGCAGCAACGGATTGATGCCAGCGCCGCCCGGCACGCAGATCACGTCCAGAAGCGGGCAGTCCTGGAAGGTCACTGTCGGCTGCAGCACCAGGCCGGTGGCCGACCGCACCGGTTCCAGGCTGCGCGCGACCAGGTGCACCGCCGTATCCGGCAGCGATGCCAGCACCTCGTAGGGTCCGGTCAGGTCGAGCTGCTGCACGCGGGGGAAGACGAGAATGCCGATCTGGATGGTCATCGTGGTGGTTCCCTGAAGAGTGGACGGCGTCAGGGTAGCGCCCTAGGCTCTGGCGGAAATGACAGAAATACCTCGAATTCCGCCAGACGACCCGCCCCGGGTGGAGATCCTGGCGTTTCCCGACGTGCAGCTGCTGGACGTGGCCGGGCCGCTGCAGGTGTTCGCCTCCGCCAACCGGCTGGCGCGCGACGCCGGCCGAACGGCCCCCTACACCGCGCGCGTCGTGGCGCCGGGCGAGGTGACGTCTTCCGCCGGACTCGGCCTGGGCGCGGACCGGCTGCCGGCGCCGGACGCGCCGCTCGACACGCTGGTGGTGGCGGGCGGCGAGGGTGTGGAAGCGGCCGCCGCCGACCCAGCCATGCGGCACTGGCTGCGCGCGCGGGCGATGCGGGCGCGGCGGGTGGCATCGGTCTGCACCGGCGCCTTCCTGCTCGCCTCCGCCGGCCTGCTGGACGGGCGGCGGGCGGTGACCCACTGGAGCCGCTGCGCCGACCTGGCGCGCGCCTATCCGAATGTGCGGGTCAATCCCGATCCGATCTTCATCCAGGACGGCAATGTCTGGACCTCGGCCGGGGTCACCGCGGGGATCGACCTGGCGCTGGCGCTGGTGGAACAGGATCTGGGGCAGGCCGCCGCTCTGGCCGTGGCGCGCCAGCTGGTGGTGTTCCTGAAGCGGCCGGGTGGCCAGGCGCAGTTCAGCGCCGCGCTGTCACGCCAGCATTGCGACGACCGCTGGGGGGCGCTGCATGCGTGGATCGCCGACCATCTGGCGGACGAGCTGTCGGTATCGCGCCTGGCCGGCCGCGCCGGCATGACGGAACGGAGTTTCGTCCGGCACTATCGCCAGCAGACCGGCACCACGCCGGCGCGCGCGGTCGAGCAATTGCGGGTGGAAGCGGCTCGGCAGCTGCTGTGCGACACCGGCCTGCCGCTGAAGCGCGTCGCACAGCGATGCGGGTTCGGCTCGGAGGAGACGATGCGCCGCAGCTTCCTGCGGGTGGTGGCGACGGCGCCGCGCGAATACCGGCAGCGGCATGGGGGCGGGTGACCGCTGCGGCGCCACCATTGCCATGGCGGGAAGCAACGGGTGCCCATGCGGCATCGATGTCCTCGGCGACCGGCGGAAGCCGCCGGCGCCCGCTGGCCCAGTGTAAATTCCCCCACGGTTACATCGGTCGCCATCGGGTTTCTGTCAGTCTCAGCAACTTCGACCTCCGTCCCGGCGGACTTCGCGCATTGCTGCCGGCGGTCCACGGTTCGGACCCGTTGGCGAATGCGAGCGGTGCCGGTCTGCCAGGCCTGCAAATCACCGCGGCCGGCAGGCAGGAGGCTTCGGCTCACAGGCGATTTGGCGTATGATAGCCGGATGAACCGGCAGCACATTATCGCAACGTTACGCGAGCACCAGCACGAGCTGCGCCAGCGCGGTGTCCTGCATGCCGGTTTGTTCGGTTCGGTGGCCCGCGATCAGGCGACGCCGGCCAGTGACATCGATATCCTGATCGAGCTGGCGCCCGAGGCATAGATCGATTTGTTCGAGTATGTCGGGATTACCCAATACCTCTCCGATCTTTTCCCGGTGCGGGTCGATGTTGCCAATCTCCATCGCCTGAAGCCTGTGGTACGGCCGAGCGTCGAACGAGATGCGGTCTATGCCTTCTGACAGGGCGGGTTTGGCGTTGGCCGCGATCATCGACAACGCGCGACTCGCTCAAAGCTTTCTCACCGGGCTGTCGCAGGAAGCGTTCGAGGCCGACCGGCGGACGTTCTACGCGGTAATCCGCTGACTGGAGATCGTTTCCGAGGCGTCGCGCCGCCTTCCCGCCGCACTGCGCCACCGTCATCCGGAGTAGCCCTGGCGGGCGATCTCGGGAGTCGGAGTATCTAACAGCACGACTACGACAATGTGGCTGAGGATCAGGTTTGGCGGACGGTGCACCACAGTCTGCCCGCGCTGCTGGCGGTGGCTGAAACCGAAATGGCGCGGTTGGAGGGTCCGCCGCAATCGGGGTGATCCGACTGGGTTCACGGGACGGCACGTGAGATTGGAGGATACCCGCCTCACCGTGAGCCTCGCCACCTCGCGTTCAATTAGCCCGGACGCTCAGCCACACCGCGCCGTTCAGCTGCAGCCTGCCAGCCCGTTCCATCACGTGCGCGAAGCCCAGGCCGAAGATCAGCGTGACCAGCAGCAGATCGAGCAACAGCAGGACGCGCAGCAGGGTCGGTCGTTCCGGCATCATGGCATCCCTGTGCTGCCGCGGAAATCCGCTGCCGGCCGATGTGTCGCTGGCAGGCAGCGGCGAAGGTTTCCCCACCTCCCCCCGACCCTCGCCGCCCCAAAGCGCGGCGGAGAGGGAATTCCGGGTTACGCGGCGCGGCGCGCCGGCATCGCCCGCGCGTCCTCCTGGATCATGTCCGACGCCTTCTCCGCGATCATGATCGTCGGCGCGTTCGTGTTCCCCGCGATGATGCTTGGCATCACCGACGCATCCACCACGCGCAGCCGCTCCACCCCGTGCACGCGCAGCCGCGGATCGACCACCGCCATCGTGCCGTGTCCCATGCCGCAGCTGCCCACCGGATGCAGGTTGGACACGCCGCGCTTGCGGATGTCCTCGCGCAGATCTTCCTCGGACTGCACGTGCGAGCCGGGCAGCGTTTCCTCCATCACCAGTCCCTGCAACGCCTGCTGACGCGCGATCTCGCGCGCGATGCGCATGCCGGCGATCACCGCCTGGTAGTCGTACTCGCTGCGCAGGAAGTTGAAACGGATTTCCGGCGGCGCCAGCGGATCGGGCGACTTCAGCCGCACCGTGCCGCGTCCCTCCGGACGCAGATGCACCGGGCTGATCGCGAAACCAGGATGCGGGTGGGAGATGATGCCGTGCCGATTGCGGTCGATCGTGCTCCAGGCGGAGATGTTCAGCTGCAGGTCGGGCCGCTCCAGCCGCTTGTCGCTGCGTACGAAGGCGCCGACATACAGCCCGTTTCCCGACATCGGGCCGCCGCGGTACATCGCATACTGGATGCCGGCCATCAGCTGCCGCGGCAGGCTGTGATGCAGCTCGTTCAGCGAGATGTAGCGCGAGATGCGCCAGGAGCAGAACGTGTTGAAGTGGTCGTGCAGGTTATGGCCGACGCCGGGCAGTGCGTGCTGCACGGCAATGCCCATGTCCTGCAGATGCTCGCCCGGGCCGATGCCGGACAGCAGCAGCAGTTGCGGCGAGCCGTAGGCGCCACCGGAGACGATCACTTCGCCCGAAGCCAGCGCACTCTGCAGCCCATCCGGCGTGCGGTATTCCACGCCGACCGCTCGGCCGTTCTCCAGCAGCACGCGCGTGGCATGCGCGTTGGTGCGCACCACCAGGTTCTGCCGGTTGCGCGCCGGACGCAGATAGCCGACCGCAGTGCTCCAGCGGCGCGCGTCCTTGGTGGTGGTCTGGTACCAGCCGCAGCCTTCCTGCTGCGCACCGTTGAAATCCGGATTGAACGGAATGCCCGCCTGCTGGCAGGCCTGCAGCAGCAATTTGCCGATCTCCCATTCGCGCGGCTGGTTGGCGACGTGCAGCGGCCCGCCGGCGCCGTGGAATTCGCCGGCGCCGCGCTGGTTGTCCTCGGCTTTCCTGAAATAGGGCAGCACGGATTCCCAGTCCCAGCCCTCGCAGCCGCGCTGCCGCCATTCGTCGTAATCCGCGTGGTTGCCGCGGATGTAGATCATGCCGTTGATCGAGCTGGTGCCACCCAGCACCTTGCCGCGCGGCTGGTACATGGTGCGGTTGTTGAGGTTGCTCTCCGGCTCGCTCTCGAACATCCAGTTGACGCGCGGATCGACGAAGGTCTTGGCGTAGCCGACCGGGATGTGGATCCAGGGGTTGCGGTCCCTGCCGCCCGCCTCCAGCAGCAGCACGCGGTAGCGGCCGGATTCGCTCAGCCGGTTGGCCAGCACGCAGCCGGCGGAACCGGCGCCGGTGACGATGTAGTCGTAGGTTTCCGTAGCGGCAGCCATGGTCTCCCCCCGTTCGGCTGGTGCCAGGATCGGCGAGGTTGCCGGCGCTGGCAATCCGGTGGTGGCGTCCGGCGCCGGCGTCCCCTGCCCTGCCCGTTGCCCCGCGGCTGCTGTGCCGGCTGCCTGCGCCGGCAAGCAACCACCCGCTTTACGCGGAGCAGGTCAGACAGGAATGGAACCGCAGATGAACGCCAATGAACGCGGATGATCCGTGCCGCTCAATCGCCGCGCGAATACCTCAGGCACCCTGAAGCTACCCCTCGCCCGCGGAACGAACAGCGGACCATCCGCGTTCATTGGCGTTCTCCGCGGCTCGAATTGCTTTCTGCCCCGCCTCCGCCCCGATCTCCCCCAGGCTCCCCTCAACGCGCCGCCGGCAATACCCCGAGCACGATGCAGGCGCGCGGCTTCAACCAGCCGCCGACGCCACGCCTCACCCGCCCAGCCCCATTGCCTGGCGCATGAACAGCCGCTTCAGCGGCGTCAGGCGGCCCACGGCGGCGATCCCCAGGTCGCGCACCAGCCGAACCGGGGGAAAATCGTTGCTGAACAGCCGGTCCAGCCCGTCGGTCATCGCCAGCATCAGCATGTTGTCCGGCCGCCGGCGGCGCTGGTAGCGCGTCAGCAACGCCGGCCCGCCCACGTCCTCGCCGCGCTCCACCGCCTCGATCACCAGTTCCGCCAGCGCGATCACGTCGCGGAATCCCAGGTTCAGCCCCTGGCCAGCGATCGGGTGGATGCCGTGCGCAGCGTCGCCGGCCAGTGCCAGCCGCGTATCGACGTAGCGGTGCGCGATCATCGCCGACAGCGGATAGCTCCAGCGCCGGCCAATGGTGTGCACGGCGCCCAGATGGCCGCCGAGCCGGCGGGCGATCTCGCGGGCGAAGCGGGCATCGTCCAGGCGGAGCATCTGCTGCGCGGCGGGCGTGCGCTCGGTCCACACGATGGCGGAGACGTTCGGCGCGCCGCCGGTTTCGGCGTCCGGGCTGGCCGACATCGGCAGCTGGGCGAAGGGGCCGGAGGGCAGGAAATGCTCCAGCGCCACATTGTGGTGCGGCTTCTCGTGGCTGATTGCCACCACGATGCCGGTCTGATGGTAGGGGAAGCGGGTCAACGGAATGCCCGCCGAGTCGCGCAGCGGCGACTGCCGGCCCTCCGCGGCCACCACCAGCCGGCACTGCACCTCCGGCCCGCCGGCGATCCGCACGGTGACGCAATCCGGGCTGCGTTCCACCTGCGCTTCGGCCGGGGCGAACACCGACAGCGACGGCAGTTGGTGCATGTACGCGTTCAGCGCCCGGCGCAGGCTGCGCGCCTCCACCATCCAGCCGAAGGGGCCGGCGGCCTCCCCCGCTTCGCGGTGGTCGAAATGCAAATGCAGCCGCGACGCGGGCCGGCCGAGGCGTCCATCGGAGACACGGATGTCGAGGATCGGGCAGGCCGGCTCGGGCAGGTGCTCCCACAGGCCCGCGGCGGCCAGCAGCCCGCGCGAGCCCGCGGCGATCGCGTAGGCGCGCCCGTCGAACTCCTTGTGCTCCATCGGCGGCAGCGCGGCGCGGTCCACCACGACGGTGCGCACGCCGGCCTGCGCCAGGCGGCAGGCCAGGGTGCCGCCGACCGGGCCGGCTCCCATGATGCAGACATCCGCCGTCAGCGTTTCCGTCATAGCGTCCTCGATTCTTCTTGCTGCCCGGAATTTAGGCAGCCGGTTCCGCCGCCGCTTGCGGCAAACCCGCCGGCGCTGCCGCCCGCATGGGCAAGCGGCGCTGCCACGGATTTAGGCATCCCGGCCCACGCCGCACCCTGGCGCGATCGGACAGATATGGCACGGCTCTTGCCATACCTGCTCCTCATGAAACTCATCATCGCCATCATCAAGCCCTTCAAACTCGACGACGTCCGCGAGGCTCTGGTGCCGCTGGGCATCCAGGGACTGACCGCCTCGGAAGTAAAGGGCTTCGGCCGGCAGAAGGGCCAGACGGAAATCTATCGCGGCGCGGAATACCAGGTGAGCTTCCTGCCCAAGGTGAAGATCGAACTGGTGGTGCCGGACTCGCTGGCCGACGCGGCGGTTGAGGCGATCCACGAGGCCGCCCACACCGGACGCATCGGCGACGGCAAGATCTTCGTGCTGGACGTCGAGCGCGCCCTGCGCATCCGCACCGGCGAAGCGGACGACGCCGCGCTGTAACCGAGGAAACGACATGCAACACGTCGAACCGGGCGACGTCGCCTGGATGCTGGTGTGCACCGCGCTGGTGCTGCTGATGACCGTGCCCGGCCTGGCGCTGTTCTACGCCGGCATGGTGCGCAAGAAGAACGTGCTCGCCACCATGATGCAGTCGTTCAGCCTGTGCGCGCTGATCAGCGTGGTGTGGATGGTGCTGGGCTATTCGCTGGCCTTCACCAACGGCGATGCCTGGATCGGCGACCTGTCGCGGGTGTTCCTCAACGGCCTCGGCGCCAACTGGGACAAGGCCTTCACGCTGGGCGCCGGCACCGCCAATCCGCTGCCGATGCATATCCCGGAGAGCGTGTTCGTGATGTTCCAGATGGCCTTCGCCATCATCACGCCCGCCGTGGTCACCGGCGCCTTCGCCGACCGGATGAAGTACTCCGCGCTGCTGCTGTTCATGACGCTGTGGTCGCTGGTGGTGTACGCGCCGGTGGCGCACTGGGTGTGGGGCGCCAATGGCTGGCTCAACGCCATGGGGATTGCCGATTTCGCCGGCGGCACGGTGGTGGAGATCAACTCCGGCGTCACCGGCCTGGTCTGCGCCCTGGTGCTTGGCCGCCGGCTTGGCTACGGGCAGGAGAACATGGCGCCGTGGAACCTGTCCTTCGCGGTGATCGGCGCATCGCTGCTGTGGGTGGGCTGGCTCGGCTTCAACTCGGGCGGCGCACTGGGCGCGTCCGGGCGCACCGGCATGGCGGTCCTGGCGACGCAGATCGCCGCCGGCGGCGCCACGCTGTCCTGGAGTTTTTCCGAGTGGTTCCTGCGCGGCAAACCCTCCGCACTGGGCGCGATCTCCGGCGCGGTGGCCGGACTGGTGGCGATCACCCCGGCGGCAGGGTTCGTGCTGCCCGGACCGGCGCTCGCGATCGGCATCGTCGCCGGCGCGCTGTGCTTCTGGTCGGTGACGGTGCTGAAGCCGCGCCTCGGCTATGACGACAGCCTGGACGTGTTCGGCGTGCATGGCGTTGCGGGCATTTTCGGCACGCTCGCCACCGGCGTGTTCGCCTTCGGCCCGCTGAGCGCCACCGAGGCGCTGCCGAACGGGGCGTATGCCGGCGGCCTGCACCTGCTGGCGGTGCAGGCCGCCGGCGTAATGGCGACGCTGGCCTATGCCGGCGCCGCCAGCTTCCTGCTGCTGAAGGTGACCGATGCGCTGGTAGGACTGCGGGTCAGCCGCGACGAGGAGCGGGAGGGGCTGGATATCGTGCTGCACGGCGAGCAGGTGTTCTGAGCAGAGGCGCCGGGAAAGTCGCGCTATGCTTCTCTGCCGATAACAGGAGGACACGGCCATGCGCTTCGACAACAAATACGCCCTGGTGACCGGCGCGGGCTCCGGCATCGGGCGGGCAACGGCGATCGGGCTGGCGCAACGCGGCGGCGCGGTCGCGGTGGCGGACGTCAATGCCGAAGCCGCACAGCAAACCGCGCAGCAAATCACCGACGGCGGCGGCAAGGCGATCGCCATCACCGCCGACATGGCCGCTCCCGCCGATATCGAGGCGATGGTCACGCGCACGCTGGACGCGTTCGGCCGGCTCGACGTGCTGCACAACAACGCCTTCGGCGTGCCGGCCTCGCTGCAGGGCGCGCGGCTGGCGCGGGTGGATGCGATCGACCAGGCAGTGTGGGACCACACGCTGCAGGTGGGGCTGACCGCGGTGATGCAGACCATCCGCCGCGTCGTGCCGGTGATGCGCCGGCAGGGCGGCGGCGCCATCGTCAACACCGCGTCGATCTCCGGCCTGTACGCCGATTACGGCATCGCCGCGTACAACGCGATGAAGGCGGCGTTGGTGAACTTCACCCGCGTGGTCGCGGTGGAGTGCGCACCCGATGGCATTCGCTGCAACTGTATCTGCCCCGGCGCGATCGACACGCCGCTGCTGCAGCGTTCACTGCACATCCCGGGGTTCGCCGAAGCAACCAACGCAGAGATCCCGATGGGGCGGCTTGGCACGCCGGAGGAGATGGCCAACGTGGTGCTGTTCCTCGCCTCCGACCTCGCGTCCTACGTCACCGGCGCCGCCTTCGTGGCGGATGGCGGTCTGACGGCGAAGACGGGGATTCCGACGCGATTCCGGGATTAAGCCCCTCGTCGCTAGACCGGGTCGGCTGTCCCCGTCTGCCAGTCATAAGGCCAGAAGTCGATGCCTATGCGCGGAAGCCGACCTTCTGAAATCCCCACATCCCCAGTAGCCCAACCATCAGGATGGCGAAACTGGCCGGCTCCGGCACGCCCGTCGGCGCGGCCAGCCCGTCGCTGGCGGCGAAGGTGGTGAAGCTCGCGGCACCCGGAGTTTCAAAGCGGCCGCTATCGTAGCCGCCGTCGCAGCAGCTGTCGAAGGTCACCCACGCGAGCGTGTGGTTACCCGCGGAAACCGTGACGCTGTTCGCGGTCACCGCCGGATCGGTGGCGAAGTTGCTCATGTTGCTGCCGATCAGCGCGCCGTCCAGGAACAATGCGCCGCCGAAATCCCCGTCGCCGCCGGTCTGGAAGTTCCAGCTGCCCGCCTGCCCGGCGCCGACGCTGAACTGCGCCGTCATTTCGGTCGCGACGTCGTTATAGTAGCCATACTGGTTGCGCAGCCCGGACCAGCTCGCGATGTTGGTCGTTACGCCGTAATTCGTGCCCGTCCCCGCAGCCAGGCTGGCGAAGCTGCTGAGAAACGAGGCGGCCAAAGCTGGCCCGCTGCCGCCATCATAACGCGTGTCCTGAGTGATCACACTCGCGCAAGCCGGGCCAATGATCGCCAAAGACAGGCCGCCCGCCAAAAGCAGGTGACGAAAACGCATCGAATTCGGACTCCTCGGTTGCCGCGGAGCGAATGCCCGCGCCACGAGAGGATTCCGGGTCTGCGCCAACGCCGCTATTCACAGGTGTGAACGGCACACGAATTAATGCGAAGACGTCCCGCCGCATAGCGATCTCCGGCGGGGTGCCCAAACCGCCGCAGGACCGCTACCCCCGCAGCGCCCGCTCCAGCTGGGCCTTGTTCATCTTCGACCGTCCGGGAATTTTCCGCCGCTGCGCTTCCTGGTAGAGCTGCGCGCGCGTGCGGTTGCCGGCGCTGCGCCGGCTGGATGCGCTGCGCCGGCGAGACGGCTGATTGCGATCCATCGCGCGGCGGCCCTCCTTCTGCTGCTCCGCGGTCTCGCCCCGGCGCTCCTTGCGCTTGGTGCGCGCATAGCGCTGCCGGTTCTGCTTCGGCGATTGCTCGTTGGACGCGCCGGCCTCGCTCAGCGCGATGGCGATCGCCTGGCGCGGGTTCTTCACCTTGCCGCCGCGGCCTCGCTCCAGCTCGCCGTGCTTGAACTCGTGCATGACGCGCCCGACGGTTTTCTTCTGCTCCGTGCTTTGCTGTGCCATCTGCAATCTCCGCGGAAACGGCCGGGGGCCGGTCGGTGCCCCCGGCCAGGCGCATCAGGCAGCCTGCCTGGTGGCGCTTTTGTTGACCTGCTTGGTCGCCAGCTGGTTGAGCAGCGTGTCGGCCTTCTTCTCCTCGTCCAGCGTCTCCTGCATCAGCTGCGCCACTTCCTTCTGGCCGGATGCCTTGGCCCAGGCGACGAGCGTGCCGTAGCGGGCCATTTCGTAGTGTTCCACCGCCTGCGCGTTGGCGATGATGCCGGCATCGCGCACCTCGCCGGCCTCGAATTCCTCGACGGTCTCCTCGCCTTCCTCGATGATGCCGTTGATCGCCTCGCAGGTCTGCGCGCGGGCGCGCTTGCCCACCGCCTCGAACGCCTTTTGCAGGCGCTCGACCTGGCCCTGGGTCTCCTCGCGGTGGTGCATCAGCGCCTGCTTCAGCTCCTCGTTCTGCGCGGCCTTGGCCATCTTCGGCAGCGCCTTCAGGATCTGCCGTTCGGCGTAATAGATGTCCTGCATGAAGGACAGCATCAGTTCGTTGAAGCCCTTTTGGTTCGCCATGATCGTCCTCGTCGTGCTGCTGCGGCGCGATGGCCGCCAGAATCAGCTCATTGCGCGTCGGCAGCGGACCACAGCAGGTCCCCGTTGGTTTTCTGAGCGGTGACCGCAGGACCTGCGACGCAAGAGCCGCTGCGGAAACAGCGAGTCCCGGCGAGCCGTTCACATGGGGCGGCGCAAAAACCCGTGTGATTTCGGATTTGTCAGTTTGTCGTCACGCCGTCGTGCCGGCGGTGGCGCCAGAACGCATGCAGCCCGCGCACGCAGGCCGGCAGCACGCTGTCGGCATGTGCCACCAGATCGTCCACCACGGCCTCGGGCAGGTCCGCGTCGAGCCGGATCTCGGGTTCGGCGAGGCCGGCGATGATGCCGATCGGGATCAGCAGCATCGCCGTCTCCTCGTCGCGCAGCACCGCCTTCCAGGAGTCCGGTCGCAACCCCACCGCCTGCATGAAGCCGACCGCCCAGTCCTCGGTGATCGTGGTGCCGGCGTAGTCTTCCCAGAACACCGGAGCATAGGCCTCGGGATCGGTGGTCAGGGCGGCGTCGATCTCGCCGTGGCGGGCGAGGATGGTGCCGGTCACCGCGGCGGACTCGTCCGGGTTGGCGAAGTCGGGCGCGTCGCCGGCCCAGATGACGGGCAGGGCCTCGTCCCAGTCGATGCGGTCCGGGCCGACCACCAGGGCGGCGAGGAAGCCGTCGAGCTGCGACAGATCCATGCAATCCTCCGGCGCCCGGTCGGAGCGCAGGAAGAGGTCGAGCGTGTCGAGATCGACCGGCTGGGAGAACGGGGTCATGTCGGGTGCCTCCGGGACAGGCCCAGCTGTAACGCGCCAGGGGGCGGCAAGGCGAGCCGCGTCCCTTCGCGGCCAGGCTGGTACGGACAGGGTGCGGTGGCGGTGACCTTCGGCTTTGGGGGTCCGGCCCGCGCGTGCGCGCTTCGAGCTGGCGCAATCGCCTCCAGCGTTGGAGGGCTCCCCCACCTTGTCCCTCTCCGCCCCAGCGGGACGGAGAAAGACCCTCCTATCCAAATACCCGGCGGCCGGCTTTCCAGGTGCCCAGCACCACGCCCTCCAGCGCTCGCCCATCAAACGGGGTGTTCTGCGCCTTGCCAGGGAGCTTGCCGGCTTCGACCTGCCAGATCCGCTCGGGGTGGAACAGGCATAGATCGGCCGGCGCACCCTTCGCCAGCCGTCCCGCCGCTGTCTCCAGCAGGCGAGCCGGACGGGCGGTGAGCAGCTCGATCGCGGCGCCCATGCCCAGGCTGCCGTTGTGCACCTGCGCCAGGGTCACCCCCAGCAGTGTCGCCAGCCCTGCCCCGCCGGGCGCCGCCTGGGCAAAGGGCAGCCGCTTGTCGTCGGCATCCCGGGGCTGATGGTCGGAGGCGATGGCGTCGATCGTGCCGTCCGCCAGCGCCGCGACCACTGCCTGGCGGTCGGCTTCCTTGCGCAGCGGCGGCGACAGCTTGGCGTAGGTGCGGAAATCGCCGATCGCCGTCTCGTTCAGGTCGAAATACGGCGGAGCGGTGTCGCAGGTCACGTTGGCCCCGTCCGCCTTGGCTCGCCTGATCAGCTCCAGTGCTTCGGCGGTGGAGACATGGGCGAAGTGCACCGCGCCGCCGGTCAGTTGCGCCAGGCGGATGTCGCGCGCCACCTGGATCGCCTCCGCCGCGGCGGGAATGCCGGGGAGGCCGAGCCGCGTGGCCAACTCGCCCTCGGTGGCGGCGCCGTTGGCGGCGAGCGACGGGTCTTCCGGGTGCTGCACGATGCGGGCGCCGAAGCCCCGCGCGTAGGACAGCGCCAGCCGCATCAGCCGCGACGAGCGCAGCGCGGTGGCGCCGTCGGTGAAGGCGACCGCGCCGGCTTCCCGCAGCAGGCCGAGTTCGGCCAGTTCCTCGCCGGCACAGCCGCGGGTGATGGCGGCGTAGGGCAGGATGGTCAGGCTGCCGGTCTCTTCGCCCCGCGTGTGCAGCAGGTGCACCAGCGCCGGTTCGTCGATCGCCGGCGTGGTGTCGGGCAACGCGGCCAGGGTGGTGATGCCGCCGGCGGCGGCGCCCTGCGCGGCGGAGGCGATGGTTTCCCGGTATTCGTGGCCCGGCTCGCCGAGCGCGGCGCGGAGGTCCACCAGGCCGGGGCAGAGGATTTCGCCGGCGCCCTGCACCACCGCGGCGCCGTCCGGGCGGCCCAGGCCGGCGCCGAAATCGGCGATGACGCCGTCGCGCACCAGCAAGTCGCCCAGCATGTCCACGCCGCAGGATGCGTCCAGCAGGCGGACGCCGAGGAACAGCGTGTCAGCGCTCATTGCGGCCGAACCGGCGCCGCGCGCCGCTCCAATTGCTCCTGTTCGCGACAATGGCTCACGCACCCTGGTCCTTTCGGCCGGCAAGCGTCGTGGCGATGATGCGGCCCATTTCCGCGACGGCCTGGTCGCGGAAGGACGCAGCCTGCGAAGAGCCGGTGTAATAGACGCTGGCAAGGATCGGCGCGGCGCGAGGCGGCGCCAGGATGCCGATGTCATTGCGACTGCCATGCTCCCCGGAGCCGGATTTGTCCCACACCCGCCAGGTGGCCGGCAGGCCGGCATGCAGCAGATGGCCGGTGACCGGGCTGGCGAACATCCACGCCTTCAGCCGCGCGCGCGAGGCGGCGGCCAGCGCATCGCCGAACAGCACGGCGTCCAGGTCGCGCGCCATTGCGGCCGGAGTGGTGGTATCGCGCGGATCGCCCGGGATCGCGCTGTTCAGCGCGGGTTCGACCCGGTCCAGCCGGGAGACGGTATCGCCGATCGAGCGAGCGTAGCGCGTCCAACCGGCCGGCCCGCCGATCAGGCCAAGCAGCAGGTTCGCGGCGGTGTTGTCGCTCCAGGTGACGGCAGCGGCGCACAGCGCATCGACGGTCATCCAGCCCGCGTCGACATGGTTGCGCGTGACCGGCGCATAGTCGAGCAGCTCGGTTCGGCTGTAGGACACGCGCCGGCCGAGGGCGATCTGCCCGCGATCCACCAAGGAAAGGACAGCGGCGGCGGTCAGGAACTTGTGCGTGCTGCACAGCGGGAAGCGTTCATCGGCGCGATAGGCGATGCTGCGCCCCGAGGCGGTGTCGCGTGCGAGCACGCCGCACCGGCCGCCATGGCTGGCCTCGAGCCGCGCAAGCGCATGCCGTGCCTGCGCCACAAGGTCGGTTTCGGTCGGTTGCGTGCCGGCCTGCGCCTGCCATGAAGCGGCGATGCAGACCGCGGAGAGGCTGATTGCGGCGAAGGCGCGGCGGGTGAGCGGAGCGTGGCGTCCCGTGGCCGGCAGGCTGCCGCGGCACGGGAGACTGGCGTCAGCGCTCATTGCGGCCCTGCCGGCGCGACAGCGTGTCCAGCACGGCCATGCGCACCGCCACCCCCATCTCCACCTGCTCCTTGATCAGGCTGCGGTCCGGGTCGTCGGCGACCGCGCTGTCGATTTCCACGCCGCGGTTCATCGGGCCGGGATGCATCACCAGCGCGTCCGGCTTGGCGTAGGCGAGCTTTTCGGCATCCAGGCCGAAGAAGCGGAAGTATTCGCGGGCGCTGGGGACCAGGCCGCCCTGCATGCGCTCCTTCTGCAGGCGCAGCATCATGACGATGTCGGCGCCCGCCAGGCCGGCGCGCATGTCGTGGAACACCGTGACGCCGAGGCGCGGGGCTTCGGCCGGAATGAGCGTGGGCGGACCGACCACATGCACCCGGCTGCCCATCGTGCCGAGCAGATGGATGTTGGAGCGGGCCACGCGGGAGTGCAGCACGTCGCCGCAGATCGCCACGGTGAGGCCCTCCAGCCGGCCCTTGCGGCGGCGGATGGTCAGCGCGTCCAGCAGCGCCTGGGTGGGGTGTTCGTGGGTGCCGTCGCCGGCGTTGATCACCGCGGCATCGACCTTCTGCGCCAGCAGGTTGGGCGCGCCGGACTGGGCGTGGCGCACCACCAGCAGGTCGCAATGCATGGCGTTCAGCGTGGCGGCGGTGTCCAGCAGGGTCTCGCCCTTGTTCACGCTGGAGGTGGAGACCGACATGTTGATCACGTCGGCGCCGAGGCGCTTGCCGGCCAGCTCGAAGCTGGTGCGGGTGCGGGTGGAATCCTCGAAGAACAGGTTGATGAGGGTGCGGCCGCGCAGCAGGTCACGCTGGGTTTTGCCCGAGCGGTTGAGCAGCGCGTAGCTCTCCGCCAGGTCGAGCAGGTGGCCGATCTCGGGGGGTTCGAGTCCCTCGATCGCCAGCAGATGGGGTTTGCGGTACGACACGGGGACTGGAGACAGGTTTTTCGCGGCGGCGTCAATCCGGCGCGCGCGGAGGAGTGCGGCGAAGCAGGCAACGCCGAACGCGGGGCCCCCGTGCGAGGGTCCCGTGCGTGCCGAATGTCGCCGCCGGAGCGAGGCTGCCAGGATCAGGGCGCCAGAGTCAGGCTCCCGGTGTCAGGCCGGGGCAGGCCGGGGCAGGCCGCTCCCAGACGCTGCGTTCCAGTTCGCGAACCGTCGCGACGCTGAGCGGTGTCCTCGCGTCCAATGCCTCGTTCATGCATCGATGGATGCCGAACATGGCGTCGCGCAGCAGCGTGTCGAAATTACCGCCGAACGTGACGATCGCGTCGAATATGTCCTTCCAATGCTGCTCACTGACGGCGGCCGGCACCAGGCCGAGGTCACGGCAG
>Ga0187809_10000473_pt1 | contig 21392 bp, 17 predicted proteins | sample NC_wetland_sal_i_8_FD_132415 | JGI IMG/M metagenome (GOLD analysis project Ga0187809, IMG submission 132415) | Wetland sediment microbial communities from Neuse River Estuary, North Carolina, USA - ASW_4 | ecosystem: Environmental > Aquatic > Freshwater > Wetlands > Sediment | place: USA: North...
CGAGTGCGGGGGTGATCCCTCCGCCTCGCGTTTTTCGCTCTCCAGCGTGGAGTGCTCCCCGCGAGTGCGGGGGTGATCCCCGAGGGCTACATATGGCGCATTGTCGGTGGACGTGCTCCCCGCGAGTGCGGGGGTGGTCCCTGCGTTTTGGTATCCAAAAATCCTGGACACATAAAAAGCCAGAAGGGTTCCCAGCATGATGCCTGTCACCGTCAGGATAAAGGCGGTGAGTGTGCCATAAACATACCCTCCGGCGACGGTAAAACTGTCCCCGGGGATGATGACGGCGATGACATGGGCCGCTTGGATAAGCACGTGCATCAGGTAGCCCCAATTGCCGAAGTCCCGGAGTGCCTCTGAATTGGCATGGGGGACTGTGCAGTAAGTTCCAAACGACGCGGCAAAGATGACGAGACCTCGCACGACGCTCTTCACCAAAATTCTGGCAATCAACATGCTTGCTTCAGGTTTCGTCGGCGCGCGCCGCATGATGTCGCGTTCCTCAGGCTGGCGCTCCAGGACAATCGAACAGGTGGGGTCAATGGTGAGTTCCAACAACACTACGTGGAGCGGTAAAGGCATTAGAAAACTGGGGCTGATGCCCATGAGAGGACCCAGCAGGGACGTAAAGGCAATAGGAATATGAATGGTGAAGAAGTTAGCCGACGACTTTCCGGACGTTGTCATAGATTCTTCTGCCATCGCGAATGGTATCGACGATGGTGGAGAAGTTGTCATCGAGGAGAATCAAATCTGCAGCTTCCCTGGATACTTCCCATCCCCGTTTTCCCATGGCAATGCCAACATCCGCGTAATTCAGCGCAGGGGCATCGTTGACGCCATCGCCGGTCATAGCCACGACCTCGCCCTTCTCTTTGAAGGCTTTCACGATGCGCATCTTGTGCTCCGGAATGACGCGGGAAAAAATATTGACGTCACGGACTCGTCGGCGGAGTTCTTCGTCCGTCATCCGGTCCAATTCGTCACCGGTCATAATTTTATGGCTATTTGGTATGCCAATTTGCAGGGCAATGGAGCTTGCGGTTATGCCACTGTCCCCGGTAATCATGACGACGCGAACACCGGCCTCGGTGCACCGTTTGATGTTGGTACTGACGGATTTGCGTGACGAATCGGGCAAACCCACCAAGCCCCACAACTGCAATGGACAGTCTGAGAGCGCCGCGGGCACGTCCTGCGCCGTCGAGACGTCCATCCGTCCCACTGCAATGACCCGCAGCCCTTATTCGGACATGGCCGCGACCTTGCTTTCGCGCGCCTTCGCTCATCCTGGGACAGTTGGCAAATCGCCAGAAAGCCTTCAAGCAATCCCTGTGCAGCCACGACAATTCCGTCCTCTCGCTGTCATACCTGTCATTCATCCGCCTTTGCGTTGCTGGGCATGAAAACTCCGGGGGCCTTAATTTCGACAACGCGCTGTGGTACCGGGATGTCAATCCCGGCTTTGTCAAAGGCCTCCTTAATTTTCAACTGTGCCAGGCGGCGTACACCGAAATGCGTCATGGGATTGCACTCTGCAGTTGCACGAAGCAGGACTGCGTCCGCCTGGAAGTCCTGCACGCCCAGAATGGAAATGGGACCTACCAAGTCAGGGCTGATGGCCTTGACTTCCTGCATGACTTTGTCCAGAAGGGACAAGGCTTCATGTACGTCAGTCATATAATTTACGCCTACGTCAATGACGGCTAAGGAATTTGTTCGGGAATAGTTTGTGACTTCCTGAACCATGCCGTTGGGGATGCTCTGCATTTCGCCGGTCCAGGCCTGAATGCGGGTGAGGCGAATGCCCACCTGGGTAACGGTGCCTGTCTGTCCGTTAATGGTGACGTAATCGCCGACGCCGTATTGATCTTCAAACAGAATAAAGAACCCCGTCAACAGGTCCTTGATGACGCTTTGCGCCCCAAAGCCAATGGCCAGCCCGGCAATACCGGCGCCGGCCAGCAGGGTTTCAATGTGAAAATTCAAAACCTGTAGTGACATTAAAATAAAGATGAAGTAGATGACATAACGAATAATGTTACGGATTAACGAGTGGAGGGTGTCGCGCCGGCGCGCATCCATCTTCATTGCCCGCAGGTGCAGTACACGGCCCAACGCACCCGCCGCCACCGCAATGACAATTCTCGCCGCGATGAACAACAGTACAATTTTCAAGATGTCCCAGGCGGCTGTGGTCAAAGCGTCCACGTGACTTGAGGAGTATACAACAACCTGGTTCCATAGTTTGTTCCACATGGGATGAGCCCCTCTCCCGTGCTCTGTGCGTAAAATCTCCTGTACCTGTACCTGTACCTGTACCTGTACCTGTACCTGTACCTGTACCTGTACCTGTACCTGTACCTGTACCTGTACCTATACCTCTGTTCCTCGCTGCAATCGACCGTTGCAGCGTGAGCTGTTCTAGTAGGACTTGGCAAACCAGACGGAGTGCGCGGCTTTCTTCCCGCAGACGACACAGGTCTCGAAGTGTTCCGGTTCTTCAAAGGGGATGACTCGGCTGGTGGCGCCGCACGCATCCTTAGTGGCAGTTTCGCAGGCGTCGTCACCGCACCAGCCGGCCAGCACGAATCCCCGCTGAGTGCTGATGGTTTCCACCAGTTCGGGCAGTGAGTGGGCTACGCGGGAGTTGTCGTCGCGAAACTTCTTTGCCGTGTTGTACATGTTGTGCTGAATGTCGTCCAGCAACTGTGGCAACCGCGATGGCAGCTCAGACTCGGGCACAAACAGTTTTTCTCCCGTATCGCGGCGCACTAGGACCACCTGGCTGCTTGCCATGTCGCGGGGACCAAGTTCCAGGCGAAGGGGAATCCCGCGCATTTCATATTCATTAAACTTCCATCCAGGACTCAGGTCTTCGCGGCTGTCCATGTTCACGGAAATACCCATGTTGCGAATTCGGGACTGTAGTTCTTCGGCGTGGCTAACTACGCTCTCACGCTGATTCTGGGGGCCAATGGGAATCACTATGACCTGTGTCGGAGCAATTCGCGGGGGCAGGGCCAGTCCTCTGTCGTCTCCGTGAACCATAATGAGAGCGCCGAGAATCCTGGTGCTGATGCCCCACGAGGTCGTGTAGACGTGCTTCAGGGTATTGTCCCTGTCCAAAAACTTGATGTCGAAGCCTTTGGCAAAGTTTTGACCCAGGTAATGGGATGTTCCGCCCTGAAGAGCCTTACCGTCCTTCATCATGGCTTCAATGGAGAAGGTACTGACGGCTCCGGCAAACTTCTCCAATTCGGTCTTGCGCCCCTTGTACACGGGAATTGCCAGAATAGATTCGACGAATTCTGTGTAAATGTCCAGCATCTGCGCCTGCTCTGCCAGAGCTTCCGCTTCAGTGGCGTGGGCTGTGTGGCCCTCCTGCCACAGAAATTCGCTGGTCCGCAAAAAGGGCAGTGTGCGTTTTTCCCAGCGCACCACGTTGGCCCACTGGTTGATGAGCACGGGCAGGTCGCGGTAGGAGTGAATCCACTGCGCGTACATGTGCCCAACAATGGTTTCACTGGTGGGCCGTACGGCCAGTCTCTCTTCCAACTTTTCGCCGCCGGCTTCCGTGACCCACGGCAGTTCGGGGTTGAAACCTTCCACGTGTTCCTTTTCCTTTTGGAAGAAGCTCTCCGGAATGAACAACGGGAAGTAGGCGTTGCGGTGGCCCGTGGCTTTGAAGCGGGCGTCGAGATGGCGCTGGCAGGCCTCCCATAACTCGTAGCCGTCCGGCTTGAAGACAATGCAGCCACGGACGGGAGCGTAGTCCATGAGATTGGCCTTCTTAATGACGTCAATGTACCAGCGGGAAAAGTCTTCCTTTTGCGGTGTGATTTCTTTGACAAAATCTTTCTTCTGGTTAGCCATCAAAGTCCTCCTGTAAATCTGAATTGCGGCTCTATGTTCCGGCGCATTTTCCCAGCATCCTGATTGAATCCCATTGTAGGGGCAATCACAGACTGTGGACAACCCCTATTTGTGGACAACCCCTATTGTAGATATTGTACACGTTCTTGCGCGGAAAGTTCGACCGCTGCGCTGCGGAGATAATCCGAACGTTACAGTAATTACGTCGGACTACGTTCGTGTTCTGGTTGACAGGCACTTCTGTGCCACTTACACTGAGGGTGGCATACAACTTCATATCCGTTTCACCAACAGTTGTTCCTCTCGTATATCCTTGGGAATTGGCCCAAGAGTCTCTACCCGGACCCCGTAAAGGTCTGGACTACGAAGGGAGTTTAACGACAGGTGATTTGTGTCTGCGTCAGCGCCCATGGGAAAATCCATTTGGGGGTACTGACGGCTTTGACATTGTGCTCATCGCACATTCACAATCATCGTGGCGTTACTATGGCTCGCTTCGCTTGTGCAACCTTGAGAAATTGCGCAAACTGAAGACGAGCCTTTCGTTTATCGGACCCTGACGATTTCTCGGGAAATATGACATTGCCGCCATGAGGAGGACGACCGTTGATAGACCGTTATTCAAGGCCGGAAATGGCAGGATTGTGGGCACTGGAGCAGCGTTTTTACTGGTGGCTGCAGGTGGAGATTCTAGCTGTGGAGGCGTGGGCCGAACTTGGGGTTATTCCGCGCGAGGACGCCGCCGCCATTCGCAAAAACGCGAAATTTGACGTGAATCGCGTGCTGGAGTTGGAGCGGGAGACACGGCACGACGTGGTCGCTTTCACCCGGACTGTTTCTGAAAGCCTCGGTCCGGAGCGAAAGTGGGTTCACTATGGCCTCACTTCAACGGACGTGGTGGACACGGCCCTAGGCGCGCAGTTGCAGCAGGCCGTCGCTGTCATCACCGCAGACCTCCGCGATTTGTTAGGAACCCTGGCGAACCTGGCACAAACCTATCGCCGTACCATTATGATGGGCCGTACCCACGGTGTTCATGCGGAGCCCACAACCTTTGGCCTCAAGGCCGCACTTTGGTACGCAGAGATGCAGCGCAATCTCGAGCGTTTTCAAGCCGCGTCGGAACGGATGCGCTACGGAAAAATCTCTGGTGCCGTGGGAACCTATGCCAATGTCGATCCGTTTGTTGAACAGTTTGTCTGCGAACGCCTGGGACTGAAACCTGCGCCCATCAGCACGCAGACACTACAGCGCGACAGGCACGCCGAATTCATTTTCACCCTCAGCCTGATTGGCACAACGCTGGACAAGATTGCGACGGAAATTCGAGCGCTGCAAAAATCGGAAATTCGGGAACTGGAAGAACCTTTCTACAAGGGGCAGAAAGGAAGTTCCGCCATGCCCCACAAGCGCAATCCGGTGTCTTGCGAACAAATCAGCGGATTGTCCCGGGTGTTGCGGGGATATGTTGTGCCTGCCTTGGAGGACATACCCCTGTGGCACGAGCGCGATATCAGCCATTCGTCCGTGGAGCGTGTCATCTTTCCTGACGCCACAATACTCATGGACTACCTGCTGCAGAGGATGAACCGCATTCTCAGCGACTTGCACGTCTATCCGGAAAACATGAAGCGAAACATGGAACGCACCCATGGACTGACATTTTCACAACGGGTGCTGACGGCTCTTATTGACAAGGGCGTATCCCGGGAAGAGGCCTACGATACCGTTCAGCCCTGCGCCATGCAGGCCTGGGAGGAACAGCGCCCCTTTTACGACATTGTCCGCGAAGCGCCGCTGGTGAGAAAGTACCTGACAGACTCGGAGTTGCAGTCGTGTTTCGACCCTGAGCTCCACTTGAAACATGTGGACACCATCTTTGAACGGCTGGGGCTGCTGGACAAGACCGAGGCCTGACATACGGGCGAGCAATCTCCACAGATTGAGGACTGGTACGGGCGAGCAATCTCCACAGATTGAGGACTGGTACGGGCGAGCAATCTCCACAGATTGAGGACTGACATACGGGCGGGCAATCTCCACAGATTCAGGACTGGTACGGGCGAGCTATCTCCATAGACTCAGGACCGACATATCGAAAGGACAGGGGATGGGACAATGGTCAGCAAGGGTGAACTGCTGTACGAGGGCAAAGCGAAAAAGGTGTTTGCCACCGAGAATCCAGCCTACCGGATTGTGGAGTACAAGGACGATGCGACAGCTTTCAACGGGCTCAAGAAGGGCACCATTGCCGGCAAGGGCGTCGTCAACAATCGCATGAGCAACCTGTTGTTTCAGATGCTGGAGCAGCAGGGCATTCCGACGCACTTTGTGGAGGAACTCTCCGGGCGCGAAACCGTGGTGAAGGGTGTCACCATTGTCCCGTTGGAAGTGGTGGTGCGGAACTTGGCTGCGGGATCGATGGCCAAACGGCTGGGGCTGGAAGAGGGCCTGGAACTTTCCCGACCCATCGTGGAGTTTTACTACAAGGACGATGAATTGGGAGATCCTTTGGTCACGGACGATCACGTTGAAGTCTGCCACCTAGCCGCTCCAGCGGTTCGCGATGAAATCCGCAGCATGGCGCTGAAGGTCAACCAGTATCTAGGCCAATTCATGGCAGAGCGGGGGATTCTGCTGGTGGACTTCAAACTGGAATTTGGCATCACCGACGACGGCCAACTCCTTCTGGCGGACGAAATCTCTCCGGATACGTGCCGCTTCTGGGACATGAAGACGCGGGAAAAGCTGGACAAGGACCGTTTCCGTCGGGATTTGGGCGCGGTGGAGGAAGCCTATGCAGAGATGATGCGTAGAGTCAGCGAGGTGCATAACGGATGAGGCAGTTTGACGTGCAAGTGCGGGTGGGCCTGAAACCCAGTGTTTTCGATCCGCAAGGCAACGCGGTGGAAAAGTCCATTTCCGGCCTTGGCCACACAGGTGTCAGTGAAGTGCGCATTGGCAAGTACATGCACTTCTACTTGGAGTCTGAGGACGCTGTGGCGGCGAAAATGAAAGTGAAAGAACTGTGCGACACTGTGCTTTGCAATCCTGTCATTGAAACCTATGACTTTCAGATTTGTGAAATGGCCGATGGCTCCCCGGTGGCGCAGCAACCAGACCTGACGCAACCAGCCCTGACGCAATTTGAGGAGAAACGGTCAGAGGCGAAGCAGGCAGAGGCGAAGCAAACAGAGATGGAGGAGCAAAAGTGATGCGCTGGGCAGTGGTGGTGTTTCCAGCATCAAACTGTGACGACGACGCAGTCAAGGGCATTACGACAGCCACGGGCGACGAAGCCGTGAAGGTGTGGCATCAGGAGACCAACCTGGACGACTTTGACGCCATTGTTCTGCCTGGGGGCTTTTCCTACGGGGATTATCTGCGTAGCGGCGCCATTGCCCGTTTCTCGCCGGTGATGTCCGCTGTGCGTACTGCGGCTGACCAGGGTAAACTCATTCTCGGCATCTGCAACGGTTTTCAGGTCCTCACGGAATCCAGGCTGTTGCCTGGAGCACTCCTGCGAAATAGTCACCTTCAGTTTCGCTGCGAGATGGCCCCCTTGCGGGTGATGAACACGAACTCTCCCTTCACCAGGCTGTTTCAGCCTGGCGATGAAATCCATATTCCCATTGCTCACGGCGAGGGCCGTTTTTTCGCAGACGAAACACAGTTGGACGAGCTGCGGCGAGATGGTCGCATCGCCTTTGAATACCTGAATAACCCCAACGGATCCGTTGCCAACATCGCCGGCATTGTCAATTCGCGGGGCAACGTTCTGGGCATGATGCCTCACCCGGAGCGGGCGGTTGCCCACTGGATGAATTCCAGCGACGGCGAAAAAATCTTCCAATCCATGCACCAGTTTGTAGAGGAGGGCGTCGTCATTGGCTGAACCGACTGCAGAACAAATCCGCGATAAACGCATCTATCGCGACTTGGGCCTGACGGATGACGAATACGGACGTGTAGCAGAACGTCTGGGGCGCCTGCCTAACTACGTGGAGGCGGGACTGTTTGGTGTGCTCTGGTCGGAGCACTGCAGCTACAAGAGTTCCAAAATGTATCTGAAGACCCTGCCCACCAGCGGCCGGCAGGTGCTTCAGGGACCTGGCGAAAATGCCGGCGTTGTGGATATTGGCGACGGCATTGGCATTGCCTTTAAAATGGAGAGTCACAACCATCCGTCGGCGATTGAGCCGTACCAGGGCGCCGCGACGGGTGTGGGCGGAATTTTGCGCGACGTCTTCACCATGGGGGCGCGGCCCATCGCATTTACGGACAGCCTGCGCTTCGGATTGCTTGACGATGCCCACACCCGCTACCTGTTTAGCCACGTTGTGGAGGGCATCGCGGCCTATGGCAACTGTGTGGGCATTCCCACAGTGGCCGGCGAGGCCGTCTTCGACGAGAGCTACCGCCAAAATCCTCTGGTGAACGCCATGTGCGTCGGGGTTCTGCCTGCCAATCGCATTGCCACCGGCGCCGCGTCCGGAGTGGGAAACCCGGTGTTTGTAGTGGGATCGCGCACTGGACGCGACGGCATCCACGGCGCCACCTTTGCTTCTGCTGAGGACCCCCAGGAGAAGGAGCGGTCTGCCGTTCAGGTAGGCGATCCGTTCCTGGGCAAGCTCCTTCTGGAAGCCTGCCTGGAACTCATTGAAACGGGCGCTGTTGTCGGCATTCAGGACATGGGCGCCGCGGGGTTGACCTCATCTTCGGCGGAAATGGCCAGCCGCGCCGGCGGGGGACTGGAAATGGACCTGGACAAGGTGCCGGTTCGGGAAACGGGCATGACTCCTTATGAAATGATGCTGTCGGAGTCCCAGGAGCGCATGCTGGTGGTGATGGAACGGGGCCAGGAACAACTTGCCTTCGATATTCTGGACAAGTGGGGCCTGCAGGTTGCGGAGGTTGGCCGCGTGACGAACGATGGCCAGTTGCGACTGCTGTTTCAGGGCGAGGTGGTGGCGGACGTTCCGGTGGCGGCGCTGGTGGATGAAGCGCCGGTGTACCATCGGCCTGTGGAAGCCCCTCAGACGCCCCCCGGTGACGGCGCCCCGGCGCCGGATATCACGGTGAGCCTGACGGCAGAACTGCTGCATCTGCTCCGTCATCCTTCGGTGGCGGAAAAGGGCTGGGTTTACCGCCAGTACGACACCACGGTGCGGACCTCTACCTACGTGGGTCCCGGCAGTGACGCGGCGGTTGTGCTGGTTCCGCAATCGGACAAGGGTGTCGCCATGAGCAACGACGGTAACGGCCGCTATGTGTATCTCCAGCCTAGACAGGGCGCGGCCATTGCGGTGGCGGAAGCGGCCCGCAACATTGTCTGCAGCGGCGGCAAACCTCTGGCCATTACCAACTGCCTCAACTTTGGCAATCCGGAGAAGCCCGCCATTATGTATCAGTTTGCCCAGGTGATTGAAGGAATGAGCGAAGCCTGCAAGGCCCTGGATACGCCAGTGGTCAGCGGCAACGTCAGCTTCTATAACGAAAGCGGGGGTACAGACATTTTCCCGACACCTGTCATCGGCTGCGTGGGCGTTGTGGAAGACCTGCGCTACGTGACCCCCAGTCACTTTATGCAAGCCCAGTCCGCCCTGGTGCTGCTGGGACCCCTTGACGGCAACCTGGATGGCAGTCTGTTCTGGCAACTGCACGCCGGGCGAGCCGCAGGGGACGCGCCCCGTTTCCGCCTGCAGGAGGAGGTGCAACTGCAGAAGTGCGTGTACCATCTGATTCGCAAGCACTGCATCCGCAGCGCTCACGACATCAGCGACGGCGGTCTAGCCGTTGCCGTGGCGGAAATGGCAGCGGCAGCGGGGATGGGCGCAAGGGTTCAATTGCCCCTGGCGGCTGTGAATGCGGTGGATAGGGCGGGCTACCTATTTTCCGAGGCTCAGGGTCGCGTGGTTCTGGAAGTGTCCGCAGATGACACCGACCGCGTCCTGGAGTTTGCCCGCGAGATGGGGGTAGAAGCCACCTTTGTGGGCACTACCGGCGGCAATCTCCTGCAGATTCGCGGTAGTGACGAAGTGTGGCTGGAAACGGCGCTGGCAGAAGTGAAGCATACCTATACAACGGCGCTGGAAACGGCCCTGGAGCAACCTTTGTCGCAATCTGCGGCAGCACCAAAAGCGTCGGCAGCAGCATCAGGTAAATCGCCGACGGGCGTGGCATCTGACCACCATCCCCATGAGCAGGGAGGACGATAAGGGTATGACGGAAGATTGGCGTGACGATGGGCTTCACGAAGAGTGCGGCGTTTTTGGCCTGTACGGCCACCCGGATGCAGCGCGCATTACCTACTTTGCGCTGTTGGCACTACAGCACCGCGGCCAGGAAGCCGCGGGCATTGTGACAGTGGACGGCGAGTCCATGCACAGCCACCGCGGCCTCGGGCTGCTTGCGGACGCCTTTGCCGGTGGGCAGGTGGAAGGACTGGCGGGCAGTGCCGCTATTGGTCATGTGAGGTATTCCACGGCGGGATCGAACACCCTTCAAAACGCCCAACCACTGACCTTTGGGAACCTTCACTGGAATCTGGCCATTGCCCACAACGGCAATCTGGTCAACGCCCATGCGCTGAGGGTGTTGCTGGAGCGCCAGGGCAGTCTGTTTCAGTCCACCAGCGATACGGAAGTCGTGGCGCACCTCATTGCGCGAGCCGGCCGCGAAAACCTGTTGGATGCCATCCACGAGGCCATGCGCATGATTAAGGGTGGCTATGCTTTCGTGTTTCTGGCAAACAGTGAGCTGATTGCCATCCGCGATCCCTTTGGTCTTCGCCCTCTCGCCCTGGGACGCTTGGGTGACGCCTACGTGGTGGCATCGGAATCCTGCGCCTTCGAAACCATTGGGGCACAGTTCATCCGCGATGTGGAGCCGGGGGAAACGGTCATTGTCGACAGCGACGGGCTCACCACAATTCCTGGCGCCACCCGCACACACCGCTCCATGTGTACCTTTGAGCACATCTACTTTGCTCGCCCTGACAGCGATATTGACGGGTGGAACGTCCACAGCGTCCGAAAGCAACTGGGGCGGATTTTGGCGCAGAATCACGGTGTGGAAGCGGATATCGTCATTGGCGTTCCGGACTCCAGCATCTCTGCAGCCGCCGGTTTTGCGGAAGCCAGTCACATTCCCTACGAACTGGGACTGGTCAAGAACAAGTACGTGGCGCGGACCTTCATTCAGCCGTCACAGGAGATGCGGGATTCCGGCGTGCGGTTGAAACTCAACGCGGTGCGCAGCGTGGTGGAGGGCAAGCGGGTCATTCTCATTGACGATTCCATTGTTCGTGGCACGACCAGTCGCAGAATCGTGTCCCTTCTCCGGGATGCGGGGGCCACAGAGGTGCATGTGCGCATTTCCAGTCCACCGTATCGTCATCCGTGTCACTACGGCATCGACACGTCCGCAAAGGGCCAGTTAATTGCCGCGACGCATTCCGTTGGCGAAATTCAGACGGAAATTGGAGCGGATTCACTGGAGTTCCTGACGGTTCCGGAACTGATGAGCGCCTTTCACCTGGACGCCTCGGAAAGCTACCCCTTCTGCAATGCCTGTTTCACTGGCGATTACCCTACAGAGGTGTACGAAACGGACAAGTTTCAGCACGAGACGAGGCACCAGGGGGTGGTGTCGCAATGAAGGAGCAAGACGGGCAAGACTTGTATCGGCAGTCGGGGGTCAACATTTCCGCCGGCAATGAGGCTGCCAGACGCTACGGCAAGCTGGCGGAAGTCACTTCCATTGCCGGAGTGCTGGGGCGAATCGGCGGGTTTGCCGGCGGCTTTGAATTGGACCTGGAGCAGTTCTCGCAGCCCGTGTTGTTTTCCGGTACGGACGGGGTGGGCACGAAACTGAAGCTTGCCTTTGCCACTCAGTGCCACAACACGGTGGGCGTGGACTGTGTCGCCATGTGCGTCAACGATATTCTGACGGCGGGTGCAAAGCCGCTGTTCTTTCTGGATTACCTGGCTACGGGCCAGTTGGACGTAGACGTCGCGGAACAGATTGTGGCAGGGATTGCGGCAGGGTGTGGGCAGGCAGGTTGTGCCCTCATTGGTGGCGAGACGGCGGAGATGCCTGGGATGTACGCGCAAGGCGAATACGACCTGGCCGGCTTCACCGTTGGCGCCGCGGACAAGGCCAAGGTTGTGGACGGAAGCCGTATTGAAGCGGGCAACGTGGTCTTGGGTCTTGCCAGCAACGGGCTGCATTCCAACGGGTTCTCCCTGGTCCGCAAAGTGGTGGCGGATGCCGGGCTGGACTGGGGCAGCGAAATTCCCTTTTGTTCCTCTCGCCCAGGTATGTCCCTTGGGGAGGAACTGCTGACGCCGACCCGGATTTACGTCAGACCTGTGCTGCACCTCTTGAGCCAGGCGGACGTCTTGGGGATGGCCCACATCACCGGCGGCGGCCTGCTGGAAAACATTCCGCGGGTACTGCCCAAGGGACTGGGCGTGAAATTGGATGTATCCTCTTGGGAAGTTCCCCCTGTCTTTCGTTGGCTGCAAGAGCAGACAGAAATGGACTTCGAGGCCTGCGCCCGCGTCTGGAACATGGGTATTGGCTTCGTGGTTATTGTCAGGGAGGAACAGGTACAACAGGCCATGGCCGCCCTCACCGGCAGCGGCGAGGAAGTTCGGGTGATTGGCACGGTGCAGCGGGGATGCGGTGTGACGTTGACGCTGTAGGCGGTCTGGCTGGGCCCGGCGTGATGCCGGAACTGTGGGCGGCCTGGGGAGGGCCCGCTGTGACGTTGGCGCTGTAGAATCGTGTCGAACTCTGCCGCCGTTCAGGCGCGTTGGAGTGGTACTATATAGGAGAGGGGATTCGCCCTGTGGCACAGAGGGAAGAGAGCAAGGCGAGGTTGGCGGTGTTCGTGTCTGGGGCGGGATCGAACCTGCGCGCCCTGGCAGCGCACAGCACAGGGGACGATGCCTGGCCCGCCCGGATTGTGGCTGTGGTTTCGGACAAGCCACAGTGCGCCGGAGTGGCCTTTGCTCGGGAAGCGGGCATTTCGGTGTACGCCCACAGTCCTGGGAATTTTGCCTCGGCCAGGGAGTTTGAAACCGGCGTTCTCGGCTTTCTCCAGCGCCACGGTGTACAGTACATCGCTTTGGCGGGGTACATGCGCATCATCAGGGACGTCCTCCTTGAGGCTTATGCTGGGAGAATTCTTAATATTCATCCGTCCTTGCTGCCTGCCTTTCCTGGAAAACAGGGGGTGGCAGACGCCTTTGCGGCAGGTGTGGACGTCACAGGTGTCACGGTGCATTTGGTCGACGCGGGGGTGGATACGGGGCCTATTCTGGCTCAGGAACGGGTCATGATTGAGAGAGCCGCGGGCATCGAGCAGCTGTATGAGGACATCCATCAGGTGGAACACCGTTTATATGCGGACACCATTGCACGGTTTGTGCGGGGGGAATTTAGGCAGCAATAGTACGGAGGGATGGAATTGCAAAAGTGGGCTTTGGTCAGCGTGTTCGACAAGAACGGTATCGTTGAATTTTGCAGGCATCTGGTGGCGGCAGGTTACGGTATTCTGTCCACGGGAGGCACGGCAGCGCACCTGAGGGAGGCAGGCATCCACATCACGGAGGTCTCCGACTATACCGGTTTTCCTGAAATCATGGACGGTCGGGTCAAGACCCTTCATCCAAAGATCCACGGGGGTTTGTTGGGTCTGCGTGACAATCCCAAACATCTGGAAAGCATGCAGGCGCACGGAATTGAGGCCATCGATATGGTCGTGGTGAACCTCTATCCCTTTGCGGAAACTATCGGCACAGCGACAACGACAGTACACGACGCCATTGAAATGATTGACATTGGCGGGCCATCGCTGCTGCGCGCGGCGGCAAAGAACTACCTCTTCTGTCTTCCCGTTACGGACCCCGCAGATTATGGTTGGATTGGTGAGCGCCTGGACAACAGGCAAGCATTTTCCTTGTGCGAACGCACGTCCCTGGCGGCCAAGGTGTTTACGGTGACGGCCCAGTACGACTCGCTCGTTGCCAGCTATTTGACGGAAGAGTCCATGGAAGGTGCCATTAGGGCGGAGAACAGTCAGGGTGAGTTTCACAGTCCCGAAGCCGTCACGGATGGCAGCAAGCAGGCATCGGGATGGCCGGGATTGTTTCATCTTTCGTACATCCACAAACAAGACCTTCGTTATGGTGAGAATCCGCACCAGGAGGCGCACTTTTATAGCGACACCAATCCCAGTCCGGCCACCATTGCGGGGGCTGTGCAGATGCAGGGGAAAGAACTCTCCTACAACAACATTCAGGATGCAGATGCTGCCTTGAGTATTTTGCGGGCCTTGGATGACTGGGAGCAACCCGTGGCGGTTGCGGTGAAACACATGAACCCCTGCGGAACGGGGTTGGGACAGACCATTGAAGAAGCTTTCGAAAAGGCCTTTGAGGCCGACGACGTTTCCATCTTTGGCGGCGTTATCGCCTTGAACCGAAGTGTTTCTGCTGCCTTGGCAGAGCGCCTTGCCGGTATGTTTCTCGAAATTATTATTGCTCCGGATTTTACCCCGGAGGCGCTTAGTCTTCTCGGCCGCAAGAAAAACCTTCGACTGCTGACGGTAAGGATGGACGAGCCCCTATGGCGGCCAACCGACAAACTTCTGAGGCGCGTATCCGGCGGATTGCTTGTGCAGTCCGTAGATACCAAACCTATCTCCCGCTGGCGTACCGTCACGCAGCGGGTACCTACGGAAGCGGAAATGCGAGCGTTGAGGTTCGCATGGCGCATTGTGGGTTTTGTCAAATCCAACGCCATCGTCCTTGCCAATGACCAGATGACTCTGGGAATTGGCGCCGGTCAGATGAATCGGGTTGGAGCGGCGAAGATAGCCATTGAGCAGGCCGGCGCCAGGGCACAGGGAAGCGTCATGGCGTCGGACGCCTTCTTTCCCATGCCTGATACTGTGGAAGCCGCCGCCGCCGCGGGCGTCACGGCGATTGTCCAACCGGGTGGTTCCATCCGCGACGAAGATAGCATCCAGGTGGCCAACAGCCACGGCATTGCGATGGTGTTTACAGGACTTCGTCATTTTTTGCATTAGGTTGTCTCGACAGAACAGGAACAGGAGGAACCACAAGATGACGTTGCCGGAAAGAGCACGCGTTTTCGTCATTGGTAGTGGCGCCCGCGAACATGCCCTCATTTGGAAACTGGCGCAAAGCGATTACCACCCACAATTGTTTGTTGCCCCAGGGAATCCGGGAATGGAGGACCTGGCCACCTGCATTTCCCTGAAAGCCAGCGAAGTGGATGCCATTGTGCAGTTTGCGGAAGCGGAACGGATGGATTTTGTTGTGGTTGGTCCGGAGGCACCGCTGGGTGCGGGCCTGGTGGACGCCCTGACCAGCGCGGGCATTCCCGCCTTTGGACCGAACCAGGCGGCGGCGCAACTGGAGACATCGAAGGTCTTTGCCAAACAGCTCATGCGGGAACTTCACGTACCCACCGCCAGCTATGAAATCTTCACCAACGCCACGGAAGCTCTGGCCCACGTGAGAGAGCAGGGTACGCCCATTGTCATCAAGGCGGATGGGCTGGCAGCCGGGAAAGGTGTGGTTGTGGCGCAAACGCTGGTTGAGGCGGAACAGGCCATCAACGACATGATGGTGGAGCAAAAATTTGGCGCTGCCGGAAACGAGATTCTCATAGAGTCTCTGCTTGTGGGCGCAGAGGCTTCATTAATGTTTTTTGTGGACAGCCAGGCCGTGGTGCCTATGATTCCCGCGCAGGATCACAAACGCATCGGCGACGGCGATACTGGACCCAACACTGGCGGCATGGGGGCTTTCGCGCCGATTCCAGGCCGCGACACGGCGGCTTTGCAGGAGCAGGTGTTGCGGGAAATTGTCGAGCCCATCCTTGCTGCCCTGAAGCAGAGCGGCATCGTCTATCGCGGCGTGCTGTACGTTGGCCTGATGCTGACGGCGGAGGGTCCTCAGGTGATTGAATTCAACGCTCGCTTTGGCGATCCGGAAGCGGAAGTGGTGCTTCCCCTGCTGGATGGCGATTTGCTCGATATTCTTTGGGCCGTGGCACACGATGAACTGGATGCGAAACAAGTGGTGTGGCGTCCGGGATCGGCCGTGTGCGTAGTTTTGGCCACCCCGGGCTATCCGGAGGGTCCCATTATTGGGCAGGAGATTGAGGGGTTAGATACAGTGGTGCAGCAGACAGAGGTGCAGGCGACAGAGGTGCCGCAGACTGACGCATCGGAGAAGGCTGCACACGAGCACGGGCCTGCCTTTGCGGATGCACAAGTGGTGACTTTTCACGCCGGCACCACCCGGATGGGCGAGAAATGGATGACAGCCGGAGGCAGGGTGCTGACCGTTGCCGCGGCCGGGGCATCTCACGACGAAGCCCGCCACCTTGCGTACGAAGCTGCACAGAGAATATACTTCGAAGGAATGCAGATGCGATACGACATTGGCAAGCGGTAGGACGGGAGTCAGCGGTAGAACATAAGAGGTAGGATATCAGAGATAGAACACCAGAGATAGAACACCAGAGATAGAACACCAGAGGTAGAACATAAGAGGTAGAACGATGCAACGAACTTTTGGATACGCTTTATTGATGTTGCTGGCGGCAACGTGCTATGGATTGACCACGCCCATTATGAAACTGGCCTACCAGGCCGGTTTTTCTGTTCAGGACATGACCAACGCCCAGTATGGACTGGGCCTGGTAATCCTGTGGCTGATTTGGCTGGTCATGATTGCAACGCGAGCCGCGTCCTGGCCACGTCTGCCGCGCAAGCAGTGGCTTTTGCTGGGGGCTATCGGGATTCTCAACGCCGTCACAAGCTTCGGGTATTATCAGGCTTTGACTGTGCTGCCGGGATCGCTGGGGATTATCCTGTTGTTTCAATTCACCTGGATGGTGCTCCTCATGGACGCCATTGTGAACAGACGACGGCCGTCGTGGCAACAGTTTGCAGGAATTGGCGTCATTTTGTTAGGCACGGTGTTGGCGGTTGGTGCGCACAGCGCTGGCGCCGTCTCAAAGGCTGGCGGACTCAGCACCCATGGAGCCCACGTACTGGCCTGGGCCATCCCCATGGGCTTGTTGGGAGGACTGGGGTATGCGGCAGTGCTGTTTTTGTCGGGCTACATCTCCCGGGAGGGATTGCCCCTGTACACATCGGCCATTTCCATCGTCTTTTCCACGGTGGCCATTACCATTCCCTTTCACCCCACTTACCTGTGGTCAGGTGTTCTCTGGCATGGGCTGTGGTTCTGGGGGCTACTGGTGGCGCTATCCAGCCAGGTCATTCCCCTGCTGCTGATGTTGGCGGCAATTCCGCGCATTGGCGGACGGATGGCAGGGGTTCTGGGGAGTGTGGAACTGCCTGTCGCGGTGGTCTCTACGCACTTTCTGGTGAATGAATCCGTCAGCGCATGGCGCTGGGTGGGAGTGGTCCTCATTCTCCTCGGCATTGTCTTAAGTGAATGGATTGGCAATAAGTCCAATGACCCCAGCACCGGCGATTCTGGCCATTTGTTCAATTCTATGGAATAAGCCTTCATCTCATTCATGTGCGTCCTGTGAAAACCTTTCTCCATGCCGTACGCTACGAGACCCGTCGAACAGCGGAAAATTGCGACAGCATTCAGTGACACAAAGTTGGCCCTGTCCGCATCATACACGTAAAGGAAGGTGAGGATGGATTGGATAGGTGGGAACTACTAGAGATCTGGATAGACGCCTATATGAACCGTCTCCTCAGAGTCTCCTTCCTGTACCTTCAGAACAAATTTGATGCAGAAGACTGTGTCCAAAACACCTTTCTCAAAGCCTATGCCCACATGGATCAACTCCATCGCTTAGACAATCCATTTCCCTGGCTGACACGCATTACCATCAATGAATCCAAGCAGTTTCATCGAAAACAAAGACGTGAGATATTGGGGAATGCGCCGACTCTCCTAGAACAGGAAAGCGCTGAATCGGCACACCTGCGCGATCTGAGAGACAGAAGCGTTTATTACGCGGTGCTTGCGTTGCCGGAGAAATATCGCGCGCCCATTGCGCTTTTCTACTTTGAAGAATTATCAACGCAGGAAATTGGCCAGATTCTTGGTGTCAATCCCGCAACGGTCCGAACACAGGTTTCGCGGGGCAGGCGCTTGCTGCAGAAAAGATTAAAGGAGGTCGGCGTCGATGAATTTGGATCATCTGTTGTCGAAAGCGAAACGTCAACATGAGCGTATCGTCATGGATGATGGGGATGCATTCAAGGCAAAGGTGAGGCAGTCCCTTGAACAAAGTAACGTGATGGGGTCTGCACTGGATTTACAATCCGGTTTGGAAGGCTCACGACGCTGGGCTTCGAGACTGAAACAGATACGTCGGTTCATTGCAGGCGCGGCCTTCATGAGTGCGGGTACGGCGGTTGCTGCTGTGCTTATTGCGACCATTATGATTCACCAAGGGAATTTATCGGGAGGGCAGTCCGGCGTTGCAGATTTTGCCCCAGCAGCGACGGGTTCGGCCCGATGGGTCCTGTGGCAAAACTTCGGCGTACCTTATTATGGAATACTCAGCATCTGTGTGGTCATTTTGGCGTTTTTGGGGGCCGCCTGGATGGAAGGATCTCGCCGCTTGATACGGATTTTTCGAACTTCGACGTTTTGGGGAACCGTTGCGGGCGTCATTATTGGGTACGTTGGAATTCCAGTACCAGTACCGGCCATGCACTACTGGATGTGGGAACATCCATCTGGTTATTGTGTCCCTTCCGTACTGGTGTTCGGGACGGTTGGGTGTCTCGTCGGCATAGGAGTTCAGCGAGCGTCGGGAAAGGTCATGCCAAGACGTATTGCTGTCGCGGTACTGGGGACATGCTCGCTGGCCCTAGTTCTTGGACTAGTCGGATTCTATCGGCTTGAGGCCAGTAACCAAGATGCCATGTGGACCTTGGCAAGGTTGGGTCTAGAACGCGTTTCAGGAGTGAGCCAAAATCTGTCCAAACAAACCGCAGACCTGCAGGTGAAGCGAGGATACGGGGAGGAACTGGTCGTAGCCGGAGCTGACGTGGGAGCCGCCAGCCATATTGCATCACCTTACAATATTAACTTGAACCTGGATGAATTGGCCGGTGCGTTGAACCAGGCTGGGTACAATCTTATACTGGGAACCGACACCCAGACGGCACAGAAATTTGCTACAGAAATTGGAGAGCTTGTGGACCAAACGGCCCAGGGTACCCGAGGGCAATTGACGAATGCCACGGTTGCTCAGATTTTGGAGCAGGCCATAAAGGACGTGCCCCCTGCATATTCCAATGGGTGGTCAGCGAATTAATGGATCGCCATCAATCAACCTCATCTTCGCGGCTCCTTCCATTTGGTAGAGAAAATAAATCTTGCCCGCCTGTTCCCATAAAGTCGGGGCGAGACGGGCGTTTGGTCTACAAGCCAATTCCGCGCACGGGGGACGTGCGTATCGTCTTAGAGTTCCTCAGTGAGACTCAAGAATTCTGTAACGTCGTCAATGCCTAGAGAAATTGCTTGTCGCCAGAAATCAGGCTTCGTCAAATCTACGCCTAAGTGTTTCAGGGCTAAGTCCTCCACCTGCATTTTTCCCGTGTCCCGCAGCAGCGCCACATACCTCTGTGCAAAACCCGCTCCTTCTTCCCGGGCACGCGCGTAGAGCCCCGTGCTGAACATATAGCCAAAGGTATAGGGGAAGTTGTAGAACGGGACGTCCGTAATGTGAAAGTGAAGTTTTGCGGCCCAGAAGTGCGGGTGGTAGGTTCCCAGGACGCCGGCAAAGGCCTCTTCTTGCGCTTCAACCATCAACTCGTTAAGGCGGCTGGCCGTGACAAAACCCTGTTGTCGTTCAGCGTAAAATTTCTGCTCAAATAGGAAACGGCAGTGGATATCCATGTAAAATGCCACACTGCGCTCCAGTTTGTCGGCCAAGAGGTAGATTCTCTCCGCGGGGGAATTGGCCTCTCTCAGGGACGCGTCGGCAACAATCATTTCCGCGAAGGTGGAGGCGGTTTCCGCCACGTTCATGGCATAGTGCGTTGCTAGCTGCGCAATGCCGTTCATTACATGCTGGTGATACGCGTGTCCCAACTCATGCGCCAACGTGGACACATTAGCCAGTGTGCCGGAATAGGTCATAAAAATCCGAGACTGCTCCGATACGGGAAAGCTGGTACAGAACCCGCCAGGCCGCTTGAAGTTCCTGTCCTCTACTTCAATCCACCTGTTCTCAAAAGCCTGGTTGGCAAAGATGGCCATATCGGGGTTAAAGGTGCGGAACTGCTTGACAATGAAATCCCGTGCTTCGTCGTAGGTTACAGTCTTGTGGTCGTCACCAACAGGCGCACTGACATCCACCCAGCTGGGTTTCTCCACGCCGTATAACTTTGCCTTGCGCTTCAAAAATTCCACAAATGGCTGTTTGTTTTCAGAAATGACTTGCCACATGATGTTCAGAGTATCTTGGGACATGCGGTTGATGCGCAAAGGCTCTTCAAGAATGGAAGACCATCCTCGAGGTCGATAAGTGGCCAATCGGAATCCGGCCAGATGATTCAGGGTTCGGGCGAAGAGGTCTTCCTTTTCGGCAAAGGCCTCTTCCCATTTCCGAAATACTTCCTCGCGGTGTTTGCGGCTGGGGTGACTCAATTGATTGAATGCCTGGCCTGCGGACATTTCCACGGTCTCACCCTGGTTGTCCACAGGTATCTTTAACGTACCCACCAAGGCACTGTACATACTTCCCCAGGCGTGATAGCCATCCACGGACAAGTCGGAGATGAGGCTCTCCCGCTTTACATCCAGCTTTGTTCGGGCCGTTTCGCGACGCTCAGCAATAGCCTCGCCGATGGGTTCCACAAGGGGGTAATCCAGCAACTGTGCAAAATCCTCGTCGGAGAATTGGAGCAGCTTCGCGTCCAGTTGGGTCAGCACTCCTTCGTACACAGCACGGGACTGTGACAGTCGACCTTCCAGTGCATTTGCGGCGGTGTTGCGAACATCCTGAGCTGTCAAACACTCCATAAAGGCGTAGGCTTCTGCAAAACGGGCATCAATGTCATTAAATTGTTGAAATGTCTCTGCCCACGCATTAAGCCTGGAACGATTCGTCTCCAGTTCAGCAATGCGTTGAGAAAACCTCTCCAAGTCAGATTCAACTCTCTCAATAAACTTGCGATACACTTCTGATGAGCTTCCCCCAGGGAATATACTCTCCAGGTTCCATGTCTGACGCAGTGCCATATGGTTTGGCTCCTTTCTGGCTTCTTCTCATAGTATACATGACCGGCTCGGTGGACAGTCCATGGTGAATCACGGTCCATAAAATTCCTGCAAAAAAGATGAATAAAAAATGTTTGATCTCTATGAGCAAGCATGGTATATTAGTCGATGTCGCCGCGCGACCGGCGGCCCGGAAAAAGCCTGAGAAACCCTGTAGCATCAAGGAATTTGAGACATGGAAGA
>Ga0187809_10000474_pt1 | contig 21375 bp, 16 predicted proteins | sample NC_wetland_sal_i_8_FD_132415 | JGI IMG/M metagenome (GOLD analysis project Ga0187809, IMG submission 132415) | Wetland sediment microbial communities from Neuse River Estuary, North Carolina, USA - ASW_4 | ecosystem: Environmental > Aquatic > Freshwater > Wetlands > Sediment | place: USA: North...
CGCCTGAGCCTCATCCGTCACTACGTAAACCTGAAATACGGCATTGGCCTGGAACTGAACAACTACCGCTTCAAATCCGATCTGTCCCTGAAAGAAAGCGGTGTCAATCCGTATGCCCCCATGGAAACGATCGATCACCCGTTCATTTTCCGGGACTCCACCAGTTTCCGGAAGGACAAGCTCGCCGCCGATTACATCACCATACCGGTGATGCTGAACTTCCGGACCAATCCCGAATACAACGACAAGGGGATCAGCCTGAGCGCGGGCGTCAGCGTAGGCTATCTTTATAGCGGAAGGAACAAACAGGTCAGTACTGCCTTCGGCAAACACAAATACCACGGCAATTTCGACCTGGAACAGTGGAAGTTTGCCTACGTGGCCGAACTGGGGCTGGGGCCGGTCCATTTATACGGCTCCTATAGCCCGAATTCCATCTTTGAGCACGGGATGAAACTGATGCCCTACAGTGTCGGGGTGCGGTTCAGCAACTGGTAACCGCAGCAGGGCCCGGGGATTCGAACAAATGAAACGGGGGGAAACGGGAAATCTTACTCATCACACAGGTCCGCGACGCGGACCTTTTTACTTGCTCAGGTGCATGCTTCGTTCCTTGTACAGCTGCCGGAAATAAGGATCACGCAGATCTTTGATAAACCGGATCGATTCGCCGGTGCTTTTCATCTCGGGACCCAGTTCCTTGTTGACCTTGGGAAATTTGTTGAAGGAAAAAACCGGTTCCTTGATGGCGTACCCGTTCAGTTTTTTGGTAAAGGTGAAATCGGTGAGGCGCGCAGCTCCCAGCATGATCTTGGTTGCAATGTTCAGGTACGGGATCTGGTAGGCCTTTGCGATAAAGGGTGTCGTGCGGGAGGCCCGGGGATTTGCTTCGATCACATATACCTTGCCGTCCTTGATGGCGAACTGGATATTGATGAGACCCTTGATGTGCAGTGCCCTGGCAATCTTTTCGGCGTATTCTTCCATCGTGTGTACAACGAGCGGGGAAAGATTGAACTGGGGTAGCACCGCGTTGCTGTCACCGCTGTGAATACCCGCCGGTTCGATGTGTTCCATGACGCCCATCACGTGAAAGTTTTCTCCGTCGAAGATGGCGTCGATCTCCGCCTCCTGGCAGCGATCCAGGAACTGGTCGATCAGGATCTTGTTGTTAGGCAGGTGTTTCAGCAGGCTCAGCACCCCTTTTTCCAGTTCCTCGTCATTGAGCACGATGCGCATTCGCTGACCGCCCAGGACATAGCTGGGCCGCACCAGTACAGGGTATCCGACCTTGTGGGCTACCTCGATGGCTTCATCGGTGGTGAAGGCGGTGCCGTATTTGGGATACGGAATACCGAGTTCCTTGAGCATATCGCTGAACCGCCCGCGGTCTTCGGCAATGTCCATGTTATCGAAGGATGTCCCGATGATCCGGATGCCTTTGTCATTCAGGCGCCGGGCCAGTTTCAGGGCAGTCTGGCCACCGAGCTGCACGATCACCCCTTCCGGATCTTCCAGTTCTATGATCTCCCAGATATGCTCCCAGAAAACGGGCTCGAAATACAGTTTGTCGGCAATATCAAAATCGGTGGAAACGGTTTCGGGATTACAATTGATCATGATGGCCTCATAGCCGCATTCCTTGATCGCCAGCAGCCCGTGAACACAGCAATAATCAAATTCTATTCCCTGCCCGATGCGGTTGGGACCGCTGCCCAGTACGATGATCTTCTTTTTACCCGATCGCACCGATTCATTATGAACTATTCCGTTTTGCATGTCACCAGGTTCTTTTATTCAAAGGAGCTGTAGAAGTAAGGGGTCCGCGCCTCGAATTCAGCACTGCACGTGTCCACCATTTTATAGACCCGCGTGATGCCGAACTCCTTCCTTTTTTCGTATATATCTTCGTCCGTACTGCCGTCCTTGATGATCCGGGCGATCTGTTCATCGCTGAATCCCAGTTTTTTGGCCCGCAGCAACAAATCCCGGCCGAGTGTCTCGAAGGTGACCGCCTGCAGTTCCCGCTCGCAATTGCAGATTTTCTGAATCTGGTAGATGAACCAGCGGTCGATACCCGTGGACTCGCACACCCTCCGAACGCTGACCCCCATCATCAGGGCATCCTTGATCCGGAAGATCCGGTCCCACTTGGGAACCTTCAGGTATTCCAGCAACTCTTCCGCATACATCAGGCTCTTGCCATAATAGCCCAGCCCGACAGCTTCATTTTCGAGGCTCTGGCAGGCTTTCTGAATGGCCTCCGCGAAACTTCGCCCGATGGCCATGACCTCCCCGACGGATTTCATCTGCAGGCCCAGGGTATCATCGGCCCCCTTGAACTTGTCGAAATTCCAGCGCGGGATCTTTACGATCACGTAGTCGAGTGCGGGCTCGAAGTAGGCGGAAGTGGTCTGGGTGATCTGGTTTTTCAGCTCATCCAGCGTATAGCCGATCGCCAGTTTTGCGGCGATCTTCGCGATGGGATATCCCGTCGCTTTGCTCGCCAGGGCGGAAGAACGGCTCACGCGGGGGTTGATCTCAATGGCGATGAGCTCCTCGGTCTGCGGGTTGAGGGCAAACTGCACATTGCAGCCCCCCGCGAAATTGCCCAGGTCACGCATCATGGCGATGGCGGTGTTGCGCATTCGCTGAAAGGCCGTATCGCTGAGCGTCATGGCAGGGGCTACGGTGATCGAATCCCCTGTATGGATCCCCATAGGATCGAAATTCTCGACCGTACAGATGATCACCACGTTATCGTTGGCGTCGCGCAACAGTTCCAGTTCAAACTCCTTCCAGCCGAGCAGGGCCTTTTCCACCAGGACTTCATGGATCGGGGAGGCCGTCAGGCCGCGGTTCAGGGCGTCATCGAGGTCATTTTTGGAATGCACGAAGCTCCCCCCGGTACCTCCCAGGGTGAAGGAGGGACGGATCACCAGCGGGAACCCGATCTCCTGTGCAAATTCCTTACCCTCCAGGAAGGAATTCGCTGTTTTGGCGGTCGCTACGGGAATGTGCATCCGGATCATCCACTGCCGGAATTTTTCCCGGTCTTCCGCTTTTTCTATTGCCTTGATATCCACCCCGATAAGCCGGATCCCGTTTTTTTCCCATACCCCCAGTTCATCGGCTTCCTTGCAAAGGTTCAGGGCCGTCTGTCCGCCCATGGTCGGCAGGACCGCATCGATCTGGTTCTCCTCGAGGATCTGTTCAATGCTTTCAACGGTAAGAGGCAGGAGGTACACGCGGTCCGCCATCATCGGATCGGTCATGATGGTGGCAGGATTGCTGTTGATGAGAATGACCCGGATCCCTTCTTCGCGAAGACTGCGGGCCGCCTGGGTTCCGGAATAATCGAATTCGCAAGCCTGGCCTATGATGATCGGCCCTGACCCAATGATTAAAACCGTCTTGATGGATGTGTCGCGGGGCATTTTTATTGCGCGCAAAATTAAATGAAATGTTCAAATGATTTGCAAGAAATTTCGGGCGTTGTGGCCGGTAGTCCCCGGGAAGATGAGGGCCCGGCTTCAAAGGGGCAATTCTTCGATCCTGAAAAGATCCTGGAGCATTTTTTTGACGACATACAGTTTTTCGACCAGGTGATCGTCCCCCTTTGCCTGCATTTCGGCGATATAACCTTCCACCCTTTCGACGGTACTTTCAGCATCGTCCAGCAATTCCTCCGTCGTGTCCCTGATTTTTGCCCAGAAGCGGGTCCGTTCCTCATCGGACATCGCGTAATACTTTATCAATGCAAGACCAATGGAGGCCCCTAAAATGATGGATGCGATCGTATGCGTTCTTGCCATAACCTGTATTTTGATTTTATTAGGTGTTAGATTTGCAATTCTTATGCAAGGAATATCTTTTCAGAAGAAACTGCACAAACCGTTCCTGATTTTACTACTGGTATGTTTTCACACCAGGGCAGATGCCCAGCCATTTCCCGCGCGGAACTATCCGAAAGGTTATTTCATTTACCCGGTAGCGGCGCGCATCAGCCTGGCGGCCAATTTCGGGGAGTTGCGCCCCGATCACTACCACATGGGGCTCGATTGCCGCACCGACCAGGTGCAAAACAAACCGGTCAGGGCGGCTGCTGACGGCTATGTCGCGCGGGTGAGCGTGGCGCCCGGGGGCTTCGGGCAGGCTATTTACCTGAACCACCCCAACGGGCTGACTACCGTGTACGGTCACCTGAACCGGTTCTTCCCCGCGTTGGAAAGATATGTAAAGGAACAACAGTACAGGCAGGAATCCTGGCGTGTTACGCTCGATATCCCTGCGGCCATGTTCCCGGTAAAACAGGGCCAGTTGATTGCCTACAGCGGCAACACCGGCGGCTCCCAGGGTCCCCATTGTCACTTCGAGATCCGGGATACCAGGACCGGCAAGGTCCTCAATGAGCTGCTCTTTGGGCTTCCCATCCCGGACAAGGTACCTCCCTCGATCCTCCGGCTGGCCGTATATGACCGGACCGTCAGCACGTACAGCCAGGTCCCGCGCCTGTTCCCGTTAAAAAAAGTACCGGGGGGCTATACAACGGTTGCCCCGGTGATCACGGCGGAGAGCGACCGGATCAGTTTCGGGATATCGGCCAATGACCGGCAATCGGGATCGAATAACCCCAACGGCATCTATGAGGCCGTCCTGTATCTCGACGGGAAACCCGTGTCGGGATTCCGGCTGGACAGCATCTCCTATGACGAAACCAGGTATGTCAATGCGCACATCGATTATCGCACCAGGATGGCCGGAGGCCCGTATATTGAACATCTTTCCAGGCTGCCCGGTTACCCCGAAGGGGTGTACCACGATTTTTCGGGGGATGGTGTGATCCGGCTGACCGATGGCCAGCCTCATGGAGTGGAGATCGTGGTGAAGGACGCCAATGGGAATGCTTCGGTGCTCCGGTTCAAACTGGAAAAGGGCACCGTCACGCCCCGCAGCTCGCCCGGAGGGGAAACCGATCCCCTGGAGTTCCGCCCCGGTAACGTGAATGTATTTGAAAATAACCTGGTGCAGGTGGTCACCACACCGCTCACGCTGTACGACTCGTTTGCATTCCGCTACGCTGCAAAACCGTCTCCCGATCCCGCAGCCTTTTCGGAAGTCTTTTCCCTGGCCAGCGGTTTTATCCCGGTACAAGATACCATCACCGTAAAGATCAGGCCGGACCGGGACATTCCCCCGGCATGGCAGGACCATATGATCATCCGGCAAACCTGGAAAAGCGGTCATGAAGTGGCCCGCGCCACCCGGACCGCCGACGGTTATACCGCTTCGTTCAGGGCCTTCGGAGATTTCGTCCTGCTTGCAGATCACGTGCCGCCCCAAATCGCCTGCAGTTTCCGGGACGGCGCCAATCTTTCAAAAGCCACCCGGATCGTGGTGGTGCCCCATGACGACCAGCATGCCATTTCGAATTTCCGGGCGACCCTCGACGGCCGCTGGCTGATGTTCTCGAACGACAAGGGGCGGGCTTTTATTTACCGGTTTGATGACAGGTGCGGCAGGGGACATCATGAGCTAAAGGTGTCCGTACAGGACGAAGCGGGCAACACGGCGGAAAAAACCTATCATTTTAACAGATAAAACATCATATGGTAACGCTCGAAGAAGGAGACAAGGCGCCTGCTTTCAAAGCAAAAGACCAAAACGGGGACACCGTATCGCTGGCGGACTTCAAAGGGAAAAAGGTCGTTCTGTATTTCTACCCGGAAGATGACACGCCGACCTGCACGGACGAGGCCTGTAACCTGCGGGACAACTTCGCATTGCTCCGGCAAAAAGGATTGACCGTGCTCGGTGTCAGTCCTGACGGCGAAAAAAGCCACCAAAAGTTCTCAGAGAAGTACCAGCTTCCTTTTACACTGCTGGCGGACCCCGATAAAAAGATCATAGAAAAATACGGTATCTGGGGGGAAAAGAACCTGTATGGCCGTAAGTACATGGGCGTCCATCGCACCACCTTCCTCATCGATGAAAAGGGGGTGATCCGTAAAATATTCCGGAAACCGCGCTCAAAAAAACACAGCGAGGAGATCCTGGGCGCGCTATCAGCCTTATAACGCATGTCGATCGATTACCGGATAAGGGAGGATTCATGGGTGGCCCGTATGGCTACGATAAAACTGGGATACCGCCGCGCGGCGGTCGTTATCGGGCGCACCATCTATCTCAGCGGCGCCACCAGGGAAGAGTTCCTTGCGGACGAAAAATGGACCCGGCATGAGTGCTGCCACCTGGCGCAATACCGCAAGTACGGTACGGTGCAGTTTGTCCTGCGTTATCTCCGGGAGAGCCTGTTACACGGGTACCATAACAATCGCTTCGAGATCGAGGCGCGGCAGGCCGAAGATGGCTGAACTTTATGACCCGGTCTTGCCGGACGCGGCTACCATCTCGAACCCTTCCTCGTACGGGGTGGGCCTGAAGTCAAACGCCTTTTCGAATTTGGAAGAATCGAAAATATACGGAAGGTCGTTCTGGTAAAGCATTTCCTTCAATTCATACATCAGCCGGTTGAAGATCCCCGCCAACCCGATCATCGATCTGCCAATGACCGTATACCGCGGGCGCACCTGGTATATCCTGGCGGCGAGTGTCACCAGCTCCCGGCCGTTCAGCGGCGGAGCGGCGGTCGGAAGGTGCCAGATCTGGTTCCAGGCCTGCGCACTTTGCGAAAGAAGCAACAGCGCCTTCCCGCAATCGGGCGTAAAGGTATAGGAGTGGGGAACAGCATCGTTTACCAGCCATTGGGCGCGTTTGCCGGCCGCCATTTTGTCGAACAGCAACACATTCGGAAATCCCGTTTTGCAGTGCGGTCCGTAAAAATCCGCCGCGCGGGCAATCATCGCTTCCAGGTTGCCGGCCCTGACCTCCTCCATCAGTTGTGCCGCGATCCGGGCCCGTATCTCGCCTTTCCTGCTCACGGGGTTCGGCGGCGTTGCCTCGGTCATTGCGCCGCTCACCTTCCCCAGCGCGTATACGTTGTCGAAAAATATTAACCGGCAGCGATGCTTTTTACAGGCGTCGATCGTATGGGTCATGATCGCGGGCCATTGCTCAGCCCAAACGCGTACGTCATAGGCAAGCCCCGGGCAAAGGACGACCACGGACGACCCTTCGACGGCGCGATCCGTTTGCGCAGCATCGGTAAGATCGGCCACCCGGGTGGTGGCCCCGTGGATCGGAACGGGGTGCCGGCCCACCAGCGTAAAGGGGATGCGGTGCGCCGCCAGCTCCGCCGCAAGCTCATTCGATATGGTGCCGCCGGCCCCGAGGATGGTAAACATGGAAATCAGCTTTAAGGATCGTTAATAATCAAGTTCCAGCCCGAGGCGGTCTTTCAGTTCTTTCACCAGCGGGTATTCTTCGATGATCTTCAGGTATTTCTCCCTTGTGGTCAGCGGGATCTCTTTTTCGGAATCATCCGGCTGATGGGCTGACAGGGACACCCTGTAAGTCAGGAAACGGTTGCTGAAATACCGCTGTAAATGGTCAATGAGACCCGCCCGTTCCGCTTCAATGAATTTCTGCTGGAGGGGGTTGTACGTGGTGATTTCAATATTGTTGTCATCCAGGATGTGAAGCCTGGCGGACTTGAAATTGCTGACGCCCGAGGAATGGTTCCTGTTCTTCAGCTGCTCGATATAATGCCCCCAGGCAATGTACAGTTCTTCCTCGTTCATGGGTTTGCCCGCATCTGCATTCAGCCGGTGCTCCCTTGCAACCTGTTCATGGATCTTTTCGAGTTTGAGGGAAGCAACCTTCTTCCCCACCGCATGGCCCGGACCGGCGGACGGCGTCGCGGGATCAGGCTGCGGCGTTCCTGCGGCGGCCTCCCTGATCACCAGTTTCGCGGGCGTGCCTGGCCCGGGGGCCGGGGTTTCGCGGGAGGATTCAGGCGGCTCCTTTTTCGGAGCGGCCACGCGCCTGGCGGGCGCGAGCTTCCTGTACGCGACGGGTTTTACTCCTTCAAGATGTTTTTTTTTAACGGCCGTACCGCCTTCATCGACGAGTTCCAGCGCCTGCTGCAGGTAACAGAGTTTGATCAGCGTCAGTTCGACATGCAGTTTCCTGTTCCTGGCCTGGCGGTAGTTCATCTCCGCCTCGTTCAATATATTCAACGCACTGAGCAGCAGGGAGGCGTCCAGTCGCGAAGCGGCATCGAGGTACCGCTGCCTGAATTCCTCCGGCACTTCCAGCAGCCCGGCCACCTTGGGATCCTTGCTCACGAGCAGGTTGCGGATGAATTCGGAAAACCCGTTCAGCACCTGGTCGCCCTCGAACCCCTTGCGGTTGATTTCATCGTAAAAGAGGAGCGCATCGCTCACCTGCTGCTGGTGCATCGCCTCGATCAACCGGAAATAATAATCCTCGTCGAGGATATTCAGGTGTTCGACTGCGTTGGCATAGGAGACCTGCCCGTTAGTGAAACTCACGATCTTGTCCAGGATGCTCAGCGCATCCCGCAGGCATCCCTCGCTTTTTTGTGCAATGATATGCAGCGCGGCCTTGTCGGCATGGATGTGCTCCTTGTCGCAGATCTCCTGTAAATGATCGACCGTGTCCTGGTTGGTGATCCTCTTGAAATCAAAGATCTGGCACCTGGAAAGGATCGTCGGAAGGATCTTGTGCTTTTCGGTAGTGGCCAGGATAAAAATCGCGTACGGGGGTGGTTCCTCCAGGGTTTTGAGAAAGGCATTGAACGCTGCAGCGCTCAGCATGTGCACCTCGTCCACGATATAGACCTTGTACCGGCCGGCCTGGGGAGCGAACCGCACCTGGTCCACGAGCGTACGGATATCGTCCACCGAATTGTTGCTTGCGGCATCCAGCTCGTGGATGTTCAGCGACGTCCCGTTATCAAAAGACACGCAGGACGGGCAGGTATTACAGGCTTCACCCTCGGCTGTCTGGTTTTCACAGTTGATCGTCTTGGCGAGAATGCGCGCGCAGGTTGTCTTGCCCACGCCCCGGGGGCCGCAAAACAGGAAGGCGTGCGCCAGCTGGTTGTTTTTGATGGCGTTTTTAAGGGTCGTTGTAATATGTGACTGGCCCACCACAGTATTAAAATTCTGCGGCCGGTATTTCCTGGCTGATACGATAAACTTGTCCATAGCGAAGGAGGCAAATTTACGGATTTGCGACTGGATTGCTCCCACGGGAAAACACCCGGAACTGCGGAGAAAATGAAGCGCTGTACTAGTGGAAGATCGGGTGCCTTTTGAACTCCAGGGTACGGTCAAAAAGGTATCGGTACGTGCCGAGAGTGCGGCTCTTCTCGGCCCCCAGGTTTTTGGCAATGTTGATCATTTTCGGGTTGAAATCCCCCATCCATTGCATTTCATATTCGTTGTACTGGCTTTTTTTCTGGATGAGCCTGGCGCCTTCCATGATCATGTAATAATCGATGCCCTTGCCCTGGTATTCCGGTATCACGCCAAAAACGATCCCGGTGAACTTGTTACACACCCGCCTGCGCCGAAGCCAGTAGAATTTGAGTTTGGCCAGCAGATCGAATCGCCCGTTCAGATGCCGGAACAGCTGGTTCAGTTCAGGCAAATTCACCCAGCACGCCACCGGTACATCCTTGTGATAGACGAACCAGATCAGGTCTTCCTCGATGACCGGCTTCATGCTCCGGAACATGGCCGTGGCGACCTGCGGGGTCAGTTCCTTGTTGCCCTCGTGTTTGGCCCAGGCCTTGTTGTAGACGGTCGTAAAATCAGCGGCAAACTGTTCCAGCCGGTTTTTCCGGAAATGAACCGCCCGGTACTCGGGGAGCTGCCGGTATTTTTCGTCCTGCACATAAAACCGCTCGCTGAGCTTCGTGTGAACGAACATATGAAAGCAGATCTGGCGGTAAAAGAGCCGGAAGCCGTAATTTTCAAAAAGGGTCACATAGTAGGGCAAATTGTAATTCATGAGATAGATGGGAGGTTTGAATCCTTCAATGACCAGGCCCCACCAGCGGTCCCGCTCACCGAAATTGATCGGGCCATCCATGGCCTCCATGCCCTTCTCCATCAACCAGTGTTTCGCGACATCGAAGAGCATGTCGGCAGCCTGCTGGTCGTTGATACATTCAAAAAATCCAATGCCGCCCGTCCGCTGCCCGTCTCCCTTGTTCCGGTATTTTTTATGGACAAACGCGGCGATCCGGCCGGCCAGGCGCCCTTCACCGTCCTTCAGGATCCACCGCCTGCACGTCCCAAACCGGAAAGCCTTGTTTTTACGGGGATCAAAGACGTCATTGACATCCCGGTCCAGCGGTCGAATGAAATTGGGGTCGCCCCTGTAAATCCCCACCGGCACCTCCAGGAATTCCCGGGCCGTTCTTCCATCATCAACGGATTGCAGGTTCATTTTGACTCCTCAGTTTTTGGTAAAGTAACAATCAAAATAGTTTGTTGCCAAAAATCACCACACCCCTGCCGGGGCTCCCCGCCGCGCAACCGGTTGCCGGTCACGCGAATGTTAATTGTCGCGGAAAGATGATGACGGCAACCGGGCGTTCCCGGGCAGGATCTCTCCAGGCTGTTAAAATTTTTGGTGCCGTACCGAAGGCCACAACACCGGGGCACATTTATTGTGCGCTGCCTACCAGGTAGCACTTCGCACCCTGACCTATTTTTTTAATCTTAAAATAAACACTATGACAAACAAGAATGAAAAGAGAGTGGCCATTCTGACGGAGAATGGCTTCGAGGAAGTGGAGCTCACCGGGCCCAAAAAGGCTATGGAGGACGCGGGTTTCAAGGTCGATATCGTATCCCCGCAGAAGCAAAAGGTGAAAGGCTGGGCACATGATCACTGGTCGGTGGAGCTGCCGGTAGACAAGGAAGTGTCAAAGGCGGATCCGGAAGATTACGATGCCCTCATGATCCCGGGCGGCGTCATGAACCCGGATCTCATGCGGATCAACGGGGACTGTGTCCGGTTTGCAAAGGATTTCCTGGAAGCGGGAAAACCGGTCGCTGCCATTTGCCACGGACCCCAGCTGCTGATCGAGACCGGCATGCTGCGCGGCAGGCATCTGACTTCTTACCCGTCCATCCGGACCGACCTGGAAAATGCCGGCGCCAGCTGGAAGGACAAGGAAGTCGTTACGGATAATGGCCTGGTGACCAGCCGGAGCCCGGCGGACATTCCCGCCTTTAATAAAAAACTGGTCGAAGAGATACGGGAAGGGGTACACGAACATGCATGATTCCCCTGAATTTCTTCCTATCCCTTCCCCGAAGGGCCCGCCTGGGGCGGGCCCTTCCTTGCTTATATAGTTCCGGGAGGGTGCGGCGGGACCCCGAGTCGGTATCCATCAATAAATCCTGGCTGTCGCCGCCCGTATCACATGTTCCGGCGGTACTGGCCTCCCACCTCGTACAGCGCGTGGGTGATTTGCCCGAGGGAACAGCACTTCACCGTTTCCATCAGCTCTTCAAACAGGTTGCCGTTGTCTACCGCCACCTGCTGCAGCCGCTTGAGCATGAGGGAAGCCTTGTCACGGTGCCGGCGATGAAAGGCCTGCAGGTTTTTGATCTGGCGGTCTTTTTCCTCCACGGTGCTGCGGATCACTTCGGCGGGTAAAACCGTCGGGGACCCGGACTTGTTCAGGAACGTATTGACCCCAATGATCGGGAGGGCGCCCGAATGCTTCTGCGTCTCATAATACAGGCTTTCCTCCTGGATCTTGTTGCGCTGATACATCCGTTCCATGGCGCCCAGTACACCGCCGCGTTCCGAAATGCGGTTAAATTCCGACAGGACTGCTTCTTCGACGAGGTCCGTCAATTCTTCTATAAGAAAACTTCCCTGGGTCGGGTTTTCGTTGCGGGCGGTGCCCAGTTCGCGGTTGATGATCAGCTGGATCGCCATTGCCCGACGAACGCTTTCCTCCGTCGGGGTAGTAATGGCTTCATCATAAGCGTTCGTATGAAGACTGTTGCAATTATCATAGATCGCATAGAGCGCCTGCAGGGTTGTACGGATGTCATTGAAATCGATCTCCTGCGCATGCAGGCTGCGCCCGCTGGTCTGGATATGATATTTCAGCTTTTGTGACCGCTCGTTCGCATGATATTTGTATTTCATGGCCTTGGCCCAGACGCGGCGGGCCACCCGGCCGATCACGCTGTATTCCGCGTCCATGCCGTTGCTGAAAAAGAAGGACAGGTTGGGAGCGAAGTCGTCGATGTGCATGCCGCGCCCCAGAAAATATTCCACGTAGGTGAAACCGTTCGCCAGCGTAAACGCCAGCTGGGTGACGGGATTGGCCCCGGCTTCCGCGATATGATACCCGCTGATGGACACCGAATAAAAATTTCTCACGCGGTTCTTTATAAAATATTCCTGCACATCCCCCATCAGCTTCAGGGCAAACTCGGTGGAAAAGATGCAGGTGTTCTGCGCCTGGTCCTCCTTGAGGATATCCGCCTGCACCGTGCCCCGGACGGCGGAAAGGGCGGCTGCCCGGATCTTCTGATAAACCGCCTTGTCCAGAACGTCTTCCCCTGAAAGCCCCAGCAGCCTCAGCCCCAGGCCGTCATTGCCCCCCGGCAGTTTTCCTTTTAACTGCCCCTTCTGCGGAACGACCCTCTTTCCATCGATACCCGTATAGGCCGGTAGCGTGGAAAGCCGGAACCGGGATTCGATCCTTTTATTCACTTCCTGCTGCAGCCGGTTTTCGATGATATACTTTTCACATTGCTGGTCGATGGCGGCATTCAGGAAAAAAGCAAGGATCATGGGGGCAGGCCCGTTGATGGTCATGCTCACCGACGTTTTCGCGTCGCAGAGATCAAAACCGCTATACAGCTTCTTGGCGTCATCGACCGTGGCAACGCTGACCCCGCTGTTACCCACTTTCCCGTAGATGTCCGGCCGCACGGCCGGGTCCTCCCCGTACAGGGTAACGCTGTCAAATGCCGTACTGAGCCTTTTGGCCGGCTGACCCATGCTAACATAGTGAAAACGCTTGTTCGTCCGCTCGGGACCGCCTTCCCCCGCAAACATCCGGGTGGGATCCTCCTCGGCCCTCTTCAGCGGGAATACGCCCGCCGTATAGGGGAAGGATCCCGGAAAATTTTCCTGCATCGACCACCGCAACAGGTCGCCCCAGTCCCGGTACCGGGGTACCGCGATACGGGGAATGCGCAAATGGGAAAGCGTCTGAACATACAGTGGTTGCCGGATGACCTTTCCCCGGACGTCGTATTCGAAAAAGTCATCCCGGAAAGATCCGGATGCTTTCTGCACTTCATCTAGCGCCATTTTCGAGACGGCGGAAAGCTTCTTTTCTGTTTCGGCGACCTCCTGGTCAAGCAGGGCAACCGCCGCGTCACCTTTCCTGCCTTCAAGGGCCTGGCGGGCGCCCCGTAACTGGTACAGCCGGGTAGCAACCGCTGACTGCTCTTTACAGGTGCGATCATAGGACTCGATGGATTCCACGATCTCGGCCAGGTAGCGAACCCGTTTTGCGGGGATCACGGTCGTGCCGACCCCGCCGCTCAGGGGAGGCGCTTTGTATCGTGCGAAACGGCTTCCGGTTTTGCCATTCACGAGCGTAATGATCGTATTAAAGAGTTCATTACATCCCGGATCGTTGAAAAGAGAGGCCACCGTGCCGATGACCGGCAGGTCCCCGTCGTTCGCCTGCCAAAGATTATGATTGCGTTTGTATTGCTTTTTGATGTCGTGCAGCGCATCCAGGGCACCGGCCTTGTCCGATTTGTTGAGGCAAATGACGTCGGCAAAATCCAGCATGTTGATCTTTTCGAGCTGCGAAGCCGCACCGTATTCAGGGGTCATCACGTACACGCTGAGATCGCTGTGATCGAGGATCGACGCATCGCTCTGGCCCACTCCCGCGCTCTCCAGGATCACCAGGTCATATCCCGCTGCCCTGCAGATGTCGATCGCCTCCTGCACGTGGTTGCTGAGGGCCTTGTCATGCTCCCGCGTAGCCAGCGAACGCATGTAAGCACGCGGGTGATGGATGGCATTCATCCGGATCCGGTCGCCGAGTAAAGCACCACCCGTCTTTTTGCGGGACGGATCCACCGATATCACGGCAATGGTCTTGTCCGGGTAGCTGCCAAGAAATCTCCGGACCAGTTCATCGGTCACCGAAGATTTCCCCGCCCCGCCGGTGCCGGTAATTCCCACGACGGCAGCTTTTTTTGCCACCCCGTTGAGCGGCATCCGGAAGGGCTTGTTGGACTCGGCAAGCGTGATCGATCCCGCGATCGTCTTTACATCGTGCCACTCGTCCAGCACATAGGTACCCGTTGCGCGACCCTTCCGCAGGGAAGCATTCCTCCTGCGGGATTTCCGGCAGTGTTCGATCACTTCTGCGATCATACCCTCCAGGCCCATGCGCCGGCCGTCGTCCGGCGAATAGATCCGGTCAATGCCGTAATCTTCCAGTTCCTTTATTTCTTCCGGCAGGATCGTTCCGCCGCCGCCGCCGAAGATCCTGATATCACCGCTTTCATTTGCGTCCAGCAGGTCCTTCATGTATTTGAAAAATTCCACATGGCCTCCCTGGTAACTGGTAACGGCGATCCCGTCTGCATCTTCCTCGATGGCACATTCGACAATTTCATGAACACTCCGGTTGTGACCCAGGTGAATGATTTCGGCCCCCTTGCTTTGCAGGATCCGTCGCATGATATTGATCGCGGCATCGTGTCCGTCAAAAAGGGAAGCAGCCGTGACAATTCGCACGGTTGGGGCAATCGCGGCTTTGGCCATATAGAATCATTTTCAGTTACTGCAGCGCTGTAAAATTACGACATCATCCAGGAACACCCCGTTTCAGCGGGATCGCTTCTCATGGATGTGCAGCCGTCTTTTGGGAAAATCCGCCACGATGCCCAGGGCAACGTTGCCCGTACGGTGCTGTATGAACCGGCGGTTCACCAGGATGGCCAGGGATCCCTGTAAACGGATCCTGACGGGGATCTTTTTGAAGCCCTGGGTATAGATGACCGCAGGCTCCCAAAAAAATACCGGGGAGACCGTGAGGCTGTCCAGGATGTAGTTGTCGAGTTCCCGGGCGTCATAGTTCGTCCGGATCTTGCGGTAAACGGCCGCCGTGAGACGGGAGCTGAAACCCACCCATGAATTTTTGAAGAGCCGGTAGGTGAGGGAGGGTTGCAGGAAGATCTTCGTTGGCCGGCTGTCATGATATTTTTGGACCGTAACGCCGTTCGACGTATATCGGTCGGTGATGTCCCAGTTTCCGAACGCCATTCCTGCGTAGCCCTGGAATTTCATCCGGGCATTGTATCGAACGGGAGAATAATACCCGATGCCGATCTCTGTATAAAATCCCCGGTAGGACAACCGCGAAGTATCGCCGGCATAATAAGTATCGTTGTCCCGGCTCCTTTCCCAGCGGGCACCGGTCGCCAGGATCGCCGCCAGGTGGTTGCTGATGGCCCAGGCGCCCTGCAGGTCGGCGCCGTTGTAGGAATTGCCCCGCGCGTGCAGCATATTCAGTGAACCGCCGTCACCCAGGGATAACTCCAGGTCGTTCTTATGGTCCAGCAGCGGGATATTTTGGGTGGCCGGCGAAAACACGTACCGCGGCGCATAGCAGGAAGCGCCCGTCATGGTGACCAGCAGCCAGATCCATCGCGGCGGGAACGTATATTTCATAGCATGTTGAACGTTAGCTGCGCGAATTCTTCCACCGAAAGTGTTTCCGCCCGGCGGTCGAACATCCTTTCGGCAAGGTGCTCCGGCCCGAACAGGCTTTTTACCGCATTCCGCAACGTTTTTCGTCGCTGCCCGAAAGCGGTTTTCACCAGCGTCGTGAAATACCGCTGGCTTTTTACGGGGAAAAGCGTTTCCTTCCGGGTCAGCCGGATCACCCCGCTTTGTACCCGGGGCGGGGGTATAAAACTTTCGTTGCTCACGGAAAAGAGGAACTCCGGCTGATAATAATACTGCAACAGCACACTCAGCACTCCGTATATCCGGCTTCCTTCCCTGGCGGCCGCCCGCTCCGCCACCTCCTTTTGGAACATGCCGATCATGGCCGGCACATGATCTTTCCATTCCAGGATCCTGAACAGGATCTGCGAGGAAATATTATAGGGGAAATTGCCGATCACCACGAACGGATCGCTGAAGGGAAGGGGAATCGACAGGAAATCGGCGTGGATCAGGCGTTCCTGCAGCATCGGGAACGTGCGCCGCAGGTAATCTACCTTTTCCGCGTCCACTTCCACTGCCCTGAAATCGACGCCCGGCAGGTTGACCAGTCGCCTTGTGAGGGCACCGGCGCCGGGTCCCACTTCAAGCAGCCGGGAGAAGGGACGTTTCATCAACTCCTCCATGATCCGGTCCACGACGCCCTCATCCTTTAAGAAATGCTGGCCCAGCGACTTTTTCAGCGTATACATCCCGGTGAAATTACATTTAGTTTACCTAAGTTAAATTTACCCTTCGATAATCTTTATCCGGATGATTCATTCAACCAATGGTATCGTGCTGCGCATGGTCAAATATGGCGAAACTTCGGTCATTGTCACGATCCTGACCAGCCGCTTTGGCATCCAGTCCTACCTGGTCAACGGGGTACGGACAGGGGGCAGGACGGGCCGCGCCCATTTCTTTCAGCCCGCCTCCTTGCTGGAGATGGAGGTGTACCATAACGAGCTGAAGAACCTGCAACGGATCAAAGAAGTGCGGTGGCGGCATCTTTACCGGGACCTTTTCGACGACGTCATCAAGAATTCCGTGGCGCTTTACATGATCGAACTGCTTCAGAAATGCGCCGGCCAGCCCGAACCCGGGGGTGAAATGTACGATTTTGCGGAGGAGGCCTTCCTGGAACTGGATGCGGCTTCGCGGGAAGCGGTCGCCAACTACCCGGTCTATTTTGCGTTGCAGGCGGCACGGGTGACCGGTCTTCGCATCCTGAACAACCATTCCTCCCGGCGCCCGGCCTTCTCGGTATCGGAGGGGCAGTTCGTCAGCCATTCCAACCCTTCGGACTTTCCCGCGGACGAGCGCATCAGCGAGCCCCTGGCCCGCCTCCTGGAAGCGTCATCGATCGCGGAATTGCCGGCCATCCGTCCCGGTAAATCCGTGCGCAGGGCCCTGCTCGCGGCTCTTGAAAAGTATTTTCAATATCACGTTCCTGAATTCGGTACCATGAAGACGCTCCCGGTACTGCATGAACTGATGGATTCCCTATAGGATCCTTTCCAGCGTGGCGTCTCCCGACAGCCCCGCGGCGCCGGGATCGCGGACCAGCACGACGCCGGGTTTTTTTCCCCTGGAAAAACTCCCGAACCGGTCCGACACTTCAAGGGCGCGGGCCCCGTTCCACGTGGCCCACTGAAGGAGGGTGGCCGCCGGAATGTCAGGAAAAGCTTTTGAAAGGGTCTTGAGCTCCTCCAGGATGCTCAGCTGGTGATTGGAGGCCAGGCTGTCCGTTCCCACTACGAGGTGGCAGCCGTTTTTAACGAACAGCGCCACGTCCGGCAGCCGGTTCTCGATATAGAGATTGGCGTTGGGGCAAAGACACAGGGAAACCAGCTGCCCGGCGACCTGGCGACCGGCGATCCAGTCAAGATCCTGCTGCTGGGTATAGGTATTATGCACGAGCAATACGGAGCTGGCCGCGGAAAAATAATCGAAAAAGGTTTCAAGGCTCCGTTTTCCGGGTGGGTGGTAAAACGAGTTGTCGATGCCCATTTTCTGGTACATCCCGGGAAGTGAACCGCCGCCCGTCTCGAAAAAAAGATCCTCGTCGGCGGTTTCCTGGTTGTGGATACTGACCACATTTTGGGCAAAAAAGGGGAAAATATTTCCCCACAGGGGCCGGGAGACGGAATAGGGAGCGTGGGGTACCATCGATACCGGCAGGTTTTTCCCTGCAAAATCCACATAAATCGAATGAGCCTGTTCAAATCGCTTCGAAGCAACGGCCGGATCCCAGCCGCTCACTTCCACGAAACTGTAATAGTAAAGCGGCGATTGTTCCTTAACGCCGGCGTCGGGCCTGTTGCAGATATCCCCCACTCCCACAATGCCATTATCCTGCATTTCCCGATCCGCTCCCACCATGGCCTGCCGGATGATTTCCGGATCCTGGTGGCGGCCGGTCATCACCCGGGACACGAACTCCACGAGCCCTGTTCCGCGGGGTACCAGGCCCCGCAAGTGGGAGAGTTCCAGGTGACAATGGGCGTTCACGAACCCGGGAGACAGCGTTCCCTGGAAAACCCGGACATCCGAACCCGCCTGTTCCCGGTCCGTGATGTCCACGATGCCGCCCTGCGGATCGGTCACCAGGACGTGATGGTGATCCAGCAACCCGGTGCCTGTAAACAAATGATCGGCCGTAAACTTTCGATACTCCATGTAGGAACGAATGAATTAATTTTGCATCCCGTAATTCAAAGATAATTCCCTTATTGTAAAGACGCCGGAATGTCACTTCATGTAAACGATCAGGTAAATGCTGGATAAACTCGAGGCCATACAAGCGAGGTTCGACGAGCTCGGCGTCGCCCTTTCCAACCCGGAGATCGTGAGCGACAACAAAAGATATAAACAGCTCAGCAAGGAATACCGCAGTCTGGAAAAGATCGTGGAAGCGCGAAACGCCTATACGAAAGTGCTGGACGATCTGCAGTTTAGCCGGGAAATGATCAACGGCGATGATGAAGAAATGCGCGAACTGGCCAAGGAGGAACTGCCGGCGCTCCAGGAAAAAAAAGACATCCTGGAAAAACAGATCCGGAATCTTTTGATCCCCAAGGATCCCCAGGATGAAAAAAATGCGATCCTGGAAATCAGGGCCGGTACGGGCGGGGATGAGGCGTCCCTGTTTGCAGGTGACCTGATGCGGATGTACCTGAGGTATTGTGAGTCAAAGGGATGGAAGACGGCGCTGCTTAGTGAAAGTCCCGGGACCGTGGGCGGTTACAAGGAGGTACAGATCGAGGTGACCGGTGACGACGTATACGGCACGCTCAAATTTGAAAGTGGCGTGCACCGCGTACAGCGCGTGCCGGATACCGAAGCGAGCGGCAGGGTGCATACCAGTGCCGCCACGGTGGCGGTAATGCCTGAAGCAGAAGAAGTTGACGTGGAGCTGAGGGAAAGTGATGTAAAAATGGAAACTGCCAGGAGCGGCGGAGCCGGCGGCCAAAATGTCAACAAGGTGGAAACGAAAGTGATGCTCACCCACATTCCCACCGGGCTCGTGGTGATATGCCAGACGGAACGCAGCCAGTTGGGCAATCGTGAAAAGGCCATGCAGATGCTGCGCACGAAACTGTATGAGGACGAAGTGCGAAAACAGGAAGAAGAAATCTCGCGGCACCGGAAAAGCCTGGTCAGCACCGGCGACCGTTCGGCAAAGATCAGGACCTATAATTATCCCCAGGGCCGCGTCACGGACCACCGGATCGGCCTGACGGTCTATCATCTCGCCGACGTGCTGAATGGTGACCTGCAACAATTTATAGATGCGCTGCAGTTCGCCGAAAACTCGGAGAAGCTGTTGCAGTCCTGAGAATTTTTGGCACTTGATAACGATCTCTTATCACTTTATTAACAAAAGCCCTTTTACCTTTGGCACATGATTTGAAATATAATCAGTATTAAAGTTTAAAAGTCAATTTTCTCATAAGCAGTTAGTTTTGGTAAACGGCCCCTGTTTCTACAGGGGCCTTCTTATTGAAATTCCCCCCGTTACAACCCCGTGTAATAACATTATTTTCAATATACTTACTACTACCTTTGCTGATCCCAGGCAAAACCAGTCCCGGTAACCGACATGGCGGAACAAACAACCCAGATTTTTCAGACCAGCAAGTCCACCCGCTGGAAACGTGTCAAATGGACGACGCGCGTGTTGATCTTTATCGCGTTGTTCTTTTTTACGGTCCTGGGGATCGCGTTGTACAGCGGCTCGCTGCCCAGCCTGCCCAACCTCGAGGCCAGGGCGCGGCAGTATGAGCTCCGGATCGACCCGGCCAATCCGCTAACCCTGAAAAACAACCAGAACGAAAAATACAAGGGCTTCAAGGACTTCCTGATTAAAAAGATCCGGGCGGATTCGATCCGCAAGGCAAGGAACAGGACGCCGTCTGCGGCCAACGCCCTCTCCGTGATCCGGGGAGCGTTTTACACACCGTGGAACAGCCACACTTCCTTTCCCGACCTGCAACGAAATGCCGACAAGATCAATGCGATCTTTCCCGAATGGTTCTTCATTGATACGGTGAACTACACGCTCAATACCCGCATCGACTCGGCGGGCTTCGCCCTGATGAAGCAAAAGCAGCTGCGGATCATCCCCATCTTTTCCAATTTCAGGACCGGCAGGGATTTCGACGGAACGCTGGCCCATAAAATTTTGACGAATCCCGTCCTGCAGCGCAATATCATCCGGCAGCTCGTGGATACATTGTCCTATTACGGCCTTAGCGGGATCAATATCGACTTCGAGGAATTGACAGAGCCCACCAATGAACCGCTGACCAATTTCCAGAAAGACCTGTACGACGCCCTGCACAGCAGGGGGCTGCTCGTAACCATGGACGTCGCTCCCAAGGATAATGACTATGATTATTCCCGGCTGGCCGCCTACAATGACTACGTCATCCTGATGGCTTACGACGAGCACAACAACTCGACGGTTCCCGGACCGATCAGCGGCCAGAAGTGGCTCGAGGATGCGGTGTCCTGGACGGCGGACCGGATGCCGTCCTCCAAGATCATCCTCGGGATCGCCGGCTTTGGCTATGACTGGTCGGACGACCGCCAGGAGGCCCCCCTGAGCTATACCTACAGTGACGCGATCATCAAGGCCAAGGCACTGGGCGCCCAGATCGTTTATGACAATGATTCCTATAACCTTCATTTCGATTACGCCTCCGAGGAAAAGGACCGCGATGGCAACTCCGACACGTCCCTGCACCAGGTCTGGTTCACGGACGCAGCCACGACCTTCAATATCCTGCGTTTCAGCGATGAATTTCCACTGGCAGGAACCGTATTGTGGCGACTCGGCAGCGAGGACGCCAGGATGTGGAAATACTATAACCGCAATCTCAGCAATGCTTCGCTCCAGGCGCAACCCTTCGACTACGATTCGCTGGCGAACATCCCCGCTCCCCGGGACGCCGTCGGGTTCGAGGGGGAAGGAGAGATCCTGGACATCATGTTCGCTCCCCAGCCCGGCAAGATCAGTTTTGAAATAGATTCAACCGAACAGCTGATCGCGGAACAGAACTATTTGCAACTTCCATCGGGTTACGTGATCCGGAAATTCGCGGAGGATACGGTGGAAGGAAGGGGTCATAAGCTGATCCTTACGTTCGATGACGGCCC
>Ga0187809_10000475_pt1 | contig 21356 bp, 16 predicted proteins | sample NC_wetland_sal_i_8_FD_132415 | JGI IMG/M metagenome (GOLD analysis project Ga0187809, IMG submission 132415) | Wetland sediment microbial communities from Neuse River Estuary, North Carolina, USA - ASW_4 | ecosystem: Environmental > Aquatic > Freshwater > Wetlands > Sediment | place: USA: North...
ACGTGCTCCCGACGCGCGGTAGTCCCCGTAGTAGCCCTCCTGCTCGCCCGTCAGGAGCACGTGCAGGAGGTGATGGAGCTCGTCCGCCCACTGCGCGTCGAAGCCCCACTCCTCGGTCGGTCGCAGGTCCCCCGTCTCCATCTCCGCGATGACCAGCGCGCGCTCGTCGATTCCGCGCACGCGCTCTGCGAGCTCGGCGAGGACGTGGGGTCGCGAGTCGTCGACGATCGCATGGGTCGCGTCGAGCCGCAGCCCGTCGACCCCGTAGTCGCGCACCCACATCTCTGCGTTTTGGATGGCCCATTCGCGTACGCCCCGCTGCGAGTAATCGATCGCATCGCCCCAGAAGGTCGAGTGGCGGTCGGTGAAGTAGGGCCCGAAAGCCGCGATCGCCTCCGATCCTGGGCCGACATGGTTGTAGACGACGTCGAGGATGACGCCGAGACCGACGGCGTGGGCAGCATCGACGAGTCGGGCGAAACCATCGGGGCCTCCGTAGACCGCGTGTGGCGCGTAGGCGTACACGCCGTCGTAGCCCCAGTTGCGTCGCCCCGGAAACGTGGCAATCGGCATGACTTCGATCGCGGTGATCCCGAGCTCGCGCAGCTCGGGCAGTCGCTCGACGACGCCGTCGAAGGTCCCGGACGGTGAGAACGCGCCGACGTGCAGCTCGTAGAGGACGAGCTCGTCGAGCGGAACGCCGAGGAGCGAACCGTGGGGCGGCTCGACGACCCGCGAGGGGCCCCGCACACCCTGCGGCTGGGAGCGGGAGCAGGGATCCGGCAGCGCCGTCCCGTCGAGGACGAGGTGGTAGTCGTCCCCGGCCCGCGCGTCGACGAGGCTTGCGAACAGCCCCTCGTCCTCGGGCTCGAGACGATGCTCGCGACCGCGTGCCCGTACCGCCACCTCGCGAGCAGCCGGGGCCCAGACGCGGAACTCGACTCCACCCTCGCGTGTGAGGGCGCCCGTTTGGGGCCAAGACTCCATTCACGATCTATGACCGACAACGCCTTTCACTGCACCTACCGGCTGCAACTCCTGCCCCACCTCGATTTCCGACGCGCCCGCGAGCTCGTCCCTTACCTGCGCGACCTCGGAGTCAGCCACCTGTATCTCTCGCCCTCGATGCAGGCGCGGTCGGGCTCGACGCACGGCTACGACGTCGTGGACCCGACGCACCTCTCCGCCGAGCTCGGCGGAGAGGAAGAGTTCCGGGCCCTGTGCGACGCCGGGCTGGGTGTCGTCCTCGACATCGTCCCCAACCACATGGCGGCAAGCGACGAGGAGAACCCGTTCTGGCGGGATCCCCTGCGTCGGGCGAAGTTCTTCGACGTCGAGTGGCGCACCGGGGGAGTCCGCCGTTTCTTCGACATCGGCGATCTCGCGGGCGTGCGCATCGAGGACCCCGAGGTGTTCGAGGCGACGCATCGAAAAGTGGTCGAGCTCGTACGCGACGGTGTCGTCGACGGCGTGCGGGTCGACCATCCCGACGGTCTCGCGAATCCGGCGCGCTACTTCCGCCGCCTCCGCGAGGCAGGGGTCGAGCGCGTGTGGGTGGAGAAGATCCTGGAGCGGGGCGAGCAGCTCCGCGACTGGCCCGTGTGCGGGACGACCGGCTACGAGTTCGCGAACGACCTCACGGGACTCTTCCTCGATCCCGCTGCGGAGGAGCCGCTCACCGAGCTGTACACCTCTTTCACAGGCGAGAACCGGCCATTCGACGAGATCGCACTCGACGCAAAGCTCGAGCAGGCACACACGACGTTCGAACCGGAGGTCGACCGACTGATCGCCCAGCTCGGCGACGACGCCGATGGGCTCGACCTCCCGAGCGCACTCTCGTCGTTCCACGTCTACCGCACGTACGTCGATCCCGATACCGGCGAGGTGGACGGCCTCGACCGACAGGCGGTCGCCGACGCCCGTCTGCCGCCGCGGCTGGCGGCCCTGCTCACCCTCGAGGAGCGAGGACGCGACGCGTTCGTCATCCGCTTCCAGCAGACCACGCCACCGGTTATGGCGAAGGGCGTCGAGGACACTGCGTTCTACCGGTACAACCGCCTGCTGTGCCTCAACGAGGTGGGCGGCGACCCCGGCCGCTGGTCGGTCTCGATCGAGGAGTTCCACGCGCACAACCTCGAGCGTGCACGGCGCTTCCCACTGCACATGCTCACCACGCAAACGCATGACACGAAGCGCAGCGGCGACGCGCGCGCCCGACTCGCCGCGCTCTCCTGGGTCCCGGAGCAGTGGGCCGAGCACGTGCACCGCTGGCACATGGCGCTGGACCATGACGGCGGCCCCGACCCGAACGAGGAGTACTTCATCTACCAGACGCTCGCATCCTCATTGCCGATCGAGCCGGAGCGAATCGATGCCTACCTCGAGAAGGCGTTCCGCGAGGCGAAGGTGAGCACGAGCTGGAGCGAACCGGACGAACGCTGGGAGACGGGCGTCAAGGCATTCGCGCGCACGGCCGTCGAGCACGTCGCGCCGTTCGCCGAGAGCCTCGCACCGCTCGGGGAACGGATCGCGCTTGCACAGACCCTGTTGAAGCTCACCTGCCCGGGTGTCCCCGACGTCTACCAGGGCGACGAGCTCTGGAACATCAGCCTCGTCGACCCGGACAACCGCCGGCCGGTCGACTGGGAGCGCAGCCGCCGCCTGCTCGAAGGGCTGCAGCGCGGCGCAGCGCCGACGCGCGAAACGGCGAAACTCTACCTCGTGTGGAGAACGCTACGCCTGCGGGCGGAGCATCCCGATGCATTCGCGGGCGACTATGAGCCCGTCGAGGCGGACCCCGGCGTATGCGCCTACACCCGCGGCGGCGGCGAGGTCCTTGTGGCGGTGCCCGTGCGCGGAAACGCCACGTTCGCTCCGCCAGCCGGGTACGACGACGCCCTGCGCGGCGCAGACCTCGGCGTTCATCTACTCGTGGCGCGCTGACGCGTGGCCCGAGGTTGATTCATGGAGGAGCCGATGTGCGAGGTGGGCGAGCTCTCGCGCGAGTCGGTGGCCGGAGGCGGCAGTTGCGAGGAGGGAGCCGAACAGCACGACGGCGTCGATCGATTCTCGCCCCTGCTTCGTCCAGTAGTCGTCTTGGAGATTGAGCCAGAGCGCGAACTCATCCAGCGTCAGAGCGGAGCCTGCGCCGTAGGTGAAGGCGGTCGCGCGTGAGGCGAACGGGCTCGCGCCGACTCCGATCTCGTTCAGCCAGGCGTAGCCGACGCCGAGCAGGCCGGCGATGCCGAAGGTCATGTGGTGGATGTGGCGGCCGCCGGGAGTGATGTTTCGAAACGGGCCGCGGCCGTCGCGGATGGCGTGCGTGATCGCCCGCGTGACCGCGAAGGTTGCGGCGAACGAGACGGCGCCGATGAGGCGCCGTTCCTCGGATCGACTGGCGAAGGCGTTGCCGTAGGCCGTTCGAAGTTCGCCCGAACGCGGCAGCCGCGCCATGGCCGCATCGTAGAGGAGGCGTTGGCCGGGCTACGTCGTTGCGCACGCCTTTCGCACGCTCGACACGGTCGTCTTCCTCGTCGGCGAGCACAACCTGCGATCTCGCCGCGCAGTCGAGAAGCTGGGAGCGACGGAAGCCGGCACACGCCGCGACCTCATCCTCTACACGCTGACCGAGCAGGCCTACCTCGGCCGTCAGCGGCAGTAGCTGACCGGGAAGGCGACGGCGGCCGGGAGGCGCAGGCAGTGCCGGCGGATCCAGCGGATGCGCGGATCGCGGGTCGGTGGGCTTGCGATCAGATGCAGCCGACCGCTCGCGATCAGCTGCTGTAGGCGCGACAGCGTCGGCGACGGCAACATGCCGTCGAAGCCGCCGATCGGCAGCACCTCCTTGCCGGTCGCGAAGATCAGCGGGGCCGCGATGAGCGAGGTGTACGTGGCGAGCGGATACGCGGCGCCGCGGCCGGCCCGCTCGAACGTCGCGACGAGGGACGGCGACGGATGCTGGGCCTGCCCTGCGAACGTCTGCGTGACCGCCGTGATCCCCGACGGCTGGAACGGCGTGTCGAACGGGCCGAGCCGATGGACGACGATGGCCCCGGACGCGACCGCCGGTGCGGCGACGAGGGCGACGAGCGCGAGGCCGAACGCTGCGGCCTCCGCGTGTACGCCCCGTCGTAGCGCCGCGAGAACGCCCGCGGCGAGCGCAGCCATGCCGAGCACACCGAGGACGAGCGGGAGCACGAGCGAAAGCCGACCCGTCGGCAGGAGCGCGATCGCGTACGCCGCCGAGCATGCGCCCAGGACCGCGACCGGAACGGGCGAGCGCGCCTGCCATGCAGCGGCCGCGCCGATCGCGACGAGCGCCGCGAGAGGCGGCGCCAGCGCCGCCAGGTAGTAGGCGTTGATCCGGTCGGCGGTGCTGAAGGCGACGAAGAGCACGACGAGCCAGACTCCCCACAGCACCGCGGCAGCGCGGACTCGATCGGTCCGCGGCTCGCGCCGTCGGGCCCACAGCAGGGCGACGAGCGAGACCGCGGCCGCCGGCAGCAGCCAAGCGACGTCGCGTCCGGCGGCGCCGACGACCAGCCGGTCCCAGCCGCGCTCGTGACGGATCCCGAAGTCGGCGAGCAACGTCGCCGCAGCCCGTCCGACGACACCGCCCGCGAGCGGCGTGTCGATGCGCCCGAACCCGTTGTAGTGGAAGACCTGCTGGAAGATCGAGTCGTGGGTGCTGCCGTCGACGTACGGCCGGTCGTGCGCCGGCGTGAGTGCGACGACGCACATCCACGCGAGGGAGACGGCGACGGTCGCTGTCGCGCCCGCGGCGACATGGGCGATGCGGCGCCCCACGTTGCCCGGGGCGGCGAGCAAGTAGCTCGCACCGAGCGCAGGCAGCACGAGCCAGGCCTCGAGCATCTTCGCCTGGAAGGCGAGCCCGACCCAGACGCCGGCGAGCACGAGTGTGGCCGGCCGGCCGGTCTCGGTCGCGCGCGCGGTCGCGTCCGCGGCGAGCACGAGGAGCAGAATCAGGAGCGAGTCGGAGATGTTGCCGCGGTCGAGCGCGACCGCCGCGGGCGCCGCCGCGAGCAGGCCCGCGGCGAGGAGCCCGGCTGCCCATCCCGCCTGCCGGCGCACGACCCGGTAGATGACAACGATCGTGAGGACCCCTTCGACCACCTGCGGCAGCACGATCGACCACACGTGCAAACCGAAGATGCGCGCCGACAGCGCCTGCAGCCAGAACGCTCCCGGCAGCTTGTCGAGCGTCACCGTCCCGGCCGGGTCGAAGGCGCCGAAGGCGAAGTCGTGCCAGCTCGACGACATGCTGCGCACGGCGGCGCCGTAGTAGATCTCGATCACCTCGCGGTTCGCGCCCCACGCGTACGCGAGCGCGGCGCCGGCGGCGACCACCCCCAGCGCGGCGATCGCCCAGCGCGGTTGGGGCGAGCCCTGGAGACGCGCGCGAGTCATCGCTCCTCGGCCTCGAAGCGTTCGCGGATCGCGCACAGCGCCTCCAGACCGGCGACGAGCCCCGCGAGCTGCTGCCCCGTCAGCATCGCGCCGAGCTCGTCGTCGACCGCCTCGACTCCTTCGCGCACCACCGCGGCCGCAGCCCGCCCACGGTCGGTGAGCTCGATCGTCATCCGCCGGCGGTCGTCCGGGTTGACGCGACGTTCGAGATAACCCCGCACCACCAGCGTGTCGATCAGCTGGCTCGCGGCCTGCCTGCTCACACCGAGCTGGCGGACGAGATCGCCGGCGCCGGCACCACGGTTCGCCATGCCGCCGAGCACGAACGGCCCGTTCCGCGGCAGGTCGTCGTACCCGGCCGCCGCAAGGCGGACGCGAATCGCGTTCCCGTACGCACCACGCGCCCCTCGCAGCAGCGCGGGAAAGACGATGTCCTGACGCCGCGACCGCATCCGTCGACCGTAGTTCGCCGCCGGCAGATTGTCAAGGTACTTGACAGTCAAGCAAATTGCGTGCCAGGGACTACTTCACGCGCGGCGAGCGTTTCTGCGGATATGGCACTGCCCGTGATCATCGCCGTCGAGGAGGACGAGGTTGCGTTGCTGGAGGTGCAGGCGCAGCTGACACAGCGCTACGGCCGCGATTACGACGTCCTGTCCTTCCGCGATCCCGACGAAGCGCTGGCAGCGGTGAGCGGGCTCGCGGACGCGCGCGCGGATGTCGCGCTGGCGCTGCTTGGCCCCGCTGAGAGCGGCGGCCGGCTGCTCGACCGGGTGCGCGCGCTCCACCCGCAGGCGAAGCGAGTGCTGCTGTCGCCCGCCGATCGCCGGAGCAACCCGGCGACGGCCGAGCTGATCAGAGGCCTGATCGCTCTCGGGCGCATCGACCACTACGTGTCGCTGCCGACGGGATCGCCGGACGAGGTCTTCCACGAAGCGGTGTCGAGCTTCCTGCTCGAGTGGGCCCGCGACCGCCGCCGAGTTCCGCACACCGTCCACATCGTCGGCGAGGAGTGGTCCGGGCGGTCGTACGAACTGCGGTCGGTCTTCGAGCGGTGCGCCGCCCCGCACGCCTTCTGGCTGGCGGACTCGGAGAAAGGCCGGGAGCTGATCGCGAAGGCAGGCCCGGGCGCTCCCCTCCCGCTGTTGATGCTCCCGGACGGCACGGTGCTGTGCGATCCCTCGGACGCCGAGATCGCCGCGGCCGCGGGAGCGCCGCCCGATCTCGGGGCAGACCGATTCGACGTCGTCATCATCGGAGCCGGTCCGGCCGGGTTGTCCGCAGCCGTGTACAGCGCATCGGAAGGGCTTCGCACCCTCGTCGTCGACGAGGGCGGCATCGGCGGACAGGCACGGTCGAGCTCGCTGATCCGCAACTACCTCGGTTTCGCGCGCGGCATCAGCGGGAGCCGGCTCGCCGAGCAGGCGTACGAGCAGGCGCTCGGCTTCGGCGCGACCTTCGTGTTCATGCATCGCGCGACCACGCTGCGCAGCGCGGGGCGCTCGCTCGAGCTGAGGCTGGCCAACGACCGCGTCATCTTCGCGCGAGCGGTCGTCCTCGCGACCGGCGCGACGTATCGGCGCTTGGGCGTCGAGGCGTTGGATGACTTGACGGGCGCCGGCGTCTTCTACGGCGGCCCCGGATCCGAGGCTCCGGGTCTTCGCGGGAAGGACGTCTACGTCGTCGGCGGCGGGAACTCGGCCGGCCAGGCAGCGCTGCACCTCGCGAAGTACGCCCGAAGCGTCACGCTGCTCGTGCGCGCACGCGACATCGCGTCGAGCATGTCGCACTACCTCGTCGAAGCCGTCGAGGCGGCTCCGAACGTCCACGTCCGCCCCGGCACGGTCATCGTCGGAGGGGGCGGTGACGGCCGGCTGGAGCATCTCGTGCTCAGCGACAACGATCTCGAGAGGCACAGCGTCGTCCCTGCGGACGCGTTGTTCGTGCTGATCGGAGCTCGCCCACATACCGAGTGGCTGCCGCCCGAGGTCGCGCGAGACGAGCACGGCTTCCTGCTCACCGATGACGATCTCCTCGACGGCACGTGGCCCCTCGATCGACGGCCGCTACCGCTCGAGACGAGCATGCCCGGCGTGCTCGCGGCCGGCGACGCACGACACGGATCCGTCAAGCGCGTCGCATCTGCCGTCGGCGAGGGCGCGGTCGCGGCGCGACTCCTTCACACGCTGCTCGCCGACGACCGCACCGCCGAGTCCCCGCTGACTGCGCTGGCGGCGTCCGCTGCCGGCACGTAGTCGCGCGCGAGGCGCGCGGCCTCGGACCGGCGGTTGACACCGAGCTTCGTCAGGAGCGCGTGCACGTGATTCTTCACCGTCGCCTGCGAGCAGCCGAGCTCGAAGGCGATCGCCTTGTTCGTCCAGCCGGCTTCGATCAGCGTGAGGATCTCGACCTCGCGCGGCGTCAGCGTCATCGCGGCGGCCGGCAAGGAAGTCGCCGACGGAGGCTTCGAACCCAGCAATGCATCCCGCAGCGGAGAGATGCGCCCGTCGCCGAGCACCGCGCGCTCGATCGCGGCGAGAAGCTCGTCGCGATCGGCGCCGCGACGGACGATCTCCGTCGCTCCGGCCTTCTCGCAGGCGGCGAGGTGCTCTTCGCGGTCCTCGACGGCGAGCACAACGAGATGCGGCGCGCCGTCGTGCTGCGCCGGCAGAAGCCCCTGCGCAGCAGCCGCCCGCAAGAGATCCACGTCGAGCAGTGCGACATCCGGTCGTTCGGCAACGACGCGCCAGACGAACTCGCGCTCGTCCTGCGCGCTGCCGACCACGAGGAAGCGCTCGTCGTCACTCAGCGCAGCGAGCACACCGTCGCGGTAGAGCGTGGTCGCCGCTGCGATCAGGACCCGGGTCGCAGCGCGGCCGACGGCGATCGCGTGATCTCCGCTCAGACCAGCTGGCCCGTGATCTCCCTCGTTCATGGCGACCCTGCGGTAGTCGCTGAACTCGACCTACCCCGTCCTCCGAGTCTACGTATCGCCGTCCGCGCCGTCCAGCGTCAGACCCCCGCGGTCAACTGTCGTCGCTCCGGAGCCGACAGCGCCGGCGTCGCCGAGTGCCCTTGTACGACCGGCATCCTCGGCATCGGCCGGCCGGACGCGATCACCCTGCCCGCCTTCAGATCGCGTCCCGATGCAATCGACCACTGCGCGATCACGGTCATCGCGTCTGCGCGCACCGGGTTCGGCAGCGCCGGCGGCGTGGTCTCGGCGTAGAGGGTCCGCACGCCGAGCGGGTTCGCAAACTGCCGCGCCTCGATCGCGATGAGGATTCGCGACGCCGCGTCCGCCATTGCGAAGTACTGCTCGCTCTTGCGATGCGACGTCAGCCCCACGCGTTCGCCCAGCTTGCGCAGCCGCTCCTCCGGGCTCGACGCGGCCGCCTTGAGGTCGACGACGATCGGCGTGTCGCTCATCAGAGTCAGGTGGAGCCACGACATCGCCGCGACCGCGGCGAACTCCTCGCGCGTGAGAGCCCCGTTCCGATGACGCACCGTCAGCAGGTCGGCAAGCGAGGCTCCGAGCTCCGCGATCGCGGCGTCGTCGGTCGGGTTCGCACCACTCGTGTTGCTGAAGTTCTCGATGCCGCGCCACACCTCGCGCAGGAACTCTTCGAAGAGCGCGATGAACTCGCGGTTCGCGATCTGGGCGCGGACGTACGGATACGGTCGCCCGTCGTCGTAGCCGTGATTGAGGTCGATTCCGAACAGGCGGTAGTACGCGTTGCGGCGCACGGCGCAGATGTCCGACCGAATCTGACTGGTAACCGAGGGTACGAGTCCCGGGCACCAGTCGCTGTAGAAGAGGGCTTCAGTCGTGCGCAGCCATGCCTGCCCCTCGGGTGAGGGCACGTCGAGGCTCTCCCCATGTGTGCACTCGACCAGGATTCGCCGGAAGATCTCGTACGCCCGCGTGTTCTCGATCAGGTACGCGTACATCAGGTGGCGGAACGGGTACTGAAGGCCCCCACCCCCGTCGAGAACGGTCGGATAGATGTCGTCGGTGACGCCCGTGAGCTGATCCTTGATTCCCGACGCTGCCTCGACGCCGTAGAGCTGCGGCGGGATCGGCGCGCTCGGTCTCGCGGTGGGGTCCGACCGCATGACCCAGATCTCCTCGAGATACCTCGTGAGCTGCAGGGGGTGGAGCTTGAACACCCACTCCGCGCCGCTCGTGCCGGGGTTCTGTTCCTCGTACCAAGTGGCGAGCTGTCTGAACATGCTTTCTCTCCGTTCTCGCGCGGGTCAACCGTTCGGGGTCAGGCGGCCGGCGACGTCGCCTTCGGGCGTGCGGATCAGGATCAGCGTCTCCGTCGGCGACTCGCGCAACGCGATCCGAAGCACGTCGTCGTCTGCGGCCTGCCATGGGGCGGGACTTCCGTCGATCCACACGGCCGTTGCGGCCCCGAGGCCGCGGCCGCCGACGATGATGATGGGCGGATCCTCGTCGAGCACTTCCACGACCTCGATCTGCGGCCCCTGCTTCATCCACGGCGGCTCCTTCGCGGGTCCGCGATCGTCCCCCATCTTGGGCCCCGACAGGCGCTGCACGAGCAGCGCGTACCAGCTGACGATGTCCAGCTCGGACGGGCTCAGCCGCGGCGGCTCGGCCAGCTCGCGGAGCGCGGCCATGGACCCGCCGACCCCGACGATCAGGCCGCCGGATTCGGTTCCTGCGCCCTCTTGCTCACTCATGGATTTCTTCCCTCCCGTCGGATGTCGTCACGCGGCTGCCCGCAGGCCTCCGCCCAGTTGCGTCAGCCATGCGTCGCACCGGACCTCGCTGCCCTTGCCGCGCGCCTCAGCGGCTCGGTAGGAGGAGAGCGCAAGCAACCGAATGCCTTCCGTCCTCAGCCAGTGCGGCGAGGCGAGCGTCACCGGTCCCACGCGCCGCTCGAGCGCGGCGAGCTCGGCCGGCGAGACCCGCCGCGGGTCCACCAGGTCGACGATCGCCCGCCCTCGGAACGCGCGCAACGGCGTCCGGAGGCACAGCTCTGCGATGTGCGGAAGCCGATCGAGCGATGCCCGCAGAAACGATCGCAGCGCGGGCGGCGCGTCGGCGAGCGGATGCGCGACGGTCCACGCGCGCGCGAGCTCGTCCCACGGCCCCATCCCGAACGACCTCGTGCAGAGCTCGGTGCCGAGCAGGACGCGTAGGTATGCGATCGGGTGCGGGTCACCGGGGGCGAAGCGGAACACGGCCTGCTGGTCGCCCGCGACCACGTCGTGCAGGCCGGCGACCGATCCGTAGCCGCTGTGCACGAACGCGAAGACGTCGGCGACGATCTCGGTCGTCCACGACGCCCACACCGCCGCGAGGTCGCGCGAGAGCTCCGACAGCCGGTGCTCGAACACACCGGCTAGCTCCTCAGCCCAGCCGGTCTCGGCTGCCGCCTGGTGTCCCGCCTCGTGCAGGACCGCCGTCGGGTGGCAGAGGTTGTGCCGCGTCACCTTCACGACCGCGGCCGGGTTGAGCGTGACTCCGTCCCACAGCCGCTGGCTCGCCCGCAGGATCGACGCGCCGAGCCCCTTGTGGACGAAGCAGAGAACCGGGGGCACAGGCAGCCCGATCGGGGAGAGCACGCTCTCGAGCGCGAGCCGCGCGAGCTCGTCACAGGCGCGGAGCTCGGCGGCGAGCTTCGGGGTCGTGCGCGAGTTCACGGCGTCGCCGTAGAACTCGAGGACGTCCTCGACGAGCAGGAAGCGTTTGCGGAATGCGACCACGTCGCGGCGAAGCGTCTCGAGCTCGCGCTCCCCTTCCGCGGCAGCGAGCCGCGCATCGAGCACGGCCATCTCGCGCCGCAGACGCGCGACCGCGGCCTCGAGAGAGCTTCGGATGCGCGTGTCGAGCTGGCGCTCGAGCTCGGCCCACGCCGACGGCGAGGCGAAGGTGTCGAGGTCGGCGAGGGCGTCGGATGCGGCACGCCAGTGTGCTACTTGGCGTCCCACCTGAATCCGGACCGCGTCCGCCTCACGCATGGCGGAACCCCGGCACGAGCTCTACGAACGCGGTCGGCGCGACGTCACCGCGCAGGTCGGGAGCCACACCGGATAGCCGCACGTCGAACGTGATTCCCTGCGCGTGCCGGTCGGCGGCCGCAGCCACCTCCTCCGGATGGTGCGTCGCGAACTCGATCAGGGGGCCTCCGGCCCAGCCGAGCACGCGCGCCGCGATCGCGTGCGCCGCCGCCGGCTCGGCGAGCAGAGGCGGATGCACCGCGTTCGCGAGCATCGCGCCGGCGCCCGCGCTCGGATCCGTCCACCGCAGGTGGCCGGCAGGATGCGGCGACAGTGCGAGGCGAAGCCCCTCGTCCAGCCGGTCTCGAAGAAGCTTGGAGACGGCCATCGTCTGCTTCGAGCGCACCTTCGCGGCTGTGTCCTGCGCCTCGGCCTCGGAGAGATGGAGGAGCACGTGAACCGTGTGCTTGTGCAGATCGACTCGGACGTTGACCTGCGATGAGTGGGGATGCGGCGCCACGGCCGCGCCGGGAGTGCCACCGGTCGCAACGCCGGCCTTCGCTCCGGCGACGCGGTGCAGCTCGAGGTAGTAGAAGCGCTCGCCGACCGCGATCCGCTGCGGCCGCTCGAGGTACTTGTGGTCCACCCGACGGCCGAGACCAGGCTCGCCGAACAGCATCCCGGCAGCCTCGGGCGTCAGCGGAAGCAGCTTCCAGTAGGCGCGGGCGTGGCCGAGGCCGGGCGTCCGTTTCTCGTGCGCGGCGATCCGTCCGAGCGTGGCGCCCGGCAGGCTCTCGTACAGGTGCGCGGGCGCGGTCAGCTCGCCCGTCACTCCGTAGTGGTCGCGAAGGAATGCCTCGAGCGTGATGCCGCCGAAGACGCGTACTTGCCGCGCGATCGTCGGCGTGATCCGCGCCGTGAGAGCCTTGGTGTACCGGCGATACCAACGCGCATGTGGGAGCCGCACCCACATGGCGTGATGATGGTGATGATGATGGTGGTCCCGGTGGTCGCGCGCGTGCTGCAGATGCGCGCCGGCGTGGACGTGCCGGTGCTGCGGCTTCAGCAGCGACGGCGGGAAGTTGCGTGCAGCGGCGCGGTCGAATGCGCTCGCGACCGTCGCTTCGAGCAGCTCCGGGTGCTCGAGCGTCTCGGGCGCCGCCTCCGACACCTCGCGCACCGTGTCCTCGACCGTGCCGGCGAGCGCATTCGCCGCCACGGCGCCTGTGTCCACGGGAGCCTCGAGCGACATCATGCCGAGCCCCGTCGAGGCGATCGCCTGCGAGAGCGCCGGGGCTTGGTCACCGACGTACGGTCGGATCATCGACGAGATGAACTGCGCGATGAATCGGACCACGCGGTCGCGTCCGATGATGGAGATACCCGTGCGGATCAGGGGCAGCACTGCCATCACCGCAGGGATGAAGTGCTCCACGGCCGGCTGTGGGTCGCCGCCGGGCGGCAGCTCCTGGAGCTCCGCCGCGAGCTGCTCGCGCGCGTGCGCGAGGTCGTTGATCGGGTCCTCGCCGAGCTCGGTCGCCTCGAACGCCTCGGCGACGACCCGGTCCTGCGACGGCTCGTCGGCCGCGAGCAGGAGGCTCGCCGCGTTCGTGTCGAACTCACGCTGCACCTCAGAGACGTCGGCCGTGGTCGCCTGCTCGAGCTCGCCGGCGTCTTCCTCGGCTTCGGCCGTCTCGCCGAAGAGACGCTTCTTCAGCTGCTCCGCCGCCGGCCGCACGCTGGGCGGCAACTTGTTCAGCGCCATCTGGAGCACGCGCTCGAACAGCGGACGGACGATCACCTTGATTCGATCGAGGATCAGATTGATCGGGATGAGCTTTCCGATCGCCGATATCCCCTTCTTCGCGAGGTTCACAGCACCGTGGACGATCCCCTTCGCCTTCTTCCAGAGGCCGCCGAGGAAATTCTCGAAGACGGGGTTCGCACCGCTCGCGATCGGCTCATGCGGTGCGAGGAGCTCGTCGACCTCCGTCTCGGTCAGCCGGGCGAGATCCTTGTCGGCGAGCGTCTCGCCCATCGCCTCCAGCATCGTCTCGGCGCTGCGGTGCAGCGGCTCGAGCCACTCGCGCACGTAGCGCTCGGCGTCCGGCGATGCCGTCTCGCCCTGCACGAACGGGCTTTCGTTCGCCGCTTCTGCGGCGGCCTCCGAGAGCTCGAGGAGATGCTGGTCGAACTCCGAGTCGTACAGCTCCGCCAGGAGCTCGTGGAGATCGCCGGCGAAGCCCGCCTCACCGGCACCGTCGAACGCCTCGCCGGCGACGAACGGCGTCTCGCCGACGTAGGGACCTTGGACTTGGACTGTCTCTTGCTCGAGCTCGCTCCACGGCGGCGCCTCCGCGTAGCCCGTCTCGAACGGTCCCGGCGCTTGCTCGCTCGCCTCTGCGATCGAGCCGTTCCCGTAGCTCATGTCGGCGCCTCCTTCGCGGGTCTCTCGATCGCGTAACGCTGCCGCGCCCGCCGTGCGCGTGCAATGAACATTTCGATCCGGGCCGTTCTCGTACGGTCCAGACCTGTCCAGGAGGAAGGATCCATTGACGATCTCGCCGAGCGGTGCCGACAATCGACGCCCATGGCGATCGACGAGCAGAGCTGGCGACCGGAATCGCCGTTCACGGAGCTCGAAGAGGGCGAGCGGCTGCTCATGCCGGAGCTCGAGCTCGGCTTCGACGAACAGGAGATCGCACGGCCGATGGTCACCTCCCGGTTGCAGCTCGGCGCTTCGGCGCCGGCGGCGCGCGTCTACGCGAAGGTCACCGCCCGTACGCAGGGGGTCATCGCGGGAGACTCGACCGCGCGGGGCCACGAGCATTGGATCGCAGGCACCGGCTTCGACTACGAAGTCGTGTCGCCGCGCGACGTCGCCACCGGGCAGCCTTCGGGCAAGCGCCAGCACCGGCCGGTGACACTGACGGCGCAGTGGAGCGCCGCTTCGCCGCTTCTCTTCCAGGCCCTCGTCACGAACGAGGTGCTGACGAGCGTGGTGTTCGAGTTCCCGGCAGCGCGTGCCGACGGCGCCGAGGTGATCGCGGAGCGCATCACGCTCACGAATGCGAGCATCTCCGACTTCCGGCACGGGCTCGACCCGACTGCCGGGAACCGCGTCGATCGGATTTCGTTCACGTTCCAGAAGATCACGATCGAGGATCTCCTCACGGCGAGGGTCGCAGCGGACAACTGGTCGGCGCCGGTGGCAGAGGTCGGCGAGGGCGCCTTCGAAGCCGAGACCTATGAGGTCGACGGCGCCGGCGTACGGAGGTCGGACTCCGAGGCGTTCGCCTGACGATGGCCGACCGGACGCTCGCGGTCGTCCTCAGCGATATCCACATCGGTACCAACACTCCGACGTGCTGGTACCAGCCCACAGTGCACGACGGCTACCTGACGGCTGCACTGCAGTGGGTCGCGCGGAACGACCGCGTCCGCGACGTCTTCTTTCTCGGCGACCTGTTCGACGTCTGGACGTATCCGCCGTCGATGCGTCCGCCGACGATGGCCGAGATCATCGCGGCGAACCCGAAGCTGCTCGGTCCGGCTGGGCCGTTCGCCGCGCTCGTGAAGGCGCTGCCCTGGGGCGTCACCTTCATGCCCGGAAACCACGACGGGACGATCTCGGACCGCGACGTCGCCGCGCTGAACGCGTCGCTCGGCGGCAATGTCCTGCGCGGCGAAGCGATGCGACTGGTGACGGACGCGTCGGTCGTCCCGAAGCCGCCGAAGGCCGACGCGCCGCGGGTCGTCCTCTCCCACGGACATCACTGGTGCATGTTCAACGCGCCCGACGCGCGATCGCCGTGGGCGAACACCCTGCCCGTCGGTCACCTGGTCTCGCGTGCGATCGCCTACAAGTGGGCGAAGGCTCTGAAGCGCGGCGACACGGTGGCCGACCTGCCCAAGATGGGCAACCCCGGTATCGAGCCGCTGCGGCTGCCGGTCAGCAGGATCGTCGACCTCTGGCTCGGGTCGAGCGACGACATCGTCTCGCCCATGATCGATTACGTGCGCCGGCAAACCGGCCTACCGCTCGAAGAGCCGGTCCTCCTCCCCGGGTCGCCGACGACGACTGCCGCCGCCGCCAAGCGCGACTTCGCGTATCTATTCGCCGATTGGGAGTCGCGGCTCGGCCGGAGGAACGACGCGAAGCGGGCGGCGATGGCCGACCTGAAGGGCGCATACCTCGCCTGGTTCGCTCAGCGGCTCGCGCTGCAGACGAACGCCGACCTCGTCGTCCTCGGACACACGCACGAGGCCGTCTCCGGCGTCCGGAAGTCGCCGATCCGCTACGTCAACAACGGCTACATGTGCGTCGCGAAGCCCGATCTGCGCTCGACCGACGTCACCTTCACGGTGATCGACCTCGAGACCGCGTCTGCGACGATCCAGAAGGTCGTCGCGAGGGGAGGCAGCTACGTCGTCGCCCCGGCGAGCGTCGATCAGATGGAGTCCGCCGTCAAGTGGCCGGCGGCCGACTTCTCCTGCTACGTCGAGATCTCGAATCGCACCGGAAAGACGTTGACGTTGGCTGGCACGCCCAACGCGGGATCGTCGTTCTGGGCGGTGCCGCCGCCGACCACGATCGCCGACGGCGCCCGCGCCGAGATGTGGCTCCAGGACGAATGGCTGCGCTCCGGCGCCGCCGGCGATGTCACCTACACCGACGGCGTCAACCCGCACGCGCTCGAGTTCGAGTTCGCATGCCCCGTGACCAGCGGAAACCGGGTCCGATCACCCGTGAGCAACTTCCAGACCAGGGCCGGCGACAAGCCATGGCGGCCCGGAAAGACCGACACGTTCGGACACCCACTGCAGGTGCGCTTCATCGCGGAGCCCGCGCTCGTCCCGCCGACGGCGGGGGCGCCGAGCCCTGCCGTCCTCCAGGCGAACGCCGACTACATCGCGATCGCGCGGCGTCTGCTCGCGCCATACGACCAGGACCGCGGCAAGGTGATGACGCACGCGCGGCTGATCGCCTTCGACCGGATGCCTCTCGTCGACACGTCCACCGAGCCTTCGTCGCAGCGGGGACGCGTCCGGCTCAAGAACCCGCCGAAGCACCTGATGGGCCCGGACGTCTACGCGGTCGACGATTCCACGTACGGCCTCGTCCAGTACGTTCTGATCCAGCCGAACGGGCCGATGGCGCCGCCGGTCTTCGGCGGCTTCCTCTTCCTGCCACGGCCGCAGTACCCGAGCCTGCACCTCGTCACGTTCAACGTCGCGCGACTCGACGTGAGCGACCGGAGGCAGTGCGGCAACTCGCATCACGCCGAGCAGCAGGTCACTCGTTGGATCAGCGAGCAGTCCGCCGCGTGGCGGGGACGAATCGACTGCATCACGCTGACGAACAAGTCCCGCCGCGGCGACTTCGCCTACAGCCCGTGCAACGCGTGCTGCCACGACCTAGCGCACTTCCTGGACGGGCTGAACGCGCTTCGCAGCGGCAAGAAGATCGCCGCGGCGATGGCGTGGGAGGACGTCTACGACAAGGCCGCGATCTGCGGCCATCCGATCGACAAGACCGGCATCAAGCTCCTGACCGACAGCGGCTGGAAGCTGCAGGGTCGAATGCCGCGCGGCGTCGACGCTGCCGCGGGCATGACCGCCCACCCGGGCGACTCGCCGTGCCTTGCGCCGGAGCGCGAGCTCACAACGGTCTGAGAGGCCCCCCGGGCAGGAACGGACGGTGACCCTCTGAACCATTCATCGGCGACGCGAACGGGCGGAGGAAGACAGCCACACGCAGAGATGGACGCCGTTCGCGTCCTCGAGCTGCTCGACCTCATCGAGGCATCGAACATTCCGGTGTGGGTGGATGGTGGTTGGGCCGTCGACGCGCTGCTGGGTGAGCAGACGCGAGAGCACGACGACCTCGACCTCATCGCTCGGCTCGAGGACAGCGCTCGGATACAGGAAGCGCTGGCCGAGCTCGGCTACGTCGTCGGATACGGCGCACCGCCGCACAGCTTCGAGCTGGTCGACGGGGACGGACATCAGGTCGATGTCCACCCTGCCGCCTTTCGCCCCGGCGAAGACCCCGTCTACAAACGGGCCACCGGCGACGACTGGATCTACCCTGCCGAGGGGTTCGAGGGAATAGGTCGCATCCTCGGTCGCGAGGTTCCCTGCCTCACCCCTGAGGTCGTCATCGTCAACCACGCGACCGGCTATGCGCTCGATGCCGCGCACCGGCAAGACGTACGCGCGCTGGCTGAACGCTACGACCTCACCGTTCCTCCCTTTCGATCCGTTTGACCCACCTGCGAGACTCGAACGTCATCTAGGGCGCAACGGCGACTTTGCCACGCATCCGGCCGATCGCCGGCAAGAGCTGAGGCTCGAGCGACGACGTCATTCCCGCTGCGGAACGAGCCGCACCGGTTCGGAGCGAATCTACGACGCGCGCGCAGCCCCGTCCAGGTCGAGTCCTGTGCGTAGAACGGGTTAAGCGGCCGTTAACCGGTGCCGTCGCAGGGATCGTATTGTCGCGAGTGGCAACTACATTCGCGGGGTGGCACGACATGGAGTCTCAGCCCTCGTCGCTGTTGCGGTGGGCGGCGCCGCACTCCTCGCATCGTGGAGCGTCCAGGCCGCTGTGTTGCCGCGTCCGCCGCGGGGCGATGTTGCCGCCGCCGACGCCGTCGTCGTCTTGCGCGAGCATCGTCTCGTCGCGAGCGTGCTCCGAATCGACGGCGACCGGTCGATCCACGCCGTCTGTGCCCGCGGTTGGTTCCCCGATCACGGGACGCTCTTGCGCCTCGGCGACGGCGTCCGCCTGTTTGCACCCGTCCGCGCAGCCGGCGTCCCGTCCGATCCGCTCGCGACGGCTGAGCTCGAGCTCGCAGGCTGTCCGCACGTGCTCGAGACCGCGATCGCACGCCTGCTCGGGAGCGGAGCGAGGGTGCAAACCGCGCGCGCGTGGCTCGGACGCCCGGCCCTCGCGGTACACCTCCACGAACGATCCTCGCTCCTCACGATCTACCTCACGCCGAGGCGCTTCATCCCTATCGGCGTCGCACTCGACGGGCCCATCCTCGAGGGCGAGAGCCGCATCCGGTTCGTGCGGTGACGATCGACGCTCGAGCGATCGACCGCATCGACCCCCAGGCAGCCGCCGCCGACTGGCTTCGTCGCAGCGCATGGATCGGCGGCTGGTGGCTCGGGAGCCGCAGCATCGTCTTCGTCACAGCCGCGATATCCCGCTCCGTCTCCGTCCTCGCCGGCTGGGACGGGCACTGGTACCGGACCGTCGCGTCGGACGGATACCTGCTCGTCCCCGGGCGCCAAAGCGACCCGGCCTTCTTCCCCCTGTACCCGTCGCTCCTCCGCATCGTGCACTCGGCAGGGATCGGATATGAGACCGCCGGCCTTCTTATCGCAAACCTTGCGTTCCTCGGCGCGCTCGTCGCGTTTCATGCGCTGACGCGTGACCTGTTCGGCGACGCCGTCGCGCGGCGCGCGACGAAATACGTTGCGATCTTCCCGTGCGGTTATGTCTTCTCGATGGCGTACCCGGAGAGCCTCGTACTCGCGGCGATCGCGCTCGCCGGGCTCGCGGCCGTACGGGGCCGCTGGGGAATCTCCGCAGCCGCCGCGACGGCGGCGGCGATCGCCCGCCCCGAGGGCGTCTTCCTCGCGATTCCGCTGGCCGCATGCGCGTACCGGAGCCGGTCCGAGCTCACGCCCGCCGAGGCGGGGCTCGCGTTCGGTTCGGCGCTCGCGCCGCTCGGCGCGTTCGCCGCGTTCCCCCTCTATCTCGACCGCGTCATCCACGATCCTGTCGCGTGGAGCAGGGCGGAACGGGCATGGGGACGACACTTCTCCCCGCTCGGCGCGATCCACGCCGTCATGCGGCTTCCGCATGCCTTCGCCGGCAGCGCCTGGATCGCCCGCGACGCAGCGATGACCGTGCTCTACGTCCTGCTGCTCTTCGCGGCCGCACGAATGGGCGCCCCGCGCGCCTGGCTCGCAGCAGGCTCCGCCGTCGTGATCCTGCCGCTCTTCAGCGGCTCCTTCGACTCCATCGGACGCTTCGGCCTCCTCGCGCCTCCGGTGTTCTGGGGCCTCGCCGGCCTGGGCCGCCGGCGCCCGATCGACCTTTCACTGCAAGCCGTCTCGATCGCGCTGCTCGTCGCCGCGACCGCGACCGTAACGCTCGCACCTCCGTAACCGAACGGTTAACGAACGGACAACAGCGCGTGCGGCGAGACGCGGTTACCGTCATCGGCATGTGGTGGATTCGGATCGTCGCCCGCCGGCTCGGCGTCCCCTTCCTCGTCGATCCCGAGTTCCAAACGCGACCTCGCTCGAGACTGCTCGCCGCCCTCACTCGCCGCTCATGAGCGAGCCTCGGCAGTAGCGTCGACGCCGTAGCGAGGGCGCCGTATGCACGGTCGCGTCAGAGGCTGGAGTCGACGACACTCGATAGGCGTCGGCCTCGCCGCCGCTCTCGCTGTCTCACTGATCGCGGTTCTCGTGGAGCAGGGCCGGTCCTCCAAGCCGCCGACTCAGGGCCCGCCCCGGGCCTTGAAGACCGCTGCCAAGGCAGAACTGGGCACCTCACGAGTGCAGGTGGGCCGTCGCAACGCGCCACCGGCGCGCTCGAGCATGGTTGCCGTCCCGATTCTCATGTACCACGTGATCGCTCCTCCCTTGCCCGAGTCGCCGTTCCCCGGGCTTTATGTGCCGCCCGCCGAGTTCTCGGCACAGATGCGGGCCCTGGCAGCAGCCGGCTTCCACGCGGTGACCCTCGACGAGGTCCGGCATGCGTGGCTCGGTCGAGGTCGTCTGCCTTCACGCCCGATAGTGATCAGCTTCGACAACGGCTATCGAACCCAATACACCGAGGCGCTGCCCGTGTTGCGACGGCTCGGCTGGGTAGGAGACGAAAACCTCCAGCTGAGCGGTCTGCCTCCCCAACAAGGCGGCCTGAGCCGCGCGCAGGTAAGAGACCTGCTCGATGCCGGCTGGGAGCTCGACACGCAGGGGTACAGCCATGCCGACCTGATCCGGCTCGACGCCGCTCAACTCCACTCGCAGATAACCGTCGCCCGAGCGCTCGTCCGGCGCCGCTACCACGTTCCCGCCGACTGGTTCTGCTACCCGTCCGGCTACTACGACGCCAGGGTGATCGCCGCAGTCAAAGCTGCCGGCTTCGTCGGCTCGACCACCGTCGTTCCCGGATGGGCCCGCCGAAGCGACGATCCTTACCGCCTCCCGCGGCTGCGCGTCCTCCGCGGCACGACACCGCAGGCCCTCCTCGCCCTGATCGCAGACGCCCGCAACGCCACTGCTCCACCCACCGCCTACCCGACACGTTAGGAGCAGGAGGCGCACGCCATCACCCGGAGAGCAGGCGCTTCTTAACAGCGGAGAAACGCGCGACGGGGTAAAAGGCTGACGATGCGCACGCATGCCGAGCGGCTCTCTGCCACCGACGGCTATTTCCGTCCCGACAGCATGGTGCGGCGTCTCGGAAACTCGCCCGTCACCCCATTCCTCGGCGGCGGCACCGCGGTCCTCCTCCAGGTTGCCCATCCGCTGGTCGCGGCGGGGGTCGTCGAGCACTCGGGATACGACCGCGACCTGTGGCGGCGCCTGGTGCGGACATTGCGCGCCCTCTACCTGATCACGTTCGGTGACAAGCACGAGGCCGAGCACGCCGGCGCCACGGTCCGGGCCGTGCACGAGCGAGTCCGTGGCGCGACGAGGGAACGGCTCGGCCCGTTCCCGCCGGGCACCGAGTACTCCGCCTCCGATCCCGACCTGATGCTCTGGGTGCACGCCACGCTGGTGCACAGCTCGCTCGCCGCATACGAGCGATTCGTCCGTCACCTCTCGGAACAGGAGCGCCAGCAGTACGTCGTGGAGATGAATCTCGTAGCGCAGCTCTTTGGGGTGCCGGCGCACGTGCTGCCGCCCACCTACTCGAGCTTCCGCGA
>Ga0187809_10000476_pt1 | contig 21338 bp, 22 predicted proteins | sample NC_wetland_sal_i_8_FD_132415 | JGI IMG/M metagenome (GOLD analysis project Ga0187809, IMG submission 132415) | Wetland sediment microbial communities from Neuse River Estuary, North Carolina, USA - ASW_4 | ecosystem: Environmental > Aquatic > Freshwater > Wetlands > Sediment | place: USA: North...
CGCGAACTACGGTTGGCCACGAGAACCTCCGGATGAGTGCGGGCCTTCGACAAGCCACACCCCACCCGGAGGTTCTCCCGTTCTCAAGCAGGCGCGCTGCCACCCACGTCCTGGCCCGGTACATCTAGGCCGGGTCAGGTCGCGGGACGCCGGCAGCGGCGGGTGGCCGCCGCTGCCGGCACCGCGGCGTCAGCCGGCCAGGCTGCTGTCCGAGGAGAACACCAGGCCGAGCGTGACCTTGCCCTGCTGGATGGCGGCCTTGGTCAGCGGGCCACCGGCGTCGAGCGAGACGAAGCTCGTGATGTCGAGCCCGTAGGTGCCGGTGAGACCGGGCTCGCAGAACGGCCGCGTCGGGCACTCCGGCGGGCCGCCGAGCACGATCCCGCCGCACGCCTTGGCGAGGTCGCTCAGCGTGGTGAGCGAGTGCGCGTCGGCGAACGCCTTGGTCACGGCGAAGGCGTTCTGGTCCTGTGCCGCGGCGGGCTTGCCGAACGTCAGGCCCACCTTCTGCCCCAGCGCCTGCAGCGCGGCCACGGTGGTGGTGAGGTCCGAGCTCGCCTTGGCGGGCGCGCCCGCGCCGTTGAGCTTCTGGTTGAGGAACTCGGTGAGCGTCCCGGTGTACTCCGGGACGACGGTGAGGTCGCCGCGCTCGAGCGCGGGCTCGTACGTCTCACGGTTGCCGATCGTCTGGGTCGTCGCGTCGAACCCGGCGGCCTTGAGCACGTCCGCGTAGATCTCGGCGAGCGTGGCGCTCTCGGAGAAGTTCGCCGCGCCGACCAGCACCTTCGCTCCGTTGCCGACCTGCTGCTGCGTCCCGAGGTTCTGCGCGGCGACGTACTGCGTCGCGGCCTGGCTCGAGGTCTGCCGGTCGACGTCCACCGCCTTGTTCAGGGCGATGAGCTTGCTGGTGTCGAGCGTCGCGGACACCGCGTCGAGCACGCCGACGAGCTGCGGCGAGCTCGCGGCGGCCTTGGCGTTGACCGCGGGGATGACGTTGTCGACGGTCTGCAGGTGCTTGTCGTCCTGCAGCGCGACGAGCTGGGTGCCGGGCATGGCCGCGCACGTGGCGGCCGCGGCGGCGGTGGTGGCTCCGGTGGTGCTCCCACCGCCGGGCGTGGGGGCGCCGCCCCCGGTGCCCGACGAGCCGGGCGTGCCGCACCCGGCGAGCACCAGGACGGACGCGGCGATGGCGACAAGGACGGGCTGGCGACGCATGGGACTCCCTCGGGGTCGGTGGCCGTCGGTCACGCGAGTAGTCACGGTAACCACCTGGTCCGACATCGGCTTCCCGAAAGCGATCGCGGGACGTCCCGGCCGCCTCAGCGCGCGGTCGCGGTGACCCGCATCGGGGCGGGCGTGAGCACCCGTTGCACGGCGGCCAGCAGAGCCTCGACGGCCAGGCACACGGCGGCGACGAGGATGCCGCCGGCCACCACCTCCCCGTACCGCTGGGTCGCGAAGCCCGTGACGATGATGGTGCCCAGGCCGCCGCCCCCGACGAGCGCGGCGAGCGGGACGGTGGCGACCACCTGCACGGCGGCGGTGCGGAGCCCGGCGCCGATGAGGGGCAGCGCCAGCGGCAGCTCCACCGTGGCCAGCACGCGCGTGGCGGACATCCCCATGCCGCCGGCGGCGTCGCGCGCCGCGGGGTCCACCTCGCGCACGCCGGTGAACGCGTGCGACAGGATCGGCGGGATCGCGAAGACCGCCGCGGCGAGCACGGTCGGCCGGTTGCCGAAGCCGATCCCGGTGGTCGCGAAGATGAACAGCAGGGCGAGGGTCGGCAGCGCGCGCGACGTGTTCGACGCGACCACCGTGAGGCCGCCGCCGCGCGGACGGTGCCCGAGCCACACGCCGAGCGGCAGCCCGACGACGGCCGCGAGCAGCACCGCCGCCGCCGACATCCCGAGGTGCTCCACGGTCAGCGCGGGCACGCCCTGCGGCCCCTGCCAGTTGAGCGGGTCGTTGAGCCAGCGCAGCGTCTGCGCGAGGACGCCGTCGCCGTTCATCGCCGCCCCCGCGCCCAGGGCGTGGCGACCCGGCCGGCCAGCCACAGCACCACGTCCGCCACCAGGGCCACCGCGAGCGTCAGGACGGTCGCCGTGACGATCTCCGCGCGGTACAGGCTGGTGAACCCGCGGTACATGAGCTGGCCGAGGCCGCCGTAGCCGACCACCACCCCGATGGTCACCAGCGCGACCGTGCTCACGGTGGCCAGGCGCAGCCCGACGACGACCGACGGCAGCGCGTTGGGCAGCTGCACCGTGAGGAGGATCCGCCGCGGGCTCTGCCCCAGCCCGCGCGCGGCGTCCGTCACGGCGGGGTCCACGCCGCGCAGCCCGACGAGGATGTTCCGCACCAGCACCAGCAGCGCGTACACGACGAGCCCGACGAGCACCGTGGTGCGCCGGTCCCGCAGCACCGGGTAGAGCACCGCGAAGAGCGCCAGCGACGGGATGGTGTAGAGCACGCCGGACGTGCCGATGACCAGCCCGGACAGCCGCGGGTGGCGGAACGCGACGAGCGCCAGCGGGAGGGCGACGAGCGTGGCGATGGCCACGGCCTCGAGCGTCAGCAGCACGTGCTGGCTCAGGGCCGTGGTGATGTCGGCGCGGTTCGCCTGGACGTAGGCCCACGAGAACCACGGGTTGGGGGCACCCACCCAGGCACGGTAACCGCCCCGACCGACAGATGTCGGACGGCCCGGGTAGCGTCGACGTCCGTGACCCCCGAGACCCACGCCCGCGGCGGCGCCACGGCCATCGAGTTCCGGGGTGCGCGCGCCGAGTACGGCGACGGCACGGTGGCCGTCGAGCACCTCGACCTCGCGGTGCGCGAGCACGAGCTGCTCGTGCTCGTCGGCCCGTCGGGCTGCGGCAAGTCGACCACGCTGCGGATGGTCAACCGGCTGGTGCCGCTGGCGGCGGGCCAGGTGCTCGTCGGCGGCGAGGACGTGGCGGCGGGGGACCCGGTGGCGCTGCGCCGGCGCATCGGCTACGTCATCCAGAACGTCGGCCTCTTCCCGCACCGCACGGTCGCGGCCAACGTGGGCACGGTGCCGACGCTGCTCGGCTGGGGTCGCGACCGCGTGCGGGAGCGCACCGCGGAGATGCTCGAGCTCGTCGGGCTGCCCCCGGCGACCTATGCCCGCCGCTACCCGCACCAGCTGTCGGGCGGCGAGCAGCAGCGCGTCGGCGTGGCCCGTGCGCTCGCGGCGGACCCGCCGGTGCTCCTCATGGACGAGCCGTTCGGCGCGGTCGACCCGATCGGCCGGCGTCGCCTGCAGGAGGAGTTCTGGCGCATCCAGCGCGCCGTGGGCACCACCGTGATCTTCGTGACGCACGACGTGGACGAGGCGGTGCGGCTCGGCGACCGGGTGGTCGTCATGAGCCGCGGGGGGCGCACCGAGCAGGTGGCGGACGCGGTGACGCTGCTCGCACGCCCTGCCCCGGGGATGGTGACCGAGTTCGTCGGGGCCGGTCGCACCGCGCGGCTGCTGCCCATCACCGAGATCGAGCCGGGCGACCTGGAGCCGGCGTCCGGCCCGTCCGGTGGCCCGGTGCTGCAGGTGGGCGAGCGCCTGGACGCCGCGCTGGCCGCGCTGGTCACGCGCGACGCGGTGGACGTGAGCGACGGCACCTCGGTCGTCGGGCGGCTCACCGCGGACGGCGTGCTGCACGCGCTGCGGCGCGTGGTCGAGCAGGTGCCCGACGACGACCAGGAGACCGCCGGCGCCGCCGGCGCATGACGAGGAGGGGACGACGATGCAGGTCGCAGACGTGCTCATCGACGGGTTCGGCCGGATCCGGGAGGGGGTCGAGCGCGTGCTCGGCGGGCTCGACGAGGCCACCCTGGGCGCCCGGCTTGACCCGGACGCCAACTCGATCGCGTGGCTCGTCTGGCACCTGACCCGGGTGCAGGACGACCACGTCGCCGCGGCGTTCGACGTGGAGCAGGTGTGGTCCACCGAGGGCTGGGCGGAGCGGTTCGCGCTGCCGTTCCCGGTGGCCGACCACGGCTACGGGCACACGTCCGAGCAGGTGGCGGCGCTCTCGGGCATCGGCGGCGAGCTGCTCCTGGGCTACCACCAAGCCACCGCCCGACGCACGGTCGAGCTGCTCGGCACGGTGACCCCGGAGGGTCTGGACCGCGTCGTGGACACGCGCTGGACGCCTCACGTGACTCTCGGCGTGCGGCTCGTGAGCGTCCTCGCGGACGACCTGCAGCACGTGGGGCAGGCGGCGTTCGTGCGCGGCTCGCTGGGACGGCGCGCCGGCGCGGGAATCTGAGCGGCCGCCCGTCGTTGCACGGGACATGACCACCATCGGCTTCATCGGTTCCGGACACATCGGCTCGCAGCTCGCCCGCCTGGCTGTCGGCCACGGCTACGACGTCGTCCTGAGCAACTCGCGCGGCCCGCAGACGCTCGGCGGCCTCGTCGACGAGCTCGGTCCGCACGCCCGGGCCGCGACGCCGGAGGAGGCCGCCGAGGCCGGCGACCTCGCGGTGGTCACCATCCCGCTGCACGCGCTCGGCACCGTCCCGGTGGCGCCGCTGGCTGGCAAGGTCGTCGTCGACACCAACAACTACTACCCGCAGCGCGACGGCCAGATCCCGGAGCTGGACGACGAGACGACCACCGTGAGCGAGCTGCTGCAGCAGCACCTGCCGCAGTCGGCCGTGGTCAAGGCGTTCAACCACATCCTCTTCAGCGACCTCACGGTGGACGGCCTGCCCGCCGGCTCGCCGGGCCGGCGCGCGCTCGTCGCCGCCTCGGACCACGACGAAGCCCGGGCCCGGGTGGCGGCACTCATCGACGAGTTCGGCTTCGACCCGGTCGAGGTCTCGCCCCTCTCGGAGGGCTGGCGCATCCAGCGCGACACCCCGGCGTACGGCGTACGCCGCACGGCCGACGAGCTCCGCACCGACATGGCTGCCGCGAAGCGCTACCGCGACATGTGACCGGGCGCGGCCTCAGGCCGCCGGCGCACGGAACAGGACGTTGCGCCCGAGGATGCCGGGGCGCCAGTCGTCGTGCCCCCAGTGCGACGGGGTGTAGCCCAGGTCCTTCAGGCGCTCGACGATCGCGTCGACCGACGTGTCGAACCGCTCCAGGTGCCGGTCCTCGAGCTCGAGCAGCAGGTGCGGCCGGAACCGGCGCAGCGTCGCGGTGCCGCCGGCCAGCAGCCGCTCCTCCGCGCCCTCGACGTCGGCCTTGATGAGGTCGAGCCGAGGCAGCGCGAGGCGCGCGACCAGCTCGTCGAGCGTGTCGACGCGTACGTCGATGCTCCGGTGCCGCCGGAACTCGGCGTTCGAGCCGAGGCCGCGCGTCCCGTCGGCGAGGAACGTGCGCCCGCGCACGCGCATGAGGCCCCGGCTCGGCTGCGAGAGGTGCCCCGCGCCGGGCTCGTCGCCCAGTGCGAGGCGGTGCACGGTGACGTTGTGCGCGGCGACGAGCCACCGGCCGAACACCAGCAGGCGGCCGAGGTCGGGCTGCGGCTCCACCGCGTGCACCGCACCGGACGGGCCGACGAGGTCCGCGAGCGACCACGTGTACAGCCCGAACTCGGCGCCGACGTCGAGGCACACCGACCCGGGCCCGACGAGCGTGCCGAGCCCGAGCACCTCGTCCTCGACGAACGGTGCGCGGCGGGCACCGCTGCGCAGGGCCGCGGCCAGCGCGGAGAGGCGTCGTGAGGATCGGAGCGGCACTCCAGCACCCTAGCGACGCGTACGACGAGGAGCGCGACCGGACACGGCGGCCCCCCGCCCGCTCAGCGGACCGTCCAGCGGAAGTAGCGCACGCCGATGACGCCGAACACGGCGGCGTACACCAGGCAGCCGACCAGCCCGATCAGCTGGTCGGTGCCCCAGCCGACGCTGCCGGTGGCCGCGCTGAAGAGGTAGGACAGGCCGCCCACCGGCGTCCACCCGGCGACCGTGCGGAACGTGGACCCGAGCAGCCCGCTCGACCCGATGAGCCCGACCACGAGCAGCAGCGCGAAGAGCACGCGGCTGAACGCGTTGACCTGGCCCGACGTGGTGGTCAGGCCGACGATGGCCTGCCCGATGGCGAGGAACACCGCGGCGCCCAGCAGGGACACCACGAGCACCAGGAGCCAGCTCCCCACACCGAACGTCAGGTGGTGGCGCACGCCGCCGAGGCCGAGCACCACGAGCGACATGACCAGCGAGAGGACGAGCTGCACCACGAGCCGGCTCACGGCGATGGTCCACATCGGCACGGGCGTCACGCGCATCCGCTGGAACACGCCGGACTCGCGGTCACGCGCGACGGCCATGGGGTAGCCGAAGAGGCCGGCCGCCATGAGCCCGTAGGTGATGGACAGGCCGATGAGGTACCCGGGCTCGAGGACGTTCCGCTTGCCCGAGCCGGTGATGAGCAGCATGGCCACCGGCAGCACGATCGACAGCAGCAGCGCCTGCCGGTTGCGCAGCAGCACGGTGGCGTCGGCGCGCAGCAGGGTGCGCAGCGCCTGGCCCACGGAGGGCGGCGTCAGGAGGCTCGTCTCAGTCACGGATCTCGTCCCCCGTCAGGCCGATGAAGACGTCCTCGAGCGTCACGTCGCCGTGGGCGGCGCGCAGCACGCGCGGGTCGGTGCGGTGCTGGGCGACGAGCTCGGTGGGCGTGCCGAGCGCGACGAGCCGGCCGTGGTCGACGATCGCGACGCGGTCGCACACCGCCTGCGCCTCCTCCATCGAGTGGGTGGTCAGCATGATGGAGCCGCCCTCGGCCCGCGCCCGCTCGATCTGCGACCACAGCTGGCGGCGCGCCTGCGGGTCCAGCCCGGACGTGGGCTCGTCGAGCAGCAGCAGCGGCGGGTCGTGGAGCATCGCGACGAGCAGCGAGAACCGCTGCTGCTGGCCGCCGGACGTCTGGCGGTACCGCTTGGCGGCCTCGTCGGCCAGGCCCGCCCGGTGCAGCCGTTCGCTCAGCTCGCCGGCGGTCAGCGTCAGGCCGTAGAGGCCCGCGTACAGGCGCAGGATCTCGGTGAGGGTGAGCTCGGCCTGGAAGCTCGAGGCCTGCAGCTGCACGCCGATGAGCGCCCGCACGGCCAGCGGCTCGCGCGCCGCGTCGTGCGCGAGGACCGCGACGGTGCCGGCGGCGGGGTTGAGCAGCCCCTCGATGGCGGACAGCGTGCTCGTCTTGCCCGCGCCGTTGGGCCCGAGCAGCCCGAAGATCTCGCCGCGCGCGACGGTCAGGTCGAGGCCGTCGACCGCGGTGCGTGGCCCTTAGCGCACCACGAGGCCCTCGACGGTCAGGATCGGTGCGGCGTCAGCCTCGGCCATGGGTCCGCCTTCCTCGCCCCCGTCGGCGGCGACGCCGCATGGTCGCAGCCCAGCCTGAGAGTTTCCGGAGAGGAAGCCCCGGCGCGCCGCGGGCTCGTCAGGCGGGGGTCTCCGCGCCCCGGGCCGCACCCGGCAGCGCGGTCGCCATCCGCTCGCGCGCGTCGTCGGCCAGCGCGTAGTCCACCCAGCGGCCGCGCCGGGAGGCGGTCACCAGGCCCGCCTCGCGCAGCACCTTGAGGTGGTAGCTCAGCAGGTTGCCGGGGATCGGGATGTGCTCCTGGAGGTTGCAGACGCACGCCTTGCCGTCGGCGAGCTCCGCCAGCACCGCCCAGCGGATCGGGTCGGCCACAGCGGTGAGCAGCGCCACGGCCTGCGCCGCCGCGCTCGGCGGCTCCGGGGTGCGCACAACCGGGTCGTTGAGGGCTATCACCGTGTCAACCACGTTTGAAGCATAAGCGTCCGACGACGAGGGGCCGCAGGCGCGTGGACCTACGTCCCGTCGGCGGCGATCCGACGAGGTGCTACGTTTCAGCCGTGACTGATACAACGCCGTTTGAATCGACGGTGGTTGAGATGGGCCGTGCGGCAGCGCCGGGATCGGCCGTGGCCGCATGAGCCTCGCGGAGCGCGTGCGCGCCCGCACCCCGCTGCGCCGCTGGGTCGGGCTCGGTGCCGCGGCGGTGGTGTGGTTCGCGCTGTACGCGGTGAACGGCCGGTTCTGGACCTGGCTCGTGGGTGACCTCGTCGGCCTGGACCTGGGCAGCCGGCTGGGGTCCGGCGTGCTGTTCTTCGTCTCCGACTCGGTGAAGATCCTGCTGCTGCTGGTCGGGATCATCTTCGTGGTCACGGTGCTGCGCTCGTTCATGAGCGTGGAGCGCACGCGGGCGCTGCTGGGCGGGCGCCGCGAGGGCATCGGCAACGTCATGGCCGCCGGACTGGGCGTGATCACCCCGTTCTGCTCGTGCTCGGCGGTGCCGGCCTTCATCGGCTTCGTCGCCGCGGGCGTGCCGCTCGGCGTCACGCTGTCCTTCCTCATCGCCTCGCCCCTGGTCAACGAGGTGGCGATCGCCCTGCTGTTCGGGCTGTTCGGCATCGGGCCCACCGCCCTGTACATCGCTGCCGGGCTCGTCATCGCCGTGGTCGCCGGGTTCGTGCTCGGCCGGCTCAAGCTCGAGCGCTGGGTGGAGCCGTTCGTCTTCGAGACCCGCCTGGGCGGCCAGGTGGTCAGCTCGTGGAACGGGCTGACGTGGGACGACCGGATCCAGATGGGCGTGGAGGAGGTCGTGGCCATCCTGCGCCGGATCTGGCCCTACCTGCTCGTCGGCATCGGGCTCGGCGCCGTGATCCACGGCTGGGCTCCCGCGGACTTCTTCGTCCGCTACGCCGGTGCCGGCAACCCGTTCGCCGTGCTCATCGCGGTCGGGCTCGGCATCCCGCTGTACTCCAACGCGGCCGGCGTCATGCCGCTGGTCCAGGTGCTGCACGACAAGGGCCTGCCGATGGGCACGCTGCTGGCCTTCATGATGGCCGTCGTCGCCCTGAGCCTGCCGGAGATGATCCTGCTGCGCCGCGTGCTCAAGCCGCCGCTCATCGCCACCTTCATCACCGTGGTCGGCCTCGGCATCGTCGCGGTCGGCTACCTCTTCAACGCCGTCATCCCGTCCTGACCCACCCACGAGAGAGGCACCACCATGATCATCAAGATCCTTGGCTCCGGCTGCGCCAACTGCGTCAACCTCGAGCGCGCGGCCCGCGAGGCCGCCGCCGACCTGGGCCTCGACGCCCAGTTCGAGAAGGTCACCGACTACGGGGCGATCGCCGGCTACGGCGTCATGCGCACCCCCGGCCTGGTGGTCGACGAGCAGCTCGTCCTGTCCGGCCGCGTCCCCACCTCGGCGCAGGTGCGCGAGATCCTCGCGCCCCTGGCTTCCTGAACACGCGTCCAGGAAGGGCGTCATGACGACGAACGTCTCGTCCTCCCCGGCGGCGGCCGCACCGTCCCGCGAGCCTGCGGCGGCGTCCGCGGCCTCCCGGATGCGCGACCTGCACCCCGGCTGGTTCGCCGCCGTGATGGGCACCGGGATCGTCGCGGTGGCCAGCGACGACAACCCGGGCGGCCGCGCCGCGCTCGAGTCCGCGGCGCACACCGTCGGTGTCGCCTTCGCGGTGCTCACCTACGCGCTGGGCGCCGTGCTGCTCGTGGCGTACGCGGTCCGGTGGGTGCGGCATGCCGACGCCTGCCGCGCCGACCTGCGCCACCCGGTGCTGGGCGCGCTGCACGCCACCCTGCCCGCCGGGCTGCTCGTGCTGTCGGTCATGACCTCGGCCGTCGGCCCCCGGTTCCTGCCCGCGTCGGTGACGGTGCCCCTGGCCGGGACCCTGCTGGCCCTCGGTGCGGCGATCGGCCTGGTGCTGGGGGTCGCGTTCGCCTACACCCTGTTCACGGGCGAGGTGGCCGCGGCGTCGGTGAACGGCGGCTGGTTCATCCCCCCGGTCGTCACGATCATCATCCCGGTCGCGCTCGCGGCCCTCGTCCCGCACGTCGGCCCGGGCGACGCCCGGCTCCTGCTGGTGCTGGGCTACGCGACGTTCGGCATGGGCTTCGTGCTGTTCCTGCTCACCATGGGGCTGCTCTTCGCCCGGTTGGTGCTGCACCCGCTGCCGCCGGCGGCGCTGGCGCCCACCGTGTGGATCGCCCTCGGTCCCGTCGGCGTCGGTGCGCTGGCGGCCCTGGCCCTGGCCCGGGCGATGCCCGCCGCGGTCCCCGGTGCCGCCGGCGCCGTGGCCACCCCCTCGCTGCTGTTCGCCTCGGCGCTGTGGGGGTTCGGTGTGTGGTGGCTCGCCGTCGCCGTGACCCTGCTCGTGCGCTACGTGCGGGCCGGTGGGTTCGACTTCCACCTGGGTTGGTGGGCGTTCACCTTCCCCCTGGGCGCCTTCACCGTGGCCACCCTGAGCATCGCCCGAGCGTGGCAGGCGCCGGCGCTCGACGCCCTCGGCGCGGTGCTCTACGTGTGCCTGGTCGTCGTCTGGTTCGTCGTGGGCGGCCGCACCGTCCGTGGGCTGGTCAGCGGCCGCATCTGGCAGCGCTGACCGGGTCGCGTGGCGCGCGGCCCGCGTGCGGCGGGCCCGGTGCACCTCGTCGACCGAACCGGCCTGCCGCGCCACCCGCGTGGTTGCCCGGGTCCACCTAGGCGGGTACCGCGACGCCCTGGTCGTCGTGGGCGCGGGAGCCTGCCGGGCGCCGCGACGGGCTGTCGAAGCGGGCCCGCGCCAGCACGATCGCCGCGGCCGACATCATGACCAGCCCGAGCCAGTACGGCGCGGAGTGTGCGATCCCGGCGTAGAGCACGCCGGCCAGCAGCGGCGCGACCATGCCGATCGCCGAGGACAGCGACTGCGTGGTGCCGGCGAGCCAGCCCTGCTCGTCGTCGCCCACCGCGCCGGAGAGCAGGCCGTCCATCGCGGCGGTGGCGCCGCCCTGCCCGGCAGCGAGCGCGAGCGTGCCGACGACGAAGAGCCAGGGTTGCGCGAGCAGCGAGCCGACCACCGCGAGGGCCAGGCAGCCGAGCGCCTGGGTGGCGACTCCGCTCACCACCACGCCGCGCTCGCCGATGCGCGGCAGGAGCAGGCCCAGCAGGCCGCCCTGGATGACGATGTCGACGATGCCGACGGTCGCGGTGAGGAAGCCGATCTGGGTCGGGTTCCACCGGATCTGGTCGATCGCGAGCACGCTGAAGTTGTTGACGAAGAACATGAACGGCATGGTCACGAGGACCAGCCCGACGAGCAGCCCGCGCAGCTCCCGGCGGCCGAAGGCCTCCCGGAACGCCCCGAACGGGTGCAGGGCCCGCAGCTCGAGCCGCGCCGCCCGGTTCTCCGGCCGCAGGCTCTCCGGGAGCACGGCGATCGACAGCGCGGCGATGACGAGCGCGACGGCCGCGGTGGCGAACACCGGGAGGTCCACGTTCACCGCGGCGAGCAGGCCGCCGAGCGCGGGCCCGACCATGGTGCCGATGCCGGACAGGGCGCCGAGCAGGCCGAAGCGCTTGGCCCGCTGCGCCGGCGGCGTGATGTCGGCCAGGTAGGCGAACAGCGCGGGCAGGTCGCCCGCCGTGATGCCCTGGACCATCCGGCCCAGCAGGAGCACCCAGATCGAGCCGCCGATGCCGAAGAGCAGGTAGCCGAGCGCCGAGCCGAACGCGGCGACGATGATCACCGGGCGACGGCCGAACCGGTCCGAGGCGCGGCCGAGGAACGGCGCGGCGACGAACGCGCAGAGCGCGTTGACGGTCTCGAGCACGCCGACCCAGACGGCGAGGGTGCCGTGGCTGGGCACGTAGCGCAGCACGACGAACGGCAGGATCGGCAGCACGATCGTCATGCCGGTGGTGGTGAGCATCGTCAGCACGATGAGCATGAGCCAGGCGCGTCGCCCGCCCGGGGGCGCCTGTCGCGGCGCCATGATGTCCGAAGTCACTCCATAACTGTAGCGATACCAAGTTTGGAGTCAACCCAGTTATCGACTCGATCCACTACGGTGGAGCCATGGCGGGCGTGCAGGCACCGGGGCGGCGCGAGCGGAAGAAGGCGGCGACCCGCAAGGCGATCTCGACGGCGGCGACGGAGCTGTTCCTCGAGCGGGGCTTCGACGCCGTGAGCATCCGCGAGGTCGCGGACAAGGCCGACGTGTCGCCGACCACGGTGTTCGCCTACTTCCCGCAGAAGGAGGCGCTGATCTTCGACGAGGACGACGACCAGCGGGAACAGCTCGTCGCCGCCGTCCGCGACCGACCCGCGGGCACGTCGATCACGGCGGCGCTGCGCGCCTACTACAGCACCGAGCTGGCCAACACCGTGGCCGGCCACGACGACGGCGTGGTCCGGCGCTTCATGGACCTCATCGACAGCACGCCCGCGCTCACCGACTACGCGCAGCGGATGTGGCTGCGGCACGAGGACGCGCTCGTCGAGGTCATCGCGGCCGAGCTGGGCCAGGACCCGCCGAGCCTCGAGGTGAACGCCTACGCGCGCTTCGTCATGCAGCTCCAGCTGCTCGTGCTCGGCAGCAGCGAGCCGCACGCCACGCTCGACGCGGCCTTCCGCGTGCTGGACGACGGCTGGACCGCCTACGTGGAGCGCGCGGCGCGGCCGTAGCAGGCGGCCCGCTCAGCGGCCGGCGACTGCCGCGCCGAGGGGTGCGGGCTCGCGCTCGCCGGCCGCCGCGGCCAGGCGGGCGATGGTCCCGCGCAGCTCCTGCGCGGTGGGGTCGCACGTCGTGTAGCCGCTGTCGGCGTGCAGCATCACCGCGGCGAACACGAGCGCGACGACGAGCCGCGCCTGCTCCGGCGACGTGCGCTGCTCGGCGAGCTGCACGATCCGCCGGCGCACGCTGACGGTCCACTGGTTGAGGGCCGCCAGGAGCTCGGGCTCGAGGCGGATCATCTCGCGCAGCCGGGGCAGGTCCTCCTTGTGGAGCCGCGCCGCGTCGGCGACGAGCACGCACAGGTCGTCGACCAGGCCGCCGTGCGCGGCCAGGAAGCGCTGCTCGTCGTCCGGCGCCAGGGCGGTCTCGGGCAACCCGAGGGTGGCGGCCGCCTTGGAGGGGAAGTAGTTGAAGAACGTCCGGTCGGAGACCGTCGCCTCCGCACAGATGTCCGCGACCGTGACGTGGGGCAGGCCGCGCTCCAGCACCAGCCGGCGCGCCGACTCGTGGATCGCCCGGCGCGTCTGCTGCTTCTTCTGCTCCCGGAGCGAGCACGACTTCTCGGCGAGCGGTGCAGGTGGTGCCACGGTGCCTCCTTCCGGCGTGACGGGGACCCGTGGGGGGTCCCCGTCACCTCCGCATCATGGCCGGTGCGTGTGGACCGTGCCGGCACCCGGCCCGGTCGGGGCGCCGGCTCCCACGGCGGCGTCGATGGCGTCGACCTCGAGGTCGTCCGCCGTCTCCAGCGCATCGGCCCGCTCCTGCAGCGCGGACCTGTTGCGCAGCGGCGGCGTCTTGAAGAACCAGCTCAGCACGAACGCCAGGAGCATCACGGCCAGGCCGATCCAGTAGACGAGCACCGCGGAGCCGTTGAAGCCCACGAGGAAGGGCCGGGCGAGCCGCGCGTCGGCGCCGGTGAGGAAGGCCGTGTCGGAGGTGCTCGACGACGCACCGGCGGGCACCGGCGAGCTCTTGAGCGCGTCGATCATCGTCGGGACCAGCTTGTCCACCACGGCACGGCGCTGGACGGGGTCGGCGTAGTCGACCGCCAGCGTGCCGTCGACCACCCCGACGCCCGCCTGCGCGGCGGCCGCCTGCAGCGCCTTCTGCTCGGCGGCGGGCCTGGCCGCCGCTACCTGGGCGTCGATCACGCCCTGCGCCGCGCCCGCCGGCACCTGCCCCGCGGCGACCTGGGCCTGCACGGCGGCGGTGACCTGCTGCGTGACCGCCGCGTCGGCGGCCTGGCGTGCGGCGGCCGCGCCCTTGTCCAGGCCGGCCTGCACCTGGGCCTTCGCCGGGGTGACGATCGGGTCCCAGATCTGCTTCATGACGCCCTGGTTGGCCGGCGCCGAGGCCACCGACGGCGTCAGGGCCGCGTCCAGCGCGCTCGTCAGGTCGGCCGGGCTCTGCATCGCCGTGCCGATCCTGGTCGGCATGACGGCGAACAGCACGGACAGCAGCACGGCGGTGCCGAGCGTGCCGCCGATCTGCCGGAAGAACGTCGCCGAGCTCGTCGCCACGCCCATGTCCGTGACGGGGACGGCGTTCTGCGTGGCGAGCGTGAGCGACTGCATGAGCTGCCCGAGCCCGAGCCCGATGAGGAACATCGCGATCATGAGGAACCACAGCGGGCGGTCGACGGTCATGAACGTCAGGACCACGTAGCCACCGGCCGTGACGAGCGTGCCCAGGATCGGGAACACCCGGTAGTGGCCGGTGCGGGCGATGAACTGGCCGGAGCCGACCGACGCGATCATGAGGCCGCCCACCATGGGCAGCGTCGCGAACCCGGACTGCGTGGGCGTCAGGCCTGTGACGAGCTGCAGGTACAGCGGCAGCGTGAGCATCGCGCCGAACATCCCGAAGCCGACGAGGAAGCCCAGCACGGTCGCCATCGAGAAGGTGCTGGAGCCGAACAGGCGCAGCGGGATGATCGCGTCGTCCTTCATCGCCGCCTCGATGACGACGAAGGCGGCCAGCCCCACGCCGCCGATGACGAAGCAGGCGATCGAGGTCGCGGACCCCCAGCCCCAGGTCTGGCCCTGCTCGGCGACGAGCAGCAGCGGGACCAGCGTGACGACCACCGCGGTGGCGCCCCACCAGTCGATGCGCGGCGCCGCGGTCCGGTGGAACTTCGGCAGGTGCAGGAACGCCAGCACCATGACGAGCGCGCCGATCCCGACGGGCACGTTGACGAGGAACACCCAGCGCCAGCCGGCGATCCCCAGGATCTGGGACGCATCGGCGAAGACCCCGCCGATGAGCGGGCCCACGACGGCCGAGACGCCGAACACGGCGAGGAAGAAGCCCTGGTACTTGGCGCGCTCGCGCGGGGCGAGCATGTCGCCCATGATCGCGAGCGGCACGGACATCAACGCGCCCGCGCCGATGCCCTGGAAGGCGCGGAAGCCGGCCAGCATGATCATCGAGGTGGAGAACGACGACAGGAACGACCCGAGGATGAACACGCCCAGGCCGAAGATGTAGAGCGGGCGACGCCCGAAGATGTCGGAGAGCTTGCCGTAGATCGGCGTCGCGATGGTCGAGGTGATGAGGTACGCCGTCGTCACCCACGCCTGCTGGTTGAGGCCGTGCAGGTCGTCGCCGATGGTGCGGATGGCGGTGCCGACCACGGTCTGGTCGAGCGACGAGAGGAACATGCCGGCCATGAGCGCGTAGATCACGAGCATGATCTGGCGCTGGCTCATGACGGGGCTGGAGGATCCGGTGCTCGCCGCACCACGTGCGGACCGTCCAGTTGCTGCGTGGGGCACGAGGAGTCCCGTTTCTGTCGTCGTCGGGGATGCCGTGCACCGGAGGCCTCAGTTGCAGGGCGTGCAAGTTTACACACTGCGCAAGTCCGTCGTCGACCACAGGGGCGCCGCGAGGATGGCAGGCCCCGTCACCTCGGAGGCGCGCTCGTCACACCCGGGTCCTGGCCGCCGGCTACCCAGTGCTCGCCGTGGCGTACCTGACCGGATGGCTGGGTGCGTGACCGAGTCCTTCTTCTTCGCTGCCCCTCGACCGTCCCTACTCGCGGTGCAGGGAGAGCGCCAGGCTGGGGATCGCGAAGGACAGCAGGAAGACCGGCAGGATGCTCTTCCCGGTGCACCGGTAGGCGACCAGCCCGTCGTCGGTGGCGTCGAAGCTCACCGCGCGGCTGGAGTTCCGGCCGTCGCGCACCTGCAGCGTGTGCCGTCCGGCCGCCACCGAGGTCTCGAAGGTCTGGTTCATCGCCACCGAACCGACCGGCTCTCCGTCCAGCACGACGTCGTAGGTGCCGCGGCGCACCTCGGCGCCGATCGTCTTGTGCGTCACTGTCAGCGTTGCGGTCATCGTGCTCTCCTCGTGCTCTGGGGTGACGGGAACCGGGTGCGCGTCAGGCGCGCCTGCCGGTGACGAGCCGTTCTCGGTCGAACATCGCTGCCACGACACGCCAGGCGAGCAGGTCGAACACCAGCAGGCCCGCCGCCAGGGCGACCGCGAGCCCGGTCGACGCGGTGATCACGTTCAGCGAGACCAGCGCCAGGACGACCAGCGGCGGCAGGCTGGCCAGCGTGCCCAGCTGCTGGGCCACCCGCACGTCACCGGCCCGGGTGGAGACGGCGATGCCCACCCAGATCGCCCAGCCGGCGAGCAGCGGGGTGAAGAGCAGCTGGACCAGCACGTGCGTCCCCGAGAAGATCGCGGAGGCGATCGTGGGGTGGGCGAAGACCGCCGCGGCCGCCAGGAAGAGCCCGAAGACGGCGTACGAGGCGACGACCGCGGGGATGAAGGCGGCCAGCCCCTTGCCGATCAGGAGCTCCTCGCGGCGGATCGGGGTGGTGAGCACCGGCTCCAACGTGCCCTGCTCACGCTCGCCGACGACCGAGTAGGACGCCAGCACCGCCGGCACCGTCACGGGGATGACGAGCAGGTAGATCATCGACAGCCCGATCCGGGCGCTCAGGTGCACGTCGTTGGCTGCCGCGTTGGCGGCGAACAGCTGGATCAGCGGCGCGATGATGAAGATGACCGGGACCAGCGTCATCGTGGTGAGGATGAAGCGGTTGCGCCGGTAGTCCCGCAGCTCCTTGAGGAGGACCGCGCCGACCCGCCTCCAGCTGAAGCTCATCGGCTCGTCGCCTCCACGTCCTCGTCGATCAGCTCGAGGTAGATGTCCTCCAGCGAGTGGCGCGACTCGGTGACCGAAAGGACGTCGGCGTCGGCCGCGACCAGGGCGCGGGTGAGGGCCGGCACCGCCTCGTCCGGGTCGGCGACGGTCAGCGTGTAGCCGGCCGGCGTCTGCTCCCACGCCTCGACCGCACCGACGCCGCCGAAGACGGTCGCGGCGTCGGCCAGCGGCTCTCTCAGCCGCACCTCCACCGAGCGCTTGAACAGCTGCCGGCGCAGCTCGTCCGGCCTGCCGATCAACCGCAGGGTCGTGTTGAGGATCGCCACCCTGTCGCAGAGCCGTTCGGCCTCCTCCAGCCGGTGCGTGGTGAGGAAGGTCGTCACCCCCCGCTCGCGCAAAGCCGTGATGAGCCCGTAGACCTCGATCGTCGCCACGGGGTCGAGACCCGAGGTCGGCTCGTCCAGGAAGAGCACGGCCGGATCGGTGAGCAGCGCCCGGGCCAGCGCGACCCGCTGCCGCAGACCTTTCGACAGCGACCCGCAGGCGTCGTGCGCGCGGTCGGCGAGGTTGACCGCGCGCAGGGCACGGGCGATCCGGCCGGCGGTGTCGTCGAGCTCGTAGAGCCCGGCGAAGAACTCGAGGTTCTCCCGCACGGTCAGGCGCAGGTAGAGGCCCGGCGACTCGGACATCAGCGAGATCCGTGAGCGGATCGTGGGCCCGTTCTTCTCGCCCAGCGGGAGCCCGGCGACGACCGCCGAACCCGAGGTCGGCGAGAGCAGCGTCCCGAGCGTGCGGACCGTCGTGGTCTTGCCGGCGCCGTTCGGGCCGAGGAAGCCGAACACCTCGCCGTAGCCGACGTCGAACGAGACGTCGTCCAGGGCGACCCGATCACCGAACCGCTTGGTCAGGTGCTCGACGACGAGTGCGGACCCGCCCGTCGAGGCGCCCTGCCCGGTGGTGACGCCGGTCACCCTTGCCGCGCTCATGTCGACGACGGTAGTGGCGCAATAGTTCTAGTGCAAGTAGAGTAATGCCGTGTTCGTCCTCATCGACCCGACGGCGACGAGTCCGGTGTTCGCGCAGATCGCGGGATCGATCACCACCCAGATCGCGACGGGGACGATCGCCACCGGTGCGCGGCTTCCTGCGGCGCGGGAGCTCGCCGACTCGCTCGGGGTCAACGTCCACACGGTGCTGCGCGCCTACCAGGAGCTGCGAGACGAGGGCCAGGTCGAGCTGCGACGGGGACGCGGCGCGGTCGTCGTCGGGACGCCGACCGCCGACCGGGTGCGCGACGCGGTCGCCAAGGCCGCCGCCGAGGCGAAGGCCGCCGGGATCCCGATCGGCACCTTGCTCGTCCTGGTCCGGAAGGAGTACGAGTCATGACCCGTCGCACGGTCGACCACCGGAGCGCGCGACGAACCGCGCTGATCGCGGCGATCTGGGTCCCGCTGGCGATCGTGGTCGTCGCGCTCGCCGTCGTGATCGCCGTGGGCGCCGGCTCGGGCAGGGACCTGATCGTCGGCTGGAGCGCTGGCGGGCACCGCACGGGCCCGTGGTGGACCTACGCGGTGCTCGTCGCGGCGACCGGCTTCCCGGTCATCGGGTTCATCGGCTTCTTCATCGCCCGTGCGACCCGGATGGCCGGGGCGAACTCCTGGATGCCGGCCATCGCGATGGGGCTCACCGTCTTCCACGCCCTCGGCATGGGTGTCGGATCGGTGCTGCTCAACGCCTCGCCGCTGGCACCGACCCTGCCGCTGGCCGGCGGCTTCGTGCTGGCGGTCGTCGGCGCGCTCCTCACCTGGAGGCTGCTCCCGCGGGAGGCTGCGGCGCCCACCGGCATCGAGCCGGCGGTCTCGCTCCCCGTCCGGCCCGGAGAGGTCGCGGGATGGACCGGAACCCTTGAGCTACCGGGATGGTTCGTCGCCGTCGTCACCACGGTCGCCGCCGTGCTGATCGTGCTCGGCGTGCTCCGGCTGCTGCTCGCCGGCCCCCACGGGTGGCCGATCTTCCTCGCCCCGACGCTCCTGCTCACGGTGATCGTGGCCACCGCGCAGTTCGTCGTCACCGCCGGGCCGCGCGGGTTCGTCGTGCGCTCGGCGCTCGGCTGGCCGCGGTTCACCGTTCCGGCCGCGGACCTTGCCACGGCGGGTGTCGTGGCCGTCGACCCGATGGCGGACTTCGGCGGCTGGGGCATCCGGTGGGTGATCGGTCCGAGCCGCAAGGGCCGGTGGGGCGTCGTGACGCGTCGTGGCCCGGGCCTCGAGGTGGTCCGCCGCGACGGCCGCTCGATCGTCGTCACCGTGGACGACGCCGGGACCGCGGCCGCCGTTCTTGAGACGTACGCGAGGCGGCCGGCGTGACGCACTGTCGGGGTAGCCGGGACCAGCGGGCCGGCGGACGCTACGGCGCCTGGCGGCTGCAGATGAGGTGCGCCACGAGCGACGTCCAGCCCGTCTGGTGGGAGGCGCCGAGCCCTTCGCCGGTGTCGCCGTGGAAGTACTCGCTGAACGTCGGGTGCGCGTTCCACAGGTCGTCGTCGGGGTGGTCGCGGGGCTGGCTGGGCCGGCGGCCGTCGGGACCGGCGCGGAACAGGCCGACGAGCCGTTCCGACAGGTCGTCGGCAGCGTCGGACAGGCTGACCCGGCGGCCCGACCCCGTCGGCAGCTCGACCTGGAGCTCGTCGCCGGCGCCGCGCGCGTAGGTGCGCATCGCCTCCACCAGGAGCACGTTGACCGGGAGCCAGACCGGCCCGCGCCAGTTCGAGTTGCCCCCGAAGAGGCCCGAGTCGGACTCCCCCGGCGCATAGCGGATCGCCAGCGCGTGCCCGCCCACCTGCACCGTCGTCGAGTCGCGGTACGCGGCGGACAGGGACCGGACCCCGTACGGGGAGAGCAGCTCGTCCGTGTCGAGCACGCGCTGCAGCACCCGGACGTACCGCGCCGGCGGCACGAGCGCCAGGCCGCCGCGATGGCCCGGCTCGGGATGGACGACGACCCTGCGCTGCAGCAGGTCCTGGCGGTGCTCCTCGAGCCAGTCCCGGCGCTGGCCGTAGGACTCCAGCCGGTCGACCCAGTGCGGGGTCACCGCGACCGCGAGCAGCGGGACCAGGCCCACGTACGACCGGACGCGGATCGGCTCGGAGCCGCCCTGGTCGTCGACCAGCAGGTCGTAGTAGAAGCCGTCGGCCTCGTCCCACAGGCTCGTGCCCGCCGAGCCGAACGCCTCGCTGGCCTCCGCGATCGCGAGGAACCGCTCGAGGAAGGTGGTCGGCAGCTCGCTCCAGCCGGGGTCGTGCCGGGCCAGCTCCTGCGCGATGCGCAGCATCGCGAGGAACGCGAACGCCACCCAGCTGGTGGCGTCGGACTGCTCCAGGTGGTGGCCGGCGGGCACGTCGCGCGACCGGTCGAACACCGAGATGTTGTCCATCCCCAGGAAGCCGCCGCCGAACAGGTCGGTGCCGTGCTCGTCCTTGACGTTGGTCCACCAGCCCATGTTGAGCAGCAGCTTGCTGGCCATGCGGGCGAGGAACGCCTGGTCGCGCGACCCGTCGATGACGTACACCAGCCAGGCGGCCCACGCGTGCACGGGCGGGTTCACGTCCGAGAACGCCCACTCGTAGGCGGGCAGCTGGCCGGAGGGGTGCTGTGCCCACTCCCGGCACAGCAGCAGCAGCTGCTCCTTGGCCAGCGCGGGGTCCACGTGGGCCAGCGTGACGGCGTGGAAGGCCAGGTCCCAGGCCGCGAACCAGGGGTACTCCCACTCGTCCGGCATGGAGATCACGTCGGCCAGCTCCAGGTGCGGCCACGCGCTGTTCCGCCCGCCGGGCTCGGGCGCGCGGCGGGCAGGGGGCGCCGGCGGCTGGCCCGGGTCGCCCTCGAGCCACTCGGCGACCGAGTACCGGTACACCTGCTTGCCCCACAGCAGCCCGGCGAACGCCCGACGAGCGACCGACGCGTCCTCCTGGGACGCGGACGCGGGGATCACGCCCGCGTAGAACGTGTCGGCCTCGGCCCTCCGTGCCTCCAGCACGTGGTCGTACGCGTCGCCGAACGGCGGCTCGTCGTGCGCCGCCGACCGCAGGCGCAGCGTCACGGTCACCGACTCGCCCGGCCCGACGGCGGCGAAGCGGTAGTCGAGGGCCACCTTGGTGCCGCGGGACTCCGGGTTGAGCTTGGTCGCGTCCCCGTGCACGATCGCGGCGTCGACCCCGTCCTTCGGGTAGGGCGAGGCGTTGTGGTCCGCGCCGAACAGTGCCACCGCGTCGGTCTCGTTGTCGCAGAAGAGCACCCGCGGGGCCCCCGCCGCGTCCAGGCGGTAGTCGCCGAGGAAGTCGTGGTGGGCGTCGACGCGCACGCCCCCGGGATCCCCGGAGCGGGCGAGCGCGAGCGTGGGGCGCCGGTCGTCGCGGCCCCAGGCCCAGGTGTTCCGGAACCAGAGCTGCGGGACGAGGTGCAGCGGGGCCGGGTCGGGGCCGCAGTTGCGCGCGGTGACGGTCACCAGCACGTCGTCGGGGGACGCCTTGGCGTGAGTGACCGTGACGTCGAAGAACCGGTTCTCGGCGAGCACCCCGGTGTCCGCGAGCTCGTACTCGCGCTCGTCGCGGCCGCGCCGCGCGTTCTCGGCGACGAGCTGGGCGTAGGGGAAGGCGGCCTGCGGGTAGCGGTAGAGGAGCTGGCCCCACGAGTGGGTGGGCGTGGCGTCCAG